>Ga0310786_10006057_pt1 | contig 16226 bp, 10 predicted proteins | sample AusTroGonzalo_MG_FD_203881 | JGI IMG/M metagenome (GOLD analysis project Ga0310786, IMG submission 203881) | Bovine rumen microbial communities from tropical cattle in Woodstock, Queensland, Australia - Gonzalo_03 (v2) (version 2) | ecosystem: Host-associated > Mammals > Digestive system >... | reverse complement strand
TATTGCGGCGGGGTCCCACCTCTTCCCATTCCGAACAGAGAAGTTAAGCCCGCCTGCGCCGATGGTACTGCAATGCAATGCGGGAGAGTAGGAGGCCGCCACTTTTCAAGAGACTGTAGTCCTGTTGCCGGAAGGCGGTGGGACTACAGTGTTTTTTTGTTATGACTGAACATTTCTGTGTTATTCGTAAAAAATTAGAGTCGGAAATGCGAGAAAGAGGAAAAAAATGTGTAAATTTGCAGGCTGGAAAGATTGAGAAGGACACAGATGAAGATTGTGCAGCACATCATTAATTGGGTGGTATGGACCGTGGTGGGCCTGTACATTCTTGCCATGTGTGTCATCATGACTCCGTGGGCACAGCGTGAGTTAGGTACACAGGCGTCGCAGCTCATTGGAGAGAAATTAGGTACGAAGGTGGAGATCGGGCGCATCGACCTTGGATTTCTGAACCGCTTGATTCTGGACGATGTTGTCATCTACGACCAACAGCAGAAAAAAATGGTGAGAGTTGCAAGGCTGACTGCAAAAGTGGACTTAGCTCCGTTGGTCATGGGACGCATTTCTATTTCGTCAGCACAAATTTTTGGTGCGCACTTGGAACTGTACAAGCCGGATAAGGATTCTCCTGCAAACTTCCAGTTTGCACTTGACTCGTTAGCCTCGAAGGACTCTACTAACCAGTCGTTCCTCGACCTGCGCATTAATTCCTTCATTATGCGCCATTCTTCTGTGAGTTATGACCAGTGGGACGTTGTACCGACTCCGACAAAACTGAACTCCCACCATCTGAACATTGGCGACATCAGCGCCCACATCATTCTAAAAACACTGAAGGATGACAGCCTGAATATCAACGTGAAACGACTGACATGCCAAGAACAGTCGGGACTGACAATAAATCGACTGGCTTTTAAAATGACTGCAGACAACAATTGTGCATGTCTACGGGAATTCAGCCTCCAAATGCCAGGTTCCATCCTACACATTGACAGTATTATGGCCAATTATGAGCGTCAGCGTCTGAAAGAGACGCTTCATTACATGGGCAGAATTTCGGACACCGAGATAGCCACAGCTGACCTACGTTGGTTGCACCCTGCACTGAAAGACATTGATGAGAATGTTGCATTGGACACCCGTTTTGAGGGGACACTCCATAGTCTAAGTATTCAACAGCTGAGAGCTGCCACAAAAGGAAACAGTCTGGCATTTGAAGGTAATGGCGAGGTGAACGACTGGAACGGTGCAACTGCATGGAACTCACAGGTGAGTAACCTATTCCTCTCATCAGATGCCATCCGGTTTATTTCCGAACATTTTTATAAACTGCCCGATCCGGTAACACGTTTGGGTGACGTCATGATAAACGGTACATTCGAAAAGGCTGCCAGCGGCGACCTGACCACACAGAACAAGATTCAGACTTCCATCGGTGACGTTGATGCCGACCTACTGCTGACTCACGATAAGCACTTCATGGGCAAATTTAGCACAGACAGTCTTAATCTGCATAGGCTGTTGGACGACGAGCGTTTCGGAAATCTCTCCACCGACATGAATGTATCAGGAAGCTTTGCTGGGAACAAAGTATCCATTGAAGCAACTGGTAACCTGTCGGCAATTGTCAATGCCGAACTCATAGAAACCCAGCTTGAAACCAATATCACGGCTACCAGCATCAACGACGCTGTAGGTACTGTGACCCTGCGCAACCTCCAACTGCCAAAGGAAGATTTCTCTTTGAATCTGCTGCATCTTGAATCGGGATTCATCGATAGCCGTCACTACGTAACACTCAAAAGCGATTTTGCACAAGCACAGCTTACCGGCCAGTTTGATTACGCTACACTGATGCAGAGCATCACAAACTTTGTCGGGTCCAAACTCCCGACTCTACCTGGTCTGCCGCCCACAGACCATTCTGTCAACAATAACTTCGCTCTTCAGCTGACGTTACTCAACGCCGACTGGATGGAAAAAATGTGGGGTCTCGACCTACAGTTGCATAAGCCGTTCAGTCTCTCGGCCGTGGTCAATGACCATACTCGTCAAATGAGTTTCAAAGGTGACCTGCCAAGCTTCAGCTATAACGGTAGCGACTACCAGTCAGGAAGCATCAGCATTACCACACCTCAGGATACCGCATTTATCAGTGCAACCATCACTAAACTGGCGGAAAGCGGCCATCATCTGGGACTCCAGCTCCAAGCTAATGCGGCCGACAACAACCTGACCACCTCGCTGACCTGGGACAACCACAATCCGGCACTACCTTTCACAGGCAAACTCAACACCATTGCCCGTCTGTACCGCAATATGAACAACGAACCCGAGGCTCACCTCAGTGTACTGCCGTCAGTACTATGGCTTAATGACGGTCAATGGCAGGTAGAACCGTCCGACGTTCTTTACACTACAGGTCATCTGCTTGTTGACCATTTTTCCATTCACAACGGCGACCAGTACTTCACAATCGACGGAACGGCCTCGAAGAATCCCCGTGACTCATTGTTCGTTGTCCTGAATGATGTTGAGGTTGCCTATATCCTAAATCTTGTCGACTTCGATGCAGTGGAGTTCAGTGGCGAGGCATCAGGACGGGCAACCGTCACTGCAGCTTTTGATGAACCATCCGCCCATGCTGACCTGAGTGTCAGTCACTTTCGCTTCGAAAAGGGACGTATGGGTGTACTCACGGCCAGCGTCGACTGGAACAAACAGGAGAAACAGATAGACATCCGTGCCACTGCCGATGACGGTCCTGACGCACAGACCTATATCAATGGTTATGTATCACCGGAACGGGAGTATTTACAGCTGGATATTCAGGGACGCGGCACCTATATTGACTTCATGCACTCCTTCACCGAGTCGTTCCTCAGTAACATCAGTGGTCATGCCCATGGCGACGTGCGCCTCAGCGGTCCGCTGTCTACTCTCCAGCTAACAGGACAGCTTATTGTTGATGGCTATGCCACCGTTACTCCCCTCGGCACAACCTACACCTTGCGAGGTGATACCGTTTTGTTTATACCTAACGAGATTGAGCTAAACAGGGTTCCGGTGTATGACAAATACGATAACACAGCCTATCTCAGCGGAGGCATACACCATCAGAATCTGACAAACCTTACCTTCGATCTTGCCGTCGACACAGACAATCTATTGGCCTACGATTTCTCATCTTTCGGCGACCAGTCGTTTTATGGCACCGTCTTTGCTGCCGGTAATGTTGCTATCCAAGGACGTCCTGGCCGCGTTACCATCGACTGTAATGTGACACCGAAGAAGAACACCGTATTCACATACAATGCTTCTCAGGCCGATGCCATAGCCAATCAGGAGTTCATCACTTGGAAAGCCCCCAACAAGTCTGACCAAGATGCTCGTCTCTCGTCTTTCACTTCTCTTTCTGAAAGTACTGACATCTATCTCAACTTCCTTATCAACACGACACCGGAGGCGACCATGCGCCTGCTCATGGATCCCAAGACTGACGACTACATCACTCTGAACGGTAACGGAACACTGCGTGCCACCTATTATAATAAAGGAGCGTTCCAGATGTTCGGTACCTACACCACACAGAGTGGTACATACGACGTCACCATACAAAACATTATCAAAAAGAAATTCACTTTCAATCCCGGCGGAACCATTGTCTTTGGCGGTGACCCTTACGATGCCGCGCTGACACTGCAGGCCGTACATACCGTCAACGGTGTCTCGCTCAGCGACTTGAACATCGGCAACTCCTTCTCCTCGAACACAATCCGCGTCAACTGTCTGATGAACATCGGCGGGCAGCCCAAGTCGCCACAGGTTGACTTCGACCTCGAAATGCCAACCGTCAATGCCGACGAGCAGCAGATGGTGCGGTCGGTCATTAACGGGCAGCAGGAGATGAACCAGCAGGTTCTTTACCTTCTTGGCATAGGACGTTTTTATGCTCAGGGACAAAACAATGCCGACCAACAGACAGATCAGACCTCGCTTGCCATGCAGTCGCTGCTCTCCGGTACGCTCTCTACGCAGATAAACACCGTACTGAACTCTGTCATCAAAAACGACTCATGGAACTTCGGCGCAAATATATCAACTGGCACTGAGGGATGGAACAATGCCGAGTACGAAGGTATCATCAACGGACGGATGCTGAACAACCGACTACTCATTAACGGACAGTTTGGCTACCGTGATGGAGCCGCATCAACAAACATGAGGAGAGGCGGCACTACTCAGGCAAACACGTCGTTTATCGGCGACTTCGACATCAGATACCTGCTATACCCCAATGGTAATCTTGCGCTGAAGGTATATAACCAGACCAACGACCGATATTTCACCCGTAGCAGTCTTAACACTCAGGGCATAGGCGTTATCATGAAGAAGGACTTTTACTCTCTCTCCGACCTTTTTTCACGAAAAAAGAAAAAAGTGAACAAGTCAGCGGCGGAACGCCCCTAAGAAGCAAAACGCACTTTTCGGCCTTTTTTTGAAGAAAATTACTTTTTTTATCAAAAAAAAACGCCAAAAAGTTGCACAATTAAAAAATATTGTTTAAATTTGCCACCGAAATTCATTTATTCACTAATTAAAACTATAAGATCATGAAAAAAATTCATCTTTTTGGAACCATGTTGCTCGCATTTGGAGCCATGGCGTTCACAGCTTGTAACAATGAGAATCCTATCGTAGAGGATGTTAATGCTCCTTACGTACCGGGCATCCCCATGGATGACATCGCAACTCCGAATCCCGAGTTGGATCTCACCGAACTTAACACAGTGATTCCTAACCTCAACTACACCGTAGACGATGTAAATGGTTGGGCAGTTATCCGTCTTGACATGACAGGTGTGAAGGATCCTTACACCAACGACTGGGTGAAACTGTATGGTCCTGGCAGCGGCAAGCAGAATGTTTGGCTGTCTCTCGATGGTGTGCCCAAGGGCTTCTCTATCTCTAACACAGCTGAAGGATCAGAAGAGCAGCAGGTTAAGGCAGTTGACCTCGTATTCCTGATTGACAACTCTGGCAGTATGGACCAGGAAGCTAATGCATTAGCAAATGAGGTTTATGCTTGGGCATCAAAGCTGGCTAAATCAGATCTTGACATGCGCTTTGCAGTCGTAGGTTATGATGGACGTATCACTGGTGGTATGAACTTTGGTACCATCGAGGAACTGGATGCATTCTTGAATGCACCGGGTAGATATGGCACATCGAGAACTATGCACTTCGAGTCCAAGGAAGGCGATGACTGGAATACATGGGCAAGCCAATATTGGGTAAACAACTGGATGGATGAGTGCGAGGTTGCCGCTTTGCGTCTGGCTGACGAGCAGTTCAGCTTCCGTCCGGGTGCCAACCGTGTTTATGTTAACTTCACTGACGAGCCTAACTACTTCAACAGCGACCTTACCAGCGTTGAGTACGTGAATCCCGCAAATGGTAATTGGGGTGCTACCCAAGGAACAATTCACACTGTATTCAGTGAGTCATATCTCTACAGTGGAAGCTGCTATGAGGATCCTAAACTGCTTTCTGATTATACAGGCGGTACTTACTTACAGGTTCCTTATGATTTCTCAGGTGTAACACTTGACGACCTGCCCATCACTGGTGCTCTGATGAACTCTTACATCATCAAGTTCACGAACTGTGAGGAAGTATTCGACGGTCAGCCACACAATGTGAAGATTACAGTGAAGTCAGAGAGTCCTAACGGTGAAATCCTCGCCGACAAGGAGTTCAATCTGGTATTCGAAAAAGAGTAATCCGTGCAGGTTTAGAAACCATCAATATTAACATACGACATATAGGGACTGGCGCCTTGCCAGTCCCTATATCGTAAAGACACAACAAGACACAAAAAATGGATAATCAATAAATAGAATTCAATATGAGGAAAAACCTACTAACTTTGCGAGCCGGGCTGCTGCTGGTAGCTTCGATTTTATGCGGCACAATGTCGGCACAGGCATCAGAGGACGACTTACAGGCGTTCATCGATCAATCAGCCAATCGTCAGCAGACACGTGCTGAGGGTGACGATTTCACTGTTGTTGACCTCTCTGCGTTCCAGGCTACTGAACGTCTGACAACACTGCAAATACCTTCTGGCAACTATCGCTTCATTAACGGTTCACTGACGAAGGCCGAATCCCTGCAGGGGCCTATGGTACAGGTCAGTGGCGGCAGTATCGTTGAAGTCGGCAAAGGTGCAAGTTTCGGAACACAGATGGGCGGTGTTGTCAATCGTTCCCCGATGTTGCTGTTAGACAACGCTAAAATAATAGTGGCTGAAGGTGGCAATATTGCTGCAGGCTATAATGAAAACGGGAAGTACGATGATGTGGTATGGATGTCTAACGCTTCTGATGCCTTCGTTCTTGATGGCGGCTGGATAGACGGTGCCATTGTGTGTCAGGTCATCAACGCTACCATCAACCTGAATAGTGGCTGGACACACACCCGCGGTGCAGACTATGGTACCATCTATACATACTCTGACGTACACACAACTGGTGAATTCTGGTTGCATGTTGACTTACAGGGAAAGGACAATGTCGTTTGGTTAGGTTCTGAGTTAAAGTACAATATGGAGATTACTGGTGGAGAAAAGACCACCGGCGATGCTATTGTGAAAGGCAGTCTGGCTGGCTCTTCCGTAGCCCCCTCAGGCTACACGCTGACTAACGCAGACTTATCAATGGTTACTTTCAAGAGCAAAAAGTATTCCACTGATTTACAGGACAATGCCATTGTGCTCGTTGAGGGCGATGACTTGCAGCAATACATCAACAGCCTGCAAACAGGTGTCATGTCCGACGTGAACCTGTCACTGTTCAAGGCCGTTACCCGTACCAAGACTCTGTTAGTGTCCGGTGGCAGACAGGTAAGATTCATCAACGGCACACTGGACAGAGCCACTACGCTTAATGCCCCGGTCATGCTGGTCGATGATAATAGCTTGGTGGAGGTTTCAACAGATGCAGCCATAACCGGCCAAGGTCATATAGCCGATGACAACGCCTGCGAGGTTGTACGTCTGAACATCGGCACACTAAGAATTACTGACGGTTATGTTGAAGGAGCTTGTGAGGTACGTCAATACACTGGCGGCGTCATTGTTTTGGGTGGTCCTGACCATGACCCTGCTATTGCACTGACCTCGTCGAAAGATGAACTTGTCTTGGACGGCGGTACCATCTATGGCGGCATTACCTGCAATGTGACTGGTGCCAACATCCAGCTGAAGTCGGGAAAATTCTGCGGCACCAGATTTAGAAGCACGACACTTGCATCAAGAGGGCAGACAGAATCGATGAAAATGCCTGCTGCCGGAACGTATGAGCCTGTCATTGATACCTACTCTGACGTACACATCGATGCTATCACAACTTATTCCTTCAACTGGGGAGTACTGGAGGAAGAATACCAGTCATCACCTATTGACATCACGCTTCATGGTAAGAACACGGTTGTCTATCAGCAGAGTCCGATGACAGGCGGCTTGCGCATCAAAGCTCCTGACAAGGTGAACAACGATGTACTGGTTTACGGCAGCAACTACCAGCTGACAAAAGATGACCAGGCTCTTGTCAATTATGACGGTAACACCACTTATCAGATCGTACTGACAGGCAACAGGATTTACTTGTACTACGATGACTTGCAGCAATTCATCAATGATCATGATAAGGGTAATGGTACAGAAGAAGATCCCTATACGACGAACGTACCCTGTAGTGGCATAAACGTCAACAACGGAGTAGAGTTCCCGGAGGACGACCTGCAGTGGTTCATCACAGGTAAGCCTGAAGTCGGTGAAGTCACAGAAGAAGCCGACACCTGTCAGGGTGCTGTGCGTCAGAACGAGGGCGACATCATTATTCGTCCGGGTTCTACTGTAACGTTCACCCATATTTACTTCTGGGGCTGTGGCTGCAAGAATTATATCTATGTATGGGGTACGCTCATCATCGACTACAACATATATATTTATAACTACTTGCGCTTCATCTACCTGAGACCTGGCGGACGTGTCATCATTCGCGGTCTGAATGGTACTGTTATAGAGGAGTTTATCTATATTGAAGGCGGTACGGTGGAATATCATGGCGGTGATGTCACTGGCGGTACTTACGGCTGGTACAACACTGGTGGCGTGATTTACATCTACGACGGAACGATTAGCGGCGGAATCTGCGGCGGCTATACTGGCATTACTGGTACTACCTATATCCACGGCGGCACTATCTATGGCGGCTTCGTAAACTACGGTACTACCTACTGGTACGGAGGCACGGTCACGGGCGTTTGCACGGTTGGCGGCTATGGTCACACCATCTACAACTACGAGGGTGGAAAGATTTACATCTACGGTGGTACATGTAGTGGCCCCGGTACGATATGGAGCCAGGGTGACATATACCTTGACGGTTGTAGCAATGTTACAATCAACGACATTTATGTCATTCTTGGTTGCCGCATCTACATCCTTAGCAAGCTGACATACGTGTTGCGGCTGCATATCACCATCGAGAATATTTTGCTCGACACGCCTATTATCCTTGGCGGTGAAGGCTATCAGCTGACAGCCGAAGACTGTGAGTTCCTACAGATCGAACTGCCGGAAGGCTATGAATGGCGTTATGACGAAGCAACAGGCGGTGTTATCATCAGTAAAATTGATGCAGCCGTCAGTTCCATCAAGGCAGACAACAGTTCCAAGGCTCCTGTACGTAACATGCAAGGTCGTCGCGCAGAGCGCACTGTCAGCGGCCAGGTTTACACCCGCGAAGGAAAGAAGTATATAGCCAAATAACTTGAATCCCTACGGAAACGGCAGATTTCCGGTAATACGAATCGGCACTAATTGGGAAATTTTCCTAATTAGTGCCAATTTGTTTTCGAAACTTGCTATACTTTGTTTTTTTCTTTGTACCTTTGCAGGGTTTTATGAACATTACGACAGATGAAAGATAGTGTGAAGACAGCTGTGGAGCGGATTCTTGACAGTTACCTTGAAATGAACAACCATCGCAAGACGCCGGAGCGGTATGCGATATTACGTGCCGTGTATAATATTGACGGCCACTTCACGTTAGAGGAACTGGGTGAGAAGCTTGCTGTGGAATACCGCTTTCCGGTGAGTCGTGCTACGTTGTACAACACGCTCAACCTGTTTATGGAGCTGCGACTGGTCATCCGACACCGTTTTCAGGGTTCCACGAAATACGAAGCGTGTTACGATAACGACAGCCATTGCCACCAGATGTGTACGGTATGTGGGAAGGTGACCGAGGTTCGTTCGCAAGAAATCACGGATGCCATCAATGCGCTGCATCTTAAGCGTTTCCGTAAGGACGGCTTCACACTGTACATCTATGGTATTTGTTCCGTGTGCCAAGCCAAGCTGACTCGGCAGAAAAAACAGAAGACAACAAAAACAGAAAAAGCAGAATAAATGAATCAAGGAAAAGTTGATGTCCTGCTCGGACTGCAGTGGGGCGATGAAGGTAAAGGAAAGGTGGTCGACGTGCTGACCCCCAAGTATGACGTAATAGCCCGCTTCCAGGGCGGTCCGAATGCCGGCCATACGCTGGAATTCGAGGGCGAGAAGTATGTGCTGCGCTCCATTCCATCGGGCATCTTCCAAGGTGGAAAGGTCAATATCATCGGCAACGGCGTGGTGCTGGCTCCTGACCTGTTTATGGACGAAGCCAAGGCATTGGAGGCCAGCGGCCATGAGCTGCGCTCGCGCCTGCACATCTCGAAGAAGGCGCACCTCATCATGCCGACCCATCGCGTGCTCGACGCTGCCTACGAGGCTCAGAAGGGCAAGAACAAAGTGGGAACCACGGGCAAGGGTATTGGCCCGACTTATACCGATAAGGTGAGCCGTAACGGTCTGCGCGTAGGCGATATTCTCGAGAACTTCGAGGAAAAGTATGCTGCCGCAAAGGCTCGTCACGAGGCCATACTGAAGTCGCTGAACTTCGACTACGACATCACTGAGGTTGAGAAGAAGTGGTTGGAGGGTGTGGAGTATCTGCGCCAGTTCCCCATCGTCGACAGCGAGCACGAGATTAACAATATCCTGAAGAGTGGCCAAAGCGTGCTCTGCGAGGGTGCCCAGGGCACGATGCTCGATGTCGACTTCGGCAGCTATCCCTTCGTGACCTCGTCGAACACCATTTGCGCCGGAGCCTGCACGGGCTTAGGAATCGGTCCGAACAAGATCGGCGACGTCTTCGGCATTATGAAAGCCTACTGCACCCGCGTCGGAGCAGGCCCGTTCCCCACGGAGCTGTTCGATGAGACGGGCAAGAAGATTCGTGACCTCGGCCACGAGTACGGTGCCGTAACGGGTCGTGAGCGCCGCTGCGGCTGGATTGACCTCGTGGCACTCCGTTACAGCATCATGGTGAATGGTGTGACGAAGCTTATCATGATGAAGAGCGACGTGCTCGACGGCTTCGACACCATCAAGGCCTGTGTGGCCTACAAGCAGAAAGGGCAGGAGATAGACTACTTCCCCTACAATATCGAAGACGGCATCGAGCCCGTTTACCGCGAGTTGCCCGGCTGGAAGACTGACATGACCAAGTTCACCAGCGAGAGTCAGTTCCCAAAAGAGTTCAAAGACTATATCGCTTTCCTCGAGGAACAGCTTGAGACGCCCATCTGTATTATCAGCATCGGGCCTGACCGTGCACAGACTGTCGTTAGAAATTGAGAGAATGAGAAAATGAGCGATTTAGACGAAGTCAAATTGAGAAAATGAGTAAACCCAATATTGTAAAAGGAACGCGCGACTTCGGCCCGCAGGAGATGGCCCGTCGCAACTATATTTTCAACACCATCCGCAGCGTCTACGAGCTTTATGGCTTTCAGCAGATTGAGACACCTGCCATGGAGACCCTGCAGACGCTGATGGGCAAGTATGGCGAGGAAGGCGACAAACTGCTGTTCAAGGTACTCAACAGCGGCGACTTCCTCTCCAAAGTGACTGATGATGAGCTACATGAGCGCAATGCCCTGCACCTCGCAGCCAAGCTCTGTGAGAAGGGCCTGCGTTACGACCTTACCGTTCCATTCGCCCGCTACGTGGTGATGCACCGCGAGGAGCTGCAGCTGCCGTTCAAGCGCTATCAGGTACAGCCCGTGTGGCGTGCCGACCGTCCGCAGAAGGGCCGCTACCGTGAGTTCTACCAGTTCGACGGCGACGTCGTCGGTTCTGACTCACTGCTGAATGAGGTGGAGCTGATGCAGATTGTAGACACGGTGTTCCAGCGCTTCGGCGTGCGCGTACAGATCAAGATTAACAACCGCAAGATCCTGACGGGCATTGCCGAGGTCATCGGCGCCGCCGACAAGATTGTGGACATCACCGTGGCCATCGACAAGCTCGACAAGATAGGCATTGATGCCGTGAACGCCGAACTGCGCGAGGACGGCCTCACCGAAGAGCAAATCCAAAAACTCCAGCCCATCATCCTGCTCGAAGGCTCTAACGACGAGAAGCTCAACACCATCGCCGAAGTCCTCGCCTCCAGCGAAACCGGCCTCCGTGGCGTCGAGGAGATCCGCTACATCCTCAGTTCGCTGTGCAGTGGCGCCGCCACTGCTCTCAACAACGAGCTTCAGCTTGACCTTACCCTCGCCCGTGGCTTGAACTACTACACCGGCGCCATCTTCGAGGTGAAGGCCCTTGACGTGCAGATTGGCTCCATCACTGGCGGCGGCCGCTACGACAACCTCACAGGCATCTTCGGCATGCCCGGCATTTCCGGAGTCGGCATATCGTTCGGCGTTGACCGCATCTACGACGTGCTCAACGCTCTCGATGCCTATCCCAAAGATGCTGTCAACGGGACACGCCTGCTGTTCATCAACTTCGGTGAGAAAGAGACCGCCTATTGCCTGCCCATAGCTTCCCGTGCCCGTCAGGCTGGCATACGTACCGAGGTCTATCCCGACGCAGTGAAGATGAAGAAGCAGATGGCTTATGCCAATGCCAAGCAGATTCCCTTCGTCGCACTGGCCGGCGAGACCGAGATTGCTGCTGGCAAGCTCACGCTGAAGAACATGGAAACAGGTGAACAACGGCTTGTGACTACCGACGAACTTCTCAAACTTATCCTGTAGAAGATACTAAATATGAAAAAGTTTGAATTGATAGCGCTGCCGTATGCGCCGGAGGCCTTAGAGCCAGTCATCAGCCGCGAGACCATCTCATTCCATCATGGGAAGCATCTCGCCGGCTATGTGAATAACCTAAACGCCCTGTTGCCTGAAACAGAATGGGAGGGACTGTCGTTGGAAGATATCGTGAATCAGGCCAATGGCGGTGTGCTGAACAATGCTGGACAGATTCTTAACCATAATCTGTATTTTGGACAGTTCGCAGCCCCCAAGTCTGACAATTGTCCTGTCGGCAGACTCGCCGATGCCATTGTCCGTGACTTCGGATCGTTTGAGACTTTCAAGGAAGAGTTTCAGAAGAAGGGTGCTACACTCTTCGGCTCTGGCTGGGTATGGTTGTCGGCTGATGCCGATGGTAAACTCGTCATCACGCAGGAACCGAATGCTGCAAACCCTGTGCAGAAGGGACTGAAGCCACTGTTGACCTTCGATGTCTGGGAGCACGCCTACTATCTGGACTATCAGAATCGCCGTCCTGACCACCTCGCCGCCCTCTGGCAGATTATCGATTGGGAGGTCGTCGAGAACCGTTACGTCCTGTAGATGAAGGACTATCCTGACAGGATGACTCCAGAGCAGGCACGGACGTTTCGTGACGACGTGCTGAACATCGTCAGCCAGATTCCCGGTGGCCGCGTTACCACATACGGCCATATTGCCGCCTTGGCGGGTTGGCCCAGTCATTCACGAATGGTTGGCCGAACACTGCGCTACACGCCTGGGGCTGAGATGTTACCTTGTCATCGTGTGGTAACGCTCTCTGGTCGCACTGCCCCTGGCTGGAGCCGTCAGCGCCCACTATTGGAATCTGAAGGCGTTACCTTTAAGCCCGATGGCCATGTGGATATGCGAAAGCATCTTTGGGAACCAGATATTATTTAATAAGTCTCAAGCTCTTGGCTATTTTTTTCTGGCTAATACCACGTTCATCAAGTTCATTATGTAGAAAAGTGGTAGATGTCATTACAATTCTCCAGGGACTTATGAATGTAACCTCTGCTTCTGGGGGTGTTTACAAGGCGTAGAACTCGTGTACCAAGCTTCGATAACCGAGTTTCTTAAGCAAGTCATACCGTATGCGGTAGTTCGCTTTGTTGTGCTTCCCTGTTGCCACATAGCGTAGGTTAGACTGCAAGTAGCGATCTATTTCCTTCAGACCTTCAGTCTGGTTGATAATGGGGAAGAACCACCTCGCCCAGGTCAGCGCCGAAGGGTCGTCGCTTTCGAAGAATTTCCTGTTGAAGTGATGGATGAGTGCTTTCATGGCCTTCTCGTCGGCTACGTTGTTTTTGCTGTGCCATCGCTGCAGCGCACGGGCCTTGCGACGGATTTTGTCTTTCATTTTCTGCCGCGTGGCATCGGCAATGTCTATGTAATGCCCCTTACACTTGAACCCAAGGAAATCGAAGGCCTCGTCGGGTTGGTAGATCCTTACCTTGTCGGGGTTTACCTCAAGTCGGTATTTCTCAAGAAAGGCGTTTAGGTCGTCTATATGTCGGTCAAGCGTCTGCCTGTCAGGAGCAAAGAGAATGATGTCGTCAGAATAGCGGGCGTAGAGCACCCCAGCGTCGGCAAAATGGCAATCCACCTCGCGCAGATAGATGTTGGCCAAGAATGGTGAGGTGGGCATACCTGCCATCACACCGCGCGGTTCGTGTATGATTTCGCCGCCCGATAACGCACGATCGTCAGTAAGCAGTTGTTCAAAGAAGGCGTATAACGGCGGATCGTCGGCCAGCACCTCGTTGAGAACGGGCAACAACTGTGGGATGGGAATAGAGTTGAAGTAGTTGTGGATGTCGAGCTTGTAAGCCCACATCGGGTGGTTGTTGATGGTACGAACCAAATGGTGTATGGCGTCGTGTGCAGTCAGTCCGCGGCGGAAGGAGTAGCAGTTGGGTGCGAACTGCGCGTCGTAGTGGTAGAGCAGGAAGGCCATTGCCTTCATGACAATCATCTCTTCAGGCGGGAAGCTGTAGACCACCCGTTTCTTCCCGCTACCCATCTTGTTGACCAGATGGCGGGTAGGCACTGACAAGGGCTCGCCGTGCTGCAATCTTGCCACCACATCGCGGTATTGTTTCTCAGAGACGTATGTGTCGGCCTCGTCGAACTCATACCAGTTGAAACGGCCTTTCAGCAGGCGGTAGGCCAGAAACTCCTCCCACGTCTGCTGTTCGGCAAGAAGGTCGATGATACTCTCCATAAGGTGGAAAAGAAAAAGGGAAAAGGGGAATATATTTGAATCGCAAACGTTTGCGATCACGTGACGGTACGGAGCCAAGCCGCCTGCAAGACCGTCATTCTGTGGGCACCGCTTCGTCCTTCGCAGGCGCAGATAGTTGCATCCCCTTTTCCCTCAGAAGTCAAAGTTTCATAAACTCCCTGATGCGGTTGATGACGTAAGCCCTTTCATTCGGCATCTGCGTGTAGAAGTTGATGTAGGGCAGCCCCAACTTCTTGGCATACATCCTCGAAATAAGGTATTTCACGTTCCTGCTGTGGCTGCTGCCGTCACCCAGCATCACGACACCCACAGGTGCATCATCCTGATAGAGCACGAAAGTATAGGGGGCACCCCATTCCGCCTTGTACGACTGTAGCGGGCGCGACTTATAGAGTTTGAACTCGTCGGTGGCAAAACCGGCAAGTTCGGTTACTGGCACATTGCGCCTCTTACTGTACTGCGGGAACTCTGTGTTGAGAATCTCTGCAAAATAGGCTGGGAAATCAGTGATGGTCTCGCTTATTTCGCTTACGGGTTCGGGTTTGGGGGTTGCTGCAGCCGGTCTGGCAGGCTGCTCCTCACGCTGGTTCAGGCTCTCAACGGCTGTCTTGAGCACCATGTTCACAATAGATTTTAGAAGACTCATAGTTACTTGTTATTTGATGGTGTTGCAAATATACAAATAATATTAGTACCACAGCGAGTTTCTCAGTGAAAAACATTCGTAGTTAATGATATTTAACAGAATTCGCAAGGGGAATCGCGTGTCACGGAGCCAAAGCCCTCAAGATTCTTGAAGAAGAAATCAGTTCTGAGGGTCTGAGAGCGCTGTACTCGGACTCCCTGCGTAACGTTCTCTGACTCTCAGAATGCCGCTCTCAGACTCTCAGAGTGCGCCCGTTAATCGGGAAGCGGCTTAAGCCTAAGGGCCAGTTTTTTAAAATTTCTTCTTCGGTTGTTTGTTGAATCTATACACGAAATGCAGAAGGGCATAGCGGGGCAAAACATTGGTGTAGGTCTCAGTGCGTCCCTGAGCATTGACGGTGCGGGTAATGTTGTCGAGTTGGCTGAGGAGGTCGAAACCATCAAGCATAACAAGTAGTTTGCCTTTGAGGAAGGGCCGCGAGAGGCGGGCATTCCATACAAGGTCACTCGTGTTCAGTGTGTTATCGGTGTAACCTGTACGGGTGTAGAGGCCGAGGTCGGTATTGATTTCCAGCTTCCACGGCAGTTTCAACAAAGCACTCAGACTATTGGTGAGTGTCAAAGGATGCATCGTGGTGAAGTCCTCGCGTTGGCTGGTGTAACGCTGCCAGAGGGTAGTACTCTTGAAGTTCAGCGCAAGACCGTCTGTTCCAAAGCGACTTCGACAAATACTTAGGAGCAATGCCATTTGAAGTGGAACCTGAAATATAGGTCTGATTTTTCAGTAATCTGTCACTTTTTGTGCTAAATCGCTGATAATTAGTGAGTAACATGCAGTGTAAGATTTTTTAATCTTACACTAATGTCACTGTGATATTATCTTGCAAAAAAGAGCACGTGCGACAGCAAAGGTGCGGCCTTTGGGGTTGAAGGGATATGACGTTGAAAAGTAAAACAAGTTGTTTTACTATTGCATAGATGCCTTTTACGACTGTAAAAGAGGCCTTCTGACTTTTCCTGATTTCACTAGACACTTTTTCTCTTCATTAACTGAATCAGTAGACAGTTGCTTCGTTGTCGTTCTGATTTGATAGACACAAGCGAAAAAGCTGTGCTGTTTTTGTTGACACTCCGT
>Ga0310786_10006055_pt1 | contig 16232 bp, 13 predicted proteins | sample AusTroGonzalo_MG_FD_203881 | JGI IMG/M metagenome (GOLD analysis project Ga0310786, IMG submission 203881) | Bovine rumen microbial communities from tropical cattle in Woodstock, Queensland, Australia - Gonzalo_03 (v2) (version 2) | ecosystem: Host-associated > Mammals > Digestive system >... | reverse complement strand
CTTCTTTTTTTCAATGCGCTCAATATCCGTCCACAATAGTTTTTCTCTCTTTCCTATTTGAACGTAGTCGGGGGTCATTTCAATATACAGTTCTTTTTTAAATAAAGGAATAATAAAGCCCTTAATCATACAAAATACAATTCCCAAAATGCTACATAAAGCCAGAAATGTATTTCCCATTATGACTATTCTATTAAGAATAGCGTCAAGAAGAAAAAAGAAGCACGCAACAAACCCAAGGTTATACGATAGCACTACCCATCTGTTCTTGTAAAACTTATAATATCCGGTATCCATATGTGGGCTCCGTTCTAGAACAGGAACTTGTAGCCCACATTAAAGATATGGCTGGTAAATCCATCGCCGAAGTCATAATCGTAGTATCCGGACAGTTCATGTGCCCCGCTGATGTAGGACATACCACCACCCACCGTGAACAGGTTTTCGGGGCTGCCGACATTATCCAGCTCAATCGCCTTTTCAGATCCGTTCGGGTAAGCCTTGGCATGATATTCCGTGTCACCAAAGTCATGTGTATAGCGTACATGTAATTCCGGCAACAGTTCAAAGCGTTTTGCCGCCACCGGGAAGGCCACGCGCAATTCTACCGGCAACTGTATTGAGTTCACATCCGGATTCTTCACCCGCATAACCAATGGCGCATTTCCTTTTTCCTTTACTTCATCCGAAGTCAGGTGTGCGAAATTAAAGCCGATTTTCGGTGTCAGGTACAAGCTCTGTGCCAAACCGAAATCATACCCGAAAGCCACGCCGGCACCCAATGAATTGGTGTCATAATTGGCTTTCAATGTCGTATTGGCGGCCTTAATCTTATGCGTGGCCTTATTGCCGTTATGCAAATAGGAAGCAAATAAGTCCATAAAGAAGCCGGATTGAGCAGGCTTAAAGTTACCATAAATACCAACACCCAATGTATCTACATCGGCATCAATGGAACCCTTATCCTGTTTAAAATCACCCCGAGCATAAACACCGGCCAAACCCCAAGTCCACCGACCAAAACGATGATCCAATCCGGCCGCTAACCCATAGGCATTATAATCATACCCCGAGATACCTTTATCGCTATCCTGCGTGGTTGTCGCATAGAACGGTTTTGCCCACAACCCGCCCTTATTTGAACGATAAGAACCCTTCTTCGCTATATTCATGGATGATCTGCCGGAATAATCAGGGCTATATGCCTGATATTTGTTGCGAACATACGGCTGATAAATCGGACGTTCTCCATAGCGATCGCCACCTGCCCGACCGCGGTAGACAGGACTTCTATCCCGCAAACTGGGGGCAATACGTGTCCGCTGTGATCCTCTGGGCTGCAGACGGCGCATATCGCCTAACTCACCCGCCATCACGTTTTGGAAACTTTGGGTGGTACGCAATGCTACCTGCGGCGCTGCCACATAGCCATCCGGCACATATTCGGAAACATTCTTAGCGGCTTCACCAACGCTTGTCGCATAGAAAATATCATCCCACGGACCATAAGATCCATCCCAGTTATCCGAAATATAACTGCCGATATTCAGGATGTTCTTGCTGACACCGGCTTTTTTCAACTCTTCTTTCAAGGTTGCAATATGCCCAACCGTCAGGTATAAATTCTGTCCATCGGCTGCCGATAAATCCGTATCATGCCACCGGAAAGATATCTGGAAATCGGAAGGCACATTAACACCCCCATCCGCATGGATAAGCCGATATGGTGTTCCTTCATTCATGTTCCGAACAATCAAGCGCAGATTATTTTCTAAATTGGCCCGCCCGGTTGTGTAAATCAAATCACTGCCGGAATCAGAAGTCCGCAAATCCAGAGTACTACCCGCATTCAGATTTAAATTCGCCATCATATTCATTTGACCCGCAGTATCTGACGCAGCTAAATTCGTGTTGGACAGAGCAATCCGCGCTCCTTTGTTTACAGTTAAGCTACCGGAACCGTTTCCGATAATGATTTTACCGCTGTTGGGATGACTGCTTCCACTTGCCAAGAAGTTCACCCCATTTTCCACTACGACATTATTTGTCACAACCATATCGCGTTCCACATCAGCAGCCTCCACATTGCCGGTATTGCGGAACTCAAAAGTACCGGATTTTAAAATCAGGTTATCAATATCTACATGCCGGTCCACAACCAGCTGGCCTTTCATCAGGCGTGCTGTCGTATTCGTGATTGTACCCTCTGGTCGATCCTGCCGACGGATTAACTGACTGGTTCGCACATCATTATACGCATTAATGGCCGCCCCCGTACCCAACCAAATCCCTTCGGTTGTGGTTTTAACATCATTCTTGCCAGCGGCTGCCACAATCGGATGATAGGCATTAAATGTACCATTTTCAATAACCAAACGATCTAGCTGGACCGAACCGAAAGAATCCATTTCATTCTTTCTCGGTGTAATGAATAAAGTCGTATTCGCGGCCGTTGTTTCGTACTCCATCACGTCTGCCTGAATCAAATCGGTATCGTATACCCGCAAAGCACCGGCGTCGTCTAAAATCACTTTGGGTGCCGTTACTTCATGATGAACATTTAAGGTACCGCCACCAATCATTACCGTATCAGAATCTATTGTGTTTCGTGTATCAATAACCGTCGTGTCATCTACATCAATCCACACCAATGTGTTGGTGGCACCTTTTTGCCGTTCAATCGGATCATAGATTTTGACATCATTTCCCGTAAATCGCACCCAGGTGTCACTAGCCATATGAAACGTTCCGTGAATATCACCCGCGGCTTCTACAGTTACATCCGTCTGATAGGCAGATGCCGGCCCCAACCGAAGCCCACCGGATTGAATATAGATATCATCTACATCTACACCGTTTAACAAATAGTTTTCATTATAAATCGGTTTTCGTTTTTTATCTTCCTCTGTATTTAAATTTAAAGCAATTGAATACAAGTTAATATTTTCGGCCCCTTCTTGACGGAACAACCCATTTGTAATACCATTTGTCGCACCCCTCTCTACAGCCGGTTGTATATATACGTTTGAATCAGACCCTACAACCGTTTGGGTTACCAAATCATTCATTACTTGGACCTCTGCCCGATCCTTCATATTTAATTGCTTAGCGTGAAAAAGCCCTGAGTATCCACAAAAATAGCCATCGTTTTCAAAAAACATTTTATCTTTTAACCAGGCTATCATGCTCCCCCGCCTTCCCCCGGGAGTATCCCATGGCCCTGATGTTTTATAGGTCCCAAAATCACCAAATGTTATCGTTTTTGCAATGAGGATGTTTGTTGTTTGATCTACGGTTTGAATAGCAGAATGATCTCCCAAAGTAATTTCCAAATCACCAATATCTTGAACATATATTACTCCATCACTACCCAGCGAAGAATATGCATCATAAAACATCCGTGCGGTGGTATCTCTCAAATGTCCACCACCAAAGGTAATAGTACTATTATTTCCCAAGACCATGTTTTTACCTAAATAAATCGCCGCATCAGGTTGCCATTCATACAAATCCCTATTATCACTATTACCAGATCCGACTTCAACCGAAACCACTTCTCCCACGACCTCGGTACGATTCCCCATACGGGTATACTCATCCCCCGTTTCAATACCCGTTAAGGTGATTTGGGCATTATCCCCCATTGTGACATCATTATCAACCCGAAGTTCAGAGGCAATCGGTGCTTCCTCAACAACGGAGCGTTCATATTCATCTTCCTTTACGCATGACATACCGCTGGGACATGGGGGCGGATCATAATCTGGCATTAATTTTGTATTATCGTCCGAATATGAAATTTCATCCTGCCAATAGCCCTCGACGTTTAGTGTTCCATTTTTGGCAAATGTCATCTTTCCGCTTTCATCCGCACTGTTATCTTTTACCAAGTGCATGGAACTGCCCAATACATTTAAAGTCGCATTATCCGCAACATCAAACACACCACCCACATGCTGTTCACCAGTATCACTGTCCGTAAATGTATTAGACATTGTCAAGTCTGTATTTCTTACTGTTATCTGGGCATTGTTACCCGTGACGATTCTGGAAATATTTGCCGTTGAACGTAAGGGAATAGCGTTCAAATCCCGCGCTTCCGGATCTGTATCCCCGACAATATACTTTGTTCTATGAACAACCGTTCCTTCTATTTCGTCTTCATATTCGATTTCTTCGGGTTGTTCAACATCCACAATGATATCTCGGTCCCAGTTATACGTATTTAAAGACACCGGATCCTGATATAAATTACTTTTCCAATAATAATCTGATCCAATATTAATTGTGCCGCTTTCTGCTACTGTGAAAGTATCATAAATGGTAATGTCACTTCCCTGATCTGCACGAAAAGTTGCATCATCTCCCAGACTAATTACATTCGTGCGCAAAATTGGCTTTTCAACAACTGTATTTACTTTGTCAGGATTTGTTTCTTTTGTTTTCTCTACAAAATATTTTAAATGAGATTTCGTACGATCGATATTTCCTTCGTCATCTAAAACAACTTCATCCGTTTCATAATACGGATTATTCATCAGGTAAATTTTAACACCTTTTTGGTATTCATTTTCCCGCGAGTCAAAAGCTGTAATTGTTTCGTTTTCAATTAAACCGGCGTTATATAAGGTTCCGTTTTGTCCGAACACAATATTGTCTGTTTTAATTGAGGCTGTTGGCGTTAAATCCACCCAAATTCGATCCGTTAAAAGGGTTTCTTTAAAACCGTTCCTAAATTTGCCATTTTTATCAAAATAAACCAGGTTGGCCAATGTGAAGTTCTCTTTATCGTCATTGGCCAAGTTTACCATACTGCCAAAGTTTTCTAATGTCGCATTCGTTCCCAACCGCACGGAACCACGTAATGTCGCCCCCTTATAGTTAAAAACAGAGCTCCCTTCTCCCAGAAACGAAGCGGCACTCTTACCGGTTTCACTTAATTCAATCCGGTACATATCCCCCCAGTTTTTAACAGTTGTTGTAGACCGCTGGTTTTCAATCGGATACGCATAGACCGCATGCCCTGTTCCGTTTGTCTTCATTGTCCCGTCGTTTTGCACAACGGAGCCCGAGAGATTAATCGTATAGTCCGGATGAGTATCCATATGGAATATATTACCGGATTCCGTTTCCAGATACCCCTGGTTATCTAACGTTGACTGTTCCTGGACATGAAAAATATTTTCGTTACCTGTTTTGATGATTTCTTCACTAGGCTCCACATGCCACGTGGTTGCCTTTACACCTTGTACACCCGACAGAATTGTACCTGTTAATAACAAAAAGAGAAATTGTTTTCTCATGGGGGAACCTCCGTATTGATTAATCTGTCCCCCACTATACAAAATCCCGGACCCTCTGTCAACAAAAATATGGCCTTTAAAACAGAAAAAATGACAGGGAAGAGAAAACCCCTTCCCCATCAATAAATTATTCATCCCAATTGGGCTCTTCTATTCTTACACAAGCTTCCGAGAAACGATAGCCGGCCGACCGCAACAGCCGACCTTCTTCGCCAAATTCGCCCCAATACTGTGCCCCATAAGGAACAGCAATCGGACGCCCCTGATCATCCCATTCTATGTGCTTTTGGGGATGTTGACTGATTAGGGCATACATTTCGCTTGCCGTTAAAGAAAAAGCTTCTCCGTCAATTTTCTCTGCGGATTCCGCAAATCCATGCCGTTTTGTTTCTTTTAAAACACCGTAATAATATATTTTTTCATTTGTCATAAGAACCTCCTATAAACTAGGGAAAAAAGTAGCAGCTGCACCAGATACATACACGGATATATCGGCATGTAGCGGTACATGAGTCGTAGCACCGCCGCTGGCAACTTGCTTACCTGTATTAGAATTTAAACGCACAGATCCGACCGACATAATCCAGCCGTTTGAAGGAATGGTGTGCAATGTACCGGTTGACAGAACAATACCGGCACTCCAGTTCGGTAAGCCGATACCATATCCGCTTTGCCGCTGATTTTCAATCCACTGTGTTGTCGCAATTGCCGTGGAAGAATCGGTGGCAGATGCCGGTGTTGTTCCTGTTGAACTGCTACCGGCACTGGCGGCACTGGCAGCGGCGGCTTCTGCTGCCGTTTGTGCGGCGGTAGCAGAGGTAGCTGCATTTTGCGCAGCCGTTGTGGCTGTCTGGGCTGATGTAGCCGCATTTTGAGCCGCCGTTGTTGCCGAGGACACCGCATCCGCAGCAGAGGACGCTGACGATGCCGCCGAAGAGGCTGCTGCTGTCGCCGTTGATGCGGCAGAGGTCGCCGTAGCGGCAGCCGTTTCCGCCGACTGCTTATAGCCGGTCAAAATCGGTCCCCATGTGTTAATGGTGACGGACGAGTTTTCAAGCCCTGTTCCGCTACTGTTCCAAACAATGGCCTTACCCGCATCCGGTGGCGGCAGATTTAAATCCACATCATCACTATTGGCATAAGGTGCCAATACAAACGATCGGTTTAAGTTTTCCGCTATCTGTTGCTGGCAAGCAATCTGATAATCCAGTTCATCATTCAAGACATCTGCCCGCAAAGCGCCGCCTTCTTGAAAATCGGTTGTGCGTTCAATCGTCAGATTACGGACAATCGTAATGACGGTATCAATGGCAGGGGCCGTATCAAAAGAAACCGTTCCGCCGTCCGAATGACGAATACCGTTAACCGTATAGGTCGTTGTGCTTTGTAGCGTATCGTCCAAATAGACATCTAAATCATCAGATGTAAAAATAGCAAACGGAAATTCATAATCCGTAGAAGTTCCATCCGCCACATATTGTATTCTGGGGGTTACCCCCTGAATTTTGACATGATTGGTCATTTTTATTCTCCTTAAAAAAAATCCGGCGCACCGGCCGGATAAAGTATTCATATTTGGTTAGTCACTTGTGATTTCCCACAAAAAAAAGCGGCAGATACACGACTGCCGACTAACCGAATCCCCTTATATCACACTCTTTTTCAAAAGTCAAGGATTTTTTTCCTAAAACAGGAATTTTTGTGTTTGTATTATTCACGGGGCGATTCTGCAATCGCCCCGATTCCCCCTCTTGCCAAGGGCTTTGTTTCCCCCTATCAAGCCCGCTGGCAAGGATTATATATACACCCATAAAGTGTTTTTCAACAACCGGACTTAAAATTTTTCAATATCCTCGGATAAAATAGACATGTTCCAGTCATAAGAAATTTCACCGTCATCATCATTTTTATAGATTACACCGATAAATTCCTTACCGACATAGACTTCGGACGGGGCATCCTTTCCTTCCCCGGGCCGCACCGTAATTTCCGGATTCCAGAACAGCTGTTGCAGGTACGTCTGGACTTTTTCAATTTCCGCTGCAGATAAAACCATGTTTTTCTCCTTTCCTTTTGTTTAATTTTCTGCTAATATAACCCCATTATGAAAAAGATACAAGAAAAAAATGAATCGGGCATCATTTCTATTGCCCCTATGTTGGATTGGACAGATACTCATTTTCGTCAGTTTCTGCGTTTGATTTGTCGCCACGCCACCCTTTATACCGAAATGATTGCCTGCCCTGCTCTTATCTTAGGTGATCGCAAAAAGCTACTGTCTTATCATCCTTCTGAACATCCCCTTATTTTACAAGTCGGCGGTTCCGATCCCCATTTGATGGTCGAATGTGCCAAGATGGCCTATGACTACGGTTATCGCGGGATTAATATCAATGCCGGTTGCCCTTCGGATCGGGTTCAATGCGGCCGCTTCGGTGCTGTTTTAATGAAAACCCCGGAAATTATTGCGGCCTGTGTGGCAGAAATGCGTGCAGCCTCGCCCCTACCCGTTTCCGTCAAAACACGTATAGCCCTATCCGACAGTATCGGTGACGGTTTTTCGGAATTGTTTCATCTGACGGATTTAGTCGTTCAGGCCGGCTGTCAACATTTAATCATTCATGCGCGTAAAGCCAAATTGAACCTGTCCCCCAAGGACAATCGCCAAAAACTCCCGCTCAACTATGAAGTCGTTTATCGGTTAAAGCGCAGCTTTCCTGACATATTCATCACTTTAAACGGAAATGTTTTGTCTTTAACAGAGGCACAGTCACACCTGACACAAGTAGATGGTGTCATGATCGGCCGCTGGGCGTATGGAAACCCCTACGGTTTAGCACCCGTAGACGGCTTGTTTTACGGAGATAATCATCCGATTCCGTCCAGATATGACGTATTGGAATCTTTCTTTCCGTATTTAGAAAGTCATCAGGATCAACTGAGTCTTATTTTACCGCACCTGATGGGGCTTTTCCACGGCCAGCCGAATGCCCGCGTTTACCGTCAAATTCTTTCTGCGCGGGATTTGGCGGCGTTAAAGGCTTTTTTGCAGGTTTAGTCTGATCCGTTGTTAATAAAATCCGTCTTATTTTCTTATAAATTTCGGTGTTGTCCTGAATACCGTTAAACAGCTTTGCGTGCTTCCCATACGCATGAACGGGGATGTTTTGCGCCGTGTGATTTTTCGTTGTATAAGAGCAAGAATCGGTCAACCCGCCCGTCTCATGATCGGCCAACACAATAACCGTTGTATCCGGATGATGATAAGCAAAATTAACCGCCCTGATAACGGCCCGGTCAAAATCATATAATTCACGCTTCATACCATCCAAGTCATTGACGTGTGATTTTGTATCAATTTTCGCCCCTTCAAACAGGACAAAAAAGCCTTTCTCGTTCCGAGATAATTTCTGCAATCTGGGCGTCACTTCCGCCGCTATTTTTTCAACCGGAACGACAATATCCATCTGGGTTGCAGCCCGTTTTTTATCTGCCAAAATAGTTTCCGCATCGTGACGACTGGTTGTGTGGGCATAAAAGGCTGATGGTGTCGCACCCGTTTTGTGATCCGTGGAATAAATTCCGACGGCCAAACCCTTTTGCACAGCTTCTTCTGCAATTGTCAGACAGTTATTGCCATTCGGCAATTTTCCCAAAAACTTATTGTTTGTTTTTTGTCCGCAGGCATAAGCTGTTGCCGAAGCCGCCGAATCCGTGACTTCCTTATCTGCCGATTTTGTGGTAACTAACCCTTTTACCGGTAAAGCCGGAATATAAAGGGGTTTATCCATAGCCGCACACTTTAAGTGATTGGCCCCCATGCCATCCCCAATCATTAAAATCACGTTATCTGCCCGGGCAACAGAGGCACCGAACAAAATACTCAGTATAAGTGCTGTTTTTATTTTCATGTTTTCTCTCCTTCTTTTTTAGGTGGTAAAGGGCATTCTATCTGCTGATAGCACGGCCACTCGCCGGTTGCAACACTATCCAATGACGCCAACGGCTGATTCATCAGATTCCTGTAAATCCAATAGTTCACAATGATCCGTTCCACAAAGCTGCGTGTTTCCTTTGACGGGATACTTTCCAAAAACAGCAAGGGATCATTCGTATCAATTTTTTTCTTCCACTTGTTTAGGTTCCCCGGCCCCGCATTATAGGCCGCCGCAATATACATCAAGTTATCCCCTACCGCCGGTTTTTGGATAAGGTTCAACAAATAGTTTTGTCCCAGCGATAAATTATACTCCGGATTTTTTAACAACTGTTTTTTAAACGGATATTGCAATTCTTTTGCTATTTCCTTACCCGTCGCCGGCATAATCTGCATCAAACCCACTGCCCCCATGGCACTTTCGGCCCGGCGATTAAAGCAAGATTCCTGCCGCACGAAGGCGTAAACCAACGCTTTATCCACTTTCCAGCCGTCCTTGGGTGTCCAATTCGGCGCCGGATATCGCGTACTGCCGTCCCCCAGACTACCCGTCAAAGCCAACAAATCATCTGCGAAACCGTTTTGCTCAGATATCATCAACAAAATGCCTTTGGCATCCTCATCTGCTTCCAGATATAACTTGGACAATTCTTTCCCTGCCCAATCTTTTTGGCCAATCTGTTGCAAGGCATAAAACCGTTCCAGCGCCGGGTGAGAAAAATCACCACTTAAATCATCTGTCGGTCGCGCAGGTGCATCCCAGACATGACCCAAATCTTGTGCCAGCATACGCATAGCCAAAATACCATAGAATAATCGCTGATATTTTGCCGCCCGTTCCAATGCCGGTCTAATTTTATCAAAAGCCCCCGTTTTTAAATAAGCCCGCGCCGCCCAAACGGAAGCCGCGCCTTCCAATAACGGATATTTTTTTCTGTGTTCGGCGGCTGTTGTAAAATATTCGGCCGCATCCGGATAATTTTTTTGCCGCCACGCCACCAATCCTGCCACCCAATAGGCTTGCGGAATATCATCTCCCGATTGGTCCAAAACCGGCAAAATTAAGTTTAAGGCCAGCTTATCTTCGCCATCAATGAAATAGGAAAAAGCCAACGCTGTTCGCGCTGCATCATAATCTGTTTTGGAAAATAGTTTTTGTGTTTCTTTGTTTTCTATCAGATGGCGTACCGTTTTTGTATTACCGCGTTTCAGATTCTGATATATTTTATCCATCGTTTTTTTGGCACGAACCGCTTCTTTTCCCGACAGATAAGAAAAGGATTTACCCCGCAATAAATCTATCGGTTCGGGCCGAAAGACTGCCGAACAGGTACCGGCCTTACCCCCAAAAAGTCCTTTTGGCTTTTCGGCCGGCAAGACGGCCTTTTTCTGTTTTCCCAATTCATACATATCTGCCGCCACAGCCAGGTCAGAATAAGAATCAAACCACCCTTTGATATCTTCTTTTTTTGTCTGATAAGCCGGTGAAAAATACCGATCATACAGAATATACCCTTCCAGTAGCCGATTATGAATTTTATTTTGCAACTTGCGGGCTACCGCGAAATCACCTTTTTTTTGGGCACTAAAAACCTGCTGATACAGCTTTACATCGGCGTCCGATAAAACGACCTCGGCCCGACACACTGCCCCTCGCAAGAGCAATACCCCCAGACATAAACCGATAATTTGCTTTAACATTTAGCCGCTAGGTGGAGTAATTTGAACCCGCTTTTTACAAGCTTCTTCGGATTGAGAACCCAGCTTACATTTTTTAAATTCAACATCAGGCATTCCCATAATTCCTTCACACGGCAATCCGATTAACATAAAGTTCCGTGTTTGTTTTTTTCCTTTTTGAACACCGGAAAAATTTAAATTGGTTTGCATATCTTTATAGGTCCACACCATCGACAATTGGTTTAATGTCAGATTAGATTCATTTGTCAAGGCCACATCAGCCGAACAATAGGACATCGTCCGGGCATATGTCAGAACGCCTTTTACATTTTGGATTTCTACCTTAATAACCCCTTTTGCTTCTTCCTCTTTTTCCTCTTTTTGGGGTGTTTCTTCGGCTTTTTCTGCCGATTTTTTATCCTGCTTTTTTACATCATTTTTTTTCGGTGCTTCCTTTTCGGCTGCCTTAGGGGCCACAGCAGGCGCCTCTTCTTTTTCCACAGTCACTTCCAATTCTGTAATTTCTTCCTGTGGTTCGGGGGCCGGCTTAAATTGCCCCTGAAGTTCGGGGAACAAGTCATTTGACTCTTGTGCCAGGGCCATACCACTCAACAAAATCAACCCCACCCCGCTTAAAAAGATTTTCTTCATCATTTCCTCCTTTACTTTTTGTTTATTTTCGGATAAAATAGGTTGCTATGAAACGTAGTCTAACGAAAATTTTTTAAAATAGCAACCTTTTTTTAGGATGAATGATGAAAAAAATAGCTCTTATTGCCCCTTCTTCGCCGGCACCGGATTTAACACCAGACTCTTTAACACTTCTGCGGGATAAGTTTGCCGAAAACGGCTATCAGATTCACTTGGGCAGCCATGCGTTGGATAGTGTTCGGTATTTAGCCGGAACGGATGAAGATCGTGCCTTTGATGTCATGGCCGCTTTTTGCGATAACACAATAGATGCCGTTATGACGGTTCGCGGCGGGTATGGTAGCCCGCGGCTACTGGACTTACTGGATTATGATTTGCTGCGACAAAACCAAAAACCGTTTTGGACAATCAGTGACGGCACGGCTTTACAAACAGCCCTATGGGCCCGCTCCGGCATTAGCGGTTATTCGGGATTGCAGGCCACTTTTTTCCTTAATCCCCAAAACGAAAAACTGATACAAACAGGCCTAGCCGCCGCACAGGGGCATTTGCCCGATATTCCCATTCAAAAAACTTGGGTTCCCGGTCGGGCACAAGGAATTGTTGTCGGGGGAAATCTGACGGTTTTTATGGGGTTAATCGGTACACCTTATTTTCCCGATTTAACGGGGAAAATTTTGCTGATGGAAGATATTAATGAGTATCCCTATCGGATAGATCGTCTGTTGGCGCATTTGCGTTTGTCCGGGGCTTTCGGTCAGCTTGCCGGTATTATTCTGGGTGATTTTTCCGGCTGCGTGTCCAAGGATCTGGCAGATGGTGACATAGATGCCGTTTTTGCAGATTATTTTCAAAACTTCCCTATTCCCGTGGTTCAGATTAACTACGGGCATCGCAATCGGGAAACGGTTGTACCAATCGGTAAAAATGTTCTGATAGATACTCAGACAAACCGCATTAAGGAAATTCGATGAAAACAGAACTACTTTCTCCTGCCGGTGATATTGAAGCCGCCTATAGTGCTTTTTATTTCGGGGCAGATGCTATCTATCTGGGTTTGCGGCAATTTTCGGCTCGGGCAGATGCCACTAACTTTTCACCGGCGGATTTGGATGAAATCACGGCTTATGCCCACGAAAACGGTAAAAAAGTCTATGTGACGATCAACACGTTGGTACAGGAAGCCGAATTACCTGCCCTAACCGATACTTTAGCTCTGTGTGATCGGTATCATGTTGATGCCATTATCGTGCAAGATTTAGGTGTAGCCCGACTGATACAAACATGTTTTCCAAAGCTTGCCCTGCATGCCAGCACACAAATGGCCATTCATAATCTAGCCGGTGCGTTGGCTTTAAAAAAGATGGGCTTTTCACGGGTTGTTCTGGCGCGAGAATTGACCTTGCCCGAAATTTTGGAAATTCGCGATAAATCCGGTTTAGAAGTAGAAGTCTTTATCCACGGGGCTTTGTGTTATTCATATAGCGGCCTTTGCCTGTTTTCTTCTTTAACCACGGGGCGCAGCGCCAATCGTGGCAAATGTGTTTATTCTTGCCGTGATACCTTTAAAAAAGACGACCGACAGACACACCTGTTTTCCATGAAGGATTTAGCCTTAGAAAAAGATGTTTTAAAGTTGACCGGCCTTTCCCTTAAAATTGAGGGACGCAAAAAGAGCGCTCTTTATGTCGGGGCCGTTACCGACTATTATCGCCGCATTTTGGATACCGGTAAAACGGATATCGGACTAACGGACAACTTGAAACAGATTTTTGCCCGCCCCTGGACAACCCTGCATTTCAAGGGGAAAAATAAAGATGTCATTGACCCGGATTTTGTCGGTCATCGGGGTCTACCGATTGGCAAAATTGAACGCGTTTTCAACCATACAATTACTTTTCGTCCCAGCCGCGCAATTGCCCGCTATGACGGTATTCAGATTGATACGGCCTCACAAGAAAAACCCTTCGGTTTCTCCGCCGAAAACCTAACCCAAAACGGTAAAAAAGTTTTTGAAGTTCCCGCCGGCCAAACGGTCACCTTAACACTACCACCCCATCATCCGTTTTTGCAGAAAGGTGAGGTTGTTTACCTGGCTTCTTCCACGCGGGTAAAGGGTGCTTATCCCTACACCCGGCCGCGTCCCAATGCCTTTCGCAACCGACAGGATATAGCCGTAGATGTGTTTGTGGCACCGGATAAAATTGTGGCTTATACGCAAGGGATTTCCGCCGAACAACCGGGCCCTTTTGCACCGGCCGATCATCCCGAAAAAGTGGCTGATTCTGTTTCCAAAGCATTTCAAAAAACAGGGGATACCTCTTTTCATTTAGCGGATATTACCATTCACAATCCGGATAATTTATTTGTGCCGATGTCTGTGTTGAATGAGCTTCGGCGACAACTCTACACACAAATTCAACCCGCCGGTCCCACGACGATTCAACTGCCGCCATCTCCCCATTTAAAGAAAGAGAACGCCTCTCCCCGCTGGGTTTATAAAACGGATGACTTATCCTTATTACCCCATCTGCCCCGTGCTGACGAGATTATTTATCAACTGTCTTCTGCGGACACGCCGGCAGATTTAGCCGCTTTTGACAAGGCAAACCTGCGACTGGCTTTACCACCAATTCTACGCCCCGAACAAGCTTGGCAAAGAACCGTTGAAAAGTTTTTATCGGCCGGTTTTTTGCGTTGGGAAATTGCAAACCCCGCCGGTTTAACGCTGCTCCCAAAAGGATTGGATATTTCGTTGGACAGCACTGTTTCCGTTTTAAACACTTCCGCATTAGAGGCTGTTTTGTCCCTCGGCTTTTCCCGTGCTACTTTTTCGGTGGAAGACACACTGGACAACATCAAAAAACTTTCTTCAAAAAGCACCCAGACGGCCTTAATTTTATATCAGGATACGCCTCTCTTTTTGTCGGCAAACTGCGTGCGTGAAAATGATTGTCGCACCTGCCCCAAAGGTCGCTTGGAAAGCGAATTGACTAATGGAAAAAATCGCTATCGGTTGATTTCTGAAAATTGTTTGACAACGGTGACAGATATGCGGCCTTTTGCCCTGCCGCCGATTGCTCAAACACTTTCGGTCGGGTATTTCCGGATTGACTTTGTGAATCGCCGTTATACGCCGAATCAAGCCCGTCAAATTATAGATTCCATTCGCGAAAAGAAAAAAATATCACCCTCTTTTTGCGGTAATTTTGAAAAACAGTTTGCAACTTAACTTTTTTTCGTTTATATTAAGCACACAATAACAAGAAAGGAAAAACTCATGTCAGAAAAACCAAAGAAAAAATTTTCATTTATTCGTTTTATTTTCAAAGCCCTTTTATGGTTGATTTTATTGCTGATTATAGCGGTAATTGCCATTTACTACTACCTGGGAGCAATTGTTAAAGAAGGCATCAATCGTTATGTACCGCCCATTACGGGAACAACGGCTTCTGTCGGTTCGGTTGATTTATCTTTGCTGCAGGGCCAGATTGAAATCAAGGACCTGAAAATCGGCAATCCCAAAGGATATAGCTCCAACGATATTTTCAGTCTTGGCCGTGTTCGGGTCGTGTTTGATCCCCAGTCCGTCCTAACGGATAAGATTATCATTAAATCCGTTGCCATTTCCGGCACACAGGTATCTGCTGAAATGAAGAATTTATATAGTTTGGACAACAACGTTTCCGCGCTTCAGGATAACATTAACAAATACATTGGCGTCGATCAGAAAAAGGCTGATACTTCTTCTAAACAAGAAACAGCCTCGGCTCAATCCGACGGTAAAAAAGTGATTGTAAAGGATTTAACTGTTGCCAACACTTCTCTGTCTTTGGGCGTCAGCGGTCATACGATTACCCTGCCCTTGCCTGACATTCATAAAACCGGTATTGGTGAAGACAAAAAGGACCAATCCATTGCAGAAACTATTGCCGATATTTGAATATGATTTCGCTTGAATCTGTCAAGGGTGTCGGTACAGCCATCAGCGATTTGGGTAAGCAAGGCTGGAAAGGTGCCAAAGATTTGGTGAAAGGCAGTGCTTCTGCCGTCACAGATACGGCCAAGTCAGTTTCTGACGGTGCCAAAAACACCGTAAACAGTATAAAAGGTATGTTTAAATAACCTTTCATACAACATTAAACTGCCGGTTTCTCCGGCAGTTTTTTTTTACTTTAAAAAAGAGAAATCAAAAATCTGTTTTTTACTTACAGAAAACGCAAAATTATCCGGACAAAAATAATACTTGACTTTTGCACAAAAAAGGTGTAAAAGAATAACACTTGTCGGAACGTGGCTCAGCCTGGTAGAGCACTACGTTCGGGACGTAGGGGTCGCTGGTTCAAATCCAGTCGTTCCGACCAGTGTAGCGGTAGGAACTTTTGAGACGATATTATTTGCACTGTCCAAAAGTTCCTTCTTTATTTTCAAGTAGTTCATGCACATTTTCTCCTTAAATTTTCCGAAGCCTGAACGGAAGAAAAATCACCGTAAAGCTCTTCATATTGTGATGGTGTATGGTCATTTAGAATCTTCATAGGTCTCATATCATTGTAAAAACATACATACTCATTGACGTACCTATCCAGCATTGCCAAGCTATCATAATAATGATGTGAAATTTCCTCTCGTTTCATAACACTAAAGAATCCTTCTATAAC
>Ga0310786_10006054_pt1 | contig 16232 bp, 16 predicted proteins | sample AusTroGonzalo_MG_FD_203881 | JGI IMG/M metagenome (GOLD analysis project Ga0310786, IMG submission 203881) | Bovine rumen microbial communities from tropical cattle in Woodstock, Queensland, Australia - Gonzalo_03 (v2) (version 2) | ecosystem: Host-associated > Mammals > Digestive system >... | reverse complement strand
TTGTCAGAACCGCTTGATGACTTAGTGTCAGGGACGTCTTCGTCTTCTTTTTCTTCTTCATCTTCGGCAGTGTCATCTTCTTCGATTTCTTCATTTTCGACGCGGTCGGTGAGAGAGTAATCGAGGTCGAGCGCGGATTTAATTACGTTATTGAAGAGATCGGAGAAATTCTCGTAAGACTTTGGTTTGCTGGAGTTGATAGTGTCTGGATAGGCGAACGAGAGGTCGATTGTGAGGTTAAGTTCGTCACCCAGTTCGATTTCGATATAGAAACGAGAGAGGCGGTTGTCGCCGATTTCGACGAAGATGTTTTTGACACCGCTAAGTTCGTTGTCTAGATTGTAGGCGCAATCGTTAAAGTTATTTAGCGCAGCATTAAAGACTTTGAGATTTGGCTTAACGATGGAAACTTGGTAAACTTGGGATTTTTTGGATTTTACAGCAGTACCATCGTAGGCTGCGGCGGTGATAAAATTGTTCTTAGTAAAAGTATCGACGAGGTCGGTGGCGGCGATGGTCTGGGTTAGGCAAGGCGAGATTTGTGCGGCGTGATAATTCCCTAGTTGGTACCAGTTGCCGTCGGCAGCAGTAATAATGGTTGATAATTCTGGACGATTAAGAGAGAGTTCTTCTAGGTGTTTGGTGTCGGCGAGATCGTTGAGCAGCCCGGAGAGACGTAAATAGTAAGCATCGGAATCGCGGTAACTTTCGAAGTCAAAGTCGATTTCGTCTTTTTTGTCGATACGAGTGTTTAAATGAACTTTGGCCTCAGTAGTAGTGGCGCTTCTGGAGCCGGAAATGGTCATGTTGATATTCTCGGTCCCCAGCCCGGCGAAACCATCCGGTGTATAAAGTGTACCGGTGCCAGTAAAGGTGGTGTTTTTGACGTCTTTATTGGTAATAAAATTGCTAAATGCGGTAGCGACGAGCGATTGCGGGTCTTTTGGCATGTTCATAATGAAAAATGCGGCTGCGCCACCGCCACCAAGAAGAACGATGGCTGCAAGAATAATAAGAAGGAGTTTCTTATTGGCCTTTTTGGGCTGAGGAAATTTGGTTTGCTGAGGAGTTGGCATGTTGTTTGGTAAAGGATCGGTGCCAAGTTCAAATTGCGAGGCATCGATAAGATCGAGAGGCTGGTCAACAGCTGGAGCGGCCGAGGCGGCTGGAGCTGCTGGCGCAACTGGGGTGGCTGGGGCGGCTGGAGCTTGTGGAACTGGGGCGGCCGGTGCTGGAGCAGGCGCTACCTCTACTGGTGGCATCGGCAAAACTGGCTCCTGTACAGGGGCAGACGCTAGATCTGGCACACCAGATGTAGCGGTGGGGATATTCGGCATCGAACTTGTAGTTGGTGCTGGTCCTGGTGCTGGCTCTGGTGCTGGAGGAATCGGATTCCACCCTTGCAGAGGATTATCATTCATGCAAAAAACTCCTTTATTTTTATATTATAGCATAAACTTTTTAGTATAATAAGAATTATGAATAACTTGATAATTTCTGATATTAAAGCGAGACAAATTTTGGATTCTCGCGGCAATCCAACGGTTGAGGCGGACGTGATTTTAGAAGGCGGCGCCGTGGGGCGTGCAGCTGTTCCATCCGGGGCCTCCACCGGTACACTTGAAGCGCTCGAGCTACGCGATGGCGATGCTACACGTTTTGGCGGTAAGGGCGTAAGCAAGGCGGTTTGGAATGTTAATTCTTCAATTCGCGACGTGCTAGTCGGCAACACTGCTAATCAGCGCACGGTAGATATGCTACTTCTAGAGCTTGATGGGACCGACAACAAAAGTAATCTCGGCGCTAACGCAATTCTTGCTGTATCGCTAGCCACGGCCAAGGCCGTAGCGAATGCGCGCCGTTTGCCACTATATTATTATGTAGCGGAGCTAGCGGGTACGACCGAGCTTATGAGTATGCCGATGCCAATGATGAACGTAATGAATGGTGGCGAGCATGCTAGCTGGGCGACGGATTTTCAGGAATACATGGTGATTCCACGTAGTGCTAGCACGGTTGCTGAAGCGGTGCGCATGGGTTCGGAAATTTTCCACGCCCTAAAGCAAGTGCTAAAAGAATGTGATTATCCTACTACGGTTGGTGATGAAGGTGGCTATGCGCCACGCGTTAAAGAAGGCAACAACGAGCCCCTCGATTTAATTACGCTTGCTGCAACACGTGCGGGTTACCAAATGGGTCGCGACGTGGTGATTGCGATGGATATTGCTTCAAGCGAATTCTACGAAAATGGTAAATACGTTCTAAAAACTTCGGGCGAGCAAAAAACTGCTGCCGAGATGATTTCTTGGTATACGGATTTGATGGATAAATACGCCATCGCCTCGATTGAAGATGGTTTGGCCGAATCGGATTGGCAAAACTGGCGCGAGCTGACTGACCGTCTTGGCAATAAATTGCAGATAGTGGGCGACGATTTGTTTGTGACTAACACCAAGCTGCTTCAACGCGGGATTGATGAGCATGTAGCAAACTCGATCCTAATTAAACCAAATCAAATTGGCTCGCTTTCTGAAACGATTGATGCGGTGATGTTGGCCAAGAAAGCTGGCTACACGACGATCGTTTCGCACCGTTCTGGCGAGACCGAAGATACCACAATCGCCCACCTGGCGGTAGGGCTTGGTGCCGGCCAGATTAAGACTGGTTCCCTATCGCGTAGTGAGCGAATTTGTAAGTATAATGAATTGATGCGAATTGAGGAAACAAATCCTAAGCTTAAGCTTTTGGATCCGTTTTCGCGTTAGCCTTTTCTTCGGCTTCACGGCGAGCAATATAAGACGCCTCGTGGAAACCATCGTAATAGTTGTCGGCTACCTTCGGGTGGCCGATTCTGTTGGCGGCACGAACGATTTCGGTGATGTCGTCAGTAACTTTGAAAATGTTTGGATCTTTTGGAGCGATAAGTTTCAAGCTAATCATTTTCTTGAGTACGCGATCAAAAGATTTCCAATAATCTTTGCCGACGAGGAAAATTGGCATGCGTGGCATTTTCTTTTCTTGCATGAGGCAGAGGATTTCGGAAAGTTCGTCCATGGTACCAAAGCCGCCTGGGAACATTACGAAAACTTTGGCAGACATTGCAAGAGCAACTTTTCTGGCGAAGAAATATTCAAAAGTTAGACAGTCCGAAAGGTATGGATTTGGAAATTGTTCGTGTTCCAAAGTGATGTTTAGACCAATGGTGCGGCCACCAATTTCAAAAGCACCACGGCTAGCAGCTTCCATAATGCCAGGACCGCCACCAGTAATGACGGCGTGGCCGTTTTTGGCGAGAGCGGCGCCAAGTTCGGCAGCCATGCGGCAATATTTACTATCCTGTGGCAAGCGAGCGGAACCAAAAACCGTAACACCTTGTGGGAAAGTACGGACAATTTGCAGGCCTTGGCCAAGATCTTTGGCGTAGGCTTCGGCGCGTTCGACATCAGCAATCGACAGTTTTTTCAGTATATCTTGATCTAGTAACATGTTTTCTCCTGTTAGATTTTTTGAATTGGCATTGGATGTAATTTTTCGGTACCGGTAAGGGTGCCAGTATTGACGCCTACTTTGGAAATGACCGATGCAGCGTTGGCTGAGGCAAAGATGAGTGAATCGCGGAAAGATTTGCCAGCGGCGAGGTGAGCAATAAAGCCAGCACCTATAGCTTCGCCAGCACCAGTAATATCTTTGATGCGGACATCTTCGTAAACGCCAAAGCGGTAGGTCTCTTCGTGGTCAGTGGCAATGCCACCCATTTGGCCGTCGGTAATGATGATGGTTTTGACGTAGTTGGAAAGGTGCGAAATTAGTTCTGTCAGGATGGTGCCAGGCACGAGCTTGGCAGCGGAAACTTTATTAAGAATTAATACGTCAACGTATTTAAGTAGGCGAAGCAAAGTTTGTGGGTCAGCCAGTTCTTGGTCGCCAGGCTTAAAGGCGATTTTAGTTTTGTTGGCGCGAGCCTTTTTAAAGAAACGTTCGAGCGTAGCAAAGTCGCCGTAGAGTGTGGTAGCGTAGAGCCAATCTGGATCAATCAGGTTAATGTCATTTTCTTCGAGATTGTCGCAATGTTTGGAAGCTCCTGCAGTAGTTAGGATGGTGCGCTCGCCGGTTTTGGAATCAAGTAGGATGACGGAAGTACCGGTGATGTCGCGTGGGAGCTGGTTGATGTAACTACTGTCGATATTTTCATAATCGAGTGTAGCGAAAATAGCGCGGCTAGCTACGTCACGGCCGGTGTTGCTAATTAAAATAGTTTCGTGGCGGTGACGAGCGAAGGTGACGGCCGAACTGATACCGAGGCCACCTACATTGTAGGCGATTTTATCAATTTCAACTTCGGAACCGACGAGGATTTTGCCGAGGATGGCTTCGGAGCCGATGCTGGTGGCGGTAAGATCGTCGTGGTCGATAAGGTAAATATATTGCAAGGCTGGGCCAAGAGTAAGAATGCGTGCCATTAGATTACTACTCCATTTTTATCAATTTCGGCGACAAGGTCTTGGTAGGCTTTGGTTGGATCTGGAGCTTTGGTAAGGGCGCTACCAACGTTAATGACGTCGAGGTCAGCGTGGGCGAGTGCGCGAATGTTGTTAAGGTTAGCACCACCATCCCAACCGATTTCAACTTCTGGTTTCATGTTGCGGATGAGTGCGACTTTTTCGACTTGCATCATGTCGGCTTTACTGCCCTGTTTGCCAAGTTCGCCGGCAAAGATAAGTACGTGGTCAGCAGCATTAATGTAATGAGCAACTTTGCCTGGGTAGGTTTGTTTTAGTAAGGCAACACCAGTTTTGATGCCAGCCTCTTCGAGTTGACGGAAAATTGGCAAAAGGTCTTCTTCGGCTTCGGCTTGGAAAATACAAAGTGACGGATGAAGCTTTAGGATAGTTTCGATGTGCTCGGATGGGCGACGTACCATCATGTGTAAATCAGTTTCCCAAGTTTTTGGCCACCATACGTTGGTAACGTCGAGCGTCGGATTAGCAGTGAGTTCGCCGTCAGTGACGTCGATTTGGACGCGACGAGTGGTTTGGTTGATTTTTTCAACCGTTTCGCGGAACTCTTGCTTATTGTTGGATAAAATTGCTGGTACGATTGTAACGGTTCTAAGCATAATCTTCCCTTTCATCTAAACGATTAATGCGTCTAACGCGACGATCTAACATTTCGAATTCGGTAGTAAGGAAAGTTGCTACTGTGTCGTGCATTTCTTCGGCGGTGAGGAAGTGAGCAGAGAGACAAAGAATGTTAGCTGCATCGTGCTCGCGTGCGAGGCGGGCGGATTCTGGGCTGCCACAGTGTGCGGCGCGGATATGTTTGAAGCGATTAGCTTGCATAGTGACGCCGTGGGCAGAGTCGCAAATCAAAATTCCGGCCGAGCCTGGATCTTTTGCGACGGCTTTTGAAACAGCGATGGCCGGATCGTTAAAATCGTCACCCTCGATATAATTGAAGGCACCCTTGTCGGTGGTTTCGTAGCCAAGTTGATTTAGAAAAATGATGAGTTCATTCTTCTTGGCGTAGCCTTTGTAATCTGCTCCGAGATAAATCATGCGACCGCCTTTCCAAAATCGACAGCAAGTTCGACGAGACGATTCGAGTAACCCCATTCGTTGTCATACCAAGCTACAACTTTAACCATGTTGCCGCCAACTACATCAATGAGTGGCAAGTCGACAATACAAGAATGTGGATCGCCGATAAAATCAGTAGAGACGAGTTCTTCTTTGGTAACACCAAGAATTCCTTCGTAATATGGTTCTTTGGAGGCTTTTTCGAAGGTTTTTACTAATTCTTCTTTGGTGACGTCGCGCTTTAAAATGGCGGTGATGTCGGCAAGTGAGACGACTGGAGTCGGGACGCGAATAGAAAGTCCAGTAAAGCGGCCTTTGAGGCTTGGAATAGTGAGTGCGGCAGCTTTGGATGCGCCAGTAGTGGTAGGAATGATATTAGCGGAGGCGGTGCGAGATTCGCGTAGGTCTTTGGCTGGAGCGTCAAGAATGCGTTGCGAAGCCGTGAATGAGTGAACGGTACTCATCATAGCTTTGTCGACGCCAAAAGTCTCTTCCAGTACTTTCATGACTGGAGCGATACAGTTGGTGGTGCAGGAAGCATTAGACAAAATGCGGTCGGTGTGCTCGACAATCTCTTCGTTAACGCCAAGGACGACGGTTTTGATAGCATCATCTTTGGCTGGGGCAGAAATTACGACACGTTTAGCGCCAGCTTTGAAATGTTTTTTGACATCTTCAGTCTTTAGAAAACGGCCAGTACATTCGAGTACTACGTCGACACCATATTTGCGCCAAGGTAATTTTTCTGGGTCTAGTTCGGCGGTGACTGGGATTTCGCGAGAGTTAATAATTAAGCTATGATCAGTGCAAGAGACTTTTTTGTCGTACAAGCCATAGGTGGAGTCGTGCTGCAAAAGATGAGCGAGCGCAGAAACGCTGCCAGGATCGTTAATTGCTACTACTTGAACATCGCGACGTTCAAGCAAAATTTTAAGTGCACTACGGCCAATCCGTCCGAAGCCGTTAATTGCCACCTTTACCATTGATGTTTGCCTCCTAATATACTTGTGCTAATTATAGCACATAGCGTTAGTGTTTAAAACAACAAAAATACCCTTCCTGGGGTCGCGTCCATCCGGCCCGTCGCCACGGGCGGATGGCGCTAATTCTCACGCTGCCGCGCTCCGAAATCCCCCAGAAAGGGTATATTTTGTTGTTAACCTCTGGCGAAGTGTGCAAATGCACGGTTGGCTTCGGCCATGCGGTGGCAGTCTTCTTTCTTCTTGAAGGCAGCACCAGCTTCGTTGTAAGCATCAACGATTTCAGCTTCAAGGCGTTTTTCGTATGGCATACCGCCGCGAGCGCGAGCAGATTGAACTAGCCATGAGAAAGCGAAGTGAAGTTGGCGGTGACCAGAAATTGGGAATGGAATTTGGTAGTTAGCACCACCGACACGGCGGGACTTAACTTCGAAATCTGGCGAAACGTTGGCGATAGCTTTTTCAAGCACTTCGACTGGGTTTTCGCTATTCAATTTCTTAGCGGCACCTTCGATAGCAGCGTAAACAGCGCGTTCTGCAGCTTGTTTCTTGCCATCGAGCATAGATTTGTTAATCAAACGTTGTACGAGAATCGACTGATATTTGCGATCTGGTGAAACTTTGCGTTCGAGAGATTTAGTAGTTTTGCGTGGCATAATTACTTACCCTCCTTCTTAGCACCGTATTTAGAACGGCCTTGTTTGCGGCCTTGGACACCTTGGAGATCAAGGGTACCACGGACGATGTGATAACGCACACCTGGAAGATCTGGTACACGACCACCACGGACGAGCACAACGGCGTGCTCCTGGAGGTTGTGACCTTCACCACCGATGTAAGCCCAGACTTCCTGACCATTGGTAAGGCGCACGCGGGCGACTTTACGCATAGCGGAGTTTGGTTTCTTTGGGGTTTTGGTGGTTACTTTGATACAAACACCACGTTTTAATGGAGCGGCTTGATCGTAGTAACGAGTCTTCAGCGTGTTGACGATGGAGCCAAGAGCTGGAGCTTTGGATTTTTTAGCAGCACTCTTGCGAGGCTTGCGAATCAACTGATTGATAGTTGGCACAGTAAAATATCCTGTTTAGTTAATAAATTTATTAATTGTCCTTAGTTTTTTAATACAGCAATAAAAACTAAGATGAAACTCTTTAGATGGATTATACTGCAAAGTGCCCAAAAATGCAAGCGAAAAAGCGTGCTTAATTGACTTTTTGCATGTTTTATGCTATAATAATAGATGGACACACTGTACTTTTAAAAAAATATTAAGGAGGTGATTATGTGTCCAAAGCATTCTATTATGGGCCGATTGGTATCGTCCATACTGATAACATCTCTGAAGACGTAAGTCTCCAGAAAAGCACCTGGGATTTAAACCGGCGCGAGCAAAACAGCTTGAATTTAAAGCATATCTGCGCAGACAACGGCATTAATGCGGAGGGTAATCTTGCGATTGTAGGTTTTTCGCAGGATAACAACTCGTTCAGAAGAATCTATGCTCCCGATAAGGACATTCTCGTCAACAAAAAAGACGGCAATGTCATTATCACCGACTCGAGCGTAGCTCTGATGGGTTGGGCAGCAGATTGCTTACTGATTGCGTTTATGACGGAAGATCAGCAGGTGGTTGCTATCGCTCACGCGTCGGTTATCTCGCTAAATAGCGGCGTCCTCGACAGTGTAGTCGATGCCTTCAAGTCATACGGATACGATCCGTTTGACATTACGGCATACATGGGCACCTGTATCGGAGTCGATTCATATGAGTACGACTACGAGCGGGCCGTGCAGGACTTCTCGAACTTTAAGGATTTCATTATTATGAAGGGCGAGAGTGAGAAGGTTTATCTCGATCTGTATGAGGCCGCAAAGGCTCGTCTCAAAGAGCTCGGATTTTCAGAGATAATAGATCTCTTTTCTGAGCATGAGCGCGACACCTATTCAGCTAAGGACGATGAGGGGAATTTCAGATTTCCGTCCTATCGTCGTGACGTCGAAGTTAAAGACGGCAAAGTGGTGCACATCAACGGTCAGTACGGACTTATTATTCAGAAGGCCGTACTGGCTGGTTAACAAAAAACCGCGGGTTTTAGACCCGCGGTATTTTTTTGCGTGGCAGCAAAAAGGTCGCTCATAAGCGACCTTTTAAAAATTTTTCCCAGACCTTTTTTGTCTCCTCTTCATCGTCAAAGCAGAGCTCGAAAGGCATGTCGAGATTTTTTGTTGCTATGTACAGCTTGGCTAGCTGTATCAAGGTTGTTTTTCTGAGATCAGAATCAACCTTTAACAACAGATCTTTTGCGACCTCTTCGTAGCCATCAAAGATGAGCACGATATTCTTTTCGTCTTCCAGTGGAATAATGCTACCATCAGTGCAAACCGCGATCGTAATGGTCTGCTTCAGCCTAATTGATTCGCGGAGTCGAGCTATTGTAAGCTGACTGCATCTATGACGCTGAGCCAGCTCATTCATCCTGATGGTAAATTCTCCATCTTTCTGCGCAATATTTTCGATCGTTGCGCGAATACTTTGCGCCTTAGATATCAGGTCGTTATACTCCTTAATTGATTCGCGTATTTTGGCCATTCCAATCCTACGCTCTTCGCGCAAACTCTGATACTCTTTCTCCATTTCCTGAGCTTGCGCAGAGCAGTCTTCGAGAAGCTCTTCCGGTGTCGGAATGTAAAAATCCGACGGAGTATCGGTGGGCTCATTGGCATCTTCTACCTTATTGGGAGCATTTTTTTCGTTTTGCTCGAGCCACTGCATTACTTCGTGCTTCGATTTGCTGTTCTTTTTTGCTCCGTAAAACTCGTTCATCTTTTTATTGAACTGAGTTTCGGTCAGGTGAAACTTTTTTAAAATTCCATCTTTTGTGAGGCCATTTTTGGCGGCCATTCTAAGAGATTTTACCGTTAAATCTGCCATACTCATTCTGTCTCCTCCCCCAACAGTGTTGTCTCTTCAACTTCGGAAGTCTTTATTTCGACTACCTTGGTTACCGCGGCTGCGGCTTGCTGCATTTCTGCAATCGCATTCTTAGAACTCTCTAAGAAGCCCGTAATATCAAGTGGCTCAGTTTTAGCCAACTGTGTAGAGTTGGGCATCCTAACGTCGATCGGCCGCATTAGTAATTCTTTACGGTCTACATACAAGCCGTTAGTTTGCTTGATAACGTCGTCAAGGTGCTGATACACCGTATATACCGACAGACTCCATTTTTTTGCGATATCTTTGATGGTAGGCTTTTCGCCTGCCTTCAATATCTCGGCGAAATCATCGATCATTCTCAGAGTTCGCTCATTGACTGTTGCTGACATATTGATCACCTCCAAAATGTATGATGCAACAAAAAATTTTAAAGCTACAATAGCTGCGCGCCCTGGAATTGCGCGAGCATCTTTTAATTATACAATATTATCGTCTAAAAGTCAATAACCAGCAAAAAAACCGCGGGTTTAGTCCCGCGGTATTTTCTTGCATTAATGATTATTTTTGATTGAGTTCGACGATGAAGTTAACTGTTTCTTCGATAATCATGCGGTTTTTGATGTCCATTTTGACGTTTGGATCTTGGAGGCTCTTTAAGGCTTCTTTAGAATTCTTATAAACGTCACGGAGCTCAGCGATTTTAGCATCTACAAGCTTGTCGTCGACGGTGATTTTGTTCTCACGGGCAATGATTTGGAGTGCGAGAGATACTTTGACGCGAGTTTCGGCAACTTTTCTAGCTTCTTTTTCCCAATCTTCGCGGGTTTGGCCGGTCTGAGCGAGGTAGCCGTCGAAATCGAGGCCATGAGAAGCGGCGTTGTTCTTAATGTCATCCTCGATGTAGTGCATTTGATCCTTGATTAGGATTTCTGGTACTGGGATTTTGGATTTTTCAACGATAGCTTGGACGAGGTCATCTTTGTACTTCTCGCCAAGGCGATATTCGTTTTGAGATTCAAGATTCTTCTTAATATCAGCTTTGAGTTCGGCGATGGTCTTGAATGGGCCACATTTTTTGGCGAGTTCGTCGTCGAGTTTGGCTGGAGTAATTTCGTTAACTTGTTTCAAAAGCACCTCGAAAACGGTTTTAGCGCCAGCAAGTTCCTTAGCGCCGTAGTCAGCTGGGAAGGTGAGGTTGAGATCGAATTTGTCACCAACATTTTTGCCAACGATTCCCTCTTCAAAGCCTGGAATGAAGGAATGTGAGCCAAGTTCGAGATGATAATCTTTGGCTGAACCACCAGCAAAGGCGACGCCATCTTTTTTACCGACAAAGTCGATAATAACTTCGTCGCCTTCTTTGGCGGCGCGTTTGACGACGGATTTTTCGGAGTAGGATTTGGCGATATTGTTAAGAACATCTTCGACGTCTTTGTCGGTAGTCTTGATTTCGCCTTTTTTGACCTTGAGGTTTTTGTAATCGCCAAGCTTTACATCTGGCAAAACTTCAGCCTTGGTGGTATATTCGAGGGTTTCGCCTGGAACATATTTACTAGGGCTGACGGTAGGCTGAACAAGTGGGGATTTTTCGTTGTCAATGTAGGCCTTGATGAGGCTGGTGCGAATAGCGACTTCAGCTGCGAGTGAGTTGATGTCGTTTTCTGGGATAAATTTCTTAGCGACGTCGGCTGGAACTTTGCCTTTTCTGAAGCCCTCAACTTTGACTTCCTTTGCGAGTTGTTTGATAGCTTCTTCGCGAGCTGGGGCGAGATCTTGGGCGTCCAAAACAACTTTAATTTCAACTTCGGTATCGGACAGTTTTTTGACTGTAGTTTTCATGAAAAATAACTCCTGTAAATTAATAAAATTATAACATAGATTTTACTTTTTGGTAGTGCGGAGGTGTCTGACGACGTTTTTTAGGTCGGCACCAAGCTTAGCGTCTGGATTTAAGATGTTTTTTGGATCAAAAACGGTCTTGATGTTTTGATAGAGCGCCTTGACGTCGGCATCATATTCTGGATTGACGATGACGGCCTTGATACGACCTTCTGGTGAGCCACCGGTGAGCGAACCGCCGTTGCGATTAATAATAAGTTCGCCGGCTTTTAAGAGTGCGTAGATTTTTTGGTCAGCTTTTTCGGCGTTCATTTTGATGGCTGGGCGAATTTGGTAGTTGCTGGCCGAGAACGAGCCGATGAGTGGCAATTCGACGCGGAGTTTTTGCTCAAGTACAGACAAATCCTTGAGGAAGGAGGCTAAATTAACGGCTGGAATATAGAAATTCGAAAGGAGTGGTAAATGCTCGGTGTCGCCTGGTAAATTGAGATAATCCGTGATAGCATTTTCGAAATCTTCAAAGAGCTTAGTATTCTCGCTATTTTCGAGGATGTAGCTGGAAGTTTTTGGTACGTGCTTGATACATTCGCGGAATTTGCGCATGGCCTGACGTGGTTTTTCGTCGAAACTAACACAAACCGAAAAACCGGTCTTGAGACTCTTGGTGATTTTGCCGAGATTTTTGCCGGCAGCCTCAGCAGCCTTCAAGGTGCGCAGATCGACTAGGTTGAGTTCGAGTGGCTTCATAGTGGCGGCGTGCGCCAAGAAATTTAGCGTAGCTTTGAGGCTTGAGAAAGTTGCAATCATACGGACCGGAGTTGGTTTTAGAACTTCGGCATGCAAAATAACTTCGGAAATTACGCCAAGCGTGCCCTCAGACGAGAACATTAACGGCAAAAGGTTGATAGTGTTCTTTTTGATGGCATAAGAAATGGTAGGATATCCGGCCGCATCAATGTTGTTTTGGCGGATTTTTTCGATTAATTCAGGTTGGGTTTCGGCGATATGGATTAACTCGTGATAAATATCACCAGTCAGCGATTTGGCCTTATATCGGCGCTTGATAGTGTTGAATTTGAGGCGCTCGGTTTGGACGCATTCGCCGTTTGCTAGGATAATTTCGGCACGTTCGACATAACGCACGATGCCACCATATTTGGCGGCGTAGCCGTCGGTAGGACAGTTGGCAATTAGACTACCAATAGTATCATTTTCGTGAGCTTTAACTGGGATGGTGAGGCCGCTAACTTTGAGAGCGGTATTAAGCTCTTTTAATGTAATGCCGGCTTGCACGCGCACTAGACGCTCGCGGGAATCGATTTCCTGCAAATGATTGAGTTTTTCGGTAGAAATGACGACGCCGTTTGAGAGATCGGCACCAACCTCATCAAGACCGGAGCCACGCACAGCGATTGGCACGCGAATGTCGCGCGTGAGCTGGTGAAAGAACTTGAGAATTTTTTGCAAATCCTGGGTATTTTCTGGAATAGCGACGATTTTTGGAGTAATTTTGAGCGCGGAACGATCGGTGGAGTATTTTTCGACAATTTCAGAAGAATCAAAAACATTACCAATAATCAGCTGATTCAAATACTTCGTGATTTTGCTCATGCTTAGATTTTATTATAACAAAAGATTTATTTTTTGAATATGAAAAACGGAGCTTTTTCAAGCTCCGTTTATACGTCGAATTTTACAGATTCTTGCGGCCGCAGCGGTAACGCGATTTCGGCCAGCATGTTTAGATTGATACATTGCGTCGTCAGCAGCTTCGACAATCATGTCGAGATGCCCGTTGTCTGCAGGTTCATCTTCGGTGATGCCGAGCTCTTTCTTATCGGCGTATCCAACGCTAACTGTTACGTGCACCGGTGTGTCGCAGCCACGAGGCAAAATCTCCAGTAAAGAAACTCTTTTCCGAGCCTCTTCGCAGATGCCTGCAATAATACTGCCGGCATCTTCGCCATGAACAACGAGGAGGAACTCTTCTCCGCCGTAGCGGCCGACAAAGGCATTGTGTTCCTTTGCGGTTTTTGCTAAAGTCTGAGCTACCGCAATGAGCACCTGGTCGCCATTGTCATGGCCGTAGGTGTCATTGAAGTGTTTGAAATAATCAATATCAAACATTGCGACGGCGAAGCCACGCATGTCTTTGAAGGCCTCAGGTAGGAACGAGTTTATCTTGCGTCTATTATAGATGCGAGTTAAACCATCCCTGTTTAGATCATTGAATCTGGCAATTTGGCCCTGCAGGAGAGCTTGGCCGATTACATTGCCGATAATGATGCTAAATGTTCCCTTGACGCCATTCATCATGATGTCGTCTACTGGTGCCTTGGTTGCATAATCAAATGCCATATAGATAGCAAAGATTGCAATCTGATACCCAACTATTTCACATGTGGGTACGATAAAGCACACAGAGGTTACTAGGATATAGGCGATGAGGAAAATACTCTCTTCGTCGTGCCCCAGGAAAAATTTGTTTACTATCATTGCTACGAAGAACAATACTAGAGACAATAAGATCATCTCCTTATTGCAAGGATCTGCTTCCCGACTCTTCGCTTTGGCCTGGGCTGTAAGCATCATATGCGCAATAGTAAACATCATATACGCAGTGAAGCCATCACGATATGACGGTAATGTTAAGCTGACCACCATTAATACCATAAAAACCATGGCAAAAAGCATGTTCAGCTTATACGCCATATGCGTATTGTGTGCGTTGATGGCGTTTGATGCAGCATGATAATCTGCCACATCGATGCCACCGTAGCACCATTTCTGTAATCGTCCCTTGATATTCTTCATTTATTTACCCCCTTTATATGAGAATTTTGATAGGAACAAAAATTCAACGTTAATATACAATGGAAACGACCTCCATCTTACTTTAATTATAGCATAAAAACTTTAATTTGTAAATACCTTAACCGGAATCATAAGATTAGCGGCGTTATAAACAGAGGTAAAGTTACATATTCACGCTATAAACAGGTATTTATAATAGCATTTTGCAGAAAAAAGGACAAGAGGTGCTCTGGTGCGACGCTCTGGTGCGACTCTGGTGCGACGCTTTTCGCGAAGCGAAAAGCTAGGGCACCATCGGATTCTCAAAAAAACTAAAGCAAGCTTTAGTTTTCTACTCGAATCCTCTGGTGCCCGGAACAGGACTTGAACCTGCACACCTTGCGGCATATGCTCCTAAGGCATACGTGTATACCAATTTCACCATCCGGGCGTGAGGTTATTATAACATCTTGCGCACAAAAAAGGTAGCCTTTTGGCTACCTTTTTGATTAGTGTTTGGCTAATAGATAGTAGGAGGCGGCAGTAGTAGCAGAGCCGGCAACTAGGGCGAGCACAGCAGCGCTGCTTGCGCCGGTGGCTGGCATGACGTCGCTAGTCTCGTTGGTGCGTTCTTTGCTAGAAACTGGCATAAACTCAACGTGGTTATCGCCTGGCTCGTTGCTGTCAACGGTGCTGACAGTGTTATTGTTGTTATTGGCGATTGCCACTGCAATGCCGGCGCCAGCAAGAATTAGTACTGCAACTGTGCAAATAGTAATGATCTTGGTGCGCTTGGAAAAATGTTTGGTTCTATTTGAACGGACGTTCATAGGACTCCTCCTTAAGCTTTGAGCCCATTATAGCGCCTTACTTGAAAAAATGCAAGAATATGTTATAATACTTATGCTTAAATTAAAATAACAGGGGTAATTTGGTTATTTTGCGACACAATAAATCGAAATTGTGGCGGCGGCGTAGGTGTGAGATTTGAGGAGTTTTAGGCCAGCCAGTTCGGGAGACAGACCAGGGTGCGAAAGGGCGAGAATACCGGATTTTTTGAGTAGTGGCGCAAGCGATTCGATGAGTGCCGGCTCAAAATGATCGTATGGCGGATCGGCAATAATGAGATCAAAATTTTCGGCCAAATCATAGGCGCTTCCTAAATTCTTAACATCGGTAACAAGGAGCTTTGCGCGTGAGTCATTCCCTACTGTGGCAAGATTTTCTTTGATAATGCGGGCAGCCTTAGGAGATTTTTCAACTAAAGTAACCGAGCTAGCTCCGCGAGAGAGCGCTTCGAGTCCGAGTGCGCCAGTACCAGAGAAGGCGTCGAGTACAGTAGCATCTGCCAGGTATGGCATCAACATATTGAACAGCGCAAGTTTCTCGCGCGAGCCCATTGGATGAGTACCAGGAGCATCTGGCGCTTTGAGGGGCTTGTTTTTATAGATTCCAGAGATAATTTGCATATTAGTTAAGAGTGGTTAATTGTTGATAACGCTTAATATTAGACATTAGTTCTGTATATTTTAACATATTTTCGGGATTTTGCAAGAGAGTGTCGGTGTCGCGACGAGCTTTGGCGATAAGTTTTGTATCTGATAAGGTGGCGATGCGAAGGTCGAGTGCGCCGTGCTGAAGGTTGCCATAGATTTCGCCTGGACCGCGGAGTTTGAGGTCAACTTCAGCCAAATAAAAACCGTCGGTGGACTTCTCCAGCTCTTTTAGGCGGCGTGAAGGGGTGTTTTCGCCAGAGGTAAGCAAGAAACAATCAGATTTGGCAGAGCCACGACCGACGCGGCCACGGAGCTGATGAAGCTGGGCGAGGCCGTAGTTTTCGGCGTCTTCAATGATAATAAGGGTAGCGTTCGGTACGTCTACGCCCACTTCTACTACGGTAGTAGAGACGAGAATTTCAATTTCTCCGTTTGCGAAACGACTCATAACAGCGTCTTTTTCGGCCGGCTTCATTTTGCCGTGTAGATATTCGATTTTGACATTTGGAAGTAATTTGGTGAGCTTTTTGGCGCGCTCTTTTACAGAGGTGACGGAAGTGGCGGTGTCACTATCGATGGCCTTACAAATCCAATAAATTTGGTGATGCGC
>Ga0310786_10006053_pt1 | contig 16233 bp, 14 predicted proteins | sample AusTroGonzalo_MG_FD_203881 | JGI IMG/M metagenome (GOLD analysis project Ga0310786, IMG submission 203881) | Bovine rumen microbial communities from tropical cattle in Woodstock, Queensland, Australia - Gonzalo_03 (v2) (version 2) | ecosystem: Host-associated > Mammals > Digestive system >... | reverse complement strand
CGAGGCAATGACAGATGACCACGTGTTATGCGATTTCAGGCGCGACTTATTCGATGAGATGGCATAGAGGATACGTGTGATGCCATGGGAGATATTATCCTTAACGATGTAACGCACAAAGAGCGATGTCAGGTAGATACCCACCACAGGATAGACCAGATAGAGCCAGTTGGCCCTGGACTTCTCGAAAGAACTGGTGAGAAGCATCACAATCTGATTGATGATCCAATGGAGCGAGAAAGCTGCCACTGCCGCAAAGAAACCCACGAGCAATGCCAGGATGAGGATGAACATCCTGTCGCTGACATGCGCCACACGCCACTCGTGCAGGCGATGGAGGTTACTTACGGATAATGGTGACTTCGCCATTGGCTTTTAACTTGATAATGCTTGAGGGGGTATGAGGTTTGTGTTCCTGACGACGCGACCAACAGACATAGTCGACCGCCTCTAAGATACGCGGATCAATGTCGCAGTAGTTCTGTGCTGCAGGTTCGCCACTGATGTTCGCTGAGGTAGAGACAATGGCTTTCTGGAAACGATAGCAGAGCTCCTTGGAAAAAGGTTCATTGGTAATGCGAATGCCTATGCTGCCATCCTCGGCAATGAGGTTCTCCGCCAGATTGATGGCACCATCGAGAATAAGCGTTGTCGGCTTAGAATCAATCTCTTTCAGGCTATCGATGAGTTGCCAAGCTACATCGGGGACATTCCGGATATAGCGTTGGAGACGGGCATCACTGTCAACCAGGCAGATGAGGGCCTTGGAGTCATCACGCTGTTTGATGTCATAGACACGTTTGACGGCCTCAGGGTTAGTAGCGTCACAACCAATACCCCAGACGGTATCTGTAGGATAGAGGATCACGCCACCTTTGCGCATGGTCTCGACAGCATTTCTTATATCTTCTTCTCTTGTCATTAGAATTCGGAGGTAAAATGGAACTTGATGTGTTTGAAGTCTTCCTGGGCCATGGAGAGAACATAACCAGAGTCAGCGAGGAAGACATCACGACCCTCCTTGTCCTTCGCCATGTACTGGTACTTGCGTTTCTTGAAATTCTCGAGTTCCGCATCATCGTCGCTCTCTATCCAACAAGCCTTGTAGAGATGCACCGGTTCCCAACGACACTTCGCGTTGTATTCGTTCTCCAGACGATACTGGATGACCTCGAACTGCAACTGACCTACGGTACCAATGATCTTCCGGTTGTTGAACTGGTTGACGAAGAGCTGTGCCACACCCTCGTCCATCAACTGGTCGATGCCCTTCTGCAACTGTTTGGAGCGCATGGGATCATCGTTCTCGATGTATTTGAAGAGCTCTGGCGAGAAAGAGGGAAGGCCCCGGAAATGAAGTTGTTCACCCTCAGTGAGCGTATCGCCAATCTTAAAGATACCACCCGTATCAGGCAGTCCCACGATATCCCCCGGCCATGCCTCATCGATGGTAGACTTACGCTGTGCCATGAACTGTGTGGGTGAGGTAAAACGCATGGTCTTGCCCTGACGCACATGCAGGTAAGGTTGGTTGCGCTGAAACTTGCCACTGCACACCTTACAGAAGGCGATACAAGAACGATGGTTGGGATCGATATTCGCGGTGATCTTGAAGATAAAGCCCGTGAACTTCTTCTCCTCGGGTTCCACCTCGCGTTCCTCCGCCTTGGTAGGACGAGGACTGGGTGCAATCTCCACGAAACAATTCAGCAGTTCCTGCACACCAAAGTTATTCAGTGCAGAACCAAAGAACACCGGCGCCACTTCAGCAGAACGGTAGGTCTCCACGTCAAACTCCGGATATACGCCGTCTACCAGTTCGAGGTCTTCACGCAGTTTGGCGGCATTATCCTCCCCCACTCTCTGGTCTAGATCAGCACTGTTGATATCTATCTCCACCTTGTCCGTCACACGTTGTTTATCGGGTGTGAAGAGGTCGAGTTTCTGTTCGTAGATGTTATAAACACCCTTGAACTTCGCGCCCTGGTTTATGGGCCAGGACAAAGGACGTACCTTGATCTCAAGTTCCTGTTCGAGTTCATCGAGGAGGTCAAAGGGATCGCGTCCCTCACGGTCCATCTTATTAATAAAGATGATTACGGGCGTCTTACGCATACGACACACCGTCATCAGTTTACGCGTCTGTGTCTCCACACCCTTGGCCCCATCGACCACGATGATGGCAGAATCAACAGCCGTGAGCGTTCGGAAGGTATCCTCGGCAAAGTCCTGGTGACCCGGGGTATCGAGGATGTTAACCTTGTATTCAACATCCTTGCCCTCTGGTGTATAGTCGAACTCCATTACCGAGGTGGAGACAGAGATACCACGTTGTTTCTCAATGTCCATCCAGTCAGAGGTTGCTGTCTTTTTGATTTTGTTATTCTTGACAGCACCAGCCACTTGAATTTGTCCTCCAAAGAGGAGGAATTTTTCTGTTAATGTCGTCTTACCGGCATCAGGGTGCGAAATAATCGCAAATGTTCTTCTTCTATCTATCTCTGGATTCATAATTTTGCAATACATTCCTTTAGCGATTCCTCCCAATAAGGGATTTCTATACCATATATACGCTTAATCTTGGTCTTGTCAAGGACCGAATAATGCGGTCGTTTTGCAGGCGTGGGATACTCCGAAGTGTGGAGGGGCCGTACATGACAAGTGGTGATACCTGCGATGCGATGAATGGCCTTGGTGAAGTCGTACCAAGAGATGACCCCTTCATTAGAAAAGTGATAAACACCCGGTACAATCCCCTGTTCGATGGCAGCAAAGATGACCACTGCCAAATCACGTGCATAGGTAGGTGTGCCTATCTGGTCGAAGATGACACCCAGTTCGGGTTTCTCCTTTCCCAAGCGAATCATGGTCTTCACGAAGTTATTACCAAAGGTGGAGTAGAGCCAGGCAGTGCGGATGATCATCGACTGCTCGCAGAACTTCTGAACATTCAGTTCACCCACAAGTTTCGTCTTGCCATAAACGCTGTTAGGACAAGTATCGTCCTCCTCGGTATAAGGCGTATGTTGAGTGCCATCAAAGACATAGTCAGTAGATATTTGGATCATCCATCCGCCACGTCTTCCTATCGCAGCCGCCAGATAGGCTGGTGCCTCCGCATTCAGGCGGGTACAGAGTTCTTCGTTGTCCTCGGCCTTATCGACAGCCGTATAGGCAGCGCAATTAACTATACCGTCAATCAGGTTTTCATCGATGAAGGTCTCGATAGCGTCCTGATTGGTGATATCCAACTCACCAACATCCGTATTAAAATAGGTATGCTGGGGGTGACACGCCTCCAGCGACTGCATTTCGTTTCCCAATTGGCCATTACAGCCAGTGATTAAGATATTCATGTACAATTTAACAAATTACAATTTACAATTTATGTACAATTTGGCAAAATTACCATTTAAAATTCCAATCCTTCGGTCTTGTCTTTGTGATAATAGTCGGAGAGCATACCTATGAAGGTCGTGATCTCCTTGACCGCATGTGCTGTATCAGGAGTAATCTGCTTTTTCTGCAGGCGAAGGAGCATGACACCATAGAGAGAGTTAAAACAAGTCTCAATCTCGTTCTCCTCCTTATTGGCCCCACGGTTTCGCAGCTCCACGATATAGGGGAGCACTTTATAATATTCCGCGCTATAGAAAGGGAATTTGGTTGACTGAAGAAGTTGATTGTGCAGTTCGATGAGCATCTGCATGGTCACATGGTTGATCTGGAGGTGTCCCTTTTCGCGACAGCCCTCCTGGTTCATCATCCGAATGAGATTCCCGAACCAATCGAGTTCCTCTTCTTTTTGTTCGTCGGTATAGTCAAAACGTGCCACCCACTCATCACGAATGCGTCGCAAAGAACAGTCAAACGCCCTGATGGTATCCTCGACCTGCCACATATAAAGCAGGTATTCGGCAATATTCTTTTTTCTTAAATCCTGAGAAACAAACACTTATAATAACAATTTGACGATTTTCAATTTACCATTTAGAAACGCAGGAGGTTGGTGGTAGTGCCAAGGAGCATGATGATAGATCCTATGACCACAGCACCACCAATAATCTGGTTGATGAGTCGGATGCCATAGTTATCGAACTTCGTGCGAATCTGATCAACCAGCCAGGTAAGTCCCCACCACCAGAGCAACGCCCCTCCCACAATACTGGCGAAACCTACGAGCATCTCAAAGGGATGGTTAGGCAGCACAAAGGCGAACTGTGCGAAAGTGGCCAGAAAAAGGAAGATAATAAGTGGATTGGAGAAAGTGACCAGGAAGGCTGTCCAGGTGTTATACCAGAGCGTACCTTTCTGTTGTCCCGACTGGTGCATCTTCCTTGTAGGGTCGGTGCGATAAGTATAGAGTCCGAATAAGAGCAGCATGATACTACCTGCTATCTGGAGATAGAAGCGATTCTGGTCGTTGTTAATGAGATCCATGACAAACGACATACCGAAGCCAGCGAAACCAGCGTAGATAATGTCACTGGCTGCAGCACCGATACCTGTGGCAAAGCCATACCAACGTCCTTTATTAAGGGTGCGCTGGACACAGAGAATGCCTACAGGACCCATAGGGGCACTGGCAATTACGCCAATCATCATTCCTTTGAAGATGAAATCCAGTATGTTTATCGGTACATGAAACGGCATAGCGGCTGCAAAATTACAAAAAATAATTGAGACTACCTATTTTTCCAGCTCTTTTTTCGGTTTATCGACCCGAATGCTCATCATGGTCAAGTCATCATTCGGGTCTGCGCCATCGCGATGCTTCTGTACCGCCTCATAAAGCGTATCAATTACCTCCTTAGCACTGCATGGGGGCATCGTCTCCAGAATATCGAGCAGACGATCATCGCCCAACTGCTCCTGTTGCTTGTTCTCCGCCTCATTGAGACCATCGGTATAAACCACCAGCATCCTACCACTGATATCATCAAGCCGTTCGCCATCATACTCCAGGCCTGGCCAAAGGCCGATGGGCGCATTTGGCAGTATCTCAAGGAATCTGCCTCCTGCGGCATCGCTGATATAAGGCGGATTATGACCGGCATTACAGAAGTCCATGGAACCTTTTGCCAAGTCGATGCGTGCGATGAACATTGTGACGAACATGCCCTGCTCATTGTCTTCCGACAAAGCCGCATTCATTCGCGTAGCAATCTCTGCGGGCATCATGTGCTGCGTGGCCAATGTCCGGAAGAGTCGTGTTGCCTGTGCCATAAAGAGTGAAGCCGGCACACCCTTCCCACTCACGTCGCCAAGGCAGAAATAGAGTTCATCGCCCATGAGGAGATAACCATAAAGGTCACCTCCCACCTCCTTAGCGGGTTCTATCTTCGCATAGATGTCCAATCCCTCGCGATTGGGGAAAATATTCGGTACCATCGACATCTGGATATCCCTGGCGATGCGCAATTCACTCTCAATACGCTCCCTATGGGCTGTCGCCTCCTCTAACTGGTCATAGGCATGTTGCAGTTTCTCGTGGGCAGCCCTCAAACGATGTGTGGACTTACGTTTATGGAAGGAGTAGATGATCAGGAACAAGATGATGAGCAGGAGAGAAATGGCCGTGGTCCACATACGCTGTCGGGAGAGGTCCGCCTGCTTTTGGAGAATCTCCTGTTCCTTGCCCTGAGTGTCGTAGATGGTTGCCAATTCAGCCATAGCACTATTCTTCTGACTAGTAATAGCGGAGTCGAGTACATTGAGAATCTTCTCGGCAACCACCTTAGCAGAATCCCTACGCCCCGCCTCTTTATTGGCCCTGAATTTGGGGAGTAAATAGAGTTGGATATTATCAATTGAGGCCTCCATACCCCAGTGTTCCATGGTCTGGTCAAGGTAGCGGTAATTATCCGCCGCCTCCTGATAGCGTTTTGCCATGACAAGGTAATCATTGGCATTGATATGTCCCGGACCCGTCTTCGCATAATTGGTCTTGAGGAAGGCCTTATATGCCTCTACTGCCTCATCTGTTTTGCCCAGACCCTGCTTGGCCACAGCTCGCATAATCTCAATACGTCCCTGATACTCGTCAAAATAATCCTTACGGGCATCGCTCTTCTGACGATACTTGCCAAGGAGCATCTCCGTACGGTCAATCCAATAGATGGACTCTGCATAGCGACGCGTATTGATATAAGCCATACTGGTATAGACCGTACCCAAGACAGCCTCCTGGAAACCACGGCTCGTAGAATCAGACTGCCAACGATTGGCATAGTGGCCTCGGGCCGTCAAGAAACTCTCCTTGGCCTCATCATCTTGTCCGAGGTTAATCTGACAGCAACCAATATTATTGAGAAGGATAGCATAGTCGATATCCGAGCCTATACCCGTCTCATCCATCTTCTTGACAGCAGGTATGGCCACCTGCAGGGAACCCTCATAGTCACCCTTAACAAGCAGAAGTTCTGAGAGTCTGCGGGCACATTTGTTATAACTCACCTGGTCTTCATCGGTCTTCACCTCACACTCAATGGCCTTGCGATAATAGATCTCAGACATACGATAATGCCCCTGATGGTAATAGGCAACACCTCGCCAACGATTGGCATCGAGCGCAGAGAGAAGGCCCTGTTCCTCATAAGCATTGGCCAGAATAAGCAGACTGTCGTACTCCATCCTGACACCCACATTGAACAAGATACTATCGGCCTTACTGGCTTTCACGTCATGTCCTATCGTCTCATGACAGGAGGTGAGAACCATTATCATCAATAATAAGATGAGCCACGTAAGAGAGCGTTTAATTTTCATATTCAGCCTTGTATTCTCTTTGCGTATGCAAAATTACGAAAAAGAATTGAAACCGCCAACAATTCCCACAGAAATATTCACGAAGGGTGCCCTTTATGGATGAGAAAAGGTTAATTTCCGTAAAAATCATTGATATTTATGACTTTTTTCGTAATTTTGTAGCACGAAACAGAGAATCAAAATAAATCATCATAAAACTATACAACAATGGAACAACAGAATGCAATGAAGCCGTATGTAATCGGCTTGGATCTGGGAGGTACGAACTCCGTCTTTGGTATTGTCGATGCCCGTGGTGACATCAAGGCCACAACTGCCATCAAGACTGGTGGCTATGAGAAGGTTGAAGACTATGTAGACGCCTGTGTAGAGGCGCTACAGGTAATTATCGACCAAGTGGGTGGTATTGAGAAAATCAAGGCTATGGGAATTGGTGCGCCCAATGGTAACTATTATAAAGGAACGATTGAGTTTGCGCCCAATCTGCCCTGGGCCCATAATGGTGTGGTGCCCCTGGCTAAGCTGTTCAGTGAGCGTCTGAACAACATTCCCGTGGCGCTGACTAACGATGCCAATGCCGCTGCCATCGGAGAAATGGTCTATGGCGTGGCCAGAGGCATGAAGAACTTCATCGTCATCACGTTAGGAACTGGTGTTGGTTCGGGTATTGTTGTAAATGGCCAGTTGCTCTATGGCCATGACGGATTTGCCGGAGAGTTAGGCCATGTCACAATGGTGCGTGGTGAAGAAGGTAGAAGCTGCGGTTGTGGCAGGACCGGTTGTCTGGAGGCTTACTGCTCAGCAACAGGTGTTGCCCGTACTGCCCGTGAATTGTTGGCTACGACTACCCGTCCGAGTCTGCTACGTGACATGAAACCAGAGGACATTACCAGTCTGGACGTCTCCATCGCAGCCGGCAAGGGAGACGAGTTGGCCAAGGAGATTTACGAGTTCACAGGCAAGATGCTTGGTGAAGCCTGTGCTGATTTTGCTGCTTTCAGCAGTCCTGAGGCCTTCATTTTCTTCGGAGGAATGGTCAAAGCAGGTGAGTTGATCATGAAGCCTATACGCGAATCTTACAACGCTCATGTGCTGAAGATCTTCAAGGACAAGGCTCAGTTCTTAGTGAGTGGTCTGGATGGTGCCAGTGCCGCAGTACTGGGAGCCAGTGCCATTGGATGGGAGATCCAGTAGATGGATGATGTAAGAAGGATGATGTAAGATGTAAAAAATGGAGGTTGGTGCAGGACGCTACCAACCTCTCTATAAAAAAAGATAAGGTGAATCAGCAAATGGCTGATAAGAATCTTATCGGCGGCAAATATACGGTTTATTTAGATAACTTGCAAGTTTTTTAGCAAAAAAGTGACTTTTTTTGATGTTTTTGTCGATAAAAACCAACTTTTTGTATGTTTTTCCTAAAAAAACACGTCTAAAATTTGCATGTTTGAGAGAAACTCTATACCTTTGCCCCCGAAATAAGACAAAAAGTCAAGATATGAAGTATCAGAATAACATTTGGTGGTGGCAGTGCTCGAGATTAAATACGTCGCGAGATTAATCGCCCTATCTGTTATTCAACGAAGATATTAGAGGCTCATCGCGACAGCGGTGAGTCTTTTTTATTAGTTAATACAACACAATAAAATATATAGCAAAAATGAAAAGTTATCAAGTAGACGAAAAAGGGTTTTATGGAGAATTCGGCGGCGCGTATGTGCCTGAGATTCTTTACAAGTGCGTGCATGACCTGCAGGAAGCCTATCTACCGATTATCGAGTCGGAGGCCTTCAAACGCGAGTATCACGCCCTTCTGAAAGACTATGTGGGAAGGCCATCTCCCCTGTATTATGCCCAGCGGATGAGTGAGCAATATGGTTGTAGGTTGTATCTGAAACGTGAGGACCTGAATCACACCGGCGCCCACAAAATCAACAACACCATCGGTCAGATCCTGTTGGCCAAGCAGATGGGCAAGACTCGTATCATCGCAGAGACCGGTGCAGGTCAGCATGGTGTGGCCACTGCAACTGTCTGTGCGCTGATGAACATGCAGTGTGAAGTATTCATGGGCGCTACTGACGTGGAGCGTCAGCACACCAATGTAGAACGTATGAAGATGTTAGGTGCTCAGGTGCATCCTGTCATGACCGGTAACATGACCCTGAGCGATGCCTGTAGTGAGGCCATCAGAGACTGGTGTTGTCATCCTCAGGACACTTTCTACATTGTCGGTTCCACGATGGGCCCCCACCCCTACCCCGACCTGGTGGCCAGAATGCAGAGCGTCATCTCCGAGGAGATTAAATGGCAGTTGGCCGAGAAAGAAGGCCGTGACTATCCAGACTACCTCATCGCCTGTATCGGAGGAGGAAGCAATGCTGCAGGAACCATTTACCATTACATGGATGATGAACGTGTAAAAATCGTTTTGGCAGAGGCAGGAGGACATGGTTGGAAGACCAATCACACTGCCGCTACGATCCACAAAGGCACTGTCGGCATCCTTCATGGTGCCAAGATGCTGGTGATGCAGGATGAGGATGGGCAGATTGAGGAGGCCTTCACCATCAGTGCCGGCCTGGACTATCCCGGTGTGGGACCCATGCATTGTAACATGGCCAAGAAAGGTCGTACGCAGGTATTGAGCATCAATGACGACGAGGCCATCTATGGTGGATATGAACTGACAAGGATGGAAGGCATCATTCCAGCGATTGAATCAGCCCACGCCATTGCTGCACTTAAGAAACTCAATTTCAAGAAGGATGATGTCGTCGTGCTGACAGTCAGCGGTAGAGGCGACAAGGACGTGGAAACGTATCTCAAGAATAAAGAGATGGCCGGAGAATTTGGTAAATTTTAGTTTACAGTTTAGAGTTTACAATTTACAGATGAAGACATTTGAATATACAACGACAAGTCAAACTGTTCTGGCGGATTTGTATACACCCGTAGGAGTTTACATGAGACTGCGAGACCTCTATCCGCAGAGTGCACTGATGGAGAGTTCAGACTATCACGACAAAAGCAACGCCCGGTCGTTCATCGGGCTCCATCCCATCGCCAGTGTCGCCATTGGTCACGGAAAGGCCACTATCAACTACCCTGACGGAAGTGTCTTGGAAGAGATGATTCGTCCAGACTTACAATCTGACAAAGCCATTAATTCATTACTTAAACGTATCAAAGTAAAAGGCAGGGATTCAGAGTTTTGTGGTCTATTCGGATACACATCGTTCAATGCAGTCAGGTACTTTGAAAACATCCCCGTGAAGGATGAAACCCAGGAAAAGAACGACGCCCCCGACGTGCTTTATATCTTATTTCAGGTAGTGATTGTTTTCGACCATCATAACAACACGTTAAAGGTAGTGAGCCTATCGGAAAATTCAGAGCATTCGGAGAACCCAGAGATTTCTGAGATTCTCAAAGCCATGAACAAGGCAAATGTAAAGGCCTATGACTTCCATCCTGTAGGAGAAGTTTCAAGTACCTTAACCGATGATGAACATCGTGAGAATATACGTAAAGGAATTCAACATTGTTTGCGTGGTGATGTTTTCCAGATTGTGCTCAGCAGACGATTCATCCAGAAATATGAAGGCGACGATTTCAAACTCTATCGGGCGCTGCGCAGCATCAATCCTTCCCCCTATCTCTTCTACTTCGATTTTGGCGGTTTCAGGATCTTCGGTTCCTCGCCAGAGACGCATTGTAGAGTTGTCAGGAGTCAGGAAGGATATGTAGCGTATATTGATCCTATAGCAGGCACGACCAAGCGAACAGGCGACATCGAGGCTGACAAGCAAGGGGCAGAATATCTCCGCAATGATCCCAAGGAGAATGCCGAGCATGTGATGCTGGTAGACCTGGCACGTAACGACCTGAGCAGGAATTGTCATCATGTGAAGGTGGACTTCTATAAGGACTTGCAGTATTATAGTCATGTCATCCATCTGGTATCACGTGTCAGTGGTGAGTTGGATAAGGATGCAGATCCAATCAAGGCCTTTATCGACACATTCCCCGCAGGAACCCTCTCAGGCGCTCCGAAAGTACGGGCCATGCAGTTGATCTCTGAATACGAGCCCCATAACCGTGGTGCCTATGGCGGGTGTATTGGCATGATCGGTCTTGACGGGTCGCTGAACCAAGCCATTACCATCCGTACGTTCGTCTCAAGGAATGGAGAACTGTGGTTCCAGGCCGGTGGTGGCATTGTTGCGAAGAGCGATGTGGAGTATGAGCTCCAGGAAGTGAACAACAAACTTGGGGCATTACGAAGAGCTATCCTGCAAGCGGAAGAGCTTTGAAAAATGAATCATGAAAAGTGAATAGTGTTATGAAAGTAGTCATTATAGATAACTATGACTCATTTACATATAATCTGAGTCATTTGATCAAGGAACTGGGTGCTGAAGTGACTGTGCTGCGTAATGACCAGTTCAAATTAGAGGATCTGGAGCCGTATAACAAGATTGTGCTCTCGCCAGGTCCTGGTATTCCCTCTGAAGCAGGACTCCTGTTGGATGTCATCCGCACCTATGCTGGTAAGAAGCCCATCTTAGGTGTCTGCTTAGGCCATCAGGCGATTGGTGAGGTGTTTGGTGGACAGTTAGTGAACCTCTCCGATGTATTCCACGGGGTAGCAACCCCCTGTCACATCATAGCCGACGACCCCATTTTCAGCGGATTAGAGAAAGACATCACCATCGGACGCTATCACTCGTGGGTAGTGTCGCGTGAAGGTCTGCCCGAGTGTCTGGAAGTGACCGCAGAGAGCCCAGAAGGGCAGATCATGGCGCTCAGACATCGCGAACTGAACATCAGGGGCATACAATTCCATCCCGAGAGCGTACTCACCCCTGATGGTAAGAAAATGATACAAAACTGGATGTATCTTTAGTTTATAGATTAGAGTTTAAAGTTTAAAAATATGGCACAGACAATGAAAGACATCCTGAATAGGATGCTGAACCACGAGGAGTTGACTCGTGAAGAGATGAAAAATATTTTGATTGGTATCACCCACTCAGAATATCCCAATGAACAGATTACCGCACTGCTGACCGCCCTGCAGATGAGAGGTGTGACTGTCGATGAACTGCTTGGTTTTCGCGATGGTATTCTGGAAACCGGTGTTCCTGCCATCCTACAGGCAGACCGCTATATTGACGTGGTAGGTACGGGAGGAGACCGCAAGAACACCTTTAACATCTCCACCACCGCCTGTTTTGTGATTGCAGGTGCTGGTTATAAGGTGGCCAAGCATGGCAACTATGCGGCGACATCCGTCAGCGGAGCCTCAAACGTTATTCAGCACCACGGCATCCAATTCACCGACGACATCGACAAACTGAACCGCAGCCTCAACGAGGCCGGTATCGTGTATCTGCACGCCCAACTGTTTGCCAAGGCCATGAAGTTCGTCGGTCCTATCCGCAAAGCCCTACAGTTCCCCACCATCTTCAATCTGCTTGGTCCATTGGTCAATCCATCACAGCCAAAGTGTCAGCTGTTGGGTGTGGCCAATCTCGACCAGATGCGCCTTTATAACAGTGTATATCAGAAGATTGGCATCGACTATGGTATTGTGAACTCTATCGATGGCTATGACGAGATCTCACTGACAGGCGACTTCAAGGTGACCACGAATAATTATGAGCGCATCTTCAAGCCTCAGGATTTAGGTTTTGCCATCGCCAAGCCGGAGGAGCTCGTAGGAGGTGCCACTGAGGAAGAGGCTGCGCAGATTTTCGACTCCGTATTGGAGAACCGTTCCCTGCCCGCCCAGAAGAATATCGTTTTGGCCAACGCAGGCTTCGGCATACAAGTGTTGGAGAAAGGTCAGAAGAGCATCGAGGAATGTATAGAGATTGCCCGTGAGAGCATTGACTCAGGAGCAGCCCTGAGAACCTTTAAGAAATTTGTGGAATTAAATTCATAATTATGGCAGATATCCTACAAGAGATTGTGGCGCATAAGCAGTTGGAAGTTGCGCAATGGAAACAGGCCGTGGCTCCCCAGGCGTTATATCGACAGGTAGAGGCGATTCTGGACTTCAGCGCTCCCTCTATGTCGAAAGCCCTCAGTGAGTCGGGCAGCGGTATCATTGCCGAATTCAAGCGCAAATCACCCTCGAAAGGTTGGATCAAGGAGGAAGGTAAAGCCGAGGAGATTCCTCTGAGCTATCAACAACATGGCGCTGCCGCCCTTTCCATCCTTACCGACGAGCACTATTTCGGGGGTTGCGATGAGTTTATCCGCATCGCCCGTCATCATGGGGTGAAAATTCCTATTCTCTATAAGAATTTCGTCATCGACGAGTATCAGTTGTTCCAGGCCCGACTCTGTGGGGCTTCTGCCGTACTGTTAATTGCTGCCTGTCTGACAAAGACCAGCTGTCGGATCCTGCAGCAGACCGCCCATGAGTTAGGAATGGAAGTACTGCTGGAGATGCATGCCCGGGAAGAGCTCGACTATGCCGATCAGATGCCCGACCTCTGTGGCATCAACAACCGTCATCTGGGTTCGTTTGTGACCGATGTCGAAACGTCCTTCCGATTGGCAGAATATTTACCAAAAGAGGCTGTAAAAGTCAGTGAGAGCGGACTGTCCGACCCTCTGACCGTCAAGCAACTCCGTTCTGCCGGTTTTCGTGGTTTCCTGATGGGAGAGCATTTTATGAAGAGTGCAGATCCGGGAGAGGCATTGCAGGCATTTATTCAACAACTATAGACATCAGGATGAAACGCCAGGAATTAATAATCAAGGTTTGTGGTATGCGCGAGGGCGCCAACATCAGAGAGGTGGAATCGTTAGGCATCGACTGGCTCGGATTCATCTTCTGGCCCAAGTCGAGTCGTTATGTCAGCATGTGTCCAGACTATTTGCCCAGAAATGCCAAACGTGCGGGGGTCTTTGTCGATGAGCACCTGGACTCTGTCAAGAAGAGGGCAGATGACTACGCCCTCAACCTCGTCCAACTCCACGGCTCTGAGTCGCCAGACTACATCCGGGCCCTCAAGGCCCCATCTTCTTGCACCCCTCTTACTTTTTCCATCATCAAGGCCTTCAATATCGCCACCAAAGATGATCTGGAACAGGCCAAGGCCTATGAGGGCCTGGTGGACTATTTCCTCTTTGACACGAAAGGGGCTTCTGTGGGAGGCAATGGGGTGCAGTTTGACTGGGATTTGCTCGCAGATTATCACGGCCAGACGCCCTTCCTGTTGAGTGGCGGCATTGGACCTGACGATGCCCACCGCATTCAGGCCTTTCACCACCCGCAATGCATCGGCATCGACCTGAACTCCCGCTTTGAACTCTCACCAGGTTTCAAGGATATCAACAAACTCAAAACATTTATTCAAGCATTATGAACAAGATCAATCAGCTTTTCGAAAATAGCAAGGACCAGAAGCTCCTTTCGCTCTATTTCTGTGCCGGTAGTCCCACGTTGGAAGGCACTGCCGATGTCATTCTCACCATGCAGCGCAAGGGTATTGCCATGGTGGAAGTAGGCATTCCCTTCAGCGACCCTTTAGCCGATGGCCCTGTCATCCAAAGTGCCGCCACCCAGGCCCTGAAGAACGGCATGACCCTCAGCAAACTCTTCTCGCAGTTGGAGGTCATCAAGGATCAGATAGAGATTCCCCTGGTACTCATGGGCTATCTGAACCCCATCCTGCACTATGGCATCGAGGCCTTTTGCAAGCGCTGTGTCGCCGCTGGTGTCAGTGGTGCCATCATCCCCGACCTGCCATTCGACGATTATCTGAACCTCGTCAAGCCCATTGCCGACCAGTATGATCTGCGTATCATCATGCTCATCACACCCGAGACCAGCGAAGCGCGTATCCGATTCATCGACGAGCATACCGACGGCTTTATCTATATGGTCTCATCGGCCTCGATCACCGGTACCCAGAAAAGTTTCGACGACCAGAAGCAGGCCTATTTCCGCAAGATCAACGCCATGAACCTGCGCAATCCCCGTATGATCGGCTTTGGCATCTCGAATGCCCAGACGCTGAAGGCTGCTCAGGACAATGCCGCCGGTGCCATCATCGGCTCGAAGTTCGTCAGCCTGCTGGAAGAGGCCCATGGTGATGCCGGAAAAGCCCTCGACACCCTGTTCGAGGCATTGGAACTATAACGTTTACGTTATTTTTTTCCCTTCGTTCAGTTCGTAGTCTCACGATTTATTTGTATCTTTGCAAACGAATCGTGAGACTACGAACTAAATTTACTAAATACAAATGATGAAGAGACTATTTCAAGTTTTGATGCTCTGTCTGCTGATGCCGACCCTGACCTATGCCCAGAATTGGGACGCTGCTCAGTATAAGCAGATAGAACAGAGTATTCGTGTGCCCCAGTTTGCCGACAAGACGTACCTGATTACTAAGTTTGGTGCCAGGACTGATGCCACTGCCGCACAGAATCAGAAGGCCATCCAAAAAGCCATCGACCGCTGTTCGAAGAAAGGTGGTGGCAGGGTGGTGGTGCCTGCTGGTAGCAAGTTCCTGACGGGAGCCATCCAGTTGAAGAGTGGTGTCAACCTCGAAGTGCAGGAAGGAGCTGTACTTGAGTTTGCCTTCGAGCCCGAGCTCTACCCAATCGTGGAGACCTCCTGGGAGGGTCTGGAATGCTTTAACCTCTCGCCCTGTGTGTATGCCTTCAAGGCCAGGGACATTGCCATTACCGGCAAGGGCACCATCGATGGTGGCGGGTCGAATGACACTTGGTGGCCCTGGTGTGGCAATAGTCGTTTTGGTGCCAAGGAAGGTGGCATTGCGCAGAATAAAGGCGCCCGGGCCAGACTGCTGAAGAATGGTGAGGACGGCATTCCCATGTATAATGAAAAAGGTGAGCGCAGTCCGGAGCGCGTCTTCGGCCCTCAAGACGGTCTGCGCCCCCAGCTCGTCAACTTCAACAAATGTGAGGGCATTCTCTTAGAGGACGTTACCCTGTTGCGTTCGCCCTTCTGGGTGATCCATCCCCTCCATTCCACCGATATCACCGTCCGTCGGGTGAAGATGATCAACGATGGTCCTAATGGTGACGGCTGCGACCCGGAGTGCTGCAACCGCGTGCTGATTGAGGACTGCTACTTCAATACCGGTGACGACTGCATCGCCATCAAGAGCGGTCGCAATCGTGATGGCCGCGAGCGTAACATGCCCTCGCAGAACATCATCATCCGCAACTGTGAGATGAAGAATGGTCATGGCGGTGTAGTGATCGGCTCTGAGATCAGTGGTGGTTGTAAGAACGTCTATGCCCACGACTGCGTGATGGACTCCCCTGAACTGGAACGGGTGCTGCGCATCAAGACCAACTCCTGCCGTGGTGGCATCATCGAGAACATCAATATGAAGGATGTCAGGGTGGGTGTCTGCAAAGAGTCTGTACTGAAAATCAACCTCGACTACGAGCATAATGAAATCTGCTGTCGCG
>Ga0310786_10006052_pt1 | contig 16235 bp, 13 predicted proteins | sample AusTroGonzalo_MG_FD_203881 | JGI IMG/M metagenome (GOLD analysis project Ga0310786, IMG submission 203881) | Bovine rumen microbial communities from tropical cattle in Woodstock, Queensland, Australia - Gonzalo_03 (v2) (version 2) | ecosystem: Host-associated > Mammals > Digestive system >... | reverse complement strand
CATCACCGTCACGGTAAAGGTTTTACCGCCGATAGCAACATCTTCCCAGCCGCTCTGCGCATAGGCCGTCAGCACGCGGTCGTCGCCGAGGACGATGTCCTGAAGATTCACGGAAATGTCCTTCCCAAGGCCCTGCATCAGCACTTTCGACGGGCTGGAAACGCCCGAAGGAAGGGTGAGGACGAACTTTACGATACCGCCCCGGTTCAGGGAAGAGCCAGCATGGTCGGACACCCAGGCGTCGGTAAACGCGATTTCGTCGAGATCGGCCTTGGCGACGTCGCAAAGCTTGGCCGTAAATACCAGGTGGTCCGTGCTGCCGTTGCCGGTCTGGGTCAATTCGGCATTGCCGGCTTCGGCCTCGGCGATGGACTCGTAGGTGCCAGGACAGAGGATGTCAAAGACACTGCCCGGAACTTCGGGACCGGTGAAGCTGGCCGAATGATCCGTGAAGCCCTCATCGATCTGATAGACCGCGGAAGCATCGCCGCTGATGACGCGGATGCAGTCCCCTTCCTGCCAAGCCATGTGCAGGCCCGTCCCTTCTTCGGGAACGCTGAATCCCGCCTTGGTAAGAGGTTCTTCCGGCAACGAAGCGCGAATGGTCGTCATCGGCCCCTGCACCTCGGTCAATTCTTTTTCACGAACACATCCTGACAGCACCAAAAGTGGAACCGCCAAAGTAAATAACAGGACTTTTTTATACATGATTATTAAGTTATTAGTCTATGGTCGTTTTTCGGTAACCCACCAAAAAGGCTGCGTTAAACGACGCCAAAGTTCAATAATTTTTCTGTATGTTCATTATTGTTTCCATCACGATTAGGATTTTTTGACATACAAAACGTTTCGGACTATTTCACTTCTTGTATATATTCAAAAAAGGCCCTGTTTTATTCATTTTTTGTCCTTTTTGACCCTGTTCATAACTTTTGAAAGAAAAATTTGGAGAATTGTCTAGGAAACCCTTAACTTTGCATTCCGGAATGTTGAGTAAGTCCATCATATCTCAGACGCTCGGCATCGGTCGGACCGATGAGGTCCCTATTTTTTATTGCAGGCAGCCCCGACGGGTTGTCTTTTTTTTGTCTTGTCGATATGGTGAAGCTCCCTGCATTCGTTGACCTTCACGTCCATTTCCGGGAACCGGGACAAACCTGGAAGGAAACCATCCTGACCGGAAGCCGGGCCGCCGCCCGCGGCGGATACACGCTGGTGTGTGCCATGCCCAACCTGGATCCCGTACCCGACACGCCGGAACATCTCGCCATCGAACAGGCCGCCATCGACAAAGACGCCATCATCGACGTTCTCCCCTATTGCTCGATCACGAAAGGCCGGAAAGGCCTTGAACTGGTGGACTTCCATGCCTTGAAAGGCAGCTGCGTCGCCTTCTCGGACGACGGAAGCGGCGTGCAGAACGATGATATGATGCGCCAGGCGATGGAAGCCGCGGCGCGGGAGGGCGCCATCCTCGCCGCCCACTGCGAAGACAACCGTCTTCTTCACGGCGGCTACATCCATGACGGCCGCTACGCTGCCGCTCACGGCCACAAGGGCATCTGTTCCGAGAGCGAGTGGGGCCAGATCGCCCGAGACCTCGAAATCTGTGAGGAAACCGGCTGCCGCTACCATGTATGTCATATATCCACGCGCGAGAGCGTGGAACTGATCCGCGCCGCGAAAGCGCGCGGCGTGCGTGTTACCTGCGAAACAGGTCCCCATTACCTTACGCTTTGCGAAGACGACCTGCAGGAGGACGGACGCTTCAAGATGAATCCGCCCCTGAGGAGCGCCGATGACCGCGAAGCCCTGATCGAGGGCCTGGCGGACGGCACCATCGACGTAATCGCCACGGATCACGCGCCGCATTCGGCTGAGGAAAAGAGCCGCGGACTGGAAGGCAGCGCGATGGGTATCGTGGGACTGGAAACGGCTTTCCCGGTCCTGTACACCCGGCTGGTGAAGACCGGCCGCATCTCCCTGGAACGGCTCGTTGAAGCCATGTCCACCGCCCCCCGCCGCATCTTCCGCCTTCCGGAAGCCCCGCAGGACTACGTGGAAGTGGATTTGGACACTCCCCTCACGATCCGCAGCGAAGAATTCGCTTCCATGGGAAAAGCCACACCCTTCGAGGGCTGGGAAGTGTACGGAAAGGTGTGCCGGACAGTGTATCGCGGAAAAACGGTATTTAGCATATAACAACTTAACTAAGATATGATTAGACCTGAAAAGAAGCTCGTGCTCGAGACCGGGGAGGAATTCTACGGAATCGGATTCGGGGCCGATTGTCGCAAAGTCTGCGAAATCGTCTTCAACACCTCGGTGGTCGGCTACCAGGAAATCATTTCCGATCCTTCCTATGCGGAGCAAATCGTGGTGATGACCTACCCCCTCATCGGCAATTACGGCATCACGGATGAAGATTTTGAATCCCATGGCACTGACATCGGCGGCCTGGTGGTGCGCGAGTGCTGCGACACCCCCAGCAACTTCCGCTACACCAAGACCCTGGAAGAGGAACTGGAAGAGCATGGAATTCCCTGCCTGAGCGGCGTGGACACCCGGATGCTGACCAAGATCATCCGCGAGAGCGGACGGCCGATGGCCGCCATCGTCGAGGCTGAAATGCCCAAGGAGGAGGCCCTGGCCCTGATCGCCGCCACGGAGCGGCCGAAGGACCTCGTCCGCCGCGTGAGCTGCCGCAAGCGCTGGGTCACCCGCACCTCCAACCACCGCTTCCACGTGGTGGCCGTGGACTGCGGCATCAAGCAGAGCATCCTTTCCCGTCTGAAAGAGCGCGGCTGCAACGTGACCATCGTCCCGTTCAACACGCCCGCCAAGGATATCCTCGCCTTCAACCCGGACGGCGTCCTGCTTTCCAACGGTCCCGTCTCGGCGCACGAAGCCCCGGAAATCCGCCTTCTTTTCGCCGACCTCAAGGGCAAGATTCCCGTGTTCGGCATCGGCCTGGGCATGGAAGCCATCGGCCTTGAATACGGCGCCAAGCTGCTGCCCATGGGCTGCGGCATGCACGGCGACCACCCGGTCCGCGACCTCGCCACCGGCCGCATCAACATCGCCGTCCTGAACCAGACCTACCGGTTCGATTCCGTTGAAGGAACGGCACTTACGCCTACGCACGTCCTCGTCCCCGAAGGCTACGTGCTGGGATTCGAGAATAAAGAGGACAAGGTGTTCGGCATCCAGTTCCATCTGGAGTCCGCCCCCGGTCCGCTGGACAACGTTAATCTTTTTGACAAGTTCATTCAAATGATGGAGGGTACGCAGAATGCCTAGGAGAAACGATATCAAGAAAGTGATGGTCATCGGTTCCGGTCCGATCGTGATCGGCCAGGCCGCGGAATTCGACTATGCCGGCACCCAGGCGTGCCTCGCCCTCAAGGAAGAGGGCTACCAGGTGATTCTGGTCAATTCCAACCCCGCCACCATCATGACGGACCCCAACATCGCCGACAAGGTGTACATGGAGCCCCTCACGCTGGAGTATATTGCCAAGATCATCCGCTACGAGCGTCCGGACGCCCTCGTGCCCGGCCTCGGCGGCCAGACCGGCCTGAACCTCGCCGTCCAGCTGGCCAAGAAGGGTGTGCTGGAAGAGTGCGGCGTCGAAATCCTGGGCACTTCCTTCCAAAACATCGAGAAGGCCGAGGACCGCGAACTCTTCAAGGAACTCTGCCTGTCCATCAACGAGCCGGTGATTCCCTCCGAGATCTGCTACAGCCTCGAGGAAGGCCTTGCGGCGGCCGAGAAGATCGGCTATCCGGTCATCCTCCGTCCGGCATTCACGCTGGGCGGCACGGGCGGCGGCTTCGCCTACAACCCTGAGGAAATGGTAGACTTGATGCGCAACGCCCTCTACCTCTCCCCTGTCCATGAAGTCCTGGTGGAGAAGAGCATCAAGGGCTACAAGGAGATCGAGTTCGAGGTGATGCGCGACGCCAACGACACCGCCATCGCCATCTGCTCGATGGAGAACATCGACCCTGTGGGCATCCACACGGGCGATTCCATGGTAGTGGCCCCGGCCCTCACCCTCACCGACAAGGAATACCAGATGCTCCGCGACAGCGCCCTGCGCCTGATCCGCGCCCTGAATATCGCCGGCGGATGCAACGTCCAGTTCGCCCTGGATCCGCTGTCCTTCAAGTACTATATCATCGAGGTCAATCCGCGCGTGTCGCGTTCCTCCGCCCTGGCTTCCAAGGCCAGCGGCTTCCCGATCGCCCGCGTAACGGCCAAGATCGCCGTGGGCCTTACCCTGGACGAGATCACCGTAGCCGGCGCCCCCGCCTGCTGCGAGCCCGCCATCGACTACGTGGTCGCCAAGGTGGCCCGCTTCCCCTTCGACAAATTCAGCGAGGCGTCCAATGAACTGGGCACCCAGATGAAGGCGACGGGCGAGGTGATGTCCATCGGTCGCACCCTGGAGGAGAGCATCCTCAAGGCGATGCGCTCCCTGGAGTCCGGCTGCTGCCACATCCATAAGAAGAAATTCGACGACTGGAGCGAGGAACAGCTGTTGGAGTACATCTCCACGCCGACCGACGACCGCATCCACGCCATCGCGCAGCTCCTGCGCCTGCGCATCGACCTTTCCCGCATCTACGACCGGACGAAGATCGACATGCTCTTCCTCGAGAAGATCTACAACATCATCCGAATGGAGCGGAAAGTCAAGGCCGCTCCGGGCGACGTGAAAGTGCTCCTGGAGGCCAAGCGCATGGGCTTCGGAGACAAGTTCATCGGCCAGCTCTGGGGCTGGTCCGAGGCCGATGTCATCCGTCTCCGCTTCAAGGAGAATATCGTCCCGGTGTACAAGATGATCGACTCCTGCTGCGCCGAGCACGAGACCTATGTCCCCTACTTCTACTCCACGTACGAGCAGGAGAACGAGTCCATCCCTTCCAATCGGAAGAAGATCCTGGTGCTGGGTTCCGGCCCGATCCGTATCGGCCAGGGTGTGGAGTTCGACTACTCCACCGTCCATGCCATCTGGGCCATCCGCGAGGCCGGCTATGAGGCCATCATCATCAACAACAACCCGGAGACCGTCTCCACGGACTATACCATTTCCGACAAGCTTTATTTCGAGCCGCTCACCACGGAGGACGTCATGAACGTCATCCACATGGAGAAGCCGGACGGTGTCATCGTCACCCTCGGCGGCCAGACGGCCATCAACCTGGCCGGTCCGCTGGAGGAGTTCGACGTGCCGCTCATCGGCACCGGCCTCGAGGCCATCGACAATGCCGAGGACCGAAAGCTCTTCGAGGCGATCATGCGGAAGACCGGCATCCCGCAGCCGAAGGCACACGCCGTCACCACCGTGGAAGAGGGCGTGAAGGCGGCTGAGGACATCGGCTATCCCGTCCTCGTGCGTCCGAGCTTCGTGCTCGGCGGCCGCGCGATGATGATCGTCGGCAACGAGTCCACCCTGCGCCACTACCTGGCCAATGCGGTGGAAATCAATGAGAAATCCCCGGTCCTTGTCGATAAGTACATCCTAGGCAGGGAGACGGAGGTCGATGCCATCTGCGACGGCGAGAACGTCTTCATCCCGGCTATCATGGAACACGTGGAGCGCACCGGTATCCACTCCGGCGACAGTATCAGCGTCTATCCTTCCTTCAGCCTGAGTCCGAAGGTGAAACAGGAAATCATCGACGATACGGTCAAGCTGGGCAAGGAAATCGGCATCGTGGGCCTGTTCAACATCCAGTTCATCGTGGATCACGACGACAACGTGTATGTGATCGAGGTCAATCCGCGCAGCTCCCGCACTGTTCCGTTCATTTCCAAGAGCACGGGCATTCCGATGGCGAAGATCGCTACGCGGGTAATGCTGGGCGAGTCCCTGAAGGACCAGGGCATCACGGAGGTGTACTTCCCGGAGCGGAAAAAGCACTTTGTCAAGACGCCGGCTTTCTCCTTCGGAAAAATCAAGGGCATCGACACTTACCTCTCCCCTGAGATGAAATCCACCGGCGAGGCCATCGGCTACGACAAGTCCCTGAACCGGGCGCTGTACAAGTCGCTCCAGGCTTCCGGCATGGACATCAAGTCCTACGGTACCGTCTTCGCGACCATCGCCGACAAGGACAAGGAGGAGGCGCTTCCGCTGATCCGCCGCTTCTACAATCTGGGCTTCAACATCGAGGCGACCAAGGGTACGGCCGAGTTCCTCAAGGAGCACGGTATCCGCACCAAGACGCTGAAGAAGCTCCGCGAGGGCAGTGACGAGATCTACCAGGCGCTCCGCAAGGGCCACGTGAAATACGTCATCAACACGATCGACCTGAACCAGAAATCCAGTCATCTGGACGGCTACGGTATCCGCCGCTGCGCGGTGGAGAACAACGTCACGATCTTCACGGCGCTGGAGACCGTAAGGGTACTGCTGGACGTTTTGGAGGAGATCACGTTAGGTATTTCCACGATTGACGAGGAATACAAGTAATGATAAAAAGCCTTTATACCATCGCTGAGAATTCTCTCATTGCGCCAAAGACCTTTAAGTTGGTATTGGCGGGTAATGCTGTCGTCGAGGGTGAGTTCGTGAATATCGCTATTCCGGGCTACTACCTTCGAAGACCGTTGTCGGTGTGCGACTTGGAGGATGGAAAGCTGACGATTGTGTATAAGGTTGTCGGTGAGGGAACGAAGGTTCTGTCGGAGATGAAGGCGGGTAAGGAGTTGGAGGTGCTGACGGGACTTGGGAAGGGATTTGAGACGAGGGAGTGCCGGGAGAAAGCGCTGCTGGTCGGCGGCGGGTTGGGGGTTCCTCCCCTGCTGTTGCTGGCTAAGAAGCTGAAGGCGGAGGGGAAGAAGGTGTGCGCTGTCCTGGGATTCAATAAGGCCGAGGAGATCATATTGGAGAAGGAGTTCAGGGGGGTGTGCGACGAGGTCGTGATTTCTACGGTCGATGGGTCAGTCGGGGTGAAGGGATTCGTTACCGATGCCATCAAGGCGGCGGAGCCGTCGTTCGACTATTTCTATACCTGCGGGCCGATGGTGATGATGAAGGTGGTCTGCTCGGCTCTTGAGGAGCCCGGCGAGGCCAGCCTGGAGGAGCGGATGGGATGCGGCGCAGGTTTCTGCTATGGATGCAGCATACAGACGAAAAATGGGCCCAGACGCGTCTGCAAGGACGGTCCGGTGTTCAAGAAGGAGGATTTGATATGGTAAAGGATTTTTCTGTCGATCTCTGCGGCATCCGCCTGCAGAACCCCGTGGTTCCCGCCAGCGGGACCTTCGGATTCGGCCTGGAACTGGCCGACAGCATGGACCTGAACGTCATCGGCGGCATTTCCCTCAAGGGGACGACGCGCGAGGCGCGCTATGGCAATCCGACGCCCCGGATCGCCGAGTGCGACGGCGGCATGATCAATTCCGTGGGCCTGCAGAATCCGGGCATTGACGTTCTCGTTGGCGAGAAGGTTCCCGCTCTGCGAAAGGTCTATAACGGCTGCGTTATCGCAAACATCAGCGGTTTCTCGCTGGACGAGTACCGCGAGTGCTGCGCCAAGGCCGATGCCTGCGAGGGCATCGACATCATCGAGGTCAATATCTCCTGCCCGAACGTGCACAACGGCGGCATGGCCTTCGGCACCGACCCCGCTTCTGCCGCGGAGGTCACTAAGACCGTGAAAGCGGTCTGCAAGAAGCCTGTTTTCATCAAGCTCAGCCCGAACGTGACGGACATCGTGGCCATCGCCCGCGCCTGCGAGGACGCCGGGGCTGACGGTCTCACGCTCGTGAACACTTTCCTGGGGATGCGCATCGACATCGCCCGCCGGAAACCCGTGATTGCCAATAAGATGGGCGGTTACTCCGGACGCGCGGTCTTCCCGGTCGCCCTCAGAATGGTCTATCAGGTCGCCCACGCTTGCAAGATCCCTGTAATGGGTTGCGGCGGGGTGGCATCGGCCCGGGACGTCATCGAAATGATGATGGCCGGCGCCACGGCCGTGCAGGTGGGCGCGGAGAATCTCCGCAATCCCTTTGCCTGCCCCGAAATCATCGCCGAACTCCCCGCCCTCATGGACGAGCTCGGCATCGACACATTGAAAGAAATCATCGGAACCGTATGAACAGAGACGTCATCATCGCCTGCGACTTCAGCAGCCGGGAAGCCACGCTGGAATTCCTGGACCGCTTCCCCGCCGGACGCAAGCCGTTCGTGAAGATCGGCATGGAACTCTTCTATGCCGAAGGCCCCGCCATCGTCCGCGACCTCAAGGCCCGCGGGCACAAGGTCTTCCTGGACCTCAAGCTCCACGACATTCCCAATACCGTCAAGAAAGCCATGCGCGTGCTGTCGAACCTGGATGTGGACATGGTCAATGTCCATGCCGCCGGCACCGTCGCCATGATGAAGGCCGCCCTGGAGGGTCTCACCCGCCCGGACGGGACAAGGCCCCTGCTGATCGCTGTGACGCAGCTTACATCGACCTCCGAGGAGGCGATGCAGAAGGAACTGCTCATCGGCGCGGGCATCAACGATACCATCGTGAAATACGCCTCCAACGCCCGTGAAGCGGGTTTGGACGGTGTCGTGTGCTCCCCGCTGGAGGCCGGCATGGTCAAGCAGGCCTGCGGCTCCGGTTTCCTCACCATCACCCCGGGCATCCGCTTTGCCGATGCCGCCGCGGACGACCAGGTGCGCATCACCACCCCCGCCCGCGCCCGGGAAATCGGCTCTGACTTCATCGTCGTCGGCCGTCCCATCACCGCCGCTTCGGATCCCGTCGCAGCCTATGAACGTTGTTTAAAAGAGTTTCTGAATCTTGAATAGGAAAAAGGACATGATTTCCCGGATGCTATCGCTTCGCGACCCTATTCCGGGCAAATGCATCCAGAAAACCCTGTCCTTTTTCCACCGTAGATAGCATTATGGAAAGTCAAATCGCTTCCTCTCTTCTCTCGATCGGCGCCGTGTTCCTGCGGCCCGAGGAGCCCTTTACCTGGGCCAGCGGCATTAAGAGCCCGATTTATTGTGACAACCGTCTCACACTTTCCGCGCCTCGCGTGCGGGAGCAGGTGGAGAACGGCCTTGCCTTGCTTGTGAAACGGTACTACCCCGATTGTGAGATGCTCATGGGCACGTCCACCGCGGGCATTGCTCACGCCGCCATCACGGCCACCATTCTGGACCTGCCGATGGGCTATGTCCGGGGCGAAGCTAAGAGCCATGGCCGGACGAACCGGATCGAGGGCAAGATGGACCCGGGAACGAAAGTCGTTGTGGTTGAAGACCTTATCTCCACCGGCGGAAGCGCCATCGACGTAGTCGAGGCCCTTCGGGAGGCCGGCGCCGAGGTGCTGGGCATTGTCAGCATCTTCACCTACGGCATGAAGCGCGGTCTGGAACGCCTCGCCGCCGCAAATGTCGAGAACCACTCCCTCTGTAACCTGGACGTCCTCGTGGAAGTGGCCGAACAGGAAGGCCGCATCGGCGAGGGCTGGAAGGAGCGCATCCTCGCCTTCCGCGACAACCCTTCCGACGAAAGCTGGATCAAGTAAGACACCTAACAAAACTGGATATGAAGCACCTCATCGACCCGATGGATCTCTCCAAGCAGGAGACCGACGAAATCATTTCCCTGGCACAGGACATCATCGCCCACCGCGAACGCTACCAGGGCAGCATGTCCCACCGCAAGCTGGCAACGCTCTTCTACGAGCCCAGCACCCGTACGCGGCTCAGTTTCACCTCCGCCATGATGGAGCTCGGCGGCAACGTCCTGGGATTCTCCGACGCCCGTAATTCCTCCGTCAGCAAGGGCGAGACCGTCCAGGATACCGTCCGCGTGGTCGGCTGCTTTGCCGATGTCATCGCGATGCGCCACTCCATCGAGGGCGCGCAGCTGTACGCCACCGAGGTTTCCCGTGTCCCGATCATCAACGCCGGCGACGGCTCCCACAGCCACCCGACGCAGACATTGACGGACCTCCTGACCATCCAGCGGGAACTCGGACGCATCGACGGAATCACCATCGGATTCTGCGGCGACCTCCGCTTCGGCCGGACCGTGCATTCCCTGATCAAGGCCCTGTCCCGCTATAAGGACATCAAAGTGATCCTGATCGCGCCCCAGGAGCTGAAACTGCCTGACTATATCAAGCGTGACGTGTGCGAGCGCACGGGAATTCCCTACCGCGAGGTGGAGACGATGGAAGAGGTGATGCCGGAACTCGACGTGCTCTATATGACCCGCGTGCAGAAGGAGCGGTTCCTGGACGAGGACGAATTCGACCGCGTGAAGGACAGCTTCGTGCTGGATGCCGCCCGTATGTCGCTGGCCAAGAAAAAGATGGCCGTCCTGCATCCGCTTCCCCGCGTGAACGAGATCCTCACCGAGGTGGACGCCGATCCCCGCGCCGCCTATTTCCGCCAGGTGGAGAACGGCAAGTTCGTGCGCGAGGCGCTCATCGTCAAGCTGCACGAGTGGAAAGACGACCCTGAGCACGGAATGCCCGCCCAGGAGGAGCCCGTCTATGACGAGACGCTCCGCTGCGTCAATCCCAAGTGCATCTGCAATAATGAACACGCACCGCATAAGTTCCGCCGTGGCGAGGACGACGTGCTGCGCTGCTGGTACTGCGATTCCAAAGTCCGATAACGGTCACGGATTCCGATTCTACGGTACATTTTTTGCTGGTAAAACCTCGTTTTATAGGCAAAAAATGTGTACCTTTGCCGCCCCTAAATCTGAATTGAATTGAAATCGGAATCCGTCAACAAGCTCCTCGAAAAGAGCTTCCGCACGAACTGGAAGCGCCCTGCCCTTTCCAATTACAAGGGTGAAACGCTCCTCTATAGCGACCTTGCCCGCAGCATCGCGAAGATGCACATGGCGTATGAATACTACGGTGTCGTCCCCGGCGACAAGGTCGTCATCTGCTCCCGCAACCAGACCCACTGGGCGGTCTGTTTCCTCGCTGCCATGACCTATGGGGCCGTTCCGGTCCCGCTGCTTCATGAGTTCAAGCCCGGAAACATCCATTATCTGGTCAACCACTCCGACGCGAAGATCCTCTTTGTCGAACATACCATCTGGGACGGCCTGAACGCCGAGGACATGCCCGGCCTGACCGCCGTCATCCAGATCGAAGACTACGATATCCTGCACCTGAAGGAAGGCGCCTCCGAACAGGCCCGTCCCCTGCTGGAGAAACGGTACCGCAGGGCCTATCCCCGCGGCATCCGCCCCGAGGACCTGCACTACTATGAGGACAAGCCCGACGAGCTCGCCATCCTGAGCTACACGTCCGGCACCTCCGGCTTCTCCAAGGGCGTCATGATCCCCTACCGGGCGGTCTGGTCCAACGTGATGTTCATGCACGAGAACCTGCCGATGATCGACAACACCTCCAATGTCGTCGTCATTCTTCCGTCCGCGCACATGTACGGGATGATGTTCGAGTTCTTCTTCGAGATGGTGATGGGCTGCCATATCCATTTCCTCACCAAGGCCCCGAGCCCGAAAGTCCTGGCCGAAGCGTTTGCCGACATCCGTCCGAACGTCGTCTATGCCGTTCCCCTCATCGTGGAGAAGGTGTACAAGACCATGAAGCGGTATCTACCTGAGGGTGAAGACCTTTGCAAGAACCTGAGGGACTTCTTCGGCGGCGACTTCGAGGAAGTGATCATCGGCGGCGCCGCCCTCAATCCCGAGGTAGAGCGCGCCCTCCGCAAGATCAAGTTCCCGTTCACCGTCGGCTACGGCATGACCGAGTGCGCCCCCATCATCTCCTATGCCCGCTGGTTCAAGAGCCGCATGTATTCCTGCGGTGTTACCGCGCCCAACATCGAGATCCGGGTCGATTCCAAGGCCCCGCACCTGATTCCGGGCGAGGTCCAGGTCAAAGGCATGAACGTGTTCCTGGGCTATTACAAGAACCCCGACGCAACCGCGGAAGTCTTCACCGATGACGGCTGGTTCCGTACCGGCGATGTGGGCATCCTGGACAATGACGGCTATCTGTACCTGCGCGGACGCTGCAAGTGCATGATTCTCGGCGCCAACGGCCAGAACATCTATCCGGAAGAAATCGAGGCTGCCCTCGCCAACATGCCCTACGTGGTCCATACCCTCGTCATCGAGGACAATGGCAAGCTGGTGGGCCTGATCTATCCCGATTACAAGCAGGCGAACCTGGACGGTCTGAACGTCAAGAAGTTGGAGCAACTGCTCATCGGCAACCTCGATGAGGTGAACCGCCTCTTCCCCAACTACTCCCACATCGCCCGCCTGGAACTCATGCCGGAAGACTTCGAAATGACGCCCAAGGGCAGCATCAAGAGATATCTCTACCAGCGCAATCGTCCGTCGTAGTTTACGACGGATTTTTTGTATATTTGCCTCGTATGAGAAAGATCCTGTCCCTCCTCCTCGTGGCCTTCACCACCGTGTCCCTGCAGGCCCAGCCCGCGTGGGTCCAGACCCAGCATCCGCAAGCCCCGTCCGTCCCGGAATACGTCGCTTTCGCCGGCGACACCGTCCGCTTCGACCGCCCCGACTTCTACGAACGCATGGACCGGGAACTGATCTCCTTCACTTACATGCACACCAACACGACGCTGATGCTCAAGCGTTCGCGCCGTTATTTCGCCCAGATCGTCCCGATCCTGCGGCAGCAGGGCATTCCCGAGGACCTGAAGTACCTGATGGCCATCGAGAGCAGCCTGGACCCGAAAGCTCTCTCCGTTTCGGGAGCGGCCGGTCTGTGGCAGTTCACCAAAGCTACGGCCCAGACTTATGGGCTGGAGGTGACCACCGAGGTGGACGAACGCTACAACATCGAGAAAGAGACCGTCGCCGCCTGCAAGTTCCTCAAGGACGCCTACCGGAAATACGGGGACTGGATGACGGTCGCCGCCAGCTACAACGCCGGACAGGGCGGCATTTCACGCCGCCGGGAAACCCAGAAGCAGACATCGGCCCTGGAGCTGTGGCTGCCGGAGGAAACGGCCCGCTACATGTTCCGTCTCCTGGCCGTGAAGATGTTCTTCGAGAATCCGGCCGCCTTCGGCTTCAACGTGCCCATGTCCGAGCGCTATCCGTATTACGAGCCCAAGGACGTCCTGACCGTCAACTATCCCATTTCCAGCCTCGTGGACTTCGCTTTGCAGCATAAGACCACGTACGCGAAGCTGAAGGAGGCGAACCTCTGGCTGCGGGACGAAAAGTTGACGAACAAGGGCAATAAGACCTACAAGATTATCATCCCCTAGCGGAGCACCAGATTCTGGACGAAGCCGGTCGTGCGGTTGTCGTCCGTGAAAAGGGAATCTCCGGAAAGACAGGCGTTCATCTTCTCGATGAGCGCCTCTTTTTGGAAGGAGAGCTGGTTGCGGATGACGGAAGAACTCAGGGTGACGTAAAGGGTGCCGCTGCGGAAATAACGTTTCAGCGTGAACGGGCCGGCACCGGAACATTCGTCCCAGGCGGCGAAAACCCGTTGTGTATTGAGCCCGGAAGCCAGTTTCGCGGACTTGATGAACTCCTCTACCACCTCTTCCATCGTCAGCGCCTCCTTGCGGCGGACGAAGTAACTGCGTTTCTTGTACTCGGTCATCCTAGTCCATCTGCGTGAAGACGCCGCCCACGGTGTCGAAGTAGGCACGGTCGTCGGTGATGCGGTCCACGATGCCGCTCAGGCGGACCTTGTTGGAATCGGTGATGAAGATCTGGCCGAAACCGCTGCCAGCCACCATGCCGATGAGGTTGCCAATGCGGTTCATGTCCAGTTTGTCGAAGACGTCGTCCAGCAGGAGGATCGGGGCGTAGCCGTAGCTCTCGCGCATGATTTCGTACTGGGCGAACTTGAGGGACACGAGGAAGGATTTCTGCTGCCCCTGGGAGCCGCAGCGGCGGATCGGGTGGCCGTCCATCGTGAACAGGAAATCGTCCCGCTGAATGCCCGAGGCGGTGAACCGGAGGGCCAGGTCGCGGTCGCGTCCCGCCTTCAGGAGTTCTGTCAATGAACCCTTGGCCAGGTCCGAACGATATTCCACGGAGACATCCTCGCCCCCCCCGGAAATGAGCTTGTAATAGGACCGGATGACGGGCTTGAGCTCCTCCGTGAAGCGCTTGCGGGCCTCATAAACGGGAAGGGCGGCCGCTTCCATGCGGGTGTCGAAAACTTCCATCAGGTCCCAATCGACGGAACCGTCCTTGAGCATCTTGTTCCGCTGGGCGAGCAGACGGTTATACGTCTGGACGGCAGCGAGATAGCTCCGGTCCATCTGGGACAGGACGCCGTTGGCGAAGCGGCGGCGCTCCTCGCCGGAATCGCTCACGAGGGCGATGTCTCCCGGGGAGACCATGACGACGGGAAGGACGCCGATGTGCTCGGAAATGCGGGAATAGGGCTTGTCGTCGCGGACCAGCTTCTTCTCCCCTTCCGAGACCTTGATGGAAAAGCGGGATTCCAGGCCGTTGTCCATGGCATACGTGCCGCCGATGGTGAATCCTTCCGTCCCGTACCGCCAGTTGTAGCGGTCGGGGGCCGGGAAGGCGCTCTTGGTCATCGACAGGTAATAAATCGCGTCCATCAGGTTGGTCTTTCCTTCCCCGTTGTTGCCGCTGATGCAGTTCACGTTCGGGGAGAACGAGAGTTCCTGAAAGGCGATGTTGCGGAAGTCCTGGACGACGATTTTCTTCAGCGTAGGCATGGCGTGGCGTTCTTGATTGCAAATATACATTTTTTTTACTACTTTTGCAGGCTGAATACGCGCACAGCACGCGTTCGACACCCAAGATTTAATAACAAACGACAAGATATGGCAAACAAACCCACTGAACAGGAACTCCGTCAGCAGAACATCGCTGAAGCTGTTTCCAAATCCGAACTCTTTTTCCAGAAATACGGAAAGATCGTCTATGGCTGCGTCGCGGCCGTCCTTCTGATCGCCCTCGCGATCCTCGCCTACAACCGCTTCATTCTCCAGCCCAAGAAGGAGAAGGCCCAGGCCGAGATGTTCAAGGCCGAGCAGAAATTCGCCCAGGGCAACTTCGAACTGGCCCTCAACGGTGACGACAACACCATGGGCTTCGAAGAGATCATCGACACCTACGGCAGCAAGGCCGGCGAGGCCGTCTATCTGTATGCCGGCGCCAGCGCCCTGCAGATCGGCGAGTTCGACAAGGCCATCAGCTACTTCAAGAAGTACAACGGCGAGGACAGCATCCTCCTCTCCCGCGCCCAGGCCGGTATCGGCGACGCCTATGTAGGCCTCGAGGATTACAAGAGCGCCCTGGCCGCCTATGAGAAGGCTGCCGTCACCGTGAGCAGCAACATGTACGCCGCCGGTTACCTCCTGAAGGCCGGCCAGGTGGCCGAGGAGATGGGCAACAAGGACAAGGCCCTCGACTTCTACAAGAAGATCAAGGACCAGTATCCCGAGTCCGCCGAGGCTTCCGACATCGACAAGTACATCACCCGCATCGAGTTCTAAGTTATGGGAAGAGCGTTTGAATTCCGCAAGGAGCGCAAGATGAAGCGCTGGGGCCACATGGCCAAGACCTTCACCAAGCTGGGCAAGGAAATCACCATCGCTGTCAAGCAGGGCGGTCCCGAAGTCACGGGCAACCCCCGCCTCCGCGCCCTCATCGCCGAGGCGAAATCCGAGCAGATGCCCAAGGAGAACATCGAGCGCGCCATCAAGAAAGCCACCGAGGCCAAGTCCGGTGACTTCAAGGAGATCATCTACGAAGGCTTCGGTCCTTTCGGCATTGCTTACCTCGTGGAGGCCGCTACGGACAACAACACCCGTACCGTCGCCAACGTCCGCAGCTACTTTACCAAGTGCGGCGGTTCCCTCCAGACCAGCGGCAGCGTCGCCTTCATGTTCGACCACAAGTGCGTCTTCCGCATCAAGGAAGATCCGGCGAAGCCCATCGACCTGGACGAGCTGGAGCTTGAGCTGATCGACTTCGGCGCCGACGAGGTCTTCCGTCAGGAGATCGAGGACGAGGACGAGAACGTCACCAGCGAGATCGTCATCTACGGTGACTACACCTCCTACGGCCAGATCCAGAAGTACATCGAAGAGAACGGTTACGAACTCGCTTCCGGCGGCTTCGAGCAGATCCCGAACGTGGACCTCAAGGAAGTCACGCCCGAGCAGCGCGCCACCCTCGAGAAGCTCACCGGCCTCCTGGAGGACGACGAGGACGTCACCAACGTCTATACCACGATGAAAC
>Ga0310786_10006051_pt1 | contig 16237 bp, 15 predicted proteins | sample AusTroGonzalo_MG_FD_203881 | JGI IMG/M metagenome (GOLD analysis project Ga0310786, IMG submission 203881) | Bovine rumen microbial communities from tropical cattle in Woodstock, Queensland, Australia - Gonzalo_03 (v2) (version 2) | ecosystem: Host-associated > Mammals > Digestive system >... | reverse complement strand
TGTGTACCGCTATAAAGACCAGGGGAAAGAAATGGTACCCAGCCATCCGCTATACCCGCTGCTCCATGACGAGCCGAACCCGGAGATGACCAGTTTCATCTTCCGGGAGACCCTCATGGGGCATTTGCTTTTATATGGCAATGCCTATGCCCAGATTATCCGGGACGGGTATGGCAGGGTGAAATGGCTGTACCCGTTATTGCCGGAGCGCATGGATGTGAACCGGGACAAGGATGGACAGCTTGTCTACACATACACCCGCTACCTGGATGACTTCGGTGGCAAGAAGCGGTATGAGCAGGTGAAGCTCCGGCCTGAGGAAGTGCTGCATATCCCCGGATTAGGGTATGACGGCCTCATCGGCTACTCTCCGATAGCCATGGCCAAGAATGCCATCGGCATGTCCATGGCGGCGGAGGAGTACGGTTCCACGTTTTTCGCCAACGGGGCAACGCCCAGCGGACTCTTGGAACACCCCGGTGTGGTGAAAGACCCGGAAAAGCTACGGCAGAGCTGGCATGCGCAGTTCAGCGGGAAAAACAGCCACAACGTGGCAGTGCTGGAAGAGGGCATGACCTACAAACCCATGTCCATCTCACCCAATGAGGCACAGTTCCTGGAGACGCGGAAATTCCAGATCGATGAGATCGCCCGGATCTTCCGGGTACCTCCCCATATGGTGGGAGATTTGGAAAAATCTAGTTTCTCCAACATTGAGCAGCAGTCCCTGGAATTTGTGAAGTACACGTTGAACCCCTGGGTTATCCGCTGGGAACAGGCGCTGCATAAGGCGCTTCTGCTTCCCGGCGAGAAACAGCATTACTTCATCAAGTTCAACGTGGACGGGCTGTTGCGTGGCGATTACCAGAGCCGGATGAACGGCTATGCGGTGGGAAGACAGAACGGCTGGCTCTCCGCCAACGATATCCGGGAGATGGAAAATCTCAATCCCATATCCGAGGAGGAGGGGGGCAACCTGTACCTGATCAACGGGAACATGACCAAGTTGAAGGATGCCGGGCTGTTTGCTAACAGGCAGCAACCGGCAGAAAAGAACGGAGGTAACAACAATTGAAAAAGAAATTCTGGAACTGGGTGCGGAACGAGGATACCGGTGCGCGCACCCTGGTATTGAACGGGCAGATATCCGACGAGACCTGGTATGGCGATGAAGTCACACCGGGTCTTTTTCGTGAGGAACTGAATGCCGGCGAAGGAGATATCACCGTCTGGATCAACTCTCCCGGCGGGGACGTGTTCGCCGCGGCCCAGATTTACAACATGCTGAAAGAGTATTCCGGCAAGGTGGAGGTTCGTATCGACGGGATGGCGGCATCGGCCGCGTCGGTGGTGGCTATGGCCGGTGACAGGATTTCCATGTCCCCGGTTGCCATGATGATGATCCATAACCCGATGACCGTCGCCATGGGAGACCACAAGGCGTTCCAGCAGGCCATGGATATGCTGGAGGAAGTCAAGGAAAGCATCATCAACGCCTATGAGCTGAAGACGGGACAGTCCCGGACAGTCATCTCGCACATGATGGATGACGAGACCTGGTTCAACGCCAAGAAAGCGGTAGAGCTGGGATTCGCGGACGACATCCTGTACACGGACGGGGAAGGGAAACAGGAAGCGCCGGCTGCGGTGCTGTTTTCCAAGATCATGGTGATGAATTCATTTTTGTGCAAGTTTAACAAACCAGAACCGGAACCCGACACACGGGTTTCCGTGGAGCCGCTGAAGAAGCGGCTTTTTTTATTGAGTCATTAAGGAGGAAAAGACTATGGCTATGAGCATTAACGAACTGAGAACCAAACGCGCGTCCCTGTGGGAAGAAACCAAGAAGTTCCTGGCAGAACACACCGACAAGGACGGCAAGATGGCTGCCGCCGATGCGGAAGCCTACGAAAAGATGGAGGCTGACATTGCGGAGATGGGCAAGACCATCGACCGCCTGGAGAAACAGGCAGAGATGGACAAGAAGCTGGCCATGCCTACCAGCAAACCCCTGGTAGGGGCGCCCGGTAAACCGGAAAAGAAAGGTACGGCTTCTGATGAATACCGCAAGGCGATGTTTACGGCGATCCGTACCAAGTTCCGCGATGTATCCAACGTACTGCAGGAGGGTATCGACGAAGCGGGCGGCTATCTGGTGCCTGACGAATACGACCGCCGCCTGATCGACGTGCTGGATGAAGAAAACGTTCTGCGCGGGCTGGCGACGACCATCCGTACCAGCGGGGAACGCAAGATCAATATCGCGGCCACGAAACCGGCAGCCCTCTGGGTAGAAGAGGGTGGTGCGCTGACCTTCGGTGATGCGACCTTCGATCAGAAGCTGCTGGACGCCCACAAGCTGCATGTGGCTATCAAGATCACCGAGGAACTGTTGGCGGACAATGCGTTCCAGCTGGAAGACTATATCATCGCGCAGTTCGGCAAGGCGATTGCCAACGCGGAGGAAGACGCCTTCCTGAACGGGGACGGCGAAGGCAAACCGACCGGCCTTTTTGCGGATGCCCAGGTCGGCGTTACCATCGGCACGGTGGAAATCGAAGCCGATGATGTCATCGACCTGATTTATAAGCTGAAACGCCCGTACCGCAAAAAAGCGTCCTTCATCACCAACGACAGCACCCTGGCGGTGCTCCGCAAACTGAAGGATGAGAACGGGAACTACCTGTGGCAGCCTTCTCTCCAGAACGGGGAACCGGACCGTATCCTTGGGTACGCCATCCGTACCTCCCAGTTTGCGCCGAAGCTGGCAGCCGGCAAGGCAGCGCTGGCCTTCGGTGACTTCAGCTACTATAACATCGGCGACCGTGGCCAGCGTACCCTGCAGGTACTGAAGGAACTGTTCGCCGGGAACGGCATGGTAGGTTATGTGATGAAGGAACGTGTGGACGGCCTTCTGGTCCTGCCGGAAGCCGTGCAGGTGCTGAAGGTTGCCGGTACTTCCGCAGGTGGCGGTTCTGATGATGCCGGCGATGACGACGGCGAAGGCTGAGTAGGAAAGGGTGATGGTCATGCTTCTGGAACTGGCAGAGGTTAAGAACTACCTGCGGGTAGATACCAACGAGGAGGACGGCCTGATTACCAGGCTGTCCCAGTCGGCGGAAACGCTGTGCATGGATGTGGCCCGGATAGCGGATGCGGAGGAATTCGCAGCCCTGGGGGATACGGCAAAGACCGCGGTTCTGTATGCGACAGCCTATCTGTACGAACACCGGGAGGAGGCTGACCATCACGCCCTGACCCTGACCCTCCGCTCCCTGTTGTTCGGGGTGCGGAAGGAGGGGTTTTGAGATATGAAGATTGCGAAGATGGACAAGCGGATCACCCTGCAGCGGCCGGTCACCCATGAGGATGGCTACGGCGGGCTGGAAACGGTGTTCGAGGACGCCGGAAAAGCCTGGGCGAAGATGGAACGGACGGACTATGCCGAGCAGCAGGCGGAAGGGACTCCCATGAACCGGGAACAGGTGCGGATCCGTATCCGTCCACGGAAGGATGTCCAGCGTGGCTGGCGGGTGGTACTGGAAGGGGATGTGTTTGTGGTGGAGACCGCCGACAACACCTTCCGGGATAACACGATGCTCATCCTGCGGCACTATGAACCGGGGGTGTGAGCTATGGCGACGTTTACCGTAAAAGTTCCTGCCGGCGAGTTGTTGCGGGCAATAAAACAGATAAAGGCGTGGGATGGCAGGACCCGGCTCCGGGTTGAAAATGCGTTGCGTAAAGGAACGAGACTGGTTCGCAGGGAGGCCATGCAGCGGGTACCGAAACACACAGGCCGGTTGCGGAAATCCCTCAAGACCCGGTTTAGTTCTTCCAAGCTGGAAGGGCAGGTCTATTCCATGGAACCCCATGCCCATCTGGTGGAGTTCGGGGCGCGGGCGGTCATCATCCGTCCGAAACGGAAGAAGGCGCTGCGGATTCCACTGGCTGACGGGTACAAGTTCACGAAAATCGCTGTGGTTCCCAAACGGGCCGGAAAGCCGTTCCTGAAACCGGCGTACGATTCTGTGGAACCGCAGATCATACAGGATGTGAAGAAAGCACTGAGGGGAACATGAAACGATTACCGAACAACGCCCTGCACAAAGCACTGGTCCCGTTTCTGCGTGAGAAAACGGGATACCGGGTGTACGACTATGTGCCGGAAACGGCGCAGCTGCCGTTCATCACTCTGGGGGCGGTCAATGTGCAGGACAAATCCACCAAGACGGAGGATATGACCAAGACCTCCGTCCATATCCACATCTACAGTAATTACAAAGGGCGGTTTGAAATCAATACACTGGCAGAATCATTGATTAACCTGTTCGCCGCAGAACAGGTTGATTTGTCGGCAGAAGAGTTCTTTGTGTGCAGCCAGGCCATTGATTTTTATGAGACGTATCCGGAGGATGAGATCGGCTACAGCGGTGTCATCACCCTGGATATGCTGATCCAGAACAAAAAGAAGGAGGACTGAAACAATGTCTACAACTACATTTCCGACCCGGTCCGATGCCGTGTCTACGGCGACGGCAGGGAAAGATTACCTGATCCACGTGAACAAGGGCGCAAGCGATTTGGAGCCCGACTGGCTGTTGGTCGGCGGGCAGCGTTCCGGCAACCTGAACCGGAAGGCGGATGAACTGGACGCGTCCCACAAGACCTCCGGCGGCTGGGCCTGCCACCTGCCGGGACTCAGGAACTGGAGCATCGATTTGGAATCCGTGGTACTCCTGAACGATGAAGGGGCGCATTACCTGGAGGCCGCGTTTAACGCAGGGCATCAGGTGCATTTGAAGTTCGAGTACCCGGACAAGAGCTATTACACCGGCTGGGGTTCTATCACGGAATTCTCGCTGAAGACCCAGCACGATGACGTGGCGACCATTTCCGGTACTATCTCCGGGGACGGTCCGCTGTCCGAACTGCAGCGGGATGAAGAGGAACCTGGTGGCGAGACGGGTAGTACGGAAACCGGCGGTGAAACTACCGGCACGGAAGGTGAAGAGAACACCGGGACTGGTAACGATGACCCCGGTACGGTAACAGATGACGGTGACGAGGAGGACAGCAATGGTTAAAAAGATTCCATTTGATTTGATTAAGGAAGGCCAGTTTCTGAAACTGGATATCGGCAAGATGATGACCGTGGAGCAGATGCTGAAGATGCCTACCCTGCAGGTGCTGCAGGAACTGCGGGCCTTAAGCATTACGGTCATGACAGCCTTGCTTTCTGTTTCTGTCCATGAAGAGGACGGCTCGTTTCGGGGACGTTCCCAGAAGTTCTATGCCGATAAGATCCAGGAGCTTCTGTACAAGGGACACAGCATCGAGGAAATCTCCCTTCCCATCACCAAAGCGGTGGTGGCGACGGGCATCGCGGGTACGGCAGCGTATCTGGCGACCTTCCCGGAGGAGGCCACAGAGAAACTGGAGAACGAGGCGGAAAAAGAAGAAAAAAACGGGTAGAGGGGAAAAAACTCCCCTCATTCCGGGAATATGTGGAAATCGCAGGGCATGAGCTGCTAAAGCGGGGTTACACCCATGAACAGTTCCATGCCCTGAATTTGTTTGAGGTGAAGGAAGTCCTGGACGCCTGGCAGGAAAAGCACCTGGAAGAGTTGTGGGAAACGGCCTACTGGGTATCCTGCCTGATGAACGTGCATCTGAAAAAGGCGATGACGCCGAAAGAACTGATGAAACAGTTCCTGCCGGATACGTCAGCGGAAGAGCGGAAAGCGGAACGGGAATACTTCATCAAAAAATTCAATCTGGGAAAGGGGGACATAAGCCATGGCCACAAAGGTAGCTGACCTTCTGGTGAACATCGGGGCGGATACGTCCGATTTGAAGAAGGAACTGAAAGCGGTACAGCGCCAGCTGAACTATGCCTTTGGCCGGGAAGGCATGTCCCTCTCCCGGAACGCAGCTCTCGGTATCACGGCGGTGGGCGCTGCATTAGCTGGCGTTGCGGTCTATGCCGTGAAGGCCGGCGGCGAACTCCAGAATGTGCAGACCGCCATGACCAACATGCTGGGGAGCGCTGAGAAAGCCGACCAGATGATTAAGGAACTCCAGGACTTTGCCGCCCATACGCCCTTTGAGTTTAAGGATGTGACGCTGGCGTCCCAGAAGTTCCTGGCATTCGGTTTTACCGCGGAACAGGTTATTCCCACGCTGACCGCTGTGGGTGATGCCGCTGCCGGTGTAGGCGCCGGGCAGGACGGGGTGAACCGGCTGACCGTTGCGTTAGGCCAAATCGCCGCAAAGGGCAAACTGGCCAGCCAGGAAATGATGCAGGTCACGGAACTTGGCATCCCGGCCTGGCAGATGTTGGCACAGTATCTCGGGACCGATGTAGCAGAAGCCCAGGACAAGGTTTCCAAAGGCATGGTGGACAGCCAGATGGCGTTGGAAGCGCTGGTGGGCGGTATGGAAAGCCGCTATGCCGGGATGATGGACGCCCAGAGCAAGACGGTGCTGGGCGCCTGGTCGAACCTCATGGACGGCGTGGAACAGACCGCCATGCAGACGGGACTTGCTATCTCGGAAGCGCTCAATTTGCCGGAAGTGTTCAGTACGGCGGGTGAGGCACTGTCCGAGTTTGCCTCTGCGATCAAAGAAAAAGGGCTGAAAGACGCCCTGCTGGATCTGGTACCACCGGAGTTGCAGATGGCGATTACGGCTTTGGCGGGAGCGATTGTGGCGGTGGCGATGCCGGCATTAGCAAGCATGGCGGTAGCCGCGTGGGCTGCCGTCGCACCTTTGCTTCCGTTGATAGCCGCCGGGGCAGCGGTAGGGGCGGCGATATATGCCATCCTGAATCCCGTGAAGACGCTCCAGGCGTTACTGGATGTGCTGGGCGTCAGTGAAGAGAAGACTGCGGAGATTACAAAAGCGTTTTCCGAGGCGATAGACACAGTTACTTCTGTGGTAACCGATGTAATCGATATTCTGACCGGATTTGGTGTCCTGTTGGGTGAGGCAATCGAACCCTTCATTACGGGTGCCATTACCCTTTTTAATGATTTTACAGATGCCGCCGGGAACACGGCGCATTCCGTGTGGGATGCCATCTCGTACATGGCGGAAAACATCGGGAACGCTATCGGTGATGTGATTTCTGATTTTGCGAACATGGCCTATAACGCGTTGCCGGATTGGGGGCGGCAGGTCATCGACGTCATCAGCCGTACCGTGCAGACCGCGCTGGCGTGGCTTGACCAGCTGCTTGACCGGGCACGGCAGGCCGGAAGGAGTATCCGCTATGCGCCGGGCGGCGGTTCCGTTGAAACAGGAAATAAACCCAAGACGCCGGTGAAGACTCCGAATTTCAGTAACTTCGGACGATCCGGTGGTACATCGACCGCCGGTGGCGGAAAGGGCGGAGGGGGTGGCCGGAAGGTCGACCCGGAAAAAGAGGAAGAACGGCGGCGGGCGGCGGCGGAACGGGCGGCCAAGTCGGAAGCCGATATGCTGCGGAAGGTGCAGGACGCTATGCGGGAGAGCATCGCCCTGCAGATGAACTATGCGACCGCAGCGGAAAAAGCTGCCTACAAAATCGAACTGAACCATGAGGAAGCGGTGGACAGCATCCGCAAGAGATGGCAGGAGTTCGAGATGGAATACCTCGGCATGAGCGACACCGAGCGGGCCATGCTGGTACAGAACCTGACCGCCCAGGGTGTGGCCTTCGAGGTGATGGAAAACGGGAAACTGTCCCTGGCAAAACAGGTGTCCAAGGATATCGCCGCTGCGGAACAGCAGTACGCGGAAGAAACCAAGAACTTCTACATCCAGTGCAAGGATATCATGGCAGAACGGGACGAGGCGTTCCGGCAGAACTCTTGGACGGCATTGCAACAGCTGCTCACCAAAGAGAACGCGGCCCGGCTGAATTCCTATAACACCCAGCAGAACGTGATGGAGCAGTATTACGAGAACTGGCTGGAAGTGAACAAATCCACATCCGACCGGGTGGCGGAAGTGATACTGGACAGCCAGGGGGCGCTGCAGAACTTCTTCCAGAACGTTCTGACCGGCGCCAAGTCCTTCGGGGAGTCCCTGCTCGATTTCGTCAGTGACCTGTTGAACAACATCGTATCCCAGATTTCCAAGATGATGGCCTCCGCCATCGTGAACAAATTCCTGTCCAGTTTCTTCGGCGGGGTGTTCGGTTTTGCCGATGGAGGCTATGTGAGAGGCTATGCGTCGGGCGGTACCGTCTGGGGACCGGGAACTTCGACCAGTGACAGCATCCCGGCGATGCTCTCCCGTGGGGAGTATGTAATGAACGCGGCGGCAGTACGGCGGCTGGGCGTCCCGTACCTGGATATGCTGAATACCGGGCAGATGGCAGGGTTCGCCACTGGTGGGCCGGTCATGGCGGATACGGCAATACCCGCCATGGGGAAAAGCGGAGTGAATATCCGCATCCAGCTGAAGAACGAATCCGGGCAGCAGCTGCAGGCAGAACAGACGGGTAGTTCCTTTAACGGGGAAGAGTATGTGATTGGTGTAGTGCTGAAAGCGGTCAGCACGAACCAAGGCGGCCTGCGAAGCATGATCAAGGGGGTAGCGACAACATGAGCGACAGGATATATTTTCCGGATATCCGGGCGCCGGGATGGCCCTTCGTGGAACAACACGAGGACACTTCTCTGCGCACCAAGTTTGAGGACGGGTCCATGCAGACCCGTTCCAAGTTCACCCGGAGCCGGCGCAAATGGACGCTGCACTGGAACAACCTGCCCCGGCGGCAGTACCTGGTGCTGGTGCATTTTATCACCAAGGTCGTGAAGTTTTCCGCGAAAAGTTTCATCTGGGTGAACCCGGATTCCTACGGTTTTGTGTACGGGGAAGAACTGGATCCCCACCGGGAAGAAGTAGAAGTCAGGATTACCCGTGTGGGCGAGTGGAAGAACGAGGCTATGCGGTACTGGTCCGGGGATATCGAACTGACGGAGGTGTAGGATGTTAAGCCTTTCGGCCATTGCCAGAAAAGAGAAGAACGAACTCAGTACGGACAGTGCCTTCATCGTACTGCTGGATATCCGGCTCGGTGAAGAAACTGTCCGTATCTGCTATAACACAGAGGATGTGACCTGGAACGGCAATCTGTATCAGGCGTTCCCGTTCACGATCGGGGAGGTCACGGAGAACACGGACGGGAGCGACCCGGATGTGGAACTGAAGGTGGACAACGTATCCCAGGCGCTGCAGTACGCGGTGGAAGAAGCCAACGGCGGGAACGGCACGGAGGTGATACTCCGTGTGGTGAACAGCCTGGCGTTGGAAACCGGCTATGCGGAGATGGAAGAATTCTTCGTGGTGACCAGGACCCAGGTCGACCAGCAGTACATCACCTTCCACCTGGGCAGCGAGTACAGTTCCCGCACCCGCCGCCCATTAAATCGTTACATGAAGAACAGCTGCAGTTTCAAGTACAAAGATGTGCGGTGTGGCTGCACTTCCAATTATCCCACCTGCGACCATACGCTGACGGATTGCAGGGCCAGAGGAAACAGCCATCGGTTCGGCGCCTTCCAGGGCATCGACCAGAAAGGGGTGTATGTACATTGATCCGCTATGACGATTTGATTGGCGTCCCGTTCAAGAACCACGGGCGGGACGTGAAGACCGGGCTGGACTGCTATGGCCTGGTGATGGAAGTGTACCGGCGCTGCGGTATCGAGTTACCAGAGTTTGACGCGGAATACGATGATGTGGAAAAGATATCGGGCATTATCGACGGGGAACGCGCCAAGGAAAACATCTGGAAGAAATGCGACAGGGCAGCCCTGCCGGTTCCCTGTATCCTGGCTATCCGGTTCGGGGTGCCGAAAGGCGTGGTGAACCATACCGGCTGCTATATCGGAGATGGGAAATTCATCCACATACGGGAGAACATCGGCGTCTGCGTAGACCGGCTGGATTCCCCGGCATGGAGACGGGTGATAGAGGGGTGTTACGAATATGCAGGACAAGAAAAATGTCACGCTGGTCATCATACAGAACCCGTTTGAACCATGGAACGGCAGACGGGTAGAAAAAATAGAAGCCGGGGAGTCCCTCCAGTCCCTTATGGAACGGAATGGGATTCCCGGTTTGGAGATGCTGGCCACCGTCAACGGTAATTCAACCGATTCACAGTATGTCACCGTTGACGGTGATTTCGTAGTGGTGAGTCCCGTCATCGCCAAGGGCGGAGGCGGCAAGGGGATCCTGGGCATCGTGGCGGCCATCGCCCTGTCTATCGTATCCCTGGGCGTCGGCTCGGTCGTTGCCGGAGGCGCCTTCATGGGTTCCGGCGCGGTTGCGATCGGCAGCTGGGGGTTCGCGTCGTTCCTGGCAGCGACGGCTGTCATGTTCCTGGGCAGTACCCTGATTTCCCGTTTTACCGGAAAGCAGGATCTGGGGCAGCATTACGATGCCAAGACAGACCCCACCTATTCCTGGGCGGGGACGCAGACCATGGAAGGCCAGAACAACGCCATTGCGTTGACTTATGGTACGGTGCAGAGCGGTGGGCAGTCCATCGGTAAATATGTAGAAGTGCGGGACAACCAGGAATACCTGAACTGGCTGGTAGCCGCAGGGGAAGGGCCGCTGAACATTTTTGATGTGCAGGTCAACGACAACCCGGTCAGCTACTACGAAGGCATGACGCTGGAAACCCGGGAGGGAACCAATGACCAGAGTCCCATCAGTAATTTCAACGATACCTATTTTACCAAGACGCTGAACTACCAGCTGCTGGATACGGAACGGATCGATACGGCGCAGGGCAATGCCACGGAAGGTCTTGTGGTGAAGATCGAGTTCACCAGCGGTTTGTACTTTGCCCAGGACAACGGGGAATTGGGAACCGCCTCGGTGGATATCGAAGGGTTTTACCGACTCGGGGCGAACGGAACATGGGTTCAGTTCATCGGTGGCAACGCCCAGGACGGGCATATCACGGGAAATCAATCCAGCAACCTGCGGAAGGAGTACCGGGTAGATAACCTGACGCTCGGTGAGTACCAGGTGAAGATGCGGGTGGTAGGACGGAGCCATGCGGTGGACAGCAGCCGTGCCAGCACCCGTTGTTTCTGGACAGGGCTGACCTCCATCGTCTATGACGATTTCTGTTATCCCAACATCGCGCTGGTCGGGATCAAGGCGCTGGCCACCGACCAGATCAGCGGAAGTCCGACGCTGAAGTTCAAGAAGACCTGCCCCTACGTGCTGGTCTGGAATCCGAACGCGAATCAGTATGAGCAGAAAGCCTCCACCAATCCGGCCTGGGCGGCGTATGACGTGCTGCACCAGTGCCGGAAGCTGAATAACATCCATACCAACCAGTATGTGTATGATGTCCGGGGCGTGGCCGCAAAGCGCATCCTCTACGACCAGTTCAAAGCTTGGGCGGATTTCTGCGACGCGAAACGCTTAAATGTGAATATTGAGATCGTCAACGCCGGGGAGATGCTGGACGTCATCAACGAGAACATCGCCAACGTGGGCCGGGGGCAGGTGCTTCGTTTCGGTACCCGCTACGGCTGCACCTGGGACTGCGTCAGGCAGCCGGTGCAGATGTTCGGCATGGGAAATATCGTGGAAGGAACCTTCAAAGAAGAGTTTCTCCAAACTTCTGATAGAGCCAACTGCGTGGAGCTGACCTACATGGACGCGGCCAACGATTTCAGCCGGGAGACCATCACCATCTATTCCGATACCTACGATACGGATGCGCAGGAACGGACGGCCCAGGCGGAGTTCAACGGCATCACTTCCTATGAACAGGCCTACCGGGAAGGAATGTATCAACTTTATTGCAATCAACGGTTACTCAGAACCGTTTCTTTTGAGGCGGGGGTGGATGCCATCGCCTGCACAGTGGGGGACGTGGTGCTCATCGCCCACGATGTACCCAAATGGGCGCGGAGCGGACGCATCCATGAAGTGGAAGGGCAGGAACTGATCCTTCCGGTGGAACTGGATGATATGGAAGGGCCATACCGCATCATGTACCGGACGGTGAACGACAATATGTACTCTTCCCCGGTGACGGTGCTGAAGAACAAGGACGGCTGGTGCCGGCTTCGGGTGAGCAATACGTTCTCTGCCGAAGACCCGCCACAGCCGCAGGATATCTTCGATATCGCCTATACGCATAAAGGCAGCAAGCCTTTTGTGGTGAAATCCATCACCCGTGCGCAGGACTTTACACGGAAAATCGAATGCCTGGAATACGATGCCTCGGTCTATGAAGAGAACTATAACATTCCGGTCATCCAGTATTCTTCTCATGAGAAGCTGGTGAAGAATGTGACGTCCTTATCGGCGGCCTCGTTCCGGTATCTCCTGCAGGACGGGTCCTACCGCTACCAGACGGATATCTCCTGGGTGCGGGAGAGCAGTGGGAGTTATGCGGTGTACGTTATGGAAGGAAATAGCTACAAACTGGTGGCAGAAGGTGTGCGGGGCAATTCATATTCGTACACTTCGGTAAAAATGCCGAGCAAGGTGAAAGTCTTGACGGTCGGGGTAGGCGCCCGGTCACCGGGAACGGTGGCGAACGTGACGCTGATCACTTCTATCGTCATCAATAAGGTAACGGGACTGTCGGCTTCTGTTACGAAGCAGGACGACAAATACAATGTTTCTGCCCATTGGAATGCAACCGACGCGGCCGGGTTCCGGTATTACGAGGTTTCGTTCCAAGGTGAGGTGTACCGGGCGTCCGGCACGACCATGGATATAAATGACGCGGAAACCGGGACGTATGTGCTGGCGGTCACCGTGGTGACCTATTATGGCCGGAGTGAGGAAAAGACAGTGAGTGTGACGATTGGAGGCACGGCATGATTATCGTAAAAGAAAAAACGATCATGTGCAGCCGGGGGGATACCTTCATCACCCTGTTCTATGTGAAAGGGCTGGTACTGACCGAGAATGACCGGGCCGTTTTCACGGTGAAGAAGGACATCGAAGGACGGCAGACACTGTTGTCCCTGCCCTGCGGCATCGATACGCTGAACAATGTGATATCGGTGTTCGGCACGGCGCAGGAGATGAGCGTCCTGGCAGAAGGGACCTACTGGTACGACCTCTATGTGGATACCGCCGGCGGGGCGCATACCACACTGGTGTATCCCAACAAATTTATTGTACGGAGGACGGTGCACGATGATTAAGAACTGGATCGATCATAAAATCCGGCGTATCAACATAGAAATACAGGAGACCGCTATCGCCATCGGTGCACCCGTGGCCTATAACTATGACTTGGCCTATGTAACCAGCGCCAAGGCCTCGGTGCAGGCAGGGCTGGATGAGATGCGCCGTCTGCTCGCCCAGGGCGGTGGCGGTACCGGCGGCGGTTCGGCAGCGACCCAGGGCGTCTACGATACGCTGGAAGAACTGATTGCTTCGGCGGCGTTCCTGTCCCTCGGCGATGTGGTACGCACCAAAGGGTACTACCATAAAAATGACGGAGGCGGTGCAAATTATGAACTCCGGTACCTGTATTCCCAGGAAGCGTTTCCCTGGGCCATTGACCTGGGGGAAACGGAGGAAGTGGAATACCAGCTGTCCTATAAGGCGGACGGGACTCCGATGCTGGATGAGCATGGGGAGTATGTGACGCTGAAGGACGCCAGCGGACGGCCTATCCCGGCGACCAACCCCAACGGCACGGTGAAGCATAAGCATATGTACGCCTGCATCACGGATACCGTGGTGAACTACCGGCAGTTCGGCGCAAAGCTGGACGGGGAGACGGATGACGGAACGGCGCTGGCCAATGCCCATCTATACCAGCGGAGCGTGTACACCATCGAGCCGGAAAGCGAGAGGAAACGCTATACGGTGAAAGTGGCCAACCATGACGGCATTATCCGCAAGGATAACAACGAGCCGATCGTATGCTGCGGGGATATCGACCTGTCCGGCAGCCGGCTCCTGGTACGGGATTGCAACGCGACCTGGTTCGGGTTTTATCTCTGGGGCGACAACGAGATAGACTACATGACCTATGAGCCGGTGGCTTCGGCTTTGCAGACCTATAAAAAGGACAATTTCATCATCGGCACCATGGGAAACGAAGGGGACGTGAAACAGAACGCCCTTATTTTTCTGAAGGAAGATCCGTATGCCGTCCGGGATGACGGCGGCTACCTGTATTCCGAGCCGCGGTATGAGCTGTTGCTCCATACCACGGACGGGCTGCTGGCGCAACCCTTCACGGAGGACTGGGACCGGGCCGGCGGGGAAGAAATCTCCGCTCCGTTCAGTGATTACAATACCCACCAGGTGACCACGGATACGCTGATTTCCCATTTCACGATCAATTATACGAGACTGCCTTCCACCCATTATCATTTCACAGGGTGCGAAGTGAAGCTGAACACCAGCGCCAACAAATACTGTTCGGTGCTGTGGTGCAAATGCCACAACGCCCATATTTCCGGGTTTACGTTTTACCCGGATTCGGCGCAGATGCACAACACGCAGTTCAAGAACACCATGATTTATATCTGGGGTTCCTATAACGTGGAGGTCTCGGATATTGTCGGGTTCAATGCAGCCGGGAAGAAGCAGGGCGGCGCGAACGCCACATCCGGCTATGTCATTCGCGCCACGAACTGCCTGGACCTGAAGCTGCAGGACATTTCCGTACAAGGCTATTGGGGCGCTACGGCCATGAACTGCGTGAAGGATATCCATATTAAGCGGGTGAGCATCAACCGCCTGGATATCCATAATTATTTCTATAACCTTTATATCGACGAGTGCAATCTGTATAACCACGCCATCCAGATCGGGGAAGGACGTGGCATCGTGCGGATCACCAACTCCAACTTCTATGTGAATCTGCTGCAGGCCGATTCCTGGCCGAATGCGCATCTGCTGGAGTTCAACCTGACCTACGGGCGTATCTTCGAAGGAAAGGTGTTCATCGAAAACTGCAACGCCTACCTGAAAGGGCCGGACGGCAACGAGTTTGATGTCTGCAAGATTGAGTTTGCCCCGGAAGCGGTCAGCACGTTGCCGCATTACAAGTTCCCGGAAGTGACCATCCGGGACTGCCATTTCCACAGTTATGATGCCAATACCTATCTGGTGTACTTCATGATCGCGGGGAAACGGAAATGCCAGACTTCGACCAAGGCGCCGTCCAACGTGACGGGCCATTGCCGGGATACCGGGAACGAGAACACGGGCCACCTGTTCTGGCGGTACATCGGCCGCGGGGTGGACTGGTTCAATAACGGTGATGAATCCCGGCTTCATGTGGTGCCGGGGCAGATCGTCCGTACCTACGACAAGTTCCTGGATTCGGAAGGGAAGACCACATTCTATAACTTCCAGTATTTTCAGGTTACCCAGGCGGGGGACCTGCCGGTACCCAGCGAAAGCAACAAGCCGAACAATATGACCGGCAATGAATTTGCGCTGGGGACGGCCATGATTAAATATGTGGACGACAGCCGCTGGCAGGCCAGCAAGGCGTATGCCGTCAGGGATTACTGTTTTACGGAATCCTCGTCCTGGCTGCCGGTGTTCTGCTATGAGTGCATCACGGCTGGCACATCCAACGGATGGAGGCCGGTACATTCTTCCGGCACCGTGATTGAAGGCGAGGACGTGTATCCCAAAAATCTGGACGCCTGCTATTGGGAATATGTGGGTCCGCTTTCCAGCTTTGTGGCGGCGGAGTTCAGCCCGAACATGAACGTCCAGAACAACACCTATATCTATGCCGACCACAAGATTTACAAAGTGCTGAACAGCGGGCGGCTGCGGGAACGGCCTCCCATCGATACGGCCTGGCGCGGTGCTTTTACAGAAGGGACGGCAAGGCTGTCTTTCATGGGAAAGGACTGGGCTCCTGTCACCTGGTGGGCGCGGGACTGTTACTGCGTATCCATGGTGAACGGGGTGAGAATGGTCTATAAGCTGGTGAACCAGGACGGCACGACCTCCGGGCAGATTCCGGTATCCGGCAATGCCATGAGCGTGGACGGGGACATAATCTGGGAGTACACCACGGATACCGCTACGAAGCAGTGGGCCGCGCAGACGCAGTTCTTCGAGGGGGACGTGGTTTCCGCCAACGGCAACAACTACCGCTGCGTCTTTGACGGGCGGCTGGAACTGCCGCACCAGATTAGCTTGGAAAATATATCCACTAACATGGATACCGGCGGTGACATCTTCGCCTTCTGGGAAGCGGGCACAGATG
>Ga0310786_10006050_pt1 | contig 16237 bp, 11 predicted proteins | sample AusTroGonzalo_MG_FD_203881 | JGI IMG/M metagenome (GOLD analysis project Ga0310786, IMG submission 203881) | Bovine rumen microbial communities from tropical cattle in Woodstock, Queensland, Australia - Gonzalo_03 (v2) (version 2) | ecosystem: Host-associated > Mammals > Digestive system >... | reverse complement strand
AAAACCATTCGGCGTCACGATATCCACCGGCTTGTCCAAAAGCTGCTTGCATTCGCGTGCCGTAATATCACTTACCGTAGTGAAACAGTCCGCATAATGAGCAGCTTGTTTCTCTACCGAGTGCTTGGACACCATATTCAACTCCTGCGCCATCTGATCGCCGTTATAGCACTCAAAATAGTCATAGAGCGGTTTGCCGTTTCCCGCGATAGAACGACCGATACCTGTAGCGTGGGTGGTAAACAACGTGGCAATCTGCGGACAATGATCCTGCAGGTAGAAGATAGAGAACGCCGTTTGCCACTCGTTGGCATGCGCACAGAAATTCAGAGGATTCCGAACCTTCCGATTCTTCGGATTATTCAGATAGTGATACAGACTCTCCATCACCATACCGGCAGCATAGCCGAACAGGCAGGATTCGTCATAATCGCCGTATGCGGCATGACTCTGCACCTGGAATTTATTCCACGCCCACGCGTAGATATCATCTTTGATCGGCCATAAGGCATCGAATTTCAGCAAGATAGCGATAGGTTCTCCCGGCACATTCCACCGGCCGACCCTGACGGGTATCGGATAGGTAAGACCGGATAGTTTTGATTTCCAGTCTTTCAACAGACTCTTGTCTTCTTTAAAATAGATGTCACTGTGCTCGCCGAAATCAGGCCCGAAAAAGAACACTTTATCGGGATGCTCGGCTTGCATGGATGCGGCGCGCGTACTGAGTACCGCATAAATACCGCCTACCCGGTTACACACTTCCCACGAGGTTTCAAAAATACAATCCGGAGATACCATGAATGATTTATAATTTCTTATTTATGATTTTTATTTCAATTCGTAGTCAGCCGCTATCTTAGTAGCAGTTTTGATATCGTTTAACATTGTCGGTTCGGTAACGAACTTGTTATTATCCGATCCCACAAAGGGCATGTACCACATACCATTCTTATTGGACCAGTAGATACGATTGTCTTTGGTATCCAAGGTCATTGCGGCACAATCGGTTGCGTCGATCTGCACTTTGTAGGATCCGTCCAGATTGGCGACCCATAATCCGTCCGTACGGTAGTATATCTTGCGGGATGCGATATGAAAACCTTTGATGCCCGGGAACTTTCCTGCCAGCGTGCCCAATGTGAATGTCTGTTGATTATAAATCTGCATCGTATCCTGCTCGTGTTTCAGTACCGTTGTGTCCCGCTCTATCAGCGCGCGCGGAGTCTCCACCTTACTGCCGTATATACGCTGGCGATAGTCGGCTTCGCCCGTACGAATCAGTACCGAGTTGGTCTTGCGATCCGAAACAGCATAGGTCTTCTCAATGACGGTCGTCACGCCGTTTAGAGTTACACGCAGACCTATGCACGCATTGCTCAAGGCATGGGTAAAATAGAGATGCAAAGTACTGTTGGTCATCGTAGTATCGGGGACCTGCGCAAAAGGAGTGTTGCTTTCCGGCAAATACCACTCATACTTCACATCATAGCTATAGGGATTGTAAACGACCGCTTTGAAGGTATAATCTTTATATACGACGAAGGAGGTATCTTCGCATGCAAAAGTCGGCACGGTGTCATAGATAGTGATCTGCCGGGTGGCCGTTTGTTTCTTTTTCTTATCCACCTGCAAGGTAATGCGGTACGTACCGGGCTGCCGGTACACATGAGACGGAGACTTCAGCGTAGAGGTAGCACCGTCTCCGAACATCCAATTCCAATCCTCGCCGGAAGAAGACTGGTTAGAAAAAGACACACTCTGTCCTGCACGCGGCGCTGCAGGGGAGTACGTAAAGTCCACATTAGTCTTTTTGCACGCCATCATGGCGCAGCAAAGCATCAATAGTATGTATGTTTTTCTCATAATCATCATTGGCATTGAGCCAAATTATCTCTTTGTCACGCCGGAACCAAGTCAGTTGTCGTTTGGCATAATGGCGTGTATTCTGTTGTATCAGTTCGACGGCACGGTTCAAGTCATATTCGCCGTCAAAGAACGCAAACAACTCCTTGTATCCCACTGTCTGCAGGCTGTTTAGATGACGGAGCGGATAGACGCGTCGTGCCTCCTCAACCAGTCCGTTGGCTATCATTTGCTTCACGCGCTCGTTAATGCGCGCGTACAATTCCGCGCGCGGGCGTTCCAATGCCACTTTGACGATGCTGAACGGACGCTGCTTGCGGGTATTCGTACGCAACGCGCTATAGGCTTGACCGGTTGTCAAACACAACTCCACGCAATGCATCAGCCGCGTCGGGTTCTGCTGATCGACCATCTGCCAATAGTCCGGATCCAAGCGTTGCACTTCCGATTGCAGCCATTGTATTCCGTTGGCATCATACTGACGTTTTACTTCCGCCCGGATCGCTTCCGGAATGGAAGGCAGGTCATCCAAACCATTACACACCGCATCGGCATACAGCATGGAGCCTCCGGTCATGACCAGCACATCGTGGTCCTCGAAAAGACGGATCATCAGTTCTGTTGCGTCCCGTTCGTACTGACCTGCATTATAGTTCTCGTTCAACTCCCGCGTTGCTACGAAATAATGCTTCACCCGGGCTTGTTCAGAGGGTGTGGGAGCGGCGGTACCGATCGGGATATCGCGATAGACTTGCCGGCTATCGCAGTTGAGTATCGGGCAAGCATAGTGCTCCGCCACTCGAAGCGACAACTCCGTCTTTCCAACTCCCGTTGGCCCAAGTATCAACACCAAGGTTTTAGAACATCGTTCCATCATCAAAGCTGAGGTCCTGGAAGCCTTCCATGTCGATGTCACTCATGTCGTACTCGTCCTTAAACTCGTCATCGAACAGGAAATCGTCATCATCTTTCTTTCCTCCGCCAATGCCGGCCAACGGATCCTCGCTCTTCAACTGTTTAGGCGCTTTACCTTTCGACTCCACACACTCCACTCCGTTCATGCTGCCGGGTTTAATCTCCTTGAGGCTGCCGAAGAAATAGCGCTCGAACATCGGATCAAAGATATAAATCAGCCGCTGACCAACCTCTTCAATCAGGTCGCTCAGACGCGTCTCATTCATTACCATATTGTCGTATTCGAAGTTCGAATCCATCTCTACGAGCGTCACCTCCTGACCTTTCTCCCATTCGTCATTACAGATAAAGAACGATGTCATCTGGTCGTCGGGATAGCCGACACTCTTAAGAATCGCATTATGCAAATCCAGAAACGTGGCATCTGCATCGGCTTCAAATACGCGGCGGAAAGCAGGATCACCTTCCTCGCACGAAAAAGTAAATCTGTATATCATAATCTTTTAACTTAAAATCTCTGCATTTGATGCGTTTTTTCAATTTAGCGTGCAAAATTACAAAAAAAAAATGATGTGTGCAAGAAAAAATGAAATTTTTTCATTGTACACCCATTACCCAACGCAGAGAATGCCGTCAAACAGGCTATATTTGTCCGGCTTCAACGAGTATAATCACGCGTTCAATGATGCGGTCTTTATCTTCCGCATCATATTCCTCTTTCAGGTCGTTCTTGAAAAGTTTGGCAATAAACTGCCAGAAATTAGCAACGGACTTTCCTTTGTATTGTTTGATCAAGTCGTAACTGGTCCGATTCGTTTCCCGATCCATCAGTTTCATCAGCATCAGGCCTTGCGAAGCGTACATGCCTCGGAAATCTTTTTCGTATTTTTTGAACAAATGCCGTTCAAACGCCCGCCACCATTTACGTCTGGCTTTGTCATCCGGCAGTTTGGCGAGTTCTTCGTCTGCATACGCCATATCTTGCGTTATCATCTTCGCGTAAGGCAGACATTTTTTTACATCCCGCACGGTGCGCCAATAGAATTTCTCCTGCCGCTTGTTTTTAAACCGCAAGGTGGGAAAGACAATATACTCCGGCAGCGTGGATTCGTACAAGGTATCTCCATTCGATACATGAAGACTATACACATTGCCGGCGAACACAGGCATGCTCGCTGCCACTAATAACACTATGTACCATAGTCGCTTCAATGCGTTTAAATTTTATTACCATTGTACCACAAAACCTGCATGGACGTTGATACCGGCTTGGGCGTAATACCAAGCGCAACGGGATCCATCGGCAAAACGGCTTGCTTCCGCTCCGCCGTTATTGGCATATTTGGCATCGAAGATGTTATTGAGTTGGCAGAGCAGTTTGATCTGCGGAACGCCTCGGCGATGTGCACACCATTTGGTCATCGGAAAATCGTACTGGAGGTTCACGTTGGTGGTGGTGAAGGCCTTGAGCATGGCATTCTTATCCATTGTGTTGTCAAGGTACTGGCTGCTCGTCACGTTGGTTTGAATTGTTCCGATGAAACCGGCATAATTGAAGGTAAAGAGGGACATCGCTGTGACGGTAGGCGAGAAGGCAATCGTCACTTCCCCTTCGATGCTATCCTGACCTACCCAATTCCAATTATCCTGATCATCGTATAAATCGATATACTGCTTATAATGCTGGATCTTATTGCGGCTGACAACTATGTTTCCTTCCCAGCTGAACCAATCGGTGATCTTGACGCCTGCGGTCAGTTCGGCTCCCATGCGGTAAGAGTCTTTAACGTTGGTTGTGAGGTATTTACCCACATCGTTATACTCACCGGTTAGAACAAGTTGGTTATCATAGTCCATGAAATAGAGGTTGAGACCGATATTAAACCGCGTGTGTGCATACGAGTAGCCGAGCTCATAATCGTAGAGCGTTTCTGCTTTGGACATCTTGCCGAGATAGGTGTCGGTCGTGGCATCGTAATGCAGATTCTCCGTGTAATTGCTGCGGCTGGGTTCACGGTTTGCCACTGCAAACGATGCCGAGAGGAGATGTCCGTAATTCTGATACGTGAGACCGGCTTTGGGGTTGAAGAAATGAAAATCCTTCGTAAGAGGCAGTTCGCTCATATCTTCATCGTTGACTCCCGCCATGTTATAGCGAATGAAGCGGTATTGTAGATCGCCGTAGAGGCTGAGTTTCTCCTGCTGCTTGTTAACGATGCGCCAATTGGCTTTGGCATACACGTTCGCATCGATCTTATTACCTTTGTTGCGGTAGTACTCGTAATGAACGGGCAGGGTATTCGCGGCGGGTTTGGCCAAATAGTCCAATATACCCCAATGCTGCCCGAGGTAGTTATTGGCAGCAACACCAAACTGTGCGTCCGCCGGTTCGGAGATGAATTTTGCCGATAAAACCGCTCCGTAGAAATGGTTTTGAAGGTATTTTAGGTATAAGCCATAGGTCTTTCCGCTGTCCGCAAGTCCCCAATAACTGTATTTCTTCTTTTTGTACTGCTCGTAGTATCCTTTTCCGTGGGTATAATGGAGCGTAGCGTTCAGGCTCCACTGCGTCGTGAAACGGTGCGATACCGACAGTTGGGCATGCTGCTGGGCGTAGTTGTCAGTCTGGTTGGGGTAATAGGCGACATTGCCCTGTGCATCCTTGTATTCGCCTGCCGGATTATAACGTCGGTCTTCTCCATTCTTGCCGTACGCCACATCATAAGAAACGCCTTCCCATCCCATACCTGTTTTTTCGTTTCCGCCGAATACGCGTCCGATGACCTGGGTGCGCTGCCCATACCAACCGAAATCACCATAATAACTGTATAGGTCACTTTTGGTGCGATAGAGGAAGCCGTCGGAGTTAACCTTGGAGAACCGCGCATTAACCATCCATCGGTTAGGAAGCGCCAGATGCGCACCTACAACCTCGCGGAACGTATTGTACATTCCTCCGTTGAAACCGAGGGAAAAATGGTTAACGGAATCCCTGTTCCCGGTCTGCATGTTAAGGCTCGCGCCAAAGGAGGCAGATCCGTTGGTACTGGTTCCCACACCGCGTTGCACATTGATACTGCTGAGGCTGGAAGCCATATCGGTCATATTGACCCAAAAGACGGTCTGACTCTCGCTGTCGTTGAGCGGCACGTCATTGACGGTCATGTTGATGCGGGTATGGTCTGTTCCCCGCACGCGGAAATAGGTGTAACCTATGCCCAGACCGTCATCGGACGTGACTTGCAGACCCGGTGTTGTTGAAAGGAGATACGGAAGGTTCTGCCCCGTGTTGTCACGGTTCAGATCCTGAGTGGTCTTCGAACTGCCGGAAAGCGTGGTTTGTTGTACCGGTTTCGCCGTTACTTGAAGCTCTTCCAGCTCCCTGTCAAGAAGGAAATAGTCCTCCTCTTGTGCACATACGCACAAAACTTGCGCCAACGCGCAAAATAAAATAAGATGTTTTTTCATTTTCTTTAGCAGCATTACCTGCTCAAGTTCTACGGGTATCCTCTCAGCCGAAGCACCCCGAATGATTAATTTTTTAGAATCTATAACTGAAGCTGACAAACCAGCCCCATTCGGTCATATTGCGTTTGGGAGCATATTCCAGCTTACGTGCCATATTATTCAAGCCGAAATCATATCCCGACTGCAGGCGGTATCTGTCCCATTCGAATCCGCCGCCAAGTCCCCACTGGGCATTCGTGCGATAGCGGTCTTCCTTCATACGATCATAGGTAGCAACAGGTATGTTTTGCGAAATCAGCCAGTTCACCGTACCGTCGGTCATACTGCTCGCATCAATATAATCGGTTTCTGCAAGTCCTACCTGCACCTGCAAACCGGTGTAGAAGAAGAGGTTCAGTTTCTTCCACAACGGAATGGTGTAATACATACGAACGGGGATGGTCAGATTATGTTCCAACACCTTATGCTGCATCATCTCTTCGCGTGTTGCCTGAATAGACATCGAGCGCCAGTGTTGTTCGTTTTTACCGCATGTAACGGTATAGAGCAAACCGGTCTGGATGCTGAAATGAAGAGGAAGCAGGAAGGTAAAGGTAGCACCTACGCGCGCTCCGTGAAGGAACAACTGCGGGTAAGTCATGTCACGAGTACGCTGCTCATGCTGCGCATACCCCGCCTCAATGCGGTATTCCACTCCGAAATGATACTCTTCTTGGGCCTGTTTTTTGGTGGGATCAAAGAAGGTATTATCCGCTATCTGCAAATCGGGCTTTTTTACGTCATCCGCCCAAACCGATCCGCATGACAACAGACAAATGCCTATCGCTACAATTATTCTTTTAGATTTCATATTACCAAATACTTACACGGTTCTCGGGAGCGATATAGAGCGGAGACTCCTCCGTTACATTCCATGCCTCATACCACGCGTTAATCTGCGGCAGTGCACCGTTCACACGCCAGCGACCGAGCGAGTGAGGATCCGACTTGGTGCGGTTGAGAATTTCTTCCGGACGGATATTACCTGCCCACACATTGGCGTATGCCAAGAAGAACCGCTGTGCCGGTGTGAAACCGTCACGCGCCTGCAAACGTGCGGATTTAGGTTTGGATTCTTCGTTCAGACAGAAGGCCAGATACGATACTTGCAATCCTCCGTGATCGGCGATGTTCTCCCCCAACGTAAAGGCTCCGTTAGCATGAACTCCCGGGGCTACCTCAATGCGGTTGAACGCTTCCTCCATCACTTTGGTGCGGGCTTTAAAGGCTGCCTTGTCTTCGTCCGTCCACCAGTTGACCATATTACCGTCCTTGTCGAATTGGCATCCTTGATCATCGAATCCGTGCGTCATCTCATGTCCGATGACTACGCCGATAGCGCCGTAGTTGAAGGCATCGTCTGCACTCATATCAAAGAAGGGGTATTGGAGAATACCGGCAGGGAAACAGATCTCGTTGGATGAGGGATTATAATATGCATTCACGGTCTGCGGTGTCATGTACCATTTGGTTTTATCCACCGGTTTACCCAGATAACTCATACTATAGTCCTGCTCGAATTTCGCAGCGCGCTGAATATTGGCATAATAGGTATCTTCCGGATTTACCTCCAGAGCCGAATAGTCGCGCCATGTATCCGGATAACCGATCTTGATGGTGATGGCATTCAGTTTTTCGATGGCTTTTGCTTTGGTCTCATCACTCATCCATGCCTGATTAGTGATGCGCAATCCCAAAGCGTGTTGAAGGTTCTTAACCAGTGCCAGCATGCGCTCTTTGTTCTCTTCGGGGAAATATTTCTTGACATACATCTGGCCGACCGCCTCACCAAGGGTTCCGTTCACGATACCCACCGCGCGTTTCCATAACGGAGACGGTTCCTCTTTTCCGGACAGCACTCGTCCGTAGAAATCGAAATTGGCGTTGTATATCTCCGTAGTCAGGTAGGATGCAGCACCATCAATAGCTTGCCATGTAAAAAGCGTCTTCAGGTCCTCCAGCGGCTCGTCCGCCAGCATACGACCAACCTCCTGCAAATGCGGAATTTGTCCGATGGAAAGGCTATCTACCGTTATACCGAAGGCATCGAAATAAGCAGCCCAATTCACCTGCGGAACGAGTTGCTGCAACTCTTCCAGCGACATCTTGTTATAGTTCGCCTGCGGGTCACGCAACTCTACATTGCTATAAGCAGCTTTCGCCAGACGAGTTTCGAGACGTAACACCGTCTGTGCTTTGCCGGCAGGATCGTCTATGCCGAACAGCCCGAACATACGCTCCACATGCTTGGTATATGCATCACGAATAGCTGTCGTCTGCTCGTCGGTATCCAGGTAGTACTCCTTTTCTCCCAACGCAAACCCGGCTTGGTACTCGTTGAGAATATTCATCGATGAATTCATCGCGTCGGCATCCACATATAGTGCCCAAAGACCATATTCCATCGACTTACCCAGCGCCTCTGACAGCTGCTCACGAGTGCTGATTCCTTCGATTTCATCGAGAGTTTTCTGCAACGGAGCTATTCCCTCCGTATCACGACGAGCGGTATCCATCGACAGATTATAGAAGTCTCCTATCTTCTGCTCGATAGAGCCGTTTTTGTGCTTCTTTTCCGCCAACTCCTGAATCAAGCCGTTCACTTGCTCCAAGTTATTCAAACCAAGTTTGTCGAACGAACCGAAACGGCTGTATTCGGGTGTCAACGGGTTATTGGCCATCCATCCGCCACATGCAAACTGATAGAAATCATTCTGCGGGACGGCGGTGGTGTCCAGATTCTCGGGATGAAGTCCCGTGGTCTGTTGTTTGGTACAGGCTGTTGTCATAAATGCAATTACTGCTAACGTAAAAATTACTTTTCTCATATATAGGGTTGATTTGGTTCTTCTAAAGCATTATCCTCGGCTTCCAGATTCTGGTGAATGATGTTTTGCCGCGTGAGCACCATCAGTTGGCAGACGATAGCCGGCAAAATAGCCATGATATTCGGATAAAGCGTAGCATAATGGTCGGATGACATCTGCATCGCATAAAATAACATCAATATATAATATGCGCCCGCGAAGAATGCTGTAAGCGTAACAACGGTAATGCGCCAACGGTCGTCCCAAAACAGCAATAGGCTGACAATACACCCCCATAACATGAGCTGATTGCAAATATACAACCCTTTGACAGACATCGTGGCGGTAATATGCGGTATTCCCGACTTCAAATCCGTTTGCGTAACGACAAATAAGGTCTTATTCATAGAAAAACTGCGGACATATACAATTCCCTTGTCATCCTGGAAATTAAATACCGGCTGCATGAACAAAACAGCAGACGCCGCTATTGCCACCACCATATACAGCAGGCGACGGAACGGAGCGCTGAAAATGCTATTTTTCTCTTCTTGTTGCATAAATCGGCTGCAAAGGTACAATAATTTTTCGAAATATGCAAATTTTTCATTTTTTATTTGCGTATATCAAATATTTTTTGTAATTTTGCACGCTTTTTTGTGTTGTACACACGAGTATGCACGTATGGGAGCGCACGGAAGTGCCTATGATTGAACGCTGAGACGATTCAAAAACGATATTAAATTATAAACAAAAACAATTATGCAAAACAAAGGACTTGTTAGAATTTTGGCAGTATGCCTTGCGTTGGTATGCGCCTTCTATCTGTCGTTCTCTTTGGTAACCAGTCACTATGACAAGAAAGCCAAAGAGTACGCAGCCGGTGATGATGCCAAAGAGTACATTTATCTGGACTCTATTGCAGCAAAGAAAGTATGGTTCGGTTACACGCTCAAGGAGTGCCGTGAGAAAGAGATCAACCTGGGTCTTGACCTCAAAGGCGGTATGAACGTGACGATGGAGGTGTCGGTTCCCGACATTCTCGATGCATTGAGCGGTCACAACGAGACCCCGAGCTACAAAGAGGCATTGGCGCTCGCCAAACAAAAACAGAAATCCAGCGGTGCTGATTTCGTTACCCTTTTCATTGAGTCATTCAAAGAAATTGAGCCGGAAGGTCAACTGGCTTCTATCTTCTCCACCTTTGAGTTGAAAGACAAAGTGACGCTCAACTCAACCAATGCAGAAGTAGAGAAAGTGATTCGCGAGGAAGTGGATGGTGCTATTCAGAACTCGTTCAACGTGCTCCGTACACGTATTGACCGTTTCGGTGTCGTTCAACCGAATATCCAAAAACTGGCTCAACCGGGTCGTATCCTGATTGAGTTGCCGGGTATCAAAGAGCCGGAGCGTGTTCGTAAACTGCTCCAAGGATCTGCAAACCTGGAGTTCTGGGAGACCTATGAGTTCTCCGAGTTGCTGCCGATGATGGCGCAAATCAACCGTGAGTTCGCTGCTACTGCCGTTGAAGCAGAGGACGCTCCGAAAGCGGAGGAAGCCAAGGCAGAGGCTCCGAAAGCCGAAAGCGAAGATCTGGCTGACCTGGTAGATAACTTGGGAGCAGACAGCGCAGCTGTTGCTGCTGACGAAGCTGCCCAACTGCAGGAGTACAAGAAGAACAACCCCTTGTTCGGAATTCTCAACCCCTCGTTCAACCAAGCCGGACAGGCTTACCGTGGTCCGGTAGTAGGTACCGTTCATTATACCGATACCGCCAAGGTAAATGCAATGCTCAATTCGCAGATTGCAAAAGCTGTTCTGCCGCGTGACGCACGTTTCTATTGGACCGTGAAAGCTATTGACGAGGCCAATGCATACTATCAGCTGGTAGCACTGAAAGCACAGCGTGACGGTCGCGCCAGTCTCGAAGGTGACGTGATCACCGACGCTCGCGCAGACTTCAGCCAGATGAGCGCATATGCCAATGTATCGATGTCGATGAACGCCGAGGGTGCCAAGACCTGGCAGCGTCTGACCAAAGATAACATCGGCAAGTCGGTAGCTATCGTGCTGGACGGATATGTATATTCGTTCCCGACCGTACAGACAGAGATCGCCGGAGGTAACAGCCAAATCACCGGTAACTTCACTGTAGAAGAGGCTAAAGACTTGGCAAACACCTTGAAGTCGGGTAAGATGCCTGCTCCCGCTCGTATCATCGAGGAGAGCGTGGTTGGTCCGTCTCTGGGTCGTGAGGCTATTCAATCCGGTCTCTGGTCCTTCGCTCTGGGCTTCATCCTGATCCTGATCTATATGATCTTCTACTATGGCTGGATCCCGGGTCTGATCGCCGATGCAGCGTTGGTATGCAACGTATTCCTGTTGGTAGGTATCCTCTCTTCGTTCAGTGCGGTACTGACCCTTCCGGGTATCGCCGGTATCGTCTTGACGATGGGTATGGCGGTCGATGCAAACGTGCTGATCTACGAGCGTATCCGTGAGGAACTCCGTGCCGGTAAGGGTATGCGCAAAGCTATTGAGGATGGTTTTAAAGGTGCCATCAGCGCCATCGTGGATGCGAACGTAACGTCGTTCCTCACCGGTGCTATCTTGGCTATCTTCGGTACCGGTCCTATCAAGGGCTTCGCCGTAACATACATGATCGGTATCATCTCGTCCTTCCTGACGGCTGTGTTCATCACCCGTCTGTTGCTCGAGGACTACTGCAAGAAAGATAACGCGAAGGAACTCAGCTTCACCACGAAGTTGATGGAGAACTTCCTGCAGAATATCCACTTCGATTTTGTGGGTGCCCGTAAGATTGCCTATTGCATCTCCGGTGCAGTGATCATCTTCGCTGTTCTTGGTCTGGAGCCGCACTTGTTCGGCAAACTGAACCTCGGTATCGATTTCTCCGGTGGTCGCAACTATGTCGTTCGTTTTGACAACAACATCAATACACAGGACGTACGCGAGAGTTTGGATAATGTATTCAAGGCTACGCTGGAAGAGGGTGAGACCTTCGGTCTGAACGTCATCACCTTCGGTAACGACGCTAATCAGGTTCGTATCTCCACCAACTATCGCATCCAGGAGGATAACGCCGAGGCTGACGAGGCTATCGAGGCATTGTTGTACGAAGGTTGCAAACCGTTCCTCAGTGAGAATATCACCTTTGATGATTTCCGCTCGACCGATTCGAATGCAGAAGTAGGTATCATGTCAAGCCAGAAAGTAGGTCCGGCTATTGCAGACGATATCAAGACGAGTGCCGTATGGGCTATCTTTGCAGCGCTCGTAGTGATCTTCCTCTATATCTTGCTCCGCTTCCGTAACTTCGCTTACTCGGTAGGCGCTATCGCTGCATTGGCACACGATACAGTGATCATCCTGGGTCTGTATGCTATCCTGTGGAAGATCATGCCTTTCTCTATGGAGATCGACCAGGCGTTCATCGCTGCTATCCTGACCGTTATCGGATACTCGATCAACGATACCGTGGTTATCTTCGACCGTGTTCGTGAGTATAACAGCCTCTATCCGAAACGCGAGAAGCACATCAATATCAACGACGCGTTGAACAACACGTTGAGCCGTACGTTCTCCACCTCTATGAGTACGTTCGTTGTATTGTTGGCTATCTTTATCTTCGGTGGCGAGACCATCCAGGGCTTCGTGTTCGCACTCCTCATGGGTGTGATCATCGGTACCTATTCGTCTCTGTTCATCGCTTCGCCGATTGCGTATGACATCCAGATGGCACAGGCAAAGCGCGCAGAGGCTAAGGCTGCTCTGAAAAAGTGATCTGAATGCTGATAGCTGAAAACGGAATGCTATGCAGAATGATTTTCTGAAATACGCTGTTTCGCAGGGTTTGAACTCCATGCATGTAGAGAAAGTAATGTCCCGCAGCATGGATCAAACCCGCGCGGAAGGCGGATATATATCCCCGACTATTCTGGAGGAGCGTCAGTTGAATGTGACGCAGATGGATGTATTCAGCCGTCTGATGATGGACCGTGTCATCTTCCTCGGTACTGAGATCAACGATTATACGGCGAATGTGATCCAGGCGCAGCTGCTCTATCTGGACTCTGTGGATAGCGAGCGGGATATCAACCTATATCTGAATACACCCGGTGGTTCGGTATATGCCGGACTCGGTATCTATGATACGATGCAGTTTGTCAAAGCAAGCGTATCTACCATCTGTACCGGTTTGGCAGCATCGATGGGTGCTGTGTTGCTCGTAGCCGGAGAAACGGGTATGCGTGCAGCCCTTCCGCACAGCCGTGTGATGATTCATCAGCCGCTCGGAGGTATTCAGGGACAGGCATCCGATATCGAAATTACCGCCAAAGAGATTCTAAAACTCAAAGATGAACTGTATCAGATCATCTCCGATAAGTCCGGCAAGTCGATGGAACAGATTCGTCAGGATGCGGATCGTGACCATTGGATGACTTCGCAGGAAGCGCTGGAGTACGGAATGATTGATAAAGTTTATACGCACAAAGAGTAATGGCAAAAAAAGGAAACACATGCAGTTTCTGCGGCCGTATGCTGCCGGACAACCAATTGTTTTCCGGACTTGACCACGGTGTGCTGATTTGTCGCGACTGTATTGAGTCGGGGCATCAGATGGTGCTGTCTCTTCCGACAGAAAAAAATGCCGTGGACAACTCACTCAGCATGGATACACTGCCTACTCCGCAGGAGATCAAAAATTTCCTGGATATGTACGTGATTGGTCAGGATGAGGCGAAACGATTCCTGGCAGTAGCGGTCTATAACCACTACAAACGTGTCCTGCAAGAGATATCCAATGATGATGTGGAGATCGAGAAGAGCAATATCCTGCTCGTCGGTTCCACCGGAACGGGCAAGACCCTGCTGGCACGTACTATTGCCAAAATGCTCAAAGTGCCTTTCGCTATCGGCGATGCTACTGCTCTCACGCAAGCCGGATATGTAGGCGAAGATGTGGAGTCGCTTTTGGTTCGACTGCTGCAAGATGCCGACTACGATGTGCAGAAAGCACAACGAGGTATCATTTTTATCGATGAGATCGACAAAATCGCACGCAAATCCGAGAACATGTCCATCACGCGTGATGTGAGCGGAGAAGGCGTCCAGCAGAGCCTGCTGAAGATGCTCGAGGGCTCTATCGTCAATGTGCCGCCTCAGGGAGGACGCAAACATCCGGACCAGGAGCTGATTCATATGGATACCAAAAATATCCTGTTCATCTGCGGCGGAGCCTTCGACGGCATTGAGCGAAAAATATCCCAGCGAATGAATACGCAGGTGGTCGGATTTGCTGCCCAACAGCAAGCGGCTAAAGTGGATAAGAACAATTTGCTGCAATATATCGCGCCGCAAGATCTCAAGTCCTATGGTCTTATCCCGGAAATCATCGGTCGTCTGCCGGTATTGACATACCTGCATCCGCTCACACGGGAGGCTCTGCGTAATATCCTCGTTCAACCCAAGAATGCGCTGACCAAGCAATATAAGAAACTGCTGTCCATGGACGGTGTGGCACTCAATTTTGATGACGAGGCACTCGATTATATCGTGGATAAAGCGCTTGAATACAAATTGGGAGCCCGCGGACTGAGAGGACTGATGGAAACGGTGATGACCGATTTGATGTTTGAACTGCCGACGCACAAACACACCGGCGAGAAAACACAGACCTTCACCGTCACCAAGCAATATGTCGAACAGAAGTTAGGGCAGGAAAAACTGGTACAATTGAAAAACGCGGTATGACACCGCGTTTTTTTTAATCGTCTGTAAAGGACGGTAGCGTGAATCCGCTATACACGATCTCAAATTGCATGCCGTTCTTGGCGGAACGTATTCGCGTGGCAGACATCGTCTGCTCCTGCCGTACCGACGAATAGACCGACATACCCGAACTGTTCGAACTGATCACCACACTTACCGGCACCAATACCATCTTCAGTTCGGTGTGCGTATCGGCTTTACGGAGCTGATTCGTCAGAAAATCCGACATGTCATACGAATAGTAGTAGTACGCATCCCCGTTGGAATCGGTTCCTTGGACCAGCGAACTGAGCAACGCGCAGGTATCTGTGGGTAATTCCTTGTTCGCAAAGAAACGCTCCATACTCTCCTCTTTGATCAGCAGCATATAGGAAGCGGGTTGCAACCATTCATTGCGCGTCTTATCCGCTTCCGATCCGGTGTATTTATTGGTCACATCGATACGTACCGACGCCTTGTTGACATAAGGCTGCTTGGTTTGAATGGTCTGACCGCCGATCTTCTCCACCATATGCTCCATAATGGAATCGCTGATACGCGCCATCGGGAATACGATACGCGTGTACGCGCCTGCGGGCGCGATAATATAATTATAGGTGTCGGAGTCTTTTTGTAACCGCTCCACCCATTCTTTTTTGTCCGGATACTCCAGATGGTTCACGGTGCGGACTTCTGCATTGGCATAGAATGCTTTCATGTCATGGACGACCGTGTCTTTTTCATCCGTGGGCCTTTTCTTGTAACTGAAGTTGTAGTACACACCCAGCGCGATATCCGTTATATTCAGCATCGTGGACGAACCGAACGAACTCTCAATCAGCAGGCCCTTGAACTGCTGGTTGAATTTATCCTGCGATTCAAATTTCTGCATCGCCCAGAATGTTTTCTCAAAATCGTCGTTCACACGCATCCGCAACATCGGGATATAATCCCCGTTGTCATTCTGGATGGAATCCATTTTCTCGGATGCCACCACAATGCGTTGGTCGGTTAAGATGCTCTTCGAGCGGGAGCAATAGTCGCTGATGTTCAAATCCGTAGGATACGTGCCGGAATAATCGAATGTCTGCTTATCCATCATATAGGCATTGATGGCCAGCGGGGCATTCTTGTCCCCCTCCCAACTGGAGTAGTACATGAATAGGCATATGGAATCCACTTTGGCGCCCTCCGGATACGAGTAGCCCGTTGGACATGCCAACTGCGTCAGCACAGATGCACGGAGCAAGCCATAGTCCGTCTCTATTTCGCCCAACAGGAACGAATCCGCCTGCGATATAATGGCTTTGCAGCTGTCCATCATGGACGTTAACGGAAACGTATCCACCAGCACAATGATCGCATCATCA
>Ga0310786_10006049_pt1 | contig 16238 bp, 11 predicted proteins | sample AusTroGonzalo_MG_FD_203881 | JGI IMG/M metagenome (GOLD analysis project Ga0310786, IMG submission 203881) | Bovine rumen microbial communities from tropical cattle in Woodstock, Queensland, Australia - Gonzalo_03 (v2) (version 2) | ecosystem: Host-associated > Mammals > Digestive system >... | reverse complement strand
CGACGATCCGCCGTCGCGTGTATAGTGGGCAACGACATACGTACCGGGCTTGTAGGCTGCGGCGTCAGCATCAAGCGCAAGAACCGAATAGTCCGCATCGTCCGCCGCACGCGTGCCGACAAAGCCGTCCGCAAAGACCGGCACGCCTGCCTCCGTCGCCGGAACTGCCGTCACGCGCAGCTCGGTAAAGCCGCCCGCGACATTGACAAGCCGCCATGAGCCGATTCCCAGCAGGCTGCCTGCCACCATGCCAATGCGGAGCGACGATACCGCGTCGCGGCAAGCCGTCGGAAACACGAGAACGGTACGGTCGTTCTGGGCGACCGCGAGCGGAGCCCCTTCCGAGTCGCAGAAGCCGACAAGCAGGCATTCAGCCGTTCCAACGTCAAGCGACGATGCGCAAAGCGACGCATCGGGACCCAGGCACAGGTCGAAAAGCCGGCCGGAAAGCGAAAGGGACGAAACCGTGCGGCTCCCGCCCATGAGGCAAAGCTTTGCGTCTTCAATGGAAACAGGCGAATCGGAGAAGTCTCCGTCACCGCGAAGCGTAACAATGCCGCTTTCAAGGACCGTCGGCCCGTGATAGGAGTTTTGCGCCGCAAAAACAATGCCGTTGTCGGCCTCCCGCGCCGCTACGGCAACGCCGCCGTCCACCGTCCCCGCCGACATGTCCGGATCAGGCATGATGGGCGCCGCCAGCACCGCAACATTGGGATCGCTCGCCGTTATCGTCCGCCCCGCCGAAACGACCCTCACGCCGCCGCTGCTCACGTAGAGGCCGTCTATTGAAGCGTCGAGGAGAATCTTCTCGGCGATGTCTCTCCTCGCGCTGCTACTGCCTTTGTAAACACTGTCACTTGCTTTCATCAAGTAAAGTGATGTCGCCAACGTACCACCGTCGACATGAAACGAGAAGGTTCCGCCAACGCCATTCGTCACCCATTCGGTCGCAAACTCACCGCCGCTGGAGATGCGCACATCGACACGACGTGGAGCCGTCACAGTACCGGTGACAACGCAATTCCTGAGCGACAGGTTCGCGAACGTGCTGCCATCGCGGATGTCGATGAGCAAGTTGCGTTCACCGTCCGGCGTATTGTTCTCACTGGCATGATAGATGTTCGGGCAGTACACCCTGCCCCCGTCAACGTCAAATTCACTGTCGCACCCCGGCTGAGTGTTGACATTGAAATTCGCCTCGCTTGAGAAGTTGTAATAGGCCCCTTTTTCGACTTTGACTACGTTCTTCTGGTTGTATGGCTTCCAGACATTGTTAAACTTCCGCGAGGCGGGTGCACCCAGATACTGCTGCTTGCCGCCGGAAAACTGAAGAGTCGCACCTGCCTTGACCGTTATCTGCGCTTTTGCCCGCCCGTTCGGCGTGTTGTAGTCCTTGAAGCCATGGTATGTGCCGATACGCGCCATTGCCGGAATGTTGACATATCCGCCCTCGACGACGAACTCCACGTCTGGCTCCTGCTCGCCCTCGTCGGCGATCCAGTCGCCGACGTTGAAATACGAACGAGATGCATCGCTGAACTGCAGCTGTTTGGATGACGTCGTGTCCGGCGCATTGACAACAAACTTGCCCTCGTAGATCGTGTAGCCGTTGAAGCCGGCGGTTGGGTCCGTGCCGTCGGCCGGCAGGACGAACCGTTCAGATCCACGATTGTCGTACTTTCCACTAGCCGTGCAGCAGGGCCCGATGTTCATCGTCATCGCGCTCGTGCCGCTGAAATTGAAGCGCAACGTGCCAGGCCCCGTCTTGAGAAACGTTCCGCCGTTCTGAGTCCATGAGTCTGTCAGCTCCAGGTCGGAGTCAATCCTGAACACGACAGGTCTGTTCGTGATGACGGCCTCCTCCCCCAGTTCGTCCAGGTTCGCCACGACCTCGATCGGACGGGCCGAGGTCGCAGCGCCGCCCGAATGGCGAAACTGGTCGGGATACGTCAGCGTGAAATCGCTCGACCCAGCGGGCGAAAAGTCGACTATCGCCGCAACAGCCGGCAAGATAGCCACAGAACAAACGACTGACAATTGTGCTTTCCATGCTGCCATATCTACCTACCTTTCTTGTTCATGCTGACTGTATCGTACCAAAAGCAAATTATCATTTTGCGCACAATTTTCCCGTCGATGATATGCCGACAGACCGTCGCTTTATCCGATTCCAGCCAACAAGGTCTTTTACTTTCGCGGCCGATTCTGCTATCTCCAGCGGAATATCGCCGGGCGCTGCGTCGCCACCGGGCTTGCGATTCTCACGCGTCCGTTCCCCGTCCTCGCGAACTCCACCTTCTTCCAGGAACCGTCGCCGGCGAGTCTCTCGACAGACGACGGATCGGTGTCGAACGCCATTTCGGGGGTATCGTCGCCGTCCAGGTTCATGGAGTTGAGGACAAAGACATTTCCGTCGGCGTCGGTCGTGCCGGCCTCGCACGTCACTGGCCCTACGCCCAGGTACCGCGCGCCGCCGGGGATCCCTCCGCCAAGCTCGCAAAGCCACTTGACCACCTCCTCGCGGTAGCTTTCGCTTACGAGCGCCGCCGAATAGTACGGCACTATCTGCTCTGGGGCGTTCTGCGCCATCGAAATCACCCGACCGCCGAGCGAGTTCTCGTAGTACACGCTCCCTGGGGCTTCGAACACCGGCGTGGAATCGCTGTCCGGCACGTTGAAGAGCTTCGTGCGCATGCGAGCCCCGGGAAGCATTGCGCGAAGGTCGGCGATATCCCTGTGGTTCACCCCCTTCTGCACGGAGCCGTCCTCGAACTCGTGCAGCTGGATGGTCTTGCCCTCCCACTGCCTGGCGTTCACGCCGATCAGTTCCGAGTACCCGTGTCCGGAAAGCCAGAGCGCGGCCGTGTTTCCTTGCGCCCGAAGCTCTTCTTCGCATCCTGGCTGCAGTCAACTTCGGACAGCAAGACTTTTTCAGCGAACGAGTCAAGCCGGAGAGCGCCGAAGTCGAGCGACGTATCCTCGGAGAAGAGGAACGGCGCTAGCATGTAGATCGGAAGCCACGTCACGTTGCCGCGCCGCGCGGCGACGCAGAAGCGGTCCTTCCCGTTGTCGAGCCAGGCGATGGGCTCTACGCCGTCCGCGATTTTCACCTCCTGTGCGCACGCCGCCTTGCCGTAGCCGTTGCCGTTCGCGTCGTGCCGAAGCGGATAGCTCTTTCCGGCGAAGTCGAGGCGCATCTTCCGCCAGTCGGGGCACGCCCCCTCGTTCGCCCAGCCGGGCGACGCGGGGACCTCCTCGCAGGCGCGGTCCGCAAGGAAGTCCGCCAAACCCGTGACGTTCATAGGATCGCCCTTCCCGACCACGAGCGGACGCCCTGACACCTTGCGGTCGTGCCCCGCCGTCGGCATCTGCCCGGAGACGTAAATGAGCCGTCCGCCCGCCTTTCGGAACGAGACAAGCGCAGCCGCCTGACCGGCAGTCGGCGCGTCGTTGCCTAGCACGGCGATCACAATCGGCGTCTCAGAGGCCGAGATGCCGCCCTCCTTCAGACCACGCAGCGAGATGCCCTTCACGGCCCAGCCATGGTCGCGCAGTGTGCGCCCGCACGCACCCGCTACGATGCGCCCGACATACGACTGCACGCCCGCGCCACGCGAACCGAGCGACTCGCAGAGAACGCCGACCATGCCCTTGGGATCAGATGGATTCCGGCTCATGTCGAACAGGTCGCCAAACACGGCCTGCTTCGCCGGATCGCACTTCTCCTCGAGTTCCGCCACGCCCTTGTCGAAGCGATCCTTGAAGTCCACCGCCGGAAGCGGCGCCTCGGCGGAGCGGTTCACCCAGCACGTCCAGGCGATGTCCACGAGCGCCTTCACCTGCATCACCAGGAGGTCCGCGAGCGCGTCCGACGGATTATCGCATTTCGCGAATCCGATCTCGGCCTCCTTCTCGGCAGCATACGAGCTCTGCGGCACGACCTGCAGGCAGTTCCAGAGGGTCTGCTCGCGGAAACCCTCCACCGGGGGGAGCTTCGGACGGTATCCGCGCAACTTCCCACGCGCGAGCCTGACCACGAGTCCGTCGCTTCTGAAGCCGAAGTCGTTCTTCGCGCCGTGCTCGACCTTCTTCGTGCCGAAGTCGACTCCGTCGATGTGGCAATACCTCACGAAGTTAAGGAGAGGCGGATGGTTCAGGGCCGACTCGTCGCCTACTGTATGCGTCAGCACCGAGAGGTAGAAGGCCGCGTTGTGGCGCTCGCCGCGTGCGAACGCGCGAGCGAGGAGCGTCATGAACGTCGCCTTGCCGTCCTCGGTGTGCATCCAGTACGGAAAGAACCCGCGCGAGGCGATGACGTCGCGGTCGCGCCTTCCCACGACTTCCTCGATGTCGTCCAGCGCCCTGAAGCGCCGCGGCTCCCATTCCGTCATGTCCGGGAAGTGGCAGTACGCCATAAGTGTGCCGAAGTCGTCGAAGGTGTAGAACGACTTGATCTCCTGCGGAAGGGTCTCGCCGACAAGCTGCGCAAGCTCGTCGTGCTCCACGTCCCAGGCGCATGCCGCGCCAGCCGCCATCAGCGAAACCACAAACACCAGACGTCTTGCGATCTTCATTTTTCTTCTCTTATTTTGCTGTGATACACCGGCTTGCCGCCCTCGCGGCGCCATTCGACTTCGACAAGTCCGCAGGGGAGCCGCACCGACCCCTTCGCCCACTCGAGCGAATCTGGAAAGACAGGCTTGAACTCTACGTCCTTGCCGCCGTTCTTGATGCGTATGCCTAGGATGCGGGTGAAGAACCACGTCTCCGCCCCGGCCATCATGGCGTGGTTGTGGGTGTTCATCTCGCCATAGGGATGCCACTGCTCCCAGAGGGACGTCGCGTCGAAATTGTCGAACATGTACCCGAACGACGGGTATTCCGGGCCCTTCATCATCGAGATGAAAAGGTCCGCCTCGCCGCAGTCGGCCAGCACCTCCCCGAGGTGGCGGAGGCCGAATATGCCGACGGTGAACTTGCCGCGGTCCCTGCCGCGTATGCGCGCCGCCATCGCCCGGCAGGCGCCGTCCTTCGCCTCGCCGTCAGCGAATCCCGCCGCGACCGCAAGCGACGTCACAAGCTGGTCGCCGTCGGAATAGGCACATTTCGCTGCGTCGAAGAACTTTGCGTTGTACGCCGCCTTGATCCTGCCGTATGCGGCGCGGAACCTGGCGGCGTCGCATTCGAATCCGAGGACGTCGGCGCTTTTCGACATCGCGTCGCAGCACATGGCGAGAAGAGCGGTATTTGCCTCCGCGACACGGCTGAACGCGCTGAGGTAGCCCTTCGCGCCGTCGTTCGGCGCGCACCAGTCGCCGAAGCCGTTTGTCACAACGCCGTCGGGGTTCGCGGCGAGCATCAGCTCCAGCTTCTTCTTCGCGAAGGGGTAGTTCTTCGCCAGGACGCCCCTGTCGCCGTAAAACGAATACAGCCGCCACGGCAGGACGACTCCGTCGCCCTGCCAGTCAGGGTTCATCGTACCTCCTATACCGCCGAAGGCGATGTTGTCGAGCCATGTTCCGTAGAACCTGCGCATGTCGAAGTTGAACATCGCGGCCTCCTCGTACGCCTGGGAGTCCATCTGGCAGGGCGTGCGCTCGTTTCGCATGCAGCAGTCCGTCGGGTAGCTCGCGAAATTCGAGCGCATCGAGTTCTTCGCCGCCGCGTGGAAGCGGTTGAGGAACGGATCGGAGCATTCGAACGATCCAGTCTCCGCGACGACGGCCCCGAACGCCCAGCACACGACGTCCCCCGGCCCGAGGTCGCGCACTCCCTCGACGCGGCAGAACCGGAAGCCGTGGTACGTAAAGCGCGGCATCAGGCGCTCACCCGCCGGATCCCCCGCCAGGACGAACTCGTCGCGGACCGGCTCCGGCGTGCGGTTGGTGCGCGGGTCTATGTCGCCCGTGGCGGGATCGCGGTCTTCCGCGAAGAACACCTTCACGACGTCGCCCTTCGCCCCCTTCACGCGCAGCTCGAGCGCTCCGGCGCGGTTGACGCCCGCATCGACGATGAACGCGCCTCCCAGCCTGGTCACCGACTTCGGCACACGCGGATCGTAGAAGCGCACCGGCGCACCATCGTACCTGACGAGCGCGGGAGCGGAAGGAGGCTCAGGCCAAAGGCATTCCACCCTGTGGATCACCTCCTGCATGTCTTCGTCGCCGACCACCTTCGCGGAAAACCATTCGGACGGCTCGAACGAAAGGTCCTGGCGCTCGCCGAGGTATATGCTGGAGCTAGTAACCTTCGAGCGCGGCGAATACTTCCACGACGAGTCCGTGACTATCTCCCTCTCCCCGAGGTCCAGCTCCATCCACGCGCGTTTCGGATACTCGGCGACGCGGCGCCATCCGTATTCGAAGAAGTCATCCGAATAGCCGGGGGCGCATGTAATCCTGATTTCGTTCTCCCCGCGGCGAAGCAGCGGCGCGGCATCCCATTCGTAGAAGTAGACCTGCCTCGCAAAGTCGCACGCGGCGGGCGTCAGAGCCTGGTCGCCGAGCTTCCGTCCGTTTATGTCGACCTCGAAGAATCCCAGCCCCGCCACCTTCGCCATGGCCACGGCAGGAACCTCGCCGAGAACGAAAGACCTCGCGAACACCGGGCAGTTCTTCTCGCTCGTAGCCTTGATCCCGGGAGGAAGGTCCTCCGCAATCCACCTCGCCTCGTCGGCGGCGCACGCGACGGACAAGGCAATCGCGGCAATGCACGCGATCGGCCTCAAGACCCGTCCAAGAATGCACAACGGCATGACTATGGCATTGTTCATATGAATGTCGCTCTCCACAGGACACCATGACGAAGACATAGTCGCCAAGGCCCAACGAGAGCAATCATATCAAATGCCGATTATCAGTTTGCGCACGATTTTCCACATGGACCGTCTTCAAAGTCCCTTCCGGCGCCAACCTTCTGGGGTCATGCCCTTTTCGCGCCTGAAGTCGATGCAGAATGTCGGGACGCTTTTCCAGCCGCACCGTCTCGCGACCTTTGCGACTGGCACGTCGGTGCGCGCAAGCAGCGTAGACGCGCTGTTGAAACGCACCTGCCGTATCGCCTCAAGTATGCTCTGGCCTGTTATTTCCCTGAACCGCAGCTCGGCGAGGCGGCGCGAGCACCCCATCTTGACAACCACGTCGGACGCCCTGAGCCCCGAGCACGCCCTGAGGCGGATCAGAGACATCGCGAGCTCGACGCGAAAGTCCTTCCGCGGCGAAGTGGACACCGTGGACCTGCGGCTGACAAGCCCAAGCGGGCGAAACGTCTGCCGCGCTTCGACTTTCTTTCCGCGTATCATCTTGTCCAGCGCCTCGGCCGCCATGAACGCTCCGCCCCACCAGTCGGGAACGATGCTGGTAAGCGTAGGCTTCGCCGACATGCAAAGCGGAAGGTTGTTGTCCACGCCCACGACCGCCACTTCGCCGGGTACCGCGACGCCCGCGTCGCGGCAAACCTTGAGGAGCATGGCGCCCGACTTGTCGTTTGCAGCAAACACGCCGCAAGGCTTCGGCAAGGACCGCACCCACTCATCCATCGAAAGGCGCAATGCGGACGGGCTCTCGTTCGACGGAAAGTGGAGGGAAGGCAGAAAGTCCCCGCCGCGGGCGCGGACCTCTTTGGCGAAAGCCTCCTCCCTGTTGCGGCTCCAATACCATTCGCCAGGAAACGATACGAATGAAAACGACTTAAACCCAGCCCTGAAAAGCTCGCACGCGGCCAAATGCGCCGTGGCGCTTGCGTCATGGCAGAAAAACGGCGCGTCAGGCGGAACCATGCCGAGCTGGCAGTCGAAATAAACGGTGGGCATTCCTCCGGTAACTTCCTCAGGCAGGGCCTTCTCTATGGAAGTGATGATGCCCGTCGGCCCAACCGTCTCAATCTCGCGGGCGATGCTGGCCAGGTCGGACTCGCCCTCCATCTGAAGTATCCTAAGCCTCCATCCGCGCATCAAGGCGAAGTGCCGCAGCCCCGCACTCTGGGCACGCCAAGTCGAATCGGCGTATTTGTGCAACACTAGAATCGTCTCTTTTGACAGACTACCCATTTTTAGTCACTCCTGACCCCTGACTCCTGACCCCTAGCGACTACTCGTAGCGGAGGCAGTCGATCGGGTTGAGCTTCGAGGCGCGGTAGGCGGGGTAGAAGCCGAAGAACATGCCGACGCATGCTGAGAAGAGGAACGAGTATACGGCGCTCGTCACCTCGATCACTATCGGCCAGTGGTTGATCTCGCCTATCGTCTTCGCGGCGACGACTCCAAGGCCGACGCCCAGCGCGCCGCCGACCGTCGAAAGCACGACGGCCTCGATGATGAACTGCGAGAGAATCATGAACGGCGTGGCCCCGATGGCCATCCTGAGGCCGATCTCCTTTATGCGCTCAGTGACGGAGACGAGCATGATGTTCATTATGCCGATGCCGCCGACGAGCAGCGAGATCGCCGCGACGGCAGTGAGCAGCACCGTCATGAGGGACGAGACAGACCCCATGGTGGACATTATCTCCGTCGTGTCGCGCGTCTCGAAGTCGTCGTCCTGCCAGTCCGGCAGGTTGTGCCTCTGCCTGAGGAGCGCCGTGATCTCGCGCTTGGCCTCCTCGAGGTCGTCCATGTTCTCGAGGGAGAGGTTCATCATGTTTATCGACCTGAACTTCGAGCGCGTGAGCACGCGCCCCACCGTGGTGTACGGGGCCATCACGGTGTCGTCCTGGTCCTGCCCCCAGCCGTTGGCGCCCTTCTGGCGCAGGAGCCCGACGACCTTGAACGGCATCGCCCCTATGCGGATCGTCCTGCCGATCGGGTCCTCGTCGTCGAAGAGGTTGTTGCGCACTGTGTTTCCTATCACGCAGACGCGCGCGTACCCGCGCTCCTCCTCCTCGGTGAAGAACCTGCCCTCGGCGATCTGCCAGTTGCGTATCTCCGGCATGTCGCACGAGACGCCCGAGACCCTGCAGCTCCAGTTCTTGTTCTGGTAGACGAGCTGCGAGCCGACGTTGACCGTAGGCGACACCAGCTTGACGAGGTGCCCAAGCTCCTTCCTTATCGCCTCGGCGTCGCCGGCGGTCATCGTCTGCCCCGCGCCCATTCCGCTCCGCACCTGCCCGCGGCGGTTCCAGTCGGGGAACACCATTATGAGGTTGTTGCCCATAGTGGAGATCTCGTTGAGCATCATGGTCGACGCGCCCTTGCCGATCGCCAGCACGGCTATGACGGCCGCGATTCCTACGATTATGCCGAGGCACGTAAGCAGCGAGCGCGTCTTGTTGCGCAGTATCGCCAGGATGGCGACCTTGAATATCATGGTGAAGTTCAAGCCGCGCCTCCCGCCTGCGCCGCCGGATCGCGCCGGTCGTCGCGCACAAGCTTGCCGTCCTTCATGACGAGGTGGCGCTTCGCGTAGGCCGCGATGTCGTCCTCGTGCGTCACCATGACAATCGTTATGCCCTCGTTGGAGAGCTCGGTGAAGAGGTTCATTATCTCGACAGACGCCTTGGTGTCGAGGTTGCCCGTCGGCTCGTCGGCGAAGAGCACGGGCGGCTCGTTCATGAGCGCGCGCGCTATGGCCACGCGCTGCTGCTGTCCGCCGGAGAGCTGCGCGGGCGTGTGCGTGCCGCGCCCGCCGAGCCCCACGCGCGAAAGGAGCTCCAGGGCGCGCTTGCGACGCTGGCGCCGGCCGAGGCGCCCCATGTAGAGGTCCGGCAGCTCGACCTGCTCTATCGCGCTCGTGCGCGGCAGCAGGTTGAAGCTCTGGAAGACGAACCCGAGCTTCTTGTTGCGGATGACCGCGAGCTCCCTGCGGCTCCTGCGCGCCACCTCCAGCCCGTCGAGGAGGTAGCTCCCTTCCGTCGGCGTGTCGAGGCAGCCGAGGATGTTGAGAAGCGTCGACTTGCCAGACCCGGACGCCCCCATGATCGCCACGAACTCACCCTCGTCGATGTCCAGGGACACGCCGTCGAGCGCATGCACGGGCTCCTCGCCCTGCGCGTAGATCTTCTTCAGGTCCCGTATCTCGATGAGGTGCGGCATCCTAGGGCTGCTTCTTGGGCTCGGGGGCGGTTCCCTTGTTCTTGTTGCGCTGCGGGAACTTCGGCTTGAACGGGTTCGTCGTGCCGTCCTTCGCGGCGAGGGTGGCTGGCGTCTCGTAACCCACGACCGCGTTCTTGCCCTCGAACTTCTCCCCGTCAACGATCTGCGTGAACGAGACGTCCGAGACGCCCTCGGTCACCAGGTGCGGGACGAGCCTCCCGTCGTCGCCCTCGATCCAGATCTTGCGTCCGCGCGGGACCTCGGCCGGCCGGTCCTCGTCCTTGGGGCGGAACCTGAACGCCGCGGCGGAAACGACGACCGCGTTCTCTGCGCGGGCGGTCTCGATGGAGAGCGTCGCCGTCATCCCGGGGAACAGCATCTCGTCGGGGTTGTCGGCCTCGATGATGATCGGGTACGTGACGACGTTGCTCGTAGTCGTCGCGGCCTTGCGCACCTGCTTCACCTTGCCCTTGAACCTGCGGCGGTACGCGTCGGCGGTGAACGTCACGGACTGGCCGATCTTAACGTTGCCGACGTCGGCCTCGGGCACGGTCGCCTCGACCCAGACGACCTTCAGGTCCTCGGCGATCGTAAGCACCGGCACGGCGTTGTACGAGGAGACGACCGTCTCGCCCTCGTCGACCTTGCGCGATATGACGACTCCGTTCACGGGGGAGCGGATGGTGCAGTAGTCGAGGTCGGCCTTGGCCTTGCTGACGGACGCCTCGCTCTGCTCCACCGACGCCTCGGCGCTCGCCAGGCTCGCCTTCGCGCTTTCGAGGCTCGCCTTCGCCTTCTCCAGCGCCTCCACGGCGCTGTCGAGCTCGGCAATGGACGCCATCGACTTCTCGGCGAGGCTCTTCTTGCGCGCATACGTCTTCTCTGCGAGCGTCAGCTCCGCCTCGCACGTCCTGATCGCCGCCTTGCGCACCTTGACGTTGGCCTCGTTGACGTGCAGCTGGGCGACCGCGCTCTTGTATGTCGCCTCGTAGACGAGGGGGTCTATGAGCGCCACGACCTGCCCGTTGGTCACGGTCGAGTTGTAGTCGACGAACATCTTTATGACCTTGCCGTTGACCTGCGCGCCCACGGGTATTCCGCTGGAAGTGTTCCGCGGCGTTATCGTGCCCGTCGCCTCGACAGTCCGCACCACGTCGGCCCTCGTTATGGGCGCGTAGCGGTACTTCGGCGCGCCGTCCTTGCCGCCCTCCCCCATGCCGTCGCATCCCGCGACGAGCGCCATCGCGACCGCGGCGGCCAAGCATGACAGCCTAATCCTCATCTCCACCCCCCCTGACAGTTGCCTCCGAATAGACCGGGAAGCGCCCGACGAGGGCGAAGAGCGCGGCCTCCGCGCGCTGCCCGGCGTAGAACGCCGTTATGCTGTCGCCGAGCGACGAGGAATACGACGCTATGGCGTCCGAAAGCTCTATGCGGCTCACCGACCCGATCGTGAGCTGCTCCTGCGCGGTGTCGAGGTTCTCCTTCGCGCTCCTCACGCTCGCGAGGGCGCTGGCGAGCGCCTGGATCGAATTGTCGCGCACCGCCACGGCGGTCTCGAGGCTCGCCGACAGGTCCTGCTCCGCCTCGTCCACCGCGGCCTCGGCCTGGCGCATGGCGACTACCGCGCGGTCCACCGCCGTGGTGCGGCGGAACCCCTGGAAGAGCGACTGCGCCGCCGACACGCCCCATTTCCAGTACCAGAGGGGATCGGTCCACGACAGCGACGCCGAGGCGGACAGCTCGGGCATAAGGTCGGCGACAGCGAAGTCTACGTCGTGCGAAGCGGCGCGAAGCCGCGCCCGCGACGCCTGCACCGACGGCGCGTTCGTGCGCGCGAAGCCGAACACCTCGTCGACGTCGTAGCTCGTGTGCTCGAACGCGCGCGCCACCTCGCCCATCGGCAGCCGCACGTCTCCGAACGCCTCCTCGCACGTGCCGCGCGAGGCGTCGACGCCCAGCGCGTTCATGAGCGCCGCGCCGGAAGTCGCGACCAGGTTGGACGCCGCCACGGTCGCCTGCCGGGCGTTCGCGAGGTCGAGCCTCGCCTTCAGCACGTCCAGTCTGTTGGCTTCGCCGGCGTCGAACCTGCGCTCGGCCTGGTGCAGGTGCGCGGCATACTGCGCCAGGTTGGTGATTGCGACCTCGAGAAGCGAGGTCTTCTCTAGAAACGAGAAGTACGAGTTGGAAACCTCCTCGAACACCTGGTACCCCTCCTGGAGGAGCGCGATCTCGGCCGCAACAACCCTCTCCGCCTGCGCCTTTGCGCGCGCGTCGTAGCGCCCGAAGTCCCAGACAAGCACGTCGAGCGAAAGCGCGCCGGACGCCCCGCCCGACGTCGAGAACTTGTGGTCGCGCAGCGAAGTGCCGCCGCTCGCCTCGCTGTGCCCGCCCGAGGCCGAAAGCGTTAAGGCGTTCCACGGCGCTACGCTCACAAGCGGCGCGTCGGCCGCGATGGACTTGAGCGCAAGCCGCGCCCCCTCGACCTCAAGCCGCGCCGACGCGACCGACGGCCGGTTCGTCATCGCGAAGCCGACAAGCCACTCGAGGCCGCGCCCGCGGAAATCGACCTTCTCCGCCGCGACAGAGGCGCCAGCTCCCTTGGCGGAAACGGCGTCCTGCGCGGTGCGCGCGTTCATTATCGTCGAACACCCGGCCGTCGCCATGACGGCACATGCCAGCAAAAGACCTACCCTGCGCATCGTCATGGGCGACACCGGCCTACATGTTGTTCGCGGTGCCGACGAGGACTGTGTTGATCGACTTCAGCGAGTTCGATATCATGTCGTACGTCTGGTCGCGCTTGTTCGTCTGCGACTGCAGCTCGATCATCGTCTTCTGGCTGAGGGTGTTGTTTTCGTCCATCTTGGACTCGATGCCCGCGATGAGCTCGGTGGAGTCCTTGTTGGCCTTGCCCATCGGCACGTTGTCGACCTCCATGACCTCGGTGAGAAACGCGTAGTACGTGTACGTCCTGCCCTTGTAGGAGAGGGTCTTGGAGCTCATGTTTACGTCGCCGGCGAGGATGTCGTTCTCGATCTTCGTCATGAGCTCGAGCTGCTCGGACACGCTCTCGATCTGGTTCATCTTCCTGATGATGTCGGTCTCGAGCGATGCCGCGCGCTTCAGGCATAGCGCCATGACGAGCTGCCCTATCGAGAGAAGGCGCGGCGTCACGCCGTCGGGCTCGTACACGCCGTCGACGGTGTAGACGTTCGCCGTAAGGTACTCGCCCGTGTCTGGGCTCGTCATCGAAAGGACTATCTGGTCTACTCCGATTGCCATTGTCCGCCTCCTTCTAGAAGTTCCCCGCGTTGCCGTCCATCGACGATCCAAGCGCCCTGACCATGTTCGACGAGGTCGAGAACGCCACGTCGCGGCGGTTAACCAGCGTCTGCAGGTCGATCATGTCGGTCTGCTGCGTCTGCGTGAGCGAATCAACCTTCGCCTTGAGCGCCGCGACGGCCGTCATGCGCTTCTTGTACGTGTTTATGTCGTCGGGGAGGCTGTCGGCGGGTATGCTCAGCTCGTTCATGATCGCCGTCTTGAGCGCCGACCAGCTCTCGACTTCGTCGTCGGCTACCACCGCCATGTACCCGGAGGCCTTGGACAGCAGCTCGGACCCGCTCGTCATGCGGTTCATCTTCAGGACGCTCTGCGCCTCGTACTCGGCGGCCGCGCGCATGCAGACCGCTATCGAGAGCTGCCCGAGCGTAAGGTGCGAGCCGCCTTCGAGGCCGTTGGAATACAGGTGTATCCCCTCGCTCCCACTCGGCGCGTAGCGGTTGATCGCAATCGTCTCTATCGTCAACGACATGGCGTTCCACTCCAATTGTCGTAATTATACCATATTTTCTCGCCGACGTGCGCGTTTCCGCAATATCGCCTACACTATGCAGAGGATGTCGGAGAAGCCGGTGATGTCGAACACCTCCCTGACGGCGCTCTGCACGTTGGCGATCTGCAGCTCTCCGCCCTTGCCCAGCATGGTCTTGTGGGCGGTGAGCAGTATGCGCAGCCCAGCAGAGCTCATGTACGGGACCTTCCCGATGTCTATCACCACCTGCCTGGCGTCTCCGAACTTGAGACCGGCCTCAAACTCCGGGGCCGTCACTGTGTCGACGCGCCCGCTGACGGCGATGGTCAGCCTGTCCCCTTCAGTTGTAGTCTTTATCTCCATAGTCTTTCCCCATTGTCAATATGTTCTGGTCGTTCCTCCGCCTGTAGGTGACGGGCGACATCGTCTTCTTCACTATCAGGATGCCGAGTCCGCCGACCTCGCGCTCCTCGGCGCACATCGTGGTGTCCGGGTCGCGCAGTTCGAGCGGGTCAAACGCCTTGCCGTCGTCGGCGATCACCAGCCGCACGCCCTCGGGGCAGTGCGTGCGCTCGACGGTCAGCGACCAGCGGGTAGCGCCCGAGTAGCGCATGATGTTGGCGAATATCTCGTCGGCCGCGACCATCAGCCGCGCCTTTTCCGCCTCGGGGACGGATTCAAGCGCGGCGGCGAGGTCGTCGGCCGCGGCCGCGACCCCGTCCATCGTGGGCTTGTACTCGCGGGTGAATACGGTCGGTCTGCCGCGGTAGCGGATGACGAGCTGCGTGCAGTCGTCAGCCTGCTCCGCGCCCGCCGCATGGTTGCGCACGTCTACGAGCACGTCCTTGAGGAGCGCGGCCCCCCGCCGCCTGCTGCCCGAGAGCAGCTTGACGAGCCGCTCGTCGCCGTAGGCCTCGCCGGACGCGTTAGGCTGCTCGGTTATGCCGTCCGTGTACAGGTATATCGCGTCTCCCGGAGCGAGCTGCAGCTCCCCCACCCGGTAGTGGATGCCCGGCATGACGCCGAGGACCAGCGAGGGCTTTGACTTCAGGAACTCGCACCCGGCCCCGCGCCTGACGACGGGGAAGTTGTGGCCGGCGTTGACGTAGACCACGCGGCCTGTGTTTATGTTTATCTCGCCTGCCCACGCCGTGACGAACGTGTTGGACGAGTTGCCCTCGCAGAGCGCGTCGTTGGCGTCGTCGAACACCTGCGCGATCGGCTTGCCGGTCTGCGCCGCGCTCTTTATGAGCGTCTTGGCCCGCATCATGAACATGGCCGCCGGAACGCCCTTTCCGCTCACGTCCGCGACGAGGAAGAGCACCCTGTCGGACCCGGTGAAGTAGAAGTCGTAGAAGTCGCCGCCAACCTCCTTCGCCGTGTCCATCGACGCCCAGATCGCGAAGCTCTGCTCGTCAGGGAACGGCGGGAACACGTTGGGCAGCGCCGAAAGCTGTATGTCCTTCGCCATCTCGAGGTCCTTGGCGGCCTGTGCGCGCACCTGCTGGCGCACGAAGGACGAGATGACGAAGCCCACGAGAAGCGCGACGAACACGAGCGCAAGCCCGTTCAGAGTCGCGGTCGCGCCCACGAGCACGTCGCGCTGCACCGCCGCCGAGTTCTTCGGGATCATCACGTACGTAGGGAACGTCTCGATCTCCTTCCGCTTCCAGAAGAACGTGCCGTCCGGCTCGATCCACTGAGAGCCCTCGCGGTTCGGCTCGGCATAGTCCGAGAGTATGAGCCCCGCCGCGGTCGTCACCACGATGCCGCCGGCGCCGCCGACGCGCCAGTTGCGGAACAGGTCGACGATGGAAGAGCGCGACAGCCCGCGCAGGGCCTCGCCGTCGCAGCCGATCTCCACGAAGCCGCCGGTCGGCTTCCAAACGCCGACGAACTTGCGCCAGTTGCCGTTCGCCGAGTTCCTGCGGAACGGCTGGCAGTATTCGGAGCCCTTCCCGCCGCGGACCAGGCACATCATGTCGGCGGCCTTGCCGCCGGCCGCGGCGAAGTTGAAGGCCGGCCTGCCAGGCCCCGCCAGGTATTCGACGACCGAAGAACGGACGATGTCGCCGTTGTCGTCCACGACGCTGATTTCGGAGACCTGCATCTCGCGCGCAAGGGCGCAGAGCGACTCCGTGTCGTCGGGATGCCCCTCCTCGAGCCGCTCGCGGACCGCCATGCACTGGCGGACGAGGCGGTCGTTGATGCAGTCGGTTATCTCGGCCTCGACGTTCTCGAACGTGCGGTCTATGAGCGCGTAGGCGTCTTTCTCCGAGAGACGGCTGTGGAGAAACCAGTTGAAGGCCATCGAAACCACGAAGGCCGCGAGCACGCTCAGCGCGAGCTTGAGGTTCAGGCTGCGCCTGGCGGTCATTTCGCCCCCCTCTCCGC
>Ga0310786_10006048_pt1 | contig 16238 bp, 9 predicted proteins | sample AusTroGonzalo_MG_FD_203881 | JGI IMG/M metagenome (GOLD analysis project Ga0310786, IMG submission 203881) | Bovine rumen microbial communities from tropical cattle in Woodstock, Queensland, Australia - Gonzalo_03 (v2) (version 2) | ecosystem: Host-associated > Mammals > Digestive system >... | reverse complement strand
GCTTTCAGGACACAGTTCAGAGGAGTCGGGGACATTAAGTTCTTTATGTATCGATTGGCTACACTTTATTCTTGATTAGCTCAAGCTTTACCAACCGGGTAAATCCGCTGAGCCGTGAAAAGTGAAAAGGTGAGAAGGTGAGAGGGGGAGGATGAAAACGGAGGTTGGTGCAGGACGCTACCAACCTCCAACTATAAAAGATAAGGTGAATCAGCAAAACGGCTGATAAGAATCTTATCGGCGGCAAATTTACACTTTATTTACATAATGTGCAAGCTTTTAGGCAAAAAAATGCAAAATCCATCCATTTTTAGCACATTTTCTGTCATTTTATCAAAAAAATCGGCAAAAAACTTGCAGGAATTGAATAATATGTGTACTTTTGCAGCCGAATCAAACAAAAAAGTCAGAACGTATGAAGTGTATGAATAACAATTGGTGGTGGCGCTGCTCGAGATTGAAATAGTCGCGAGGGTGATAGCCGTATTTGTTATTCACAACAAGGATAAGACAAGGCTCGTCGCGACAGCGGCGGGCCTTTTTAAGTGAAAAGTGAAAAGTGAGAAGTGAATAGTAAATAGTGAATAGTGAATAGTTAATAGTTAAGATATGAAACAGAATTATCAAGTTGACGAGAAAGGATTTTATGGAGAGTTCGGGGGGGCGTACGTGCCGGAGATTCTCTACAAGTGCGTGAAGGACTTGCAGGAGGCGTATCTGCCAATCATCGAGAGCGCGGAGTTCAAGGCCGAGTATCACGCGCTGCTGAAGGACTATGTGGGCCGTCCGTCACCTCTCTATTATGCCAAGCGTATGAGCGAGAAGTACGGTTGTCAGATGTATCTGAAGCGTGAGGACCTGAACCATACGGGTGCCCACAAAATCAACAACACCATCGGCCAGATCCTGCTGGCGAAGAAGATGGGCAAGACGCGCATCATCGCCGAGACAGGTGCCGGACAGCACGGTGTGGCTACGGCAACGGTGTGCGCGCTGATGGACATGAAGTGCGAGGTGTTCATGGGAGCCACCGACGTGGAGCGTCAGCACACCAACGTGGAGCGCATGAAGATGCTGGGGGCCGAGGTGCATCCCGTCCGCACGGGCAACATGACGCTGAGCGACGCCTGTTCGGAGGCCATCCGCGACTGGTGCTGTCATCCGGCTGACACGTTCTACATCGTGGGTTCGACGATGGGGCCTCACCCCTACCCCGACCTGGTGGCAAGGATGCAGAGCGTCATCAGCGAGGAGATCAAATGGCAATTGGAGGACAAGACAGGGCGCGACTACCCTGACTATCTCATCGCCTGCATCGGCGGAGGCTCGAATGCCGCTGGCACCATCTACCACTACATGAACGACGAGCGGGTGAAGATCGTGCTGGCAGAGGCTGGCGGACACGGTTGGGACACTGACTATACCGCTGCCACCATCCATCGCGGCACTGTCGGCATCCTGCACGGCGCGAAGATGCTGGTGATGCAGAATGAGGACGGACAGATACAGGAGGCCTTCACCATCTCGGCTGGTCTCGACTACCCAGGCGTAGGCCCCATGCACTGCAACATGGCCAAGCAGGGGCGCACGCAGGTGCTGAGCATCAACGACGACGAGGCCATCTACGGCGGCTACGAGCTGACACGCATGGAGGGTATCATCCCTGCCATCGAGAGTGCCCACGCCATCGCTGCCCTGAAGAAACTGACGTTCAAGCCCGACGACGTGGTGGTGCTCACCGTCAGCGGCCGTGGCGACAAGGACGTCGAGACGTACTTGAAGAACAAGGCGATGGCAGGCGAATACGGCAATTTTTAATTGATAATTGATAATTGATAATTATGGAGACTTTCAAATATACAACAACATCGAAAACCATACTGGCGGATTTGTACACACCAGTGGGGGTGTATATGCGACTGAGGGACATCTACCCGCAGAGTGCGCTGATGGAGAGCTCGGACTACCACGAGAAAGACAACTCGAGGAGTTTCATCGGCATCAACCCGATGGCCAGCGTCGCTATCGGACACGGCATTTCAACCGTCATTTTCCCTGACGGCAGCACGGAGCAGCACGAGGTGAACAAGGACTACCGCTCGGACAAGGCCATCCACGCCCTGATTGACCGCATCAAGGTGGAGGGCGACGATGCCGCCAGCATGGGACTGTTCGGCTATACGAGCTTCAACGCCGTGCGCTACTTCGAGGACATCAACGTGAAGGACGAGACACAGGAAAAGAACGATGCGCCCGACCTGCTGTATATATTATATAAGGTGGTGATCGTGTTCGACCACTTCAACAACACGCTGAAGGTCATCACCCTCGGCGACGAGACGGACGTTGAGAACATCTTCCGCGCCATGAACAAGGCCAACGTGAAGGCCTACGACTTCCATCCTGTGGGTGAGACCACCAGTCCGCTGACAGACGAGGAGCACAAGGCCAACATCCGTCGCGGCATCAAGCACTGCCTGCGCGGCGACGTGTTCCAGATCGTGCTCTCAAGGCGCTTCATCCAGAAGTACGAAGGCGACGACTTCAAGCTCTACCGTGCCCTCCGCAGCATCAACCCCTCACCCTACCTGTTCTACTTCGACTTCGGCGGTTTCCGCATCTTCGGCTCTTCGCCAGAGACGCACTGTAGGATTGAGGGGCGTAAGGCATATATCGATCCTATTGCTGGAACGACAAAAAGGACGGGCGATGCCGAGGCTGACCGCAAGGGTGCAGAATACCTGCGCAACGACCCGAAGGAGAATGCCGAACACGTGATGCTGGTTGACCTGGCCCGTAACGACCTGTCGCGCAACTGCCACGGGGTGAAGGTGGACTTCTACAAGGACCTGCAATACTACTCGCACGTCATCCACCTCGTTTCGCGTGTCAGCGGCGAACTCGACGAGGGCGCTGATCCCATCAAGGCTTTTATTGACACCTTCCCTGCCGGTACGCTGAGTGGAGCACCGAAGGTAAGGGCCATGCAGCTCATCTCGGAATACGAGCCGCACAACCGCGGTGCCTACGGCGGCTGTATCGGATACATCGGTCTCGACGGCAGCCTCAACCAGGCCATCACCATCCGCACCTTTGTATCGCGTAACGGCGAACTATGGTTCCAGGCAGGCGGCGGCATCGTGGCCAAGAGCAACGAGGACTACGAGTTGCAGGAAGTGAACAACAAGCTCGGCGCTCTACGCAGGGCGATCATACAGGCAGAGACGTTATAAAAATGTAAGGGTATGAAGATAGTAATCATCGATAATTATGACTCGTTTACATATAACCTGAGTCATTTGGTTAAGGAACTGGGAGCCGAGGTCACCGTGTACCGTAACGACCAGTTCAAATTGGAGCAGCTGGAGCAGTTCAGTAAGATCATCCTCTCGCCAGGCCCTGGTATTCCCTCAGAGGCAGGCCTGCTGCTCGACGTCATCCGTGAGTACGCCGGCAAGAAGCCCATCCTCGGCGTCTGTCTCGGCCATCAGGCCATCGGCGAGGTGTTCGGCGGAAAGCTGGAGAATCTCTCCGACGTGTTCCACGGCGTAGCCACCGAAGGCACGCAGTTCGGCAACGACGAGATATTCAGTGGTCTGCCTCGTCGCATCACGATGGGCCGCTACCACTCGTGGGTGGTGTCGAAGGAGAACTTCCCCGACTGTCTGGAGATTACCGCCGAGAGCGACGAAGGACAGATCATGGCTCTGCGCCACAAGACACTCAACGTGCGCGGCATCCAGTTCCATCCTGAGAGCGTGCTGACCCCCGATGGCCGCAAGATGCTCCAGAACTGGCTTTTCCTTTAATTATCAATTCTCAATTTTCAATTATCAATTTTCAATTGTCAATTATCAATTAAAAAATATGGCACAGACAATGAAAGACATCCTGAACAGGATGCTGAACCACGAGGAACTGTCTCGTGAGGAAATGAAGAATATCCTAATTGGTATTACCCAGAGTGAGTATCCCACGGAGCAGATCACTGCCCTGCTGACGGCCCTGCAGATGCGCGGCGTCACGGTAGATGAGCTGCTCGGCTTCCGCGACGGCATCCTGGAGACTGGCGTGCCCGCCCTGCTCAATGCTGACCGCTACATCGACGTGGTAGGCACGGGTGGCGACCGTAAGAACACCTTTAACATCTCTACGACGAGCTGTTTCGTGATTGCCGGCGCTGGCTATAAGGTGGCCAAGCACGGTAACTATGCCGCCACGAGCGTGAGCGGTGCGTCGAACGTGATTGCCCATCACGGCATCCAGTTCACGGACGACATCGACAAACTGAACCGCTCGCTCGACGAGGCAGGCATCGTCTATCTGCATGCCCAGCTCTTCGCCAAGGCCATGAAGTTCGTTGGCCCCATCCGCAAGGCCCTGCAATTCCCCACGATCTTTAACTTACTAGGACCACTGGTTAATCCTAGTCAACCTAGTTGTCAGCTGCTCGGCGTAGCCAACCTCGACCAGATGCGCCTCTATCACCAGGTGTATCAGAAGATCAGCATCGACTACGGCATCGTGAACAGCATCGACGGCTACGACGAGATCTCGCTGACAGGCGACTTCAAGGTCACCACCAAGAACTACGAGCGCATCTTCAAGCCACAGGATCTGGGCTTCGAGATTGCCAAACCTGAGGAACTCGTCGGTGGTGCTACTGAGGAGGAGGCCGCACAGATCTTCGACAGTGTGCTCGAGAATCGCGCCCTGCCTGCCCAGAAGAACATCGTGCTGGCCAATGCCGCCTTCGGCATCCAAGTGCTGGAGAAGGGACAGAAGAGTATCGAGGAGTGCATCGCCATTGCCCGCGAGAGCATCGACAGCGGCAGTGCGCTGAAGACCTTCAAGAAATTCGTGGAACTGAACAGTTGACGCTAAGACTACGTATTTCACGAATTAATCGAATTGAGCTATGGCTAAGGATATTTTAGAGGAGATCATCATTCATAAGCGGGAAGAACTGGAGCGGATGCGTACCAAGAAGCCCTCACTGCGCGAAGCACTCTTAGCTTCAGAGAGTGGAATCATCGCTGAGTTCAAGCGTAAGTCGCCGTCGAAGGGTTGGATCAAGGAAGAGGGGAAGGCGGACATCATTCCCCTCAGCTACCAGCAGAACGGTGCTGCCGCCCTGAGCATCCTCACCGACAAATACTACTTCGGTGGCCACGACGACTTCATCCGCACCGCTCGTCAGTCAGGGGTGATGATACCTATCTTATATAAAAACTTCGTCATCGATGAGATGCAACTCTACGAAGCAGCCTTGTGTGGAGCCTCGGCAGTATTGCTGATTGCAGCATGCCTCACGAAACAGAAGTGCAACACACTTCTGCACTCTGCTCATGAACTGGGACTGGAGGTGCTGTTGGAAATGCACGATGAACGAGAACTGGAGTATACAGAGTTAGAGCCTGACCTCTGCGGCATCAACAACCGCAACCTGGGCTCGTTCGTCACCGATGTGCAGAACTCGTTCCGTCTCGCCGAACTGTTGCCAAAGGATGCTGTCAAGGTCAGCGAGAGTGGCATCTCGAACCCTGAGACCGTCAAGGCACTGCGCCAGGCAGGTTTCCGTGGTTTCCTCATCGGTGAGAACTTCATGAAGACTCCCGACCCAGGTCAGGCCCTCCGCGATTTCATCTCTCAAATTCAATCTGTCTAAATGTCTAATAGTCTTATCATTAAGGTTTGCGGTATGCGTGAGGCAGAGAACATCCGCGAGGTTGACCAATTATCAATTTTCCGCTCGGCTTTGCCGCTTGGCTCGTCCAAGAATTGTCAATTGTCAATTAACTGGATGGGCTTCATCTTCTGGCCCAAGTCCAAGCGGTATGTCAACAAAATTCCTGACTATATGCCCGTCAATGCCAAACGCGTCGGTGTGTTTGTTGATGAAGAGATCGAGACGATTCAGCGGATTGCCGACGACTATGCCCTTGACATTCTCCAGCTGCACGGCTCCGAGTCGCCAGAACAAATCTCTCAATTGTCAATTGTCAATTGTCAATTATCAATTATCAAAGCTTTCAACATCGCAACAGCCGAAGACTTTAAGCTGACGAAAGCCTACGAGGGCCTGGTGGATTACTTCCTCTTCGACACTAAGGGCCAGTCCGTCGGCGGCAATGGGGCGAAATTCGACTGGAATGTCCTCACCCACTACACGGGCAGCACACCCTTCCTGCTCAGCGGAGGCATCGGACCGGAAGACGCGGAGGCTGTCAGGACATTTCATCACCCTCGCTGCATCGGCATCGACCTCAATTCCCGCTTCGAGACCGCCCCAGGCGTCAAGGATGTCGCAAGGCTAAAAGAATTTATGTATAATCTGAACACAAAGTAATATGAACAAGATCAATCAACTCTTCGCAAATCGTAAGGACGAGAAACTCCTCAGTCTTTACTTCTGCGCCGGCTGTCCGACGCTCGACGGTACAGCCGATGTCATCCTCACGATGCAGCGCCGAGGCATCGCCATGATTGAGGTCGGCATTCCTTTCAGCGACCCGCTCGCCGACGGCCCTGTCATACAGAGTGCCGCCACACAGGCCCTGAAGAACGGCATGAGCCTGACGAAGCTCTTTGCCCAGTTGAAGGCCATCAAGGAGCAGGTGGAAATCCCCCTCGTGCTGATGGGCTACCTCAACCCCATCCTCCACTACGGCATCGAGGCCTTCTGCCAGAGCTGTGCCGAGGCAGGTGTCAGCGGTGCCATCATCCCCGATCTCCCCTTCGACGACTATCTCAACATCGTGAAGCCTGTGGCCGACAAGTACGACCTGCGCATCATCATGCTCATCACCCCCGAGACCAGCGACGAGCGCATCCGTTTCATCGACGACAATACCGACGGCTTCATCTATATGGTCAGCTCTGCCGCCATTACGGGAACCCAGAAGAGTTTCGACGAGCAGAAGCAGGAGTATTTCCGTCGCATCAACCAGATGAACCTCCGCAATCCCCGTATGATCGGCTTCGGCATCAGCAATGCCCAAACCCTCAAGGCTGCACAGGACAATGCCGCAGGTGCCATCATCGGCTCGAAGTTCGTCACCCTGCTCAACGATACCAAGGGTGATGCCGACGCTGCTCTCGACCAGCTCTTCGAAGCCCTCAAAAGATAACGTTTACGTTATTTTTCTTCGCGTTTTAGTTCGTAGATTCACATATTATGTGTACCTTTGTGCACAATTCGTGAACTACGAACTAAAAACATTTACTAAATATCAAATTATGAAGAGACTATTTCAATTGCTGATGCTTTGTCTGCTCGCTCCCTCGCTGGCAGTCGCCCAAGGCTGGGACGTGGCGAAGTACAAGCAGATCGAGCAGAGCATCCGAACGCCTCAGTTTGCGGACAAGGCCTTCCCCATCACCAAGTACGGAGCGAAGACCGACGGTACCGCCGAAAAGAACCAGAAGGCCATCCAGAAGGCCATCGACCTTTGCTCCAAGAAAGGTGGCGGCAAGGTCATCGTGCCAGCCGGACAGAAATTCCTGACTGGCTCAATTCAGCTGAAGAGCGGCGTGAACCTCGTCGTTGAGGAGGAAGCCGTGTTGGAGTTCGTCTTCGAGCCTGAGCTCTATCCCATCGTCGAGACCTCGTGGGAGGGTCTGGAATGTTTCAACCTCTCGCCCTGTGTCTATGCCTTCAAGGCCAAGGACATCGCCATTACAGGCAAGGGCACCATCGACGGCGGTGGTACAAACGAGACCTGGTGGCCCTGGAACGGTAATCCCCGTTTCGGCTGGAAGGAGGGAATGATCAGCCAGCGTACAGGCTCGCGTGCCCGTCTGTTGAAGAATGGAGAGGACGGCATTCCGATGTATGACGAGAAAGGTCAGCGTTCACCAGAGCGCGTCTTCGGCCCGAAGGACGGTCTGCGTCCGCAGTTAGTCAGCTTCAATAAGTGCGAAGGTATCCTGTTGGAGGATGTCACGCTGTTGCGTTCGCCGTTCTGGGTGATCCATCCCCTGCACTCCACCGATATTACCGTGCGTCGTGTGAAGATGATCAACGACGGCCCCAATGGTGACGGCTGCGACCCTGAATGCTGCGATCGTGTGCTGATAGAGGACTGCTTCTTCAATACCGGCGACGACTGTATCGCCATCAAGAGCGGACGTAACCGGGATGGCCGTGAGCGCAATATGCCTTCGAAGAACATCATCATCCGTAACTGCGAGATGAAGAACGGGCACGGTGGTGTCGTCATTGGCTCTGAGATCTCTGGCGGCTGTCAGAATGTCTTTGCCCACGACTGTGTGATGGACTCCCCTGAGCTGGAGCGCGTCTTGCGCATCAAGACCAACAGCTGTCGCGGTGGCATCATCGAGAACATCAACATGAAAGACATCAAGGTGGGCGTCTGCAAGGAGAGCGTACTGAAGATCAACCTCGACTATGAGCATAATGAGATCTGTTGCCGAGGCAACTATCCGACGGTACGCAATGTCTATATGGAGAACGTCACCAGCGAGAAATCCAAGTACGGCGTACAGATCATCGGACTCGACGAAGACACATACGTCTATGACATCAATGTCAGGAACTGTCGCTTCAATGGGGTTCAGGACGGTAACTTCTCTTCTGGCAAGACCCGCAACGTGAAATTCGACAATCTCTTCATCAATGGCAGTCTCGCCCTGACGGAGATGCCCTACAAGCACTATAGCGAGTGGCTCACCTACTCAGAGATGAAGCGTGTGCCGAAAAGCTATCTGCTCGATTTCTCCACCAGTCCCAAATGGAGCTACGTGATGGGCATCGAACTGGAAGGTATGCTCGACACCTATCTGAAATACGGCGGCGACGACATCCTCAGATACTGCCAGGAATATACCGATACGATGATCAATGCCAACGGCGATATCCGAGGCTACGACATCCTCGACTACAACCTCGACAATGTCCGCACAGGTCATTTTGTCACCCGTATGTATGAGCAGAGGCCCGAAGCCAAGAACCTGAAGGCCATCCAGACCATGATGAAGCAGTTGCAGAACCAGCCGCGTACCATCGCCGACAAGGTCTTCTGGCACAAGGCCATCTATGCCTACCAGGTATGGCTCGACGGTATCTTCATGGGACTGCCCTTCCGAGTGCTCACGGCTCCCATCACAGAAAAGGGAAAAGGAAATCAAAAAGTTCAAAGCATCTACGACGATGCCGTCAACCAGCTGAAGATCACCTACGAGCGCACCCTGGACCCGAAGACAGGTCTGAACCGCCACGCCTACGACGAGACGCGTAAGACTTTCTGGGCCGACAAGGAGACAGGTCTCTCACAGCACTGTTGGGGTCGCGCCCAAGGCTGGTACACGATGGCACTCATCGAAGTGCTCGACGCACTGCCTGAGGACTTCGCCCGTCGCAACGAGGTCATCGACCTGCTCGTGAAGGATTTCGACGCCATCCTCAAGTGGCAGGATCAGAAGAGCGGCGTATGGTATCAGGTGATGGACTCTCCCGACCGGAAGGGCAATTACCTCGAAAGCACCTGCTCCGCCATGTTCACCTATGCCCTGTTGAAGGCATACCGCAAGGGCTACGTCGGAACGAAATACCGCGATGCAGGCATCAAGGCCTACAAGGGCATCATCAACAACTTCATCCGTGTAAACGCTGATAAGACCATCTCTCTGACCAACTGCTGTAGTGTGGCCGGTCTTGGCCCTGCCGCCACGCCAGAGGTGGAGGCAGCGATGAAGAAGGTGAATCCCAAGGGCAGCGTCAAGGAGAACAAGCGTCGCGATGGCAGCTACGACTATTATCTGTCAGAGCCCATCCGCGACAACGATGCCAAGGGTGTAGGCCCGTTCATCTGGGCGTCACTCGAAATGGAGGCATTAGGCTATAACACAGAGAATACGACGGCTGCCATCGACAGGCAGTCTGTCGTGACTCGCAATAATCCCGTGATCACCGAAGCCGATCCGCTCGCCTCACTCACCGTCGGCAACGGCCACTTCGCCACGACGGTTGACATCACAGGCCTGCAGTCGTTCCCTTTTGAATACGGGGCAGGTGTGCCCCTGACAGCCATGTCCGACTGGGGATGGCATAAGTTCGAAAACACCACAGGTCTAAAGCCATCGGAGTCGGAGAAAGCCTTCGACTTAGGCCACGACCACCAAGAGGTCTATGCCGTAGAGTACAAAGCCCCCTCCAACTCCCCCCAAGGAGGAGAGAAGAGCCGGAACCAACAGGCTACAGAATACTTCCGCGTCAATCCCCACCGCCTTAACCTCGGCACCATCGGCCTCGACCTCCATGACGCCCAAAATAACCCTATCCCTCTGACTACGATTAAGAATCCTCGGCAAACCCTTCGGCTATGGGATGGTGAGATAGAATCCACCTTCACCGCTGATGGCCAACCCGTTGAAGTCACTACAGGTGTCCATCCGACAAAGGATGCCCTCTACGCCAGAATCAAGTCCAACCTCTTGAAAGACCAGAGGGCCGTTGTTGCCCTCCGCTTCTCTTATCCCACTGGAAAACACGCCGACGATGCCAACGACTGGACAAAGCCCACGCGCCATCAGTCGGTCATCATCTCCCAGAACGACCATTCAGCACTCATCGAGCGAACCCTCGATGATACCAGATACTACGTCCTCCTTCAATGGGAAGGCCACGCCACCCTCCAGGAGTGCAACCGCCACCACTTTGAGCTTTCCACAACCGATAATGTCCTGACCTTTGCCGCAGAGTATCTCCCTGCCCGTCCAAAGGTCTCTTCCTTCGAATACGACCAGTATCACAAGGCTACGCTCCGCCATTGGAGCAGTTGGTGGAAAGAGGGTGCCATCGTCGATTTCTCGCAATGCACCGACCCTCGCGCCAAGGAACTGGAGCGTCGCGTCGTACTCTCCCAATACCTCACACAGATCAATTGTGCCAACAGCATCCCCCCACAGGAGACCGGTCTGACCTATAACTCGTGGTTTGGCCGTCCTCATCTCGAAATGACGTGGTGGCATCTGGTCGATTTCGCACTATGGGGCCGTCCGCAGACGATTGCCACTATCCTCGACTGGTACAACACCACTGCCTACCCCGTCGCCCGCCAGATTGCAGAGCGTCAGGGATTCAAGGGTGTCCGTTGGATGAAGATGACTGACCCCTGGGCTGGTGAGGCGCCATCCAATACAGGCAGTTTTCTCATCTGGCAACAGCCCCATTATATCTATATGGCCGAGGAAATGTATCGCGCTAAGCCTGATGCCGAGACGCTCAGGAAATACGGTGAGCAGGTCGAGGCCACTGCCGAGTTCATGGCCGACTTCGTGAGCTACGACAAGACGTCGAAGCGTTACTTCCTACAGGGCGAGACGGCCATGCAGGAATCCATGTCGAAGGACTTCTCCTATAACCATCCCTTCGAACTGGCTTACTGGCAATATGGCCTCAGCATCGCCAACCAGTGGCGTGAGCGACAAGGCAAACCCCGCAATGCCCAATGGGATATCATTGTCAACAACATGTCGCCCCTGCCTGAGGCCGACGGCATCTACACCGCAGGCCTGCCCAAAGGTCAGATTAACAACCTTACGAGCTTCGATCCTTTCGATGCTGTGGCCAGTGGTGCCAAGCCAGCCGTCTCCACAGAGACTTTCGCCGAGAAGTGTCGCAACGACCATCCCGCTGTCCTTGGGGCCTGTGGCATCCTGCCAAGCGACAAGGCCCCCTATACCTTATTATATAACAAAGAGAAGATGAGGACCACCCTCGACTGGGTGATGAAGAACTGGAACTGGGCCACCACATGGGGATGGGACTACGGCATGATGGCGATGGATGCAGCCCGCCTTGGCGATACGAAGACCGCCCTTGACGCTCTGCTCATCGACACCCAAAAGAACACTTACCTCAAGAACGGCCATAATTTCCAGACCTCCGACCGCCTGCGCATCTACCTGCCTGGCAACGGAGCCCTGCTCACTGCCGTTGCGATGATGTGTGCCGGCTGGGACGGCTGTCAGGAACCCATGAATCCAGGTTTCCCCAAAGATGGCACATGGAACGTCCGCTGGGAAGGATTACAACGAATGCAATAACAACTTAATGTACTAAACAATGATGAAAAGAATTTATTTCATTTTAGCAATGACCGTCGGCACAATGACGGCAATGGCACAAGAGGAGGTTCCGGCCTTTCCCGGAGCAGAAGGCCACGCTCGCTACATCACTGGTGGCCGTGGCGGAGAGATCAGACACGTCACCAACCTGAATGACTCAGGAACTGGCTCCCTGCGAGAGGCCCTGAAAGGCGACAAGGCCAAGACCATCGTCTTCGACGTGAGCGGCTATATCGACCTGAAGTCACAGTTGGACATCACCTCCAACACCACCATCGCCGGTCAGACGGCCCCCTATCCAGGCATCACCCTGCGCTACTATACCATCTATTTCGGTAAATGCGACAATGTCATCGTACGTTATATGCGTTTCCGTCGCAGTCAGGTGAAGGATGTCAACGACGGAGCCGATGCCACCTGGGGACGCAGGCGTAATCAGATCATGCTCGACCACTGCTCTTTCAGCTGGAGCATTGATGAAGTGGCCTCTTTCTACGACAACAACAACTTTACCATGCAGTGGTGTACCATCGGCGAGGCTCAGAATGATGCTGGTCACGGTAAGGGCAACCACAGTTACGGTGGTATCTGGGGCGGTAAACTGGCCTCTTTCCACCATAACCTGCTGATCCACCTGAACAACCGCACTCCCCGTTTCAATGGTGCCCGCTATACATGGGGTGACTTCAAGAAGAATATGTACTACGACCAGTACAAGTGGGAGAACACCATTCAGGCCGAGACTGTCGACTTCCGTAACTGCGTGATGTACAACTGGGGACAGGGCAACGGCTGTTATGGTGGTCCTGGTGGCGGCTATATCAACATCGTGAACAACTACTACAAGGCCGGTCCTGGCACAAAGAACAAGAAAAATGTCACACAGGTCAGCGTCGGTGCCTCCAGTAATTCGACAGAGGGCGACCAGGTCGGCATGACCAGCCGCTATTACATCAACGGCAATTATGTCGCAGCAGCCGGAGAGGGCAAAGCCGCCAACTACGACTGGGCAGGTGTCCTCTACGACGGAGTTACCTATACCATCGATGGCGAGAAATACAGCAAAGATCCCAAGCATTTCTACGGCGACACCGTTGCCTACAAGCAGAACACCGATGGCGTGGACTGCATCAGGATAAAAGTCGATGGTCCGTGTCCCATCGGAGACATCACAACCCATTCGGCAGAGGTTACGTACGATAAGGTCTTGTCGTATGTCGGCGCCTCACTGTACCGTGATGCCGTCGATGCCCGATATATAGAAGAGACCAAAGACGGTGTTGTCACTTATACTGGCACGAAGACAGGCATCAAGGGTATCGTCGATGTCATCAACGATCCCGAAGGTGAGCAGAACGACAAATGTCCCAGTTTTCCTGCTTTGGCTTCCAATACCCGTTCGGCAGACTTTGACATCGATGGTGACGGTATGCCTGACGAATGGGAGACGGCCAACGGCCTTAATCCCAACGATGCCAGCGACGCCAACACCATCACCCTCGACAACGGGAAAGGATGGTACACCAATCTGGAAGTCTATATGAATGCCCTCGTGGAGGACATCATGAAGGCAGGCAATACGGATGCGGAGACCAGCATCGATGAATACTATCCCGCTTGCGTCAAGCCTATCACTGGCATCACGACGCAGAAAGCAACGTCAGCGATACTTTCAACAGAATACTACACCCTCGGTGGCTTTCGGCTCGACACGCCCCGGAAAGGCGTGATGATTCGTGTAGAGAGGCTGGCCGACGGTGGGAAATCCGTATCAAAAGTCATAAAATAATACTCCTATTTAATAATTTCAATTTCTAAAAACAAAACATTATGGTAAAACAATTAACAAGACTTGGCACTTTGTGCTTTCTGCTGATGCTTACGGTAGTAAGTAAGGCAGACGGTTTCAAGGACTTCAGTGTCATTGTCAACAATCAGGAAGGAACCGTGTTGACACCTGAGGAGCAGACCCAGGGAACCGCAGTTAACTTTGGCGTTGCCGTAGCCAATGACGGAACGGTAAGCCGTGTGGCTGCCGATGATGCCAGTGCTGTGGCAACAGTCAGTGGAAGCTATCACAGCGAACACGGCTGTACAGGCCTGAAGGTTGTGGTACCCAACGCCACCAACGTGAAGATCACTGTCGGACAGTGTACCTACAGCGGTTCCACTATCACGGTGACCGATGCCAATGGCAAGGAAGTGGCCACGAAGGCCCCTAACACCCCCGGTTGTTGGAAAAACGACAAGAAGAATGTCGATGTGCTCTACTACCAGGGCGAGGCCACGACACTGACCATCACGGGTATGACCTACTGCCCCTATGTCGGTGTGAGTGCGCTGACAGAAGAGGAAATTGCAGCCCTTAACGCCAGCTATACCCTGACCTACTACGGTCTGGACGGTAGTGTGATTGGCACGCAGGAGGCTAAAGGCCAGCAGCCCATCGGCGCTTTTGCCTATGGAGAAAAGGATGTGAACGCGCCTATCGGTGTGGTGTTCCGCGGCTGGTTTGAGAGTGCCGCTGGTGGAAAGAAGTTCAAGGTGGAGGATCTCGTGGAGGGCGACATGTCGCTCTATGCCGTGGCCACACCGATGGAGTTTCCCGACAGCAAGTCCACCTTTGCCTATAACCTGGCAGATCCTAACTTCGATCCCGCCGACCATGAGTGTATTGACATCAGCGACGGTGGTTACTACTACAACACCCACGGCTGGACCTTCGGCCCTGGTCAGACCATGAAACTGTGGGTAAGTGACAACGCCACCCTCAGCATCGGAGGCTGTGCCTACTCGAGCGGCGAAGATATCGTCATCACCGATCAGGATGGTAACACTGTGGGAACCGTCAGCGGCAAAAACGATACCGACGGCGGCATCAACACTTTTGAGTACAAGGGTAACTACGGCACGCTGACGCTGACCTTCGGAGGCCGCGACTACATCCACAGCGTGTCGATTGCCAACCACAGCAAGGCTACGACTACCGACGTCAACGCCGAGTGGAGCTGGCAGAACAACTGGCCCACCAGCCTCGCCAGTGTGCATATCGAAGGCACCACTGGCACCGTAGCTTCTTCCGTTGAAGGTATAGAGCTGTTCGTCGACGCCACCAACGGCAAACTGGCCAGCAACGGCGACAACGTGCAGTTCAACAAGGGAACCATCCTCCGCGTGCCCGTTATCTCTTCTAACGACATCGTGACTGTGATAGCCCATCCCTACAACTTCACAGAGATCAAGATCGGTGGTAACATCTACAACTCCGAGTACACAGAATACAAGGCCTGTGCGGAGGATGCCGCCAACGGCTACGTGGAAGTGGAGGCAACGACCAACATCTACCTCTATGGCATCTCCGTACAACAGAAAGCCCCGAAGGGACTGGCAGAACTCGACAACGAGCCTGTGACCGCTACCTTCGCCTTCAACCTCGGCACAGAGGGCCAGAAGGCCGACTTCGGAGAGGCTTCCGACTACTTCGTGACCAGTAAGGTGACATGGGGCAGCAACCTGTTCGTGAAGGGACTTGGTGCCAGCGGTGGCGGACAGACACAGTTTGAGCCTCTGACACAGCAGAACGAGGGAGAGAGCGGAACAGCTGCCGACGAGAGCAATGCCATCCGCTTCCTTATCCAGCCGAACTTCGGTCTGGCTTTCACTCCGAAGAAGGTGTCTCTGAAGACCACCCGCTATGGTACTGACAACGGCCTGCTCGACTTCTCATGGCAGAATCCCGACAAGACCACCGTATCACTGGCTGTCGGCGTGAAACCCAAGCGTAACAACGAGCCGAACCCAGTGACAGAGCTGTCGTACGACATCGAAGGAGCCACCCCTGGTGAAGGAACCTGCGGACTGCTCATTAACCTCTATCACCTGCAGGATGCCAAGCAGATTGGCTTCTCCGATATTGTCATCGAGGGAACACTGACTGGTAAAGAGAAGGAAGTACCCATCCTCGCTACGCTGTCCATCAACGGTGAGGAGTTCACCGCCGAGCAGATCTTCGACGACGCCTACGAGGCAGCGATGGAACTCTCGAAGAAAGTAAAGATGGTAGGTGAGACCAATCCTGTTGAGGCCACGGCCAAGAAGGGTGAGGTAGGTGTCATCGGCTACGTGGGCGACGATACCCAGTGCGTGGT
>Ga0310786_10006046_pt1 | contig 16240 bp, 6 predicted proteins | sample AusTroGonzalo_MG_FD_203881 | JGI IMG/M metagenome (GOLD analysis project Ga0310786, IMG submission 203881) | Bovine rumen microbial communities from tropical cattle in Woodstock, Queensland, Australia - Gonzalo_03 (v2) (version 2) | ecosystem: Host-associated > Mammals > Digestive system >... | reverse complement strand
TAATAGATGGTGTAAAGGCCGGCATCTGCGGCTTTCGGAGATTCCTCTGACCAATTCTGCTGATCCAGACTGTAGAGTATAATTGCGGAACCGGCGTTTCCTTCTGTGATCAATACATGTTCTTCTGCGGTGTAATTCAAATTCTTACCTGCAGGAGGCACGTACGTTTCAGGGCTGGCTTTGTAGATCTTCGCAGTAAGACTGCCGATTTCGTAATCGCTATGATTATCGTCCCCAAACAGCTTGTAATAAATCGTGTAATCGCCGGCGTCCTTAGCTGAGACCCCATTCCAGTTAAGGGAGAATGCCTCTCCGTCTAAACTGTACCTGAATTCTCCGCCGGTGGCCTCTCCGTCCGATGCCATCAATGGATGGTCGTTACCGTCGTACTCTAAATGGGATTGGACGGAAACAGGGTATTTTGTGATGGTAGGTTCGGCTTTTCCGATTGTTACAAAGAACCATCCGATATCGTAATCCATATCCTGGTTTGAAATCTTGTATTCGACGCGGTACTCTCCGGCATCCGTGGCAGTCGGCATTGATTCGGAGTAGGAGCCGGAATCGACTTTGTAGTAGGCTGTGCCTCCTACTGCCACTCCCAACGTTATCAGATTCTGGGGGTTGCCGGTGTAGATCAGATTATCAACCGCTGCCGGATACGTACTCCAATACGTCGTTCCGGATGCATCATACTTCGCGTATACCTTCAGATCTTTAGCCAAATCCTGCGGGACGGTCTCGATATATGTGTCGACCTGGAAATCGCTGGTAGTGTACCATCCGCACTTGACAAAGTTCTCCTTATTCGGTTGGGGCCCGAGGGCATCCTCCATCCCGTACACAAACGTACAGGGACTGATGCCTTGCAGTTTGGTCTCTCCGTCGTAGTACTCGATGTTGTACACATTGGGTTCCCACTGCGCTGTGAATGTTCTGTTTCCAGTGGAACCCTGAGTTATGACTACCTCCATAACCGGCTGTCCATCGTTCTCGGACCATCCGATGAATGTGTATCCTGTCCTCTCGGGTTGGAACAGCGTGCTTGTTTCGGATTCTATGTTGTATTCGAAGGTCTCCTGGATTGCCGAATATCCCAGGTCACATGTTATGGTATATGCCTTAGGGGTCCATTTGGCATAGTAGGTCTTATCGCCGAAGTCCTCTTTGGCGATAGTGGTGACTGGGTCGGTGGATTCCAGTGATACATACCAGCCTGCGAAGATATAGTGGTCCCTAGCGACCCTATTGCCGGCTCCGTCGTAGTTATACAGCATCATCTGGTAGCCATGCTGGTAATGTTCATGGCCCTGGTGGTCCTGTTGAGTGAAATAACCGCCGTTGGGATCGTAGGTTATGTTGAACACACGTCCGATTCCGAAGAATCCGGCAGTATACGTGGCATCCCCTGAGACGAACCGGATTCCTGGGGACCAATCCTGGAATGTGAAGGTCTGCCTATCAGAGTCCGGCCTTGTGGGGGTCGTGCCGTAGTATTTCGGAATATCGCCGAAATGTAGGTCATCATCGATTTCCAAAGGTTCTCCGTCATAGTTGACCCAGGTTATTGTATAAGTCCTGTCAGAACTCTCGTATTCTGCGGTATAGGTCATATTCGTCGTAACCTTGGAGATCTCCGGGGACCAGCCAACGAAGGTGTAGACATTGTGCTCATCAGGCTCCTTTGTCGGATCCACGGGCCTGACTATATCATCCGGACTGGTACCGAAATCATATAGTTGCTCTGATAGGACGGTACCGTCCCAGTTGACGAATTTTATCGTGTACTGGTTGACAATGTAGTCGTAAATGGCGGTGAAAAAGGTGTCTTCAGTGACGGCTCCGGAACCAGAGATCTCTGGGGACCAGCTGTTGAACGTGTAAGAGAACTGCACCGTAGGCGATCTAGTCGGGTTTTGCGGTATTTCGAGATCCGAATAGCTGGTCCCCTCCGTGTAAACCTTTACGGACAATACTGTGGCATCCCAATCCAGGAACTTTACTGTGTAGCACTGTTCCCACGTGAACTCGAAGATAGCTTCATAAGTCGCATCCTGTGTCAGAGCGGTCACGTCAGGCGACCAGTGGTCGAAAATAAAGTAATGATTACCGTCAAATGGTTTGGTAGGATTGTTCACAGGAACGAAATCCTTGGGTTCGGTCATTGCAGCATAGGTTCCTTCCTGGTAAGTCGAACCGTCCCAGTTGAGGAAAGTTACTTTGTAGGTTTTGATCTCCGTCTTGAATGATGCGTAGTAGACCACATCGCCGGTGACCTTGGGGAGCTCACCAACTGGTTTTCCATCATCTGAGTCGACCTTTTTGGACCATCCGATGAACACGTATCTGTGCTGTTCCGTTTCCGGTCTGGTCTGAGCAGCCCCGTTATATGATGGCGCAGTGCCGTAATCGACTTCAGAATCGGTCTCGAGGATATTGACTCCGTCAAAGCTCCTCCAGGTGACCGTGTACTTCTTCACAGTAGTGTTGTAAGTAGCCTTGTACGTGACATCTGCGACTGCGTCAGTGATCGGGATGTCCCATCCGGCGAAGGAATAGGTGTAATGTGCGTCAGGATCCTTGGTAGGTGACGGTGCCAGATCGGCGATCGCCTGGGCGGCAGTGCCCTCTACGTAATGGAATACTTCGAGGACGCTGTCATCATCGTTGACGAATGTGACTGTATATGTGTTTGTGCCGTACCAGCTGGCAACGAAGGTCACATCCTCGTAGAGGACAAACTTGGTTCCAGCAGCGTAGAACTTGTCGCCAACCTTCCATCCTTCGAATACCAGGTCGCCGTGGTCCTTGTATATGCATCCGGGGATCGTTATTTCAGTTCCTAAAAGGAGCTTGTAGCTCTTATTGTGGTGCTCGCCCAGTCCCGATTCCACATTGACGGTGACGTAGTTCAGGTCTTCCGGGAAATTGGATCTCCATATGTACGCGAATTCCTTATCTGTGGCACCATCGGTCTTTACCCAGCCTACATAATTCCCTCTCTGGTCGAACGGTTTTCCATCCGCTAAGAATTCCTCATTCAGCACACGGGCGTTATGCAGAGGACCGATATCGTCGGTCACAAAACTCTCGAAGAATTTTTTAACGTAATATCCGGCGGCGGTGGGTCCTACGTTCATTCCTATCGAGAACTTGAGATTAAGGTGGGAAGTAACGTCCTTCGGGATCTCTGTGGTGTCCACATATTCATTGAAAAACCTCAGTAGACTCTGTCTCTTCTCATCTATGGAGCAGTTGTAACCGACATCCTGTGAATATTTTTCTGTAACTTCGCCTACTTTGTCACTGACCAGACCTCCAATCTTATCGAGATCGTAGAGAATAATCTGGCCGCGGCAATCCTTAAGATAGGGATACTCCGTTAATGCGGTACCCAGCGGTGCGTCGCCCTCCCTGTAGATGAAGGGTTTGCCGGTAGACGGGTTGATCACATCATAAATGTTGTTTAACGTGTCGAAAATGCGATTCAATGTGATCTCTTTGTTTTCCGTGTCGTCTGAGTTAATCTCGGCAGAGAATCCTAGTACAACCGTTTCAGTCGGATGCAAAACCAAGAAGTTCATCACCCAACTAAGGACCTCGGTCAGACTTGTATCATCATCATGATATTTGGCATAGAACGTACCGCCAATCTTGTCCTTACCGTGACATAACCAGAGGTTTTCTCCGTCATCAACTAGATCATAAGGTTGCCCATCATCAAATGTCACGGCGCCCCATAAAGCGCCAAGGGCATATCTGAAAACGTTCCATCCATCATATGGAACAAAATGCTGGTTGTTGAGGCGTAAATCGAATAGCCTGACACCTGCGTTGAGCTGCTCATCTATATACAGATGCTGGGTCTTGGCCATCTGGGCCATGTGAGTGGCGTCCCCGACCGAATATTCAAAATGACACTGTGTGTCCTTCATTCCGGAATCATGAGTACCCGGCAAATTGATCTCATTGAGCCTCCTGTCACCAGATATTCCGGCCATCCAATTCTTATCGCTGAGGTCATAGTAATCGGCTATCTGCTCGTTCCAAGCGATGAATTCTTCTTGTTGTCCAACCTGGGAGCGGTCTGAAGTAAGAATAACTTCGCCTTCGTAACTCAATGCTACCAGCAGTCCATCGGATGAAACGAAATACATCGAAGGATCTTTGTTGGGGTTATGAACGCTGTATCCTGTGGTGATTATATCTGTCTCTCTTTGACAGGAAACAACGATGTATGCCTTATCGCTAAGCGGACCAGTGATCTCGATATAATGGTCTTTGGACAGATAGATGCCGTTACCGTCGAGGGCTGAGTTATACCTCACAATCACATCGCCCTCAATTACGATATCATCGGAATCATTGTGCATATAGACCGCACCGCCATATTGGCCGGCGGAGTTGTATGTTAAACTGCCGCCATAAATCCTTATGTTTCCATTATCGTTATTGAAGACTGCTCCTCCGCTGTTTGATGCCGAGTTATAGCTGAGTGTCGCTCCGCTGTGGATATCGAATGTAGAACCGTCGTAGATATAGGCCGCACCTCCATCGACAGAACGGTTATAGCTGACTTCGACTCCGCCGTAGAGTTCAATAATCCCCTCTGTGTAGAATGCCCCTCCTTTTTCGTCCGCAGAATTGTAGGAGATTTTTGCTTTATCCTGTATCACTACTTTACGTTCGTCGGTATAGATGGCTCCTCCCCTTTCCTTGGCATAGTTATAGCAGATCTCGGTTTTGTTACCAGTTATCTTGATACCGCCTTCGTCGATGGCTATGGCTCCTCCATCCTCGGCTGCCCGATTGTAGCTTATGATATCGTCAATAAGATAGAGCATCTTATCCTTGGCATGTACATAGATGGCTCCACCATCGTCATCGTAATTACTGTTGTATATTATCCGACAGTTGCTGATGGTGGCATCTGACTCCGACATCGTATATATTGCCCCGCCGTAGTTGTCAGCTTCGTTAAAAGCGATCAAGACTCCGTAGAGATTCATGCGGCCTTCATCATCACAATAGATTCCGCCTCCGCAGTCTCCCAAGGCGCTGTTACGAATGATGGCTCCGCCGGTCATCTCCAGTTCACCTTTATTGACAAAGATTCCGCCTCCCTGGTCGCCCGCTTTGTTGCCTATGATGATTCCGCCCTCGAATATGAGTTTCGAACCCTCATCGATGTATATTCCGCCCCCGTCCTTTTCTGCATAACCTCCTGTGATGCGACCGGTGCCGACCCCGTCCTTTATGGTTACAGTCCTTTCATCCTCAAGTACAAGGACAGAGCCACCATGATCATCTGTGAGCCCTCTGTCTAGAGTAAATCCGTTGAGATCTATTACGGCATTCCTCTGGATATTGATATTGCCATCGCCACCGTCCGCTCTGATATCGTTGGCGAGGGCGATCTCTATGTTGACATCTGCGTAGTCGTCATCTTCCAAAATATCTTCAAGATCATCCCATGTGTATACAAGTCTCGCACCAAGATTATAATTCCAAAGATCGACATCGCAGTAAAGTTCAGGATGGTCATTGGCCATCGCCACCTTGAACGGATAGCCATCGGCCTCGTTGTACGAGAATACAGTCAGGCCGCAGAGTGTATTGTTGTAACCATCGGTGAACGGCTTATAGATGTTCTCCATAGCGAAATCTATTATCGAATATTGATTGACAGCATCGGCGATTCCGATTTTCGCGTCGTTTTTGAGATATATGTTCTTGCCGATAAGGGCATCGTTATTGTATCCGCGGATGACACCTTTGATATTGAAATCGGCAGCGGATTCTACAAAGATTCCGCCTCCGTACCACAGTGCTGTGTTACCAGTGAATGAAGAATCGTTAAGATTCAGGTGGCCGCCCATCAGGACCATGGCGCCACCGTTTTTCGATGCGGCAGAATTATTCATCATGACCAGTCCAGTAGCATCAATGGTTCCGTTCCTAAGGGCTATGGCACCCCCGCCCGAAATCTCATCTCTACTGGTATTTTCCATGAAAATGACTCCGCTAAGGATCAGGCTCCCATTATGGGCATAAACCGCTCCTCCGGACGAATCAGTGGAATTCGATAAGACCTTGCTATCGGAGACCATCATGATACCGTTGTTAAAGACGGCGCCTCCATAATCCGTCGAAGTATTCTCTTGCAGCGTACTGCCTATAATCGAGATTCCCTTATCCACGAAGCTGCCTTCTAGAGTGGCTCCGGTGTCATTAAAGATAGCCCCTCCTTTTTGCGCGCTGTTTTGTGAAAGGGTGGAGCCTGAGATGATTATTTTCGCCTCTTGATCAACAACGCAAATAGCACCTCCATTCAATGCAGCTTTATTCTCGGATATGGTGGACCCTGATATCAGCATGGTGCCCTGATTACTTATTGCTCCTCCGACATGTTCGGCCTCGTTCTTATACACTGCCGAATCAGATATGGACATGTAGCCCTTATTGTAGATCGCACCTGCGTCACCGCCGTCTTCGTAAACGCCATCTTTGTTAACGCCGTATGCATGATTCATATTCAGATCCGAATTTTGGATCTCGAAAGCGTAATGTTGCACCCCCTCATCATCTTGCCACAAGATGGAGGATTCATTGTAGATCGCTCCTCCAAATTTTGACATATTGTATGTCAGGGTAGTGTTGGCGATGATAACTTTGCCCCCAACCACGTTGTATATGGCACCTCCATGGTACTGAGCCTGATTTGTGAATATGGATGCGTTGGAGATCTTCAGTATACCCAGGTTATAGATCGCTCCTCCGTTTTCTCCCGCACTGTTACTGCTGAAAGAACCGCCCTCTATGTTGACCGTACCGGCGTTGTAAATGGCGCCCCCATTTTTCTCAGCATAGTTCAGGCTGAACATACCGCCCTTTATGGTCAGGGTAGCTCCTTCAGCGTTGTAGATGGCTCCCCCATTGATCTGGGCCTGATTAGCCCTGTATGTACCGCCTTCGATTATCACTTCGCCCTCATTGTAGATGGCGCCTCCGAAACCTGATTTGTCGCTTCCTGTAGCTGACCAGTTACGAGTCATACCGCCCAGTTGTTCCTCTGTGGAATCCTTGATGATCAAAGTCACGCCGTTCTGAACGATGAATAGCTTTTCGTCCTTTTCTGCGTTCCAGTTTTCACATCCTCTGTTGATCATATGGCCGTTCAGGTCAATGACGATGGTACGATGGCTTCCTGGATTGTTCTTAATTTCCAAGGGATTGGGATAACTTCCATAGAATGATTGCACTGCGTCGCCGACCAGTTTGATCGGTTTGCTGCCGTCCGTCGTGATATATTTTGACAGTTCATCCCAACTGCCGATTTCCACAATATCGTCATCAGCTGACACGCCCTCGTAGAAATAGCCGGCCGTGAGTACCGCCGAGAGAACTATCACTATCAACATACCGTACGATAAGAACTTTTTATTATTCGTCAAGACGACACATCCTTGGAAGATTTGTAACCAGGAGACCTAGTTTTATTCGATTTGGATTCTACTTCTTATTAACTTAAAATATTGAGCGAAAAACTTTTTAAGCATGTACAAACGGAAACTCAACAGTACTGGCCTTCCTTTTAAAGAGCACAGACCCATGTAAGATCAGTCTATCAGGACTTATCCAGTCATAAAAATATGACCATATCATTTGTAACTGACACGCCGTAAAGACTCCACGAAGGATGGATCGACCCAAAGAAACAATCAGGCCTGTATCCGATCAACCATAATGGTGTATGATCTGTCTTTCATCGTATTTCTGCATGAAAGCGTAGTTTTCCGAGTCGAGACCGCCTACAGTCCCGTAAACGGTTATCGTCTTCTGATCCTTGCTGAAATGCACTATGTAGACGCCCAGATACTCGTAATCGTCGAGGAATATCACAGCCTGTACAATACTCTCGTATCCGTCCTTGACCTTATGAATCAGGCCTCCCCAATTAGCTGATGTGCTTTCGGAGGTCTTGGTATAGATAAAGATCTGGTCATTGAACTGCCAGAGAACATTAAGTCTGACGTCGGTGGTGTCGGATACGGATACGACATTATCTTCAAGCTTGGTAGCGTACTCCTTCCCGTAATATGTATACTCTGACAGATCAAAGTCTATTTGCTCCACCTTGCTGGCATCTCCGTAAACAGCCTTCCAATATCTGTTACCTCCGACATCGTCATAACTCTGGACATATACTACGCCGTCGGAAATGCGCAGGAAGTCGAAGAGATAATTCCTTGCATCATAGGACGCAGTAGATACGAACATGTCATGTCCGCAGTAGACGCAGATGAAGTATCTGGTCTCGCTTACATCGTTCACTACACGATAGAAGAACATCTCCGATTCGGCCCTGTCTACTACGAATTTGTAATTATCGGAGGTGAGGTCCTCCACCTCATCTGTTATCAGGAGCACTGATACGGCATCTAACGATGTGCCAGGCGTCATAAGCGAAGGGATGGGGTCGTACTCCGGAAGATTGCTGTGAGAGGCACCCTCACGGACGAAAGTCATCGCGGTGGCTGTCGTAGAACAGGCCAATGTAACATGGAGTACGTCTTTCTCAATGGTCATGAATGCGCAGTTATTATCTCCGTCATCGTAGTAATCCGATGTCATCATCCTATCGCCATCCCTGACCCACAGGGATTTTGAATCTCCACTCTCCATGAGATAACTGAATTCGGAGCCAGCACATTTGGAGATGCTCATCCTCTCAGTCCTGTCGGAATGAGAGTAGTATATATCGCCGCCACGGTATTCGCCGTAAGCCTCGTCGACCAAGATCCAATCGCCTTCGGGATCGGTCGTATCCTTACCCATATCAGGCAATGCCAGCCAAGTAACGAACACAATCGCAACGACTGCAATTGCCGCGACTATCAACAAGTGTTTCGTGCTCATAGTATCCGATTCCGCGAGGCAGGCCTCTTAACATTAGTAGTAAAGCTTAGAAGATAATTAATCTGATGTTCCAAAAATTCGAGAATCTGTCAGTTTTCAAGTCTGCGATAATGGCCAGTCATCTTTTCGGCACATATCTGACCGAGTCTCTGACGACCTTGACCGAAACTCCATTCTCAGCGGCCAACCTGACAAGATCGTCATGTTCCGGCTTCCATTTCACCAGGCCGTAGCCCTCGGACACTTTGATACGGACGTCCCCGTACTCAGTGCGATACGTATCGAAACTGGAGGTCATCTCGTATCTGTCGGCTTTCCAGATCCTCAGCCCTATGGTGGAAGTATCGGAAAGTATGATCTTAGCCAGTCTGTCTTTGTCTTCCTGACGGCACAGACATGTTAGTCTGTAACCGGGCCTGCCCTTCTTCATAACCACGGGCGAGATAATGGCATCAAGAGCACCGTTCTCTAGAAGGATATCGATGACAGGAGCAAGGTCCTCTGGCGTCATATCGTCGATGTTGCAATTCAGCTCATATATCTCATAAAGAACATCGACAGCTTCTCCGATGAAACATCTGAGGATATTGGGGATATCGTAATCACGGGATCCGATGCCTACGCCGATGGCCCCGATCGTCATACGCGGACGCTGGCTGTAGCCCTGCGCGAAATGTTTGACTATGGCGGCTCCTGTGGGGGTGGTGAACTCCCCCTCCACTTCGCCGGCGTAAGTTGGTATGCCTGTAGATATGATGGCCGTGGCCGGTGCCGGTATGGGCAGCAATCCATGTGAGCATCTGACGTGCCCGTATCCAGTGCGAAGCGGGGAAGAGATAATCCTGTCTGGAGACAGTTCTTCGATGAGCATGCAGTTGCAGACGATATCGGCAATGGCATCCATCATGCCCACCTCATGGAAATGGACCTCAGACACGGGTCTGGCATGAACCATCGATTCGGCCTCTGCGATATCCCTGTATATTGACTTCGCATTCTCTTTTACCGAATCGGATACATTCAGCGAGTCGATAATTCCCATCACGTCAGACAGGGTGCGGCATTCATGCGACGATCCTGTATGGTCGGGCGATTCCTCCCTGCCGTTTACGAGAACGGCTATCCTAGTACCAGATATGTGGGATTTCTCGCCTGACTCGATTTTGATCTGTATATCGGAAAAGCCGGCGGATTCTATGATTCTTCTAGGAACGGAAGGGTCCTCGAAGAGATCATACAGGGCCCCGAGCAACACATCTCCTGAGACTCCCGCATTGCATTCGAGGTAAAGTAGTCTCATCTGTTGCGACCCCCGTCGATTTTTGAAGCTATGAATCCGGCTCCGAAACCGTTGTCGATATTGACTACACTGACGGTGGATGCGCACGAATTCATCATAGCAAGCAGGGCAGTAAGGCCCTCGAATGAGGCCCCATAGCCGACAGATGTAGGTACGGCGATAACGGGGACATCCACCAGACCGCCTACTACGCTGGGAAGGGCGCCTTCCATGCCTGCTGCCACCACAACGGCTGAAGCGCCCATAATCTCATCTGCGTCTGACAGGAGACGGTGTATGCCGGCTACTCCGGCATCATAGATGCGCTTCACCCTGCATCCCATGACCTCGGCGGTGACAGCAGACTCCTCTGCTACAGGGAGATCGCTGGTACCGGCCGAGATGACGCAAATATAAGTGCTGCGTGTAGCCTCCGGGATCTTGCCGATGATGCATATACGTGCTTCTTCGCGGAATTCTGCATTCAATCCGCAGGATTCAGCATAACGGAACGTCTCAATCGGGCAGCGGGTTATCATTACACAAGAGGATCCGTTCTCGATCAGAGTCTTAGCTATGCCAACGGCCTGCTCAGGAGTCTTACTGGCGCCATAAATGACCTCGGAAGCACCCTGTCTGACCCTTCTCTGGGTATCGACCCTGGCATAACCTAAGTCGACGAATGGCTGGGTACGTAGCATCTGCTCAGCCTCATCGACACTGATGCCGCCAGATCTGACAGCTTCAAGAATCTCCCGGGAATTCATTTCAGCGTCTCCTCTCACCGTAGGATACCCCATCATAGTATTTCAGAAGTACCTTCTCGACGGTTTCACTGCATGATTCCAGAAGAATCTTGTCCTCCGGACTGAGCTCTAACAAGGCCCCGCCTTGGACGGTTCTCACACGGAAATCAGTGAATCCGAGCATTTCGATCTCGGTTTCAGCCTTTTCCGTCCTCTGCAGCAGTTCCGACGTTATGGGAGTAAAGGTGGGTATCCTGGTCGCCAGACACGAATCCGAAGGAAGATTCCATGTGGACAGTCCTGCCTCCTTGGACAACTGCCGCACCTGATTCTTGGTTATCCCCGCCTCTCTCAGCGGTGATCTGACATTCAACTCTATCAATGCTCTCATACCCGGTCTGGCACTGTAATCGTCCGAAGCGTTCGTACCGTCCATGACCGTACGTCCATCGGAATACTTGATGAGAGTCTCGAACAATCTGCGTTTGCATAGATAGCAACGGTCCGATGTATTCGCGGAAATCGTTCCATCCAGAACGCTAGTCTCGATTATCCTTAGATCCGCCCCTAATTGGGCGCATAAGGCCTGTGCCCTTTCCAATTCGCGTCCTTTCTGGAACTCGGTCCTGAAGATGTAAGGGACGCAATCAATTCCGGATCTCACACAGGCATACAGCAGATATGATGAATCTGTACCGCCCGAGAATGCCAATGCTGCAGGTTCGGAATCCTCGAGGACCTTCACCAGCGAATCCGGTATTGCCATAGTTCACTCTATGTCCGTATTCGGTAAAAAATATGAGGATTATCGGGCTTTCAGATTGAAATATTTCCATTGTATGCGCCATCCATGGACTTCATGACCCTGGATGACATCCCTCCCGACGAGATCTATGTTCTGGACACGGAGACCACCGGACTCTTCGGGGCGCCCAAGGATCTGGTTGTGGACATCGGGATCACCAGAGTCTCCTTGAGAAAAGGGACTGTAGAGGATGTATATTCATCAGTACTGGGGTATGAGGTCGACGAATGGGACGATTATCACCGTAACGCTTGGATCTTCCAGAATACCGATATGACCTTGGATATGGTTTCCGAAGCTCCGCCAGCGTTGAAAGTCATCGACGATGTAAGGCGCATTCTCAGGACCAAAGCCGTCACCTCGTACAACGTGCCCTATGACATGGGAAAGTTCCTTTATCTGGAACCGTGGAACCTCAAAGGGACGTTCAACGAATGCAGGGACATCATGCTGTCTGCGACACAGGTATGCAAGCTTCCCAGCGAGTATTACGGCCGCCAGTACAAGTATCCGAAGCTGGACTACGCTTATTCGACCATTCTCGGAGGGGAGGATCCGGCCAATATACACGGCGTACAGGATCATAGGGCCCTTTCCGACGCTCGCATGGCCTCCTACATCATGATTAAGATGTTCAGGGACGGATCGTACCGTCCGTGATCATTTCCTGTCGATGCTCTCGACGTTGACCACATCGCCTTTGGTGTATTCCTTATCCAATTTCTTCAGATACCATCTTTCGAACAAAGCGACGAGATGATGCATGACATCCTTCTTAACGGATATGAGGATGATGAAGAATGCCAGACATGTCATGGCCAGTATGAATGAGAATCCGGCCGCATTGAGGCGTGCCATTCCTACGATTATGCCCACCTCGGGTACGAATGCATACATGACCGTGACCAGAAGAAGCACGAAGCACACCAATAGCAGGGGCAGGATCCTTTTGTTCACGTTTCCGTCCGTGGACAGGAATTTGAAGTACGGGCATACCAAGAGAAGCTGGAGGGCACCGGTAATGGAAGCGAATAGGATCATCGAGGTCCTGGCAGCGATCTCGATCATGTCATCCTCCCATTCCATCGCGTATCCGGCAGAAAGGTAATCCCAAACCACCTCCTGGAAGTCCAAGCCCAAAATGTTGCCCACGGACAGGATGCTCTGGGTGTCGACAGTGACGATGCCCTGCCCTACCAGATACCAGGAGACGAGATAGACGATGACGCCTCCCAAACCAATCGTGATGGCCGAAGGGATAGCGAACCGTAGCACGTTCGGCAGGATCAGTTCATTATTCTTGTCCGGCTGGGCGAAGATCGTCATGAAGAATGCGATGACGGTCACCGCAACGAAGGCATAGAAAAGATTCTGGATGGGGAGCATGGGTGTGTTCCCGATGAAGAAGAATACCATGATGTACATGATCGCCAGGGCCAGATTCCTGGAGATGTATGTCTTGAGGATGTCCCTGATCCCAGAGATAGTCCTCCTTCCCTCAACGAGGGCTTTGGGCAGTGCAGCGAAATTGTCGTTGACAAGGATCATATCGGCCACACCTCTGGCGGCGCCGGAACCTGATTCGAGGGCCACTCCAACCTGAGCCGTTTTTAGCGATTTGACATCGTTGACTCCGTCGCCGATCATGGCAACGTATTTGCTGTTGCGTTTGAGGACCTCGATCACGCGCTCCTTGTTCTCGGGTTTCATGCGGCCGAAGATGTTGGTCCCCAGCACCACTTCGTCTATCTCATCATCTGAGACGGCGCTCAATTCGTCCCCAGTTATTATCCTGCGTTCGCCGGGTATGTCTGCAATCTTGAAAAGAGCCTCGATGGTGACCGGATCGTCCCCGGAAATGACCTTGAGGTCCATGTTGTTGTCCAGGAACACCTGGATGGTATCGCGGCAGTCAGGCCTCACTTCGTCCTTTATCGAAACGACAGAAAGAGGCTTGAGAGTGCCCGTTATTGACTCTCTGTCTTCGTCGAAAGGCGTTCCGTCGGATTCGCACACGACCAATGCCCTGAATCCTTTGCTGGTCTCCCTCCTTACGATGGGATCGACCTTCTCAGCATCCTCCATATGCTTGCTGATGACCGGCCAGGCACCGGAGAATAAGGTATGCTCCTCGCCGTCCTTTCTTATCTTCACAGCGCTGAACTCCCTGGAAGATGAGAATTGGATCTCGTCCAGCAGTTCGAATTCGGTATCTCCGTAATATTTGATGATGGCCCTTATCGTCTTGTTGCGGCTTCCGGTAGCATTGGCAAACAACCTGATCATTTCCTCTGCATAATCCGGGTCGACAAAATGTTCGGCGGATTCGAACACCAGATTGTTGGTGGTTATGGTACCGGTCTTGTCCATGCATACCACATCGACATGGCTCAGCGATTCTACGGAATTGAATCTCTGGAGAAGCACACCGGTATCTGCCATCCTGAGGGCGGCTATCATGTAGGTCAGGGTTATCAGTAGGAACAGTGCGATGGGGATTATATCCAGACAGATCACGAAAAGTTCCAGGATATCCTCGAAAGTACCTATATCCACAAGGCTGAATCCCAATATGAGCTCCTTGATGACCGAAAGAAACAGCAGTACAAAGGCTATTATCATCAGGACGGTGGTGATAGTCTGGGTCTCCATCTGGAGCGGGGTCTTCTTGGAAGTGAATTTCTTGGCGCTGCTGAGCATTTGGGATGCATAGGAGTCGTTACCGAACGCGGTAACCACGAAGTATCCTTCGCCGGTGATGCACACAGAACCGGAATATATCCGGTCGCCAGCATTCTTCTTGACCGTTCTGGATTCCCCGGTCAGAAGCGATTCATCCATCTCCAGGCTTTTACAGCTGACAAGATCACCGTCGACCAGAGCCTGTTCCCCGCTGCGAATGATTATCAGATCGTCCTTCACGATGTTGCTCTGATCGATCTCGATCTCCTCGCCGTTACGGACCACCGTTACCTTGGGGCGTGTCAGAAGAGATATCTTGTCCAGACGGCGTTTCGCACGCATCTCTTGTACTGTCGATATTATGATGTTGACGGTGATGATCCCCGTTGCAGACAATGCGCTGAGCAGATTGCCCAGCAGAAGCAACGCTATACCGATGATGAATAGTAGAACGTTCAGGGGAGTCAGGACATTCTTGACGATAATATCGGTGTATGACCTGCTGGTCTTGACATCGGAACTGTTGACGTCCCCGTTTCTGATCCTTTCTTCGACTTCGGCCGAAGATAACCCGTCCATGTGGTCAGATAACTATTCGATTAGATATTATCTCCCATATACTGTTGGACTCTGGATATGATCTCGTCCATGCCTACGGGCGTTATCTGGACCGTTTTACCCAAAGATACGTAGTCGATGTAGCACTCTACTGGTTTGCCGTAGTATTGGGAGACGGCGTAGTAATAGACGGAGAGCTGGACGGTGTATTCCTTCTCGAAACGGTCGTTGACATCTGTCTTGTAGTCATGGATCTCCATACGGTCGTCCCAGTAGACCAGGAGATCGATGACTCCGCGAAGGGTGACGCCCTTCTCATCGACGGGGAGGCCGCAGTCGATCTCGGGTTGCAGCATGTCGCATCCTTCAAAACGGTCTAGGACCTTCTGGATCTCTGCAACCTCGGGATAGTCCTCTTTGATGGCCTTGCCGTAGGCCATCCTCTCTGCTATCTTGTGGATCTCCGTACCGTATTCCATTCCCTTGCCTGGTACTTCATCGTATCCTTCTGCGGAACCGGTGCCGTCTCCGTTGTCGAAGTGAAGGATCTCGTGAACGCCTATCTTCGTCCTGTTCTTCTCATAGGGAGGGACTTCTGGGATGTCCAAGTACTCTTCGGCAAGCTTGCTGGCATCCAACGGGACCTCCGGAATTGACACGTATTCGCCCCCGGACAGCTGCGACATGAACATGGATTCGTTCGGACCGCATATCAGCGTCTCGTACTGTTTCGCACGGGACATGGCTACGAACATCAGACGCCTCTCCTCGCTGTAGTCCTTGTCCAAGAAGGCCAGGGCCAATCTGGTCCTCCAATCCGTACAGATCTTGGAATAGTCGCCGAATCTTCCTACCTCCATGGTACAGCGTACTCCGGCCGTCTGATCGAACCTGAAAGAACCTGTGTCCGACCTGGAGCTGGGGATAATGGCCCTGTCGAGGAACGGGCATATGACCACCGGGAATTCCAATCCCTTGGATTTGTGCATTGTCATTATGGTAACAGCCCTGGAATCAATGAAATTCTCTACCGGATAAGTCGATTCGTTAAGGATATCGTCCTCTATGATCCTGATCACGTCGGATATAGTCAGCAGGGATCCGCGATGGATCGAAGACATAGTAGTGATTATAGCCTGGGTGATATCGTTATCCAGATTGTAGAATCTGAAGATGGAAGCCAGGAGATCGGTTATTCTCCTTCTCTTCAAATAAAGGGCATCGCGCTGTTCCATGAGGATAGCGGGGATC
>Ga0310786_10006045_pt1 | contig 16240 bp, 13 predicted proteins | sample AusTroGonzalo_MG_FD_203881 | JGI IMG/M metagenome (GOLD analysis project Ga0310786, IMG submission 203881) | Bovine rumen microbial communities from tropical cattle in Woodstock, Queensland, Australia - Gonzalo_03 (v2) (version 2) | ecosystem: Host-associated > Mammals > Digestive system >... | reverse complement strand
AGATAGGCCGCAGGTGTAAAGGCAGCAATGTCAAAGCCGAGCGGTACTAATAGCCCGAAAGCTTCGCATGTGCGAAAGCACAAAACAAGAAGCGTGAAGTGACACGTAAAACACGAAACACAAGAAAGCTTATCAAACTGAAAGTAAAAAGCGATCTAAAGTGACGCGAGCGGTAGATGAGTAAATGCCAAGTTGTCTTTCTCATTGATATACCGCAGCATCCCTTGAACCGGATGCTGTGGACAAACTAAGGCGGTTATAGCGGTGAGGATCCACCTCAAACCATTCCGAACTGAGAAGTTAAGCTCACTTGCGCCGATGATACTGCGATACCATGTGGGAAAGTAGGAAGCCGCCGTCTTTCAAGCAAGGCCTCTGCCGATTCGGCAGGGGCCTTTTTTTGCTTGAAAGCCGGCGGCTTGATAGCCAGCTTTTTTTACGGGGGCCGGACGCCCCCGAACCCCTGCGCGCTTCGCGCGGCCAGCATAGCTGGCTGCCTTCGGCTGATGAGAGTATCGCATAGCTGGTTTCCTACGGCTGATGCGCGGATAGCTGACGCTGCTGGGAGTTTCTGATTCTGTATCGTGCGTGATTTGTAATCGGATGTAAGTCAGAGTATTTGCGATATGCCATACCCTTAATTTGAGGGGGAGATGTTTGCGCTATTGTTTGGAGGATAGTCTTTTATAAATCACGCGCAATGTGAGTTTCTGAGAAGGTGCCAGTGTCATCCTGAACGAAGTGAAGGATCTTGTCTTTTCCTGATTCGTTCGGGGTTATTTACGTAGATAAGAATCGAAGTGTACAAGGTCTGCGAAAATGTGACATACCTTGTACGCTTTCGTTTTTCAACGTCTTTATTGATAGCGTTTTGCGATATTTGACTGTACAAGGTATGCGTGATTTTTACCGACCTTGTACACCAATTGATCTGCCGATGCTTAAGTTTCTTGGCCGTCGGCGCTTAAGAAAAAGAAGTTATCCTCGACAGGCAGTAGGAGACCCTTCAAATCTCCCTGCCTGGCGGGAGATAACTTCTTTCGCTTTTCTGCTGCCTGTGCGGGCAAGGTGGGCAAAAGTACGGCATACTTTGCCCACTAATAATTTCTAAATACCTTACTGATAGAGATTTTGGAGTGAGAGTGTAACTCTCACGGAACCCCCCGAAGACCTTCTTTTTATAGTATTTGTAAGTTAGTATTGTTGCAAGTTTGTAAGTTTTTGTGATAATTGTTTGCGGAAATGGGGAGAATGCGTACCTTTGTGACAACAAAACGCAAGAAGAAATGATGACACGTTTTTCATGGTGGTGGCGTGACTCAAGGATTAAAAATTCGTGAGACGCTCCAGCCATGTAAACTAATCAAATACAATATAAGGCCTGTCGTAATCACGACAGGCTTTTTTTATACCCCGAAATCAATAAAAACAAACGATATGAGTTACCAACCCGACGAAAATGGATTCTATGGAGAATTTGGAGGAGCCTACATTCCTGAAATCCTTTACAAATGTGTGAAAGAATTGCAGAATGCTTATCTCCCCGTAATTGAAAGTTCCGAATTCAAACAAGAATACCATCAACTCCTGCAAGACTATGCAGGACGTCCTTCACCTCTTTATTATGCCCGCCGCATGAGCGAGAAATACGGCTGCCGCCTCTACCTCAAGCGCGAAGACTGCAACCACACAGGTGCCCACAAAATCAACAACGCCATCGGACAGATTCTGCTTGCAAAGAAAATGGGTAAGACAAGAGTAATCGCCGAAACCGGTGCTGGCCAGCACGGCGTGGCAACCGCGACAGTCTGCGCCCTTATGGACATGCAATGCGAAATCTTCATGGGCAAAACCGATATGGAAAGGCAGCACACAAATGTAGAACGCATGAGGATGCTTGGAGCAAAGGTCACCCCGGTCACCACAGGCAACATGACGCTTAGCGACGCATGTTCGGCAGCAATCAGAGACTGGTGCTGCCATCCTTCCGACACCTATTACCTTGTCGGCTCAACGATGGGTCCGCACCCGTATCCAGACCTTGTCGCAAGACTCCAGAGCGTCATATCAGAAGAATTGAAGTGGCAACTCATGGAAAAGGAAGGAAGGGATTACCCCGACTTCCTTGTAGCTTGCATCGGTGGCGGCAGCAATGCGGCAGGCACGATCTATCACTACATGGATGACGAAAGAGTAAAGATCGTGCTTGCGGAAGCCGGCGGACATGGAGTGGATTCCGGATACACTGCAGCCACGATACACCGCGGTAGGACAGGCATCCTGCACGGCTCGAAGATGCTGGTCATGCAGACTCCAGACGGACAGATAGAAGAAGCCTTTTCGATATCAGCAGGACTCGATTATCCCGGAGTCGGCCCGATGCATTGCAACATGGCGAAAAAAGGACGGACAAAAGTACTTGCCATAAACGATGATGAAGCAATATATGCCGGCTATGAGCTCACCAGGTTGGAAGGCATCATACCTGCCATCGAAAGCGCCCATGCCGTCGCTGCTCTTAGCAAAATGTCGTTCAGCCCGGAAGATGTGGTGGTCCTGACCGTCAGCGGCCGCGGCGACAAGGATGTAGAGACATACATTAAGAACAAAGAAATGGCAAAGGAATATGGCAACTTTTAATTATACCACGACTGCCAGAAAACTTCTGGCCGACCTCTATACCCCTGTTTCAGTGTATATGAAACTTAGGGACCTCTACCCTCAGTCCGCACTGATGGAGTCCAGCGACTACCATGGAGGCGAGAACGCCCGTTCCTTCATCGGCATCAATCCTATAGGAAGAGTAGCCGTTGAGCACGGCGTGGCTGTGGCGCAGTATCCAGACGGCAGCAAGACCCGCAAGCCGCTGAGCTCTGACTACACAGCCGACATGGCTGTCAACGAATTCCTGCACAGCATCGATGTGAAAGGAGAATATAGCAAGCTGTGCGGCCTCTACGGCTACATGACATTCAATGCAGTCCGTTATCTTGAAAATATTCCGGTAAAAGACGAGACCCAGAGCAAAAACGACGCTCCTGACATCCTTTATATTCTTTACAAGGATATTATCGTCTTCGACCACTATAACAATACTATGATTCTCGTCGAAATGCTGGAAGAAGGCGAAAAGAGTTCTCTGGCCAGGATAGAGCAGGAGATGAACCGCACCAACGTGAACCCGTACTCTTTCCGTCCCGTAGGCGAGACGACATCTCCGATCAGTGATGAAGAACATAAAGCAAATGTTCGGAAAGGAATAGCCCACTGTCTTCGCGGCGACGTCTTTCAGATTGTTCTTTCAAGGAGATTCGTCCAGAAATATGAAGGAGACGATTTCAAGCTCTACAGGGCGCTGAGAAGCATCAATCCCAGTCCTTATCTGTTTTATTTCGACTTCGGAGGCTTCAGGATCTTCGGCTCTTCACCCGAGACCCATTGCAGGATAGAAGGCCGCAGAGCCTATATCGACCCCATCGCAGGTACGACCAAAAGAACAGGCAATCAGGAAGAAGATGCAGCTGGCGCCGAGTTCCTGCGCAACGACCCCAAGGAGAATGCAGAACATGTAATGCTGGTGGACCTGGCACGCAACGACCTGAGCCGCAACTGCCATGACGTCAAAGTCGATTTCTATAAAGATTTGCAATACTACAGCCATGTCATCCACCTGGTTTCACGCGTAAGCGGTGAACTCGACGAAGGCGCCGACCCTGTCAAGGCTTTCATGGATACCTTCCCCGCAGGCACGCTGAGCGGAGCTCCGAAAGTGAGAGCGATGCAACTGATAAGCGAATACGAACCGCATAACCGCGGTGCCTATGGTGGCTGCATAGGTTTTATAGGACTTGACGGCAATGTAAACCAGGCGATAACCATCAGGACTTTCGTGAGCCGCAACAACGAGCTGTGGTTCCAGGCCGGTGGCGGAATAGTGGCCCGCAGCGATGACGAATATGAACTGCAGGAGGTAAACAACAAGCTTCAGGCCCTGCGCAGGGCGATTCTGATGGCAGAAAAAATGTAAGACGATGAAAACAGTTATCATAGACAATTACGACAGCTTCACCTATAATCTTGCTCATCTGGTGAAGTCTCTGGGCGCACAGGTCACTGTACTGCGCAACGACCGTTTCGAACTTCCTCAACTGGAGGCTTACGACAAGATAATCCTGTCTCCGGGGCCGGGCATTCCGTCGGAAGCCGGCCTGCTGCTTGATGTAATCCGCAGCTATGCCAATCGCAAACCGATTCTTGGCGTGTGCCTCGGCCATCAGGCCATAGGGGAAGTGTTCGGAGGAAAACTGGAAAATCTCAGCGATGTTTTTCACGGCGTAGCTACCGAAGGAACACAGTTTGGCAACGACTATATCTTCAACGGTCTTCCCGATAGGATAGTGATGGGGCGCTATCACAGCTGGGTAGTGAGCAGGGATGGTTTCTCCGATAGCCTGGAGATAACGGCACAGAGTGATGAAGGCCAGATAATGGCATTGCGTCATCGCAGTTACGACATACACGGCATACAGTTTCACCCCGAGAGTGTACTCACCCCGGACGGAACGACAATCATCAGGAATTTTATAAACAATTAATAATAGAAACAATGAAAAAGTACCTTGAAGAGATTCTCAATCACGAGTATCTGTCCCGCGAAGAAACACACGACATCCTGATCAACATCACACAGGAAAAGTACCCCGGCGAACAGCTGGCTGCCCTGATGAGCATGCTCCAGCTCCGTGGAATCACAGTAGACGAACTCCTTGGTTTCAGGGACGGCATCCTTGAGACAGGCCTGTCCGTGAAACTCGATGCAGACAAATATGTCGATATCGTCGGTACGGGCGGCGACATGAAAAACACCTTCAATATCTCAACCTGCGCATGCGCGGTAGTGGCTGGAGCCGGCTACAATGTTGCAAAGCACGGCAACTACGCCAGCACCAGCACTTCAGGCGCCAGCGATGTGATGGCTCGCCACGGAGTACAGTTCTCTTTTGACGAAGACCGCCTGAACCGCTCCATGGAACAGACCCATCTGGTCTACCTTCATGCCCAGGTCTATGCGAAAGCCATGAAGTTTGTCGGTCCGGTAAGGAAAATCCTGCCTTTCATGACATTTTTCAATCTGCTCGGTCCGCTGGTCAATCCTTCTCAGCCGAAATGCAACGTCATGGGTACAGCCACTCTCGAGCAGATGCGCCTCTACAACAACGTATTCCAGAAGATGGGTGTAGATTATGCTATCGTAAACAGCACTGACGGCTATGACGAGATATCTCTGACCGGAACCTTCAAGATCAACACCAACAAATATGAAAAGGTGTTCGACCCCTCAGATTTCAATATGCCACTGACAAAAGACTACGACCTTTTCGGAGGCCGCACCGGCGAAGAAGCCTCAGCAATCTTCGACAGCGTCCTCGAGAACAGGGCAACGGAAGGCCAGAAGAACACCGTTCTTGCAAATGCCGCGGTTGCAATCCAGTGCATGGACCAAAGCCTGGACATCCTGCAGGCACTGGACATTGCCCGTGAGAGCCTTGAAAGCGGCAAAGCGCTGGCAAACTTCAAGAAATTCGTAGAACTGAACAGCTAAACTGATGGATATCCTTGACGAAATAACAGCCCACAAACGTTTGGAGATAGCAGCCCTGAAACAGCGTGTGCCATTCTCACTGCTTCAGAAGAGGGTGGAAGACGAACTGGAAAGCTGTCCACAGCCTTCGATGGTCCAGGCCCTGTTGTCTTCAGATACAGGCATCATTGCTGAATTCAAGCGAAAATCGCCTTCGAAAGGCTGGATAAAAGAAGCCGGTGATGCAACAGTAATTCCTCTGAGCTATGAACGGAACGGAGCTGCTGCAGTCAGTATCCTTGCCGACAGCAAGTATTTCGGAGGCAGTCCTGATTACATCAGCAAGGCCCGCCGGAGCGGAGTCACCCTGCCCATCCTTTACAAAGAGTTCGTGGTCGACGAATATCAGCTCTATACGGCCCGTCTCTGCGGAGCGTCTGCCGTCCTTCTTATAGCCTCGGAGCTGGAAAAGGATGAATGCAGGCAGCTGATGCACAGAGCCCATGAGCTTGGCCTCGAAGTTCTGCTAGAGATGCATTCGGAAAAAGAACTTGAATACGCTGAGCTGGAACCGGACATGTGCGGCATAAACAACCGGAATCTGGGCACTTTCGTGACCGATGTGGCAAATAGTTTCCGCATGGCTGAAAAGCTGCCGGCAGCTGCACTGAAGGTCAGTGAAAGCGGCATCAGCAGTCCTGAAACCCTGACAGCGCTGAGGCAATGCGGCTTCAGAGGTTTCCTTATAGGTGAGTTGTTCATGAAAGCGGAAGACCCCGGGCTTGCTCTCGGGCAATTGATAGGCAGGCTATGAAACCGGACATGAAAATCAAAGTATGCGGAATGCGCGATGCGGCAAATATACGCGCCGTAGAAGAGCTCGGGATTGACATCATGGGCTTTATATTCTGGCCACAGTCAAGTCGCTGTGTCAGCGAGGTGCCTGAGTATCTGCCCAAGAGCTGTCTGCGCACAGGTGTCTTTGTCGATGCAGAGCCCCGGAGCGTCCTCACTGCCGCGAAAGCTTTCCGTTTGGATTGCATACAATTCCACGGACAAGAAAGTCCGGAATATATTGCATACCTCAGAAAACTGACCGCCCGCCTCAACCCCGGGATGAAGTTTATCAAGAGCATACCGGTAATATCTGGGCAAGACCTCGAGAAGACGCAGCTATATGAAAACGTTTGTGATGCTTTCCTGTTTGACACCAAAGGGAAACTGCCCGGAGGCAATGGAAGCCAGTTCGACTGGGGCCTGCTGCTTGATTACAAAGGGGAGCTGCCATTTTTATTAAGTGGAGGAATAGGCCCCGGTGACGTGGAGAGGATAAGAGCTTTCCAGGCTCCGGGATGCATCGGCATAGATCTGAACAGCCGTTTCGAAACAGCTCCCGGAATAAAAGATGTGACAGCATTGGAATCATTTATAGAACAAGTAAGACGATGAACAAGATAGACAGACTATTTGCAGAACGTGGAGACAAGAAACTGCTTTCGCTGTATTTCTGCGCAGGCGACCCCACACTTGAAGGCACTGCCGATGTTATACGCGCCATGGAACGCCGCGGTATAGCAATGGTGGAAGTAGGTTTCCCTTTCTCCGATCCGCTGGCTGACGGGCCCGTGATCCAGACAGCGGCGACTAACGCTATACGTAACGGCATGACAATCTCAAAGCTGTTCGCCCAGCTGAAAGAAATCAAAGACGAAGTGTCGATTCCGCTGGTTTTGATGGGCTACCTGAATGTAGTCATGCAATACGGCATGGAACGGTTCTTCGAGAGTTGCCGGGACAGTGGTGTAAGCGGAGTGATAATCCCAGATTTGCCCTTCAGGGACTATATGGAGGAAGTGAGGCCGTTGGCAAAGCAATATGGCATACATATAATAATGCTGATTACCCCTGAGACGGAGGAAACGCGAGTTCGCTTCATCGATGACAATACCGACGGCTTCATCTATATGGTGAGCTCGGCTTCAACCACCGGGACCCAAAAGAACTTCGATGACAGCAAGCAGGAGTATTTCCGTCGCATCGATGCCATGAATCTGAAGCATCAGCGTATGATAGGTTTCGGCATAAGCAACAAGCAGACTCTCGAGGCAGCGCAAAAAAATGCTGCCGGTGCAATCATCGGCAGCAAATTCGTTTCTTTGCTTAGAGAGAGCGGCAAACCTGACGAAGCTCTCGACAAATTGTTCGAGGCTTTGTCAAGATAAAAACTGCTCCGCAACGCGGTTCTGTTCGTTGATGGCGTCGACAGTATAGCGGAATTGACGCATCTCGTCTTCTGTGAGATGCAAGTCAATGATTTCGCGCACACCGTCGCTGTCAATAATTGCCGGAACGCTTGTGAAGACATCACTGAAACCAAAATGCCCGTCAAGGTTCGTACATACGGGTATGACTCTGTTTTCGTTGTAGAGGATGGCGCGGGCTATCGCAATGACTGCAGAAGCTATCGCACAACTCGTGTATCCCTTGAGATTCAGCACCCGGGGGCCGGCACGGTGTACCCTGTCCAGGATTTCTTCGTAAGTGTAATTCTCAAATAGCTGGGGATTGTCTTCTTTTATCTGTTCCAATGACTTGCCACCCACACTGGCGATACTCCAGGGAACGAACTGGGAAGGTCCGTGTTCTCCTATAACGTATGCGTTGATATTGTGAGGGTCGACACTCATGATTTCCCCAAGCAGAAGCTTGAGACGTGCAGAGTCAATTGCGGTTCCTGTGCCGATGACCTGGTTGGAAGGCAGTCCTGACAGTTTCCAGATAAGGCGCGTTACGGCGTCGAGAGGGTTCGTGACAGACACTATGTAGCCATTGAAACCGGTGTCCATGAGGTCTTTGACCACAGGCTTTACCATCTTGCACGCTGCTGTCAGAGCCGATGAACGGATGACTTCTCCGTTCTCGTCCCTCTCGAGTGCACCTTGCGGTGTCCCCAGTGTGAAAATGACGATGTCTGCATCACCGCAGTCGGCATAATCTCCGGCATATACTTTCATGTTGCGGCTCATGTATTCGATGCTGTGGCGTAGATCCATAGCCTCTCCCTGAGCCTTGGCAGGATTGAACTTGTCGACGAGCACCAGTTCGTCGCAGATGCCTTGATTGATGAGGCCGTAGCAGACAGACGAACCGACAAGGCCGATGCCAACTACAGCAATCTTATGACTATGTTTAAGTGGCATATTAAAAATGCTATCAGAGTTCGATTTCAAAAGGAGAGACGGGCATGCCCTCTGCATTGTAGAGAGTGACGTCATCCCTGACATAATTCTTCCAGAGGTAACGGACTTTCTTGGGATTCTTGATGCCGCCGACATAGAGAACGACCCTGTTGCCAAGGATGGAAGCGTTCACACGCTGATATACTCCGTTCTCGTCAGACACTGCGAAGCCTCTGATCTCGTCGCCCTTGATGACAAGGCCATTGCCGATTTCGCTGAATGACAGATAAATCCTGCCATCTTTGAGTTCAGCTTTAGTGCATTCAGGAGAAAGCACTACGGTCTCACCGTAAGCAATTCTCATGGCTCCCTTGGCGAGACGCTCTGAAATGATTTTCTTGTTGGTAGGGTGGATGTTGTTCCAGGTTCCGATGTCGCAACCGACAGCCATCGCTGCATTTTCAAGCAGATGGGTGGCTTGTCTCTGGCCCTCGCGGACGTTGGCCCAACCGTCTTGGACGGGAAGGAAAGTTTTGGCCTGATGGCTCGGCAATTGAGCGATAAGAACCGGCATCTTGGGATTGCGGAAATCTTTTCTCCATGTGGTCATCATCCTGGCCAGGAAAGTGCCGTATTCAGGAGTGTTGCCGCTGTTCGTTTCGCCCTGGTACCATACAATACCCTTTGCATTGGCATTGGTTACGGGACTGAGCATGCCCCAGTAAAGACCGAACGGATTGCGGACGTTAGAGGTGTGCCTGATTTCTCTCTCGACATATTGCATAACGACAGGACGTTCTCCGGCAGGAGCACCACCGGGTCTTGCGAAGTTGCTGGGAATGTCTTCCTTGTAATATTTCCAACCGTCATTGAGAGAAATAGTGTCCCTCTCGAGACGCAGTTGGTACTGTTCGTCCTCGTAGAAGCCACCGTTAGCGCTTGCGCCGTTGATTTTGATGCAGATAACGTTCTTGCCCTCTTTGAGAATGCCGTCGGCAAAAGAATAGTTGCGGGGAGGATATTCGTAGCCAGTTGTTCCGACCCTGACGCCATTGATGAAAGTCTCATCAGACTGTGTGATGGTTCCCAACTTGAGCAGATTGTTCTTTGAGGCGGCTTGTTCAGCAGTAAGCCAGAGCTCGTGCCTGTAATAAATCAGGGCGCTGCCTGTGATGCCTACCTCTCTGAAATAGTGGGGCAGATATGCCGCAGACCACTCTGAATCGTCGAAGTCAGTTGCATAATAGTCAGGATTCTCTACGGGACGCTCAGCTGCTCCGGCTCCGCCGACAGGTCTTGCGAAAGTGCCCATAAAACCACCAGGATTCCTGGGCTGGGGATTGCGCTGAGCCTCGAGCGCCTCTGCATACTGAGGATAATCCTTGAGGTTGTCGGGACTCATCCAGCTCTCGATGGCTGTGCCTCCGACAGCGCACTGGATAATCGCTACAGGTACCTGATAGGTGTCATATATCCTGCGGGCGAAGAAATAGGGCACCATCGACATCTTCAGGCAAGTCTCGGGAGTCACTTCCTTCCATGAGCCTGAAGAGAAATCCTTCTGAGGACCGTCGTAAGCGTATTTCTCGCCAACGAGGAACTCGCGTATGAGGGGATTCGAGTAATGCAGGATATCGTCGCCGTAGTTGTCAAGCGCACGCTCCAGGGGAGTCTGCATGTTTGACTGGCCTGAGAACACCCATACATCGCCGAAGATGACATTGTGGACCTCGATGTCATTCACTTTGATGGTATAGGTCCTTCCGTCCCAGGAAGTAGCAGGAAGGATTACGAGCCAGTTACCGTTGCGGTCGGCTTTAGTATTATATGTATTTCCGTCGAAGGTGACGGTAACCCTCTCCTGAGGATCTGCGAAACCCCAGATGCGTGCAGGCTGGTCGCGCTGCAGGATTAGACCGTCGCTGATCATCTTGGGAAGTGTGACTTTAGCGTAAGCGCTTTGAGACAACAGCAATGCCGCCATGCTCAATACAATGAGGACATGTCTTTTCATAACAGGATATAAAAAGGGAATGGAAAATTAATAAGAGAAGAGCCTTTCACGGGACTCGAACCCGCGACCTGCTCATTACGAATGAGCTGCTCTACCGACTGAGCTAAAAAGGCTTTTTGCATCGCAAAAGTAACAAAAAATCTATTTCTGCAATGCTTCTTTTTTACCACGCAAGGGCTCCGGCGCCGAGGATGGCAGCGTCTGATTCCTTGAGTGCAGAGGGAATGATGGAAATCTTATCTTTCCAGATTGAAAGCAGATTGGCATTCATAGCTTCGCGCATCGGCTTGAAGATGAATTCGCCGGCCCTGGCCAAGCCACCGAAGAGTACAATAGCCTCCGGAGCGCTGAATGCAACGAAATTGGCGCAAGATTCTCCCAGAATCCTTCCGGTATAGTTGAAGACGTCGATGGCAAGCTTGTCACCTTTGACAGCTGCTTCATACACGTCTTTTGATGTGATTTCCTGGACTGAAGCAAGGACGCTGTCGTCATACTTGCCGCTTTCAAGCCATTCACGGGCAGTCTTGGCGACTCCGATAGCAGAAGCGTAAGCCTCGAGGCAGCCGTCATGACCGCAGCCGCAGCGACGACCGTTGTTGCGTACTGCGCAGGTGTGGCCGAGCTCTCCGGCGAAACCGTCATGTCCGTAAACAAGCTGGCCGTTGATGACGATACCGCTGCCGACGCCGGTTCCGAGGGTCAGCATGATGAAGTCTTTCATGCCGCGGGCAGCACCGTAAGTCATTTCACCCACTGCGGCGGCGTTTGCGTCGTTTGTCACTGTGACAGGGATGTTCAACTTAGACTCGATGTATTGTTTCAGGAATACTCTCTTGCCGTTTGCCCAAGGCAGGTTGGGGGCGTCCTCAATCATGCCGGTGTAGTAATTGCCGTTGGGAGCGCCAATGCCGATGCCCTGGATCTGGTCAAGCCCTATGGTTGAAGCGAGGGACTTGATGGTGTCGCACACTGAGTCCATGAATTTTTCACCCTCGTCCGGGCCGTATTTAGAAGTAATGACAGTCTGTGCGGGAATTTCTCCGCGACGGTCTACGATGCCTATTTTTGTGGTTTGACCTCCAACGTCAACGCCAACTACAAATTCTTTATCCATAGTAATATCAATTAATCAACAGGAATATCTTTATTAACGTTCTTGCTGCCCCAGATGGCATAGTAGAGAAGATATGCAAGCATTGCAACTACCAGCCAGTAGCTGGGGATGGCGCCGGCACGCTGTGCTATGGCCTGCTGTATGAGCGGCATAATACCTCCGCCGACAACCATCATCATGAAGATGCCGGAAGCCTGCTCGGTGTATTTGCCGAGACCCTCGACAGCGAGGTTGAAGATGGCGCCCCACATGATTGAGGTGCAGATACCGCAGAGGGCGAGGAAGATACATTTCATCGGCACGGCTGAGCCTTTGACTGTCATGCTGACGCTTTCAGGCAAGAATATGGCGATGAGAAGCAGGAGTATAGCAAGCGATGACACGGAAATCATCTGGGTGCGGGTGCTGATCTTACCGCTGAGTGTACTGCTGAGGAAACGTCCGATCATCATCAGGAACCAGTAAGAAGCTGCGAGGAAGCCTGCCACTGCAGCCGAGCCCTCGAAGCCAAGGTCTGAGATGTAGAAGTTCAGCTGAGCAGGGATTCCAATCTCGATGCCGACATAGAAGAAGATGGCGATGACGCCGAGCACTGTGTGGCGGAAACTCCATGCGCTGTGCTCGTATGCGGTAGCCTTGCGCTCCTGTGCGGGCTCAGGAATCTTGACAAATGAGATTATGACGAAGGCCAATGCAAATACACCCATTGCAATGAAGAGCAGGGGAACTACGTCAGACATGGCCGTATTGTCGGTGACAGTGCCGATAAGCACGCCGACAAGCAGGGGAGTGAGGGTGCCGGTGAGGGAGTTGAGGGTACCTCCGGTCTGGATTAGCTGATTGCCGCGGTTACCGCCGCCGCCGAGGATGTTGAGCATCGGATTTACGACGGTATTGAGCATGCAGACACAGAAGCCGCAGACGAACGCACCGAGGAGGTAAACATAGATGGCGCTTTCACCAAGGAAACCGAAACTTGAGAGATACTGGATGCAGATGCCTATGAAACCTGTGGCAAGTGCGATAAGGGTTGTTTTCTTGTAGCCGATCTTGACAAGCATCTTGCCTGCGGGAATACCCATGAACAGGTATGCGGCGAAGTTCATCATGTTACCCATCATCGCAGCCCAGCTGTACTGGCCTTTCCAGATGTTGCCGAACGGAGCGGCCATGTTGGTGACGAATGAAATCATCGCAAAGATGAAACACATCGTGACAATTGCGACGAGTCTTCCATTCTTGTTGGTTGTAGTAGTATTGGTCATAATATTAATTGGTTATTATTGTCCATAATAGTTATCCAAAATTAACGATTTTAATCAAAAAAACCTCTAAATTTGGTTCAGTTATTGCTTTAGACGAAAATCAAATATCCGATACCATGAAAAGATTAATTGCTACAGTAGTCCTCGTGCTTGCCTGCTGCCTTTGCAGCATGCCCGCAAGCGCCCAGTCCAAACTCGACAAACTCGTCGGCACCTGGCTTATGAAAGTAGATATGAACGGCCAGGAAATGGAATTCACCTATAACGTACAGAAAACGGACGAAGGTGTTTTCGCAGTCATGGAAATGCCCGGAGCTCCGGAGCAGAAGCTGGAGATCAAAGAAATCAACGGCAAGCTGCAGAGTCAGCTCGATGTCCCGGAATTCGGCTCGGTGATTGACATCAGCTATGCATTTGTCGATGACGATACCGTAAATGTCGCAGTTGATGCAGGCGGGTTCTTCATGGAATCAGCCATGACGAGAGTCAAGAAATAAACTTTAGCCCCTGATATGAAAAACTATGCTATGAACTTCATACTGGCAGCATTGCTGCCGGTATTTCTTTGTGCAGGTGCCGGTTGTTCCCGCACAGTAGTCACCACTTCCAATCCTGTCATCTACGGCGACGTTCCCGATCCGGATATCATCAGGGTGGGCGACGATTACTACATGACAAGTACCACCATGCATTTGCTGCCCGGCGTGCCGGTTATGCACAGCACCGACCTGGTCAACTGGGAAATCGTTTCTTATCTGTATGATGAACTCGAAAGTAATGACAAGGCCAGCCTGCTGAACGGAGAACACAGCTACGGCGGTGGCTCATGGGCTTCGTCGATCAAATATGCCGGCGGAGAGTTCCATGTCTGCTTCATTGCGAATGAACAGCACAAAAGCTATATCTATCACACTAAAGACCTGACGTCTGGTAAGTGGACCCGCAGCGACTTCGACCTGGTCTTTCACGATCCGGCCCTCTTCGAGGATGAGGACGGCACCGAGTGGGTTGTCTATGGCAACGGCGTGCTGCATATCACTCAGCTGACCGACAATTTCCACGCAATCAAGAAAGATGGAATCGTCGACAGCGTACTGCTCAACTTGCGCTCACGCGAGTTGAACCTGAACGCAGAGGGCAGCCACATGTACAAACGCAACGGATACTATTATATATTCGACATCGACTGGCCCCGCGGAGGCGTACGTCGCGAAATCGTCAACAGAAGCAAGAACCTGATGGGCCCTTATGAGCAGAAGACTGTGCTTTATACGACTCTCAATGAAGGTAAAGGCGGTTTCTCTGCCAACGGTGTCGCCCAGGGCGGTATCGTGGACACTCCGACCGGCGAATGGTATGCCTTCCTGTTCCAGGATCACGGCCCTCTTGGCCGCTGCCCGGTGCTCGTTCCGATGGAGTGGAGCGACGATGACTGGCCTGTAATGGCCGGCGGTGATGCCGCAGGTGCCGCTACTGGCAAGACCTACGGTATGGCTCAATTGCCGGAAGTCGGCGTTATGCCTGCCGAGGTTGGTGTAAAGACAAAGAAAGTGACGGTGGCCAACTGGTTTGGAGATGACGAGTTCGACTATGACACAAACAAACTTGGTCTGGCATGGCAGTGGAACCACAACCCTGATCCGGCCGGCTGGAGCCTCACCGAACGTCCGGGTTGGCTGCGTCTTAAACCTACGAATATAGCGCCGCATATTTTCAGGGCCCGCAACTCGCCGTCACAGAGAACCGCAGGTCCTCGCTGTACCACGGATGTCCTGATGGATTTCAGCGGCTTGCAGGCTGGCGACAGGGCAGGTATCTGCGCTTTCCAGAGCAATTATGCCTCAGTGGGTATCGCAGTTGACGAGAATGGCGTTAAACGCCTCAGTGTTCTCAAGAGAGCTGCCGGCCGCGAAGGCAAGCGCGCTTTCGGAGCTGACGATGACGGCGCCGAGGAGGTTCTTTCAGTGCCGGTCCCTGAAGGAGTTTCTACAGTTGCCTTGAAGATCAAATATGTTTTCGATCCAGCTGACGACAATGACACCAAGCGTGACTTTGCGACGCTTGCATATTCGTTCGGCGGAGACGGTAACTGGCAGGATTGCGGAATAGAACTGCAGATGCGTTACACCCTTGATGTTTTCATGGGATATCGTACATTCTTGTATTGCTATTCAACTCTTGCAACAGGAGGCCACGCTGACTTCGACTACTATCACATTACAGTAGACTAAGCCTGTTCTGAAGCCTTCTCCTGAGGTCCGGCAAAACGTTTCTGGTATTCCTTGGCCGACATTCCGAAGAATTGCTTGAATGCGGTCGAGAAGACAGAAGGATTGCTGTATCCCACCGAATAGGCTATCTGTGCAATGTTTTTCTTCTCTCCTTTGAGCAACTGCGCAGCCTGATTCAGGCGGATTGTGCGGATATACTCTCCAGGAGAAAGGTTTGTGATTTCCTTTATTTTACGGTGAAGGTGTCCTCTGCTGATGCCAATGGCCTCGGCAAGCATCTCCACGTTGAGGTTGGAGTCTGAAATGTGTTCGTTGATCACTTCAAGGACTCTTTGCATCAGTGCGTCATTGTTGCTCTGCAACTCTATAGGCTGAAGCATATCTTTCGAAATCTGCATTTCCTTGATATGGCTTGCTAGACGGGAGCGGCTCATGATGAGGTTGTTGCAGTTCAGGATGAATTCATCTTCGTTGAACGGCTTGGAGATGATGGCGTCGGCACCTGTCATCAGACCCTGCACCCTGACTTCTTCACCGGGCAGCGCCGTAAGCAGCAGAACCGGGACATGGGCTGTGTTGGCATTGCTCTTGATCCGTTTTACCAGGGTTATTCCGTCTATTCCGGACATCATGACCTCAGCGATGACCAGATCGGGAACTTCGGCTATCGCAGCGTTCAGGCCTTCGATAGGGTTAGTGTATGTGGTTATATTGAATAAAGGACTCAGCATGAGGCGGAGATACATCAAAATGTCAGGATACTCGTCAATGGCGATGATTGAGTATTTCCGGCCGGAATTAGAGCTGTCAGCGGTCTCATCTGCCTCATTTTTATTTCCTGAGTTGATTGTGT
>Ga0310786_10006044_pt1 | contig 16241 bp, 9 predicted proteins | sample AusTroGonzalo_MG_FD_203881 | JGI IMG/M metagenome (GOLD analysis project Ga0310786, IMG submission 203881) | Bovine rumen microbial communities from tropical cattle in Woodstock, Queensland, Australia - Gonzalo_03 (v2) (version 2) | ecosystem: Host-associated > Mammals > Digestive system >... | reverse complement strand
CCACGGAGACGCGTCTCGCCAAGGGGCTCGTTGAGCGCATCGGCGCGGGCGGTCCGGCAAACCACGCCGAGGCCCTCAAGCAGGTCGTGGCGGATCTCGGCAATCCGACCGATATCGACGCCATCGGCCACCGCGTGCTGCACGGCGGCGAGGTGTTCAAGGACTCCGCTCTCATGAATAAGGCCAACATGGCCAAGGCCAAGAAGCTCGTCAAGTTCGGCCCGCTGCACATGCCTGCGAACCTAGGCGGCATCGAAGCGTGCGAGAAGATATTCAAGGGCGTGCCCAACGTTGGCGTGTTCGATACCGCTTTCCACCAGACCATGCCCGATTGCGCCGCTATGTACGCAATCAACCCCGAGTACTACAAGAAGTACGGCATCCGCAAGTACGGCTTCCACGGCACCAGCCACAAGTTCGTGACGCAGGCCGCCGCCGAATTCCTTAAGAAGAGCCCCTCCAAGGTCAACCTGGTTACATGCCATCTCGGCAACGGTTCCTCGCTCGCGGCGATCAAGAACGGCGAAGTCGTCGATACTTCGATGGGCCTCACGCCGCTCGCCGGTCTCGTGATGGGCACCAGATGCGGCGACATCGACGCCGCAGCCGTGCTTTCGCTCATGGAAAGCGAAAAGAAGACGCCTGCCGAAATGGATACGATCCTCAACAAGCAGTCTGGCCTGCAGGTGATCAGCGGCGTCAAGGGCGGCGACATGCGCGACATATGCAGCAACGCCGAGAAGGGCTGCAAGGACGCCGAGCTCGCGCTCGAAATGTGGGCGTACCGCGTGGCGCTATACATCGGCGCCTACAATACGGTTGTCGGCGGCGCGGATGCAATCATCCTGACCGGCGGAATCGGCGAGAATTCGTCCGAGGGCCGCGAGCGCGTAATCAACAGGCTCGGTGCGCTCGGCATCAAGCTTGACAAGCGCGTAAACGCGAAGACCCGCGGCGTGACCGCGGTCGTCTCGACCAAGGATTCCAAGATTCCGGTTGTCGTGCTTCCCACCAACGAGGAGCTGATGATCGCAAAGGATACCGTGAGGGTACTCAGCAAGTAAAAGGGAGGATTCATGAACGCCATACAGGAAATCGTCAAGAAAGCTTCCGCGCTCAACGGCACGATCGTGCTGCCCGAGGGAATGGATGCGCGCGTCATCACGGCCGCATGCGCATGTGTCGACCGCAAGATCTGCACGCCCGTGGTGCTCGGCACCCCGGAGGAAATCTCCGCCGCCGAGGAGAAGGCCGGCCTCAAGCTCGCCGACCGCGGAATCAAGACCATCGACTACACGCAGGGCGATGCCGAACTCGAGAGCGCGTATCTCGAAGCGTGGAACGCCAAGGAACAGCGCAAGCCCGCCGAGAAGCAGAAGATCATCGATCTCGCGACGGCCGAAAAGACCCTGCGCACCAAGCGCATCTACTTCGGCGGCATGATGGTCAAGCTCGGGCGCGTGAACGGTCTGGTGGCGGGCTCCATCGCTTCCACCGGCGACATGCTCCGCGCGGCATTCCATACGCTCGGCACGCAGAAGGGCGTCAAGACCGCATCCTCCTGCTTCATCATGGACCTCAAGCGCCCGACTCCGTCCGGCGATTCCGTGCTCGCCTTCGGCGATTGCGCTGTGATTCCCAACCCGACGGCCGAGCAGCTCGTCGACATAGGCCTGGCGACCGCACAGACCTACCACGATTTGACCGGCAACGAGCCGCGCGTGGCCTATCTTTCGTTCTCGACAAAGGGTTCCGCCGCAGGCGAGCTCGTCGAGAAGGTGCAGAAGGCAGTAGAGCTTGCAAAGCCCGTCTTTGCCGAGAAGGGCATCAAGATGGACGGCGAACTCCAGTTCGACGCGGCCATCGTGCCTGCGGTCGGCCAGCTCAAGAACCCCAAGGGCGACATACAGGGCAATGCGAACGTATTCATCTTCCCCGATCTGCAGGCAGGAAACATCGGCTACAAGATCGCCCAGCGCCTAGGCGAGGCGGATGCGATCGGCCCCAACCTGCAAGGTCTCGCGAAGGCGATGAACGACCTTTCGCGCGGATGCTCCGCAGAGGACATCGTCGGCACGATTTGCGTGACGCTTTTGCAATCCACCACCAAGTAAACCAAGGGGGCTCTAGGAAATGACTGACGAAGATATGCTTTCACGCGCCAGAGAGGTTTTCGACATAGAGATCGAGGGCCTGCGGCGCACGCGCGAATCGCTCGGGGAAAGCTTCACCGCGGCGGTCCGGTTGATGCTGGACTGCATCCGCTCCGAAGGCATAATCGTCGTCACCGGCGTAGGCAAGAATCTTGCGATAGCCGAGAAGATGAGCGCCATCTTCGCGTCGACCGGCTCGCGCTCCATATGCCTCAATCCCGTGCAGGCCATGCACGGCGATCTGGGTATGGTGGCGCCGCGCGACGTGCTGATAGCGCTGAGCTTCTCCGGCGAATCGGAGGAGGTTCTCCGCCTGATACCGGCAATCCGCCGCCACGGGCTGAAGGTGATATCGCTCACGGGCCGCCCCGATTCTTCGCTGGCGGCGATGAGCGACATACACCTTGCCGTGCCGTGCGGCCGGGAGGCGTGCCCGTTCGGCATGGCCCCCACGAACTCCACCACCGCCACCATGGCCATGGGCGACGCCTTGGCCATGGTGATGATAGACGCGATGAAGTTCGATATTTCGAGCTACGCCATGAACCACCCTGCCGGTGCAATAGGCCGCGCGCTGGTGCTCAAGGCCACAGACGTTATGAGAAAGGGCGATGCGCTTGCCGCGATACCGCCCAGCACCCCCGTCCTAGACGCGTTGCTCGCGATGACCGCCGCGAAGGCGGGCAGCGCGGTGATTGTGGACGGCGAGGGCAAGCTGCTCGGAATATTCACGGACGGAGACTTCCGCCGCAACATGGCCAAGACCGCGGGCGTGGGCGCCGCCGCGTTGATGGCTTCTCCAGTGGAAAAATACATGACGCCCAATCCGATGTTCGTCAAATCGAACGTCTTTGCCGCAGAGCTCCTCAAGGTGTTCGAGAAGCGGCGTATCGACGATTTGCCCGTTTGCGACGCCGACGGCCGCGTGGTCGGGCTCGTGGACATAAACGATCTTCCAAAAATGAAAGTGCTTTAAGAAAGGAACAATACCGATGAACATGAAACTTGCCACACTTGCCCTGGCAGCTCTCGCTGTGGGCGTTGCATATGCCGCACCAACCGCAAAGACCACCGGCTCCAAAGCCAAGAAGCCCGCCGCCGCGGCCGCAGCCGCGGAAGAAGAAGGCGCGCCTGCCGGCAAAGAGGCCAAGGTAACCATCGACCAGTTCCCGAAAGTCGGCCGCCAGTCCACCCTAGCCGCGCCTTCGCTTTCCGGCAACTCGATCATCGGCCGCTGCTACACCAAGCCGCGCAGCTGGATCGTGCTCGAAGCCAAGTACACCACCTACGCCAAGTGGCAGGAGCAGCTCACGTTCACGTGGCATGTCCTCCTCGAGACGAAGACCGCCACCGAGAACAAGGGCAACAAGGAAGGTCTCGCGCCTTATTCCTACTTCACGACTTCCGTGACGTACCAGAATATTCCGCAGGGCTCGCACGCCGCATCCGTGTGCCTGCATCCTTCGTACCTCGAGCGTTTCGGCGAGCCGAAGGCGATCGGCCTCGTGATCGCAAACCGCAACGGCGACGTGCTCACCGGCGATTGCGAAAGCGAAATCAAAGGCATCAAGTCGCATGAAATGTTCTGGGACGACCCCAAGATCATGGATGCGAAGATGGACGGCGAACCTATGATCGAACGCAGGCAGGGACTCTTGGACCGCTCCAAGACCATCTGGGCGCTCGTGAACCCCAACGACTACGAACAGGTGGCTCAGTAATATGGCTAAGAAAATCTTGACACTCAATATCGGCGCTTCCGCAATCGCACTTGCGGAATACGAGGCCGGTTCGGGCGGCGCGCTCGCGCTGACGAACTACGGTCTTGCGCCTTTGGCCGCGCCTTTGGACGCGGGCAACGCCCCCACGATCCTCGCGCCTGCATTGATGCAGATCGTCCGCGAGAAGGGCATCAAGCCCGGCAAGGTGGCGATTTCGGTCTCCGGGCAGATGGCGTTCCTGCGCCCGGCCGCGATTGCCATGGCCGGCGGCGAAGACAAATTCGAGCAGATGGTCCGCTATGAAATCGAGCAGAACATCCCGTTCCCGCTCGATGAAATGGTCTGCGACAGGCAGATCATGGGCGAGACCGAGAGCGGCGACAAGGCCGTGCTCATCGTGGCGGCGAAAATCGAGCAGATCGAGTCCGTGACCGACGCCGTGGCTTCGGCCGGCTTCGTGCCAGAGCTCGTGGACGTGGCCCCCGTGGCCCTCACGAACGCGCTGCGCACGATCACCGGCGAAGGCGACAACTGCACGGTGCTGCTCGATATCGGCGCGAAGACGACCACGCTCGTGATTTCCGAGGGCGAGAAGATCTACAACCGCGCCATTCCCGTGGCTGGCAACACCATCACCAAGGAAATCGCGCAGGCGCTGGGCTGCACGCTCGAAGAGGCGGAGCAGATCAAGCGCAACAACGCCTACGTTTCCATGGGCGGCGTCACGGAGGACGAGGACCCCACGCTCGACCGCGTATCCAAGGTCTGCCGTGCGGTGTTGACGCGCATCAACGCCGAGATCAACCGCTCCATAAACTTCTACCGCAGCCAGCAGCACGGCGGCACGCCGCACAAGCTCTACATCACAGGCGGCACGGCGCTCCTGCCTAGAATCGACGAGTTCTTTGCGCAGTCGCTCAACATCGAAGTGGAGTTCTTCAACCCGCTCGGCGGAATGACGTTCGGCCCGGCGGTAAACCAGGATGCCCTGCAGTCCGACGGCGCGTTTCTCGCGGCAACCGCCGGCGTGGCTGTGCACGCCGCCGGCAACGCCCCGATCTCGATCAATCTGCTTCCGCCTTCGATTCTCGAGGCCCGCGCCGAGGTCAAGCGCATACCGGTGGTAGCGGCGGGCGCGTTCGCGTTCGTGGCGGCTTGCGTCTGCACGTTCCTCGCCGTCAACCACTCCATCGACGTGGTCGACGCGTGCGACCAGTCAATCTCGGGCATGGTCACTTCGCTCAAGAGCATCGAGAAGAAGATCCAGGATGCGCAGGCCGAGGTCGAAAAGGAAACGGCCGAAAGCCAGGAGGTGCAGAACATACTCTACAGGCGCGCCGCAACGGTAATCAAGCTCGGCGCCGTCCGCCAGGCAATCGGCGACGACATGTGGATATACCGTTGGGAGGATGGGAAGATCGTGATTCGCGGCTGGAAGGATCGCATAAACGCGTTCATTCAGCGCGCCAACGCCAAGGGCGCAAAGAGCCAGACCGCTTCGGAGCTGGTGGTTGCCCGCCTGAAGGCGCACGCACTGGTCAACCCCGACTCCGTAAAAGTCACCGACATGTCCACGATGGGCAAGGATGGCTGCATCGAACAATTCGTAGTGGAGCTTGAGTTCAAATGAACAAGAATAAAATCATAATGTGCTCGATCGGCGGCATCGCCGTGCTGGCGGCGCTCGCGCTCGGGTATCTCGCTTTTTCCGCATGGCAGGAGAAGGAGGAGAAGCTCGAAGAACTCGAGGCCAGCAAGGGTAGCGTCGAGAGGATAAAGAAGGCGGCCATCGCGCCGACCGAGCAGTCGCTCGCGGCGATCGAGGAGAACCGCAAGGCTCTTGCGATCTGGCGCAACGAGGCTCTCGCCGCCGCTTCGCAGGGCGACATATCCGTTGATGCCACCATCACGCCCGAGGCGTTCAAGCGCCAGATCGGCGATGAGGCGCGCGAAGAGGCCCACAAGCCGGGCGGAGCTGAAGGCAAGATCGTGAAGGAAGATTTCGCCTTCGGGTTCAAGGACCTGATTGCGGGCGGCAGCATGCCCGACCGCTCCCAGCTTCCTTTCCTGCAGCGCCAGTGGTACGACATCAAGCTTTTCACCGATACGCTTTCCGAGAGCGGAGCCATAGAGCTTCTCGAGGTCTCGATTGCCGAAAAGAAGGTAGAGGAGCCCGTAGCCAAGCCCAAGAAGGGCGCGCGCGGCAAGAAGGCCGAGCCCGAGAAGAAGCCCGTCGCCGATGCGCAAAGCTACGAGATCAAGTTCACTGCCCGCCCGACCGCGCTGGTCAAGACGATCAACGCGTTCGCGATGGCCACGCGCTTCATCACGGTGGACTCCCTGACGTGCGTCCGCATAGAGGATACTCTCGCCGCCGCCCTTGGCGACAAGGACAAGGATGCCGCGCAGCGTCCGGCCACGCGCCGCCGCCGCCGCCGCGGAGCTGATGCCGAAGAGGGCGCCGAGAACGCCGAGGAAGGCGAAACCGCCAAGAAGGGCCTCGTGATCGACCCGGCCACGGAATCTCCCTTTATAGTTACAATGAAGTTGACCACATACGACTTCGGCACCAAGGCCGAAGCGCCCGCAGAGGTAAAGGAGGTGGAAGAATGATTTCTGCCAATGCTGACAAAGGATTCTTGGCCGCGCACTGGGATTGGCTTGTTGCGGGCCTGGGCGTGCTTGCCCTGCTGTGCGGCGGGGCTTTCCTCGGATTGGAATTGGCCGTGGACCCCGATGCCCGCGCTTCCGAAGTACGTGCGGAAGTGGCCAGCGGCAGCCGCGCCGAGACCGGCGTGGAGGCGGTCAACATGGCGCCTTACGATATAGCCATCAAGGAGCTGTCGTCGCCGACAAAGCTCGTGGAGCCTGCAGAGACCCTGGGCAGCTTCCTCGCTTCCGAGCGCCGCATCTTCTGCGAACAGGGCGACGACGCCGACCACAAGAGCTGCGGACAGCCCATGCCCGCAGACCTTAAGGTTTGCCCGATCTGCCAGACCAGGCAGCCTGAGGAAAAGAAGGTTGCTCTCGACTCCGATGGCGACGGCCTTCCGGACGAGTGGGAAATCGCCGCCGGTCTGGACCCGAACGTTCCCGACGCCGATGCCGACGCCGACAACGACGGCTTCACCAACGCCGAGGAATATGCCGCCGGCACCGACCCCAAGAATCCCGAATCTCATCCGGATTACCTCGATTCGCTGAGGCTCGTTCTGCCGCTCAGGACCACGGTGCTGCCTTTCTACTTTGAAAGCGTCTCCAAGATTCCCAGCGGATGGAGGTTCTTCTTCAAGGATCCTAAGAAGAAGAACGATTACGGAAAGCCCGGCAAGGTCTACTCCGTGGTAGCAGGCGACCCCATCGGCGACACCGGCTATGTGGCTAAAGGCTACGAGCAGAAGAGCGTCAAGCAGGCCATAAAAGGCGGCAAGGGAATGGAAAAGACGGTGGACGTCTCCGAGGCCGAAATCGTGCGCAAGGCGGACGGACGCGCCGTGCGGCTTGTGGTCGGCGAGAAAAACAAGCCGATCGACGTGCAGGCTACGCTTGTCTACGAGCGCACGGAAACGAAGGAGTTTACCGTGGTCGCCGGTGCTGAAATTGAGCTAAATGGCACAAAATACAAGGTTTTGGAGCTGAAAGCGCTACCTCAGAACGGTGCAAGAGTAACTCTCAAGAACCTTGCAACGGGCAAAGCCCGGAGCATTGACGCACTTGAACAGTAGCAAAAAAAACGCTATAATACCGACTGTAAAATCTAAGGAGCAGATTTCGCTATGAGGCAGATCAGGAAAAACATTGTTGCGCTGGGCGCAGCCGTTGTGCTGGCCGCAGGTGGTCAGTGCGTCTTTGCGCAGGACGATCTGGATGATCTTCTGAGAGACCTGGAAGCCGAGTCTTCGGCGGGGGTCACGGAAGTGCAGGCAGAGGTTGCGGTCCAAGAAGAGCCGCAGGCCGAAGAGCCCGAAGAGGCGGCGGAAGAGGAACCCGCCGCCGCAGAAACCGCCGAAGAGCCTGCCGCCGACGATGGCGAGGCCGCCGCAGAAACCGCCGAAGAGCCTGCCGCCGACGATGGCGAGGCCGCAGCGGAACCCGGCGAGGAGCCTGCGGGCGAAGAACCGGCCGAAGCCGAAGAGGATGCCGGCGAGGCCGCCGGGGAATCCGAAGGCGATGAGACTGCGGAAGAGGAGTCCGGCGAGGGCGAGGAGCCTGCCGCGGAAGAGCCTGCCGTAGAACCGGCCGCCGAGGAACCTGCCGCCGAAGAACCGGCGGCCGAAGAGCCTGCTCCGGCCGAAGAGCCTGCTGAAGAGGAAACTTCCGGTGAAGAGCCCGCAGCGGAGGAACCTGCTGCAGAGGAACCCGCCCCGGAAGAACCTGCTGCGGAAGAAGAACCTGCCGCAGAGGAACCAGCAGGTGAAGAGCCTGCAGCCGAAGAGCCCGCAGCAGCGGAGGAACCTGCTCCCGCACCGGCCGAAGAACCTGCCCCCGCCGTTGCACCGAATCCAGATGCCGAACTTATAGAGAACATCCGTGCAGCCGAGCGCGTCCGCCGCAATGCGTACGATCTCCAGGCACGCCGTGAAATCGAGAACGCCCGCGCAAGCCTGAAGCGCGGCGAACCCCTCGCGGCGGTCAAGAGCTACGCGAACGCCAAGAAGCTCCTCAACGATAGCGCCGCCAACATCGGTCTCAGAAAGGAATGCGACCAGGGCATCGCCGAGGGTCTCTACCGCGCAGCCATGCAGGAAGATTCCGTCGGCCGCAGGGACCGCGCCAAGAAGCTTATGGGCAAGGCGGTCGACATGCGCCACCCGAAGGCCCGCCGCCAGCTCGAAGTATGGAACTCCGAGGAAGATCCGGACAAGAACAAGACCGACCTTTCCGAAGTGAGCAGCCGCCGCAACTCCGAGGAGTACAACGAACAGCGCGCGAAGAACCTTCAGCACCTGAAGCGCTCCCGCCAGCTCCTCGGCACGCGTGAGCTAGACCGCGCCCTTGACGAGTGCGAACTAGTGCTCGTTAACGATCCTTACAACCAGACCGCTCTCAGGCTCAGGAGCATAATCCAGAAGAAGCGCCAGACAATCCTCGTAGAGGAGCGCAAGGCCGCCCGCGAGGGCATGCTGGCCGACGTGGACCGCGCGTGGCGTCCGGTGTACGCCGTAGATGCGCGCGAAGTGGAGCAGTCCAAGTCCACCACAATCAAGACGAATCTTAGCGGCGATCCCACGATGGCCCTCGAGCAGACGATTCTCAAGCGCATGAAGGAAATGCGCCTGCCTTCGATCTCGTTCAAGCCGCCGGCCACGATCATCGACGCGGTGGAGTTCTTCCGCGGCGCTTCGCGCGACTACGACCGCCCCGACATTCCAATCGAGCAGCGCGGCTTCAACTTCGTGCTCAAGACCCCCGAGACGCTCCGCGCTTCCGCGGCGCCAGTCCAGGAGGAGAGCGAAGGCTTCGGCGGGGGCGACGAGGAAGAGCCCAGCGCCGCACAGGCCGGCGTGCCCGTGATTCCGATGATCACCGCGAGCGACATCACCTTCTATGAAGCGTTGAAGCTCGTCTGTGAATCCGTCGACTACAAGTTCAAGGTCCAGGGCCCGATCGTCATGGTCATGCAGAAGGATATGTCCACCGATGAAATGGTCATCCGCTCCTACCCCGTGGTCTCCGCCTTTATGGAGAGAATGGGATCCGCATCCAGTGACATGAAGGAGATGAAGTCCGCAGGTTTCGGCGGCAGCTCCTCGCGCAAGGATGACGAGGGCGAAGAAAACCAGGAGCGCGACTGGAAAGAGTTCTTCTCGCTGCTCGGCGTTAGCTGGCCAGAGGGCTCCAGCATCATGTACATCAAGACCATCGGCAAGCTGCGCGTGAAGAACACTTACGAGAACCTCGCCGAACTCGAGAAGGCCTTGACGGAAATGAACGCCGATCCCAAGCTTATCGAAATCGAGGCGCGCTTCGTGGAAGTCTGCCAGGAAGACCTGAACTCGCTCGGCTTCGAGTGGATTCTCAACTCCGACTACTCTGTAGGCCTCGGCAAGCACGTTTCCCGCGCTCTCGGCGTCCGCAGGGGTGCATGGGGCACCAACAGCGGCAGCGAGACCTACACCGAGTCCATCAAGACCGATACTGGTGCCACCGCCACTGGCTCCGGAACTACCGGCGGTGTGTACGGCATGGGCGCAGGCGCATCGCCCTACACGACCACGACCACGGCCAGCACTTCGTACTCCGCCGAGAATTCCCGCACGATCAAGCGCTACACCAACGGCGCCAGCTGGATCCGCAACGGCTCCAAGCACGGCAACATGGGCATCAACGCGTTCGGCGGCGATTCCACCTACTCGACCAACATGCGCTATCTCTCGACCGACTCGAACCACATTTCCGGCCAGAGCAATTCGAACAACGATGCGTTCATGCGCGTAAACGCGTTCCTCGGCTCCGCCGACCTCTCGATGATCCTCCACATGCTCTCGCAGCGCAACGACACGGACCTCCTCTCCGCCCCGAAGGTGCTCACCAAGCCGGGCGAAGAAGCCGTGATCAAGGTGGTCACCGAGTACATCTATCCTACGGACTACGATGTGCAGCTCCAGTCCTCCTCGTCCAGCGGTTCCTCTAACGGCGGTTCGCAGTCCGCGATTCTCGCTGTCGTTGAGCCCCAGAGCTTCACGATGCGCGAAGTCGGCGTGATCCTCGACGTTACGCCCACGCTCACGGACGACGGCAACTTGATCGACCTCAAGCTCACTACGCAGGTCGTCGACGAGCCCGAGTGGAAGAACTACGGTATGCGCATTCCGTTCACGGGCAACTCCTCGCTGCAGTCCTTCGAAGGCATTGGCGATATTCTCACCGGCCTTTCCGAAGTGCTGACCTCGCTCGGCACCGGCTTGAGCGACACGGTGAAGGCCGCCTTCGCGGAGTCCACGGTCAACGCCGCCGATAGCGCGCTCTCCAGCCTGACGCAGAGCTCCTCCGAGAACATCACATACTACGATGCTCCGATGGAACAGCCGTTCTTCCACGTCCGCTCGATCGATTCCTCCGTGTCAGTGTTCCCTGGCGCCACAATCGTGATGGGCGGCCTCATCACCGAGCAGCGCAAGGCCATGGACGACAAGATTCCGTTCCTTGGCGACTTGCCCTTCATCGGCAGGCTCTTCCGCAGCCACTCCGAGCAGACCAACAAGCGCAACCTGCTCATCTTCGTCACCACGAGGCTCGTTGACGTCCGCGGCCGCGAGGTTACCATGGGCGGCTCCGACAATGAAGAGGACCAGTCCAAGCCGGTTGTAGAGGATGAAGAATGATTCCCCCTGAAGGAGAATCGCAACAGAAGAAGGGCGCGGCCAAAGCCGCGCCTTTCTTTCGCATAGCGGTAACCGGCGGAATAGCTTGCGGCAAGTCGCAATTCGCGAGGTGCCTGGAAAAGCTGGGTGTAGAGACTCTGGACGCGGACGACGTGGTCCACAAGCTGATACCTGCGGAGGAGCGGCGGCGGCTCGCGAAGAAGGTGTTTGCCGACCCGCAGGCCCGCAAAGAGCTGGAGCGGCGCATACACCCGCTAGTGGAGAAGGAGCTGGACTCCTGGCAGGCGCAGGCGCCAGCTGGCCCGGGGAAAATCCGGGCAGTGATAATTCCTTTGTTATTTGAGGTGCAATGGGAAGGAAAATATGATATAATATGCGCCGTCATCTGCGGAAAGGAAATACAGATCGAGCGGATGATGCGGAATCGCGGTTACAGCCGCGAGGAAGCGGAGGCGCGCCTGGCGGCCCAAATGCCGGTGGACGCGAAAGCAGCAAAATCCCACTATGTGATCCGGAACGAAGGATCGCTTGAAGAACTTGAGAAGTCTGCCGCGAGATTTATCGAGTGGCTGGCGAGGAAGGAGATAGAACGAGATGAAGGATGATATCGATATATTCGCGACGGCGGCCACGCCGCGCGCCGACCAGCCGCAGGGGCAGGGGCCGAGGCCGGCGGGCCAGCCCGTAAAGAAGCTGTTCAACAAGCAGCGGATGGCCCAGCGCAGGCCCGTGGCAAAGCAGAACCTCTCGCCGATACGCGGCGCTAACGGCTCCGAATCCGTGAATCCGCTTCTCAACGCGCCGCTGCCGAAGGACGAGGACGTGCAGGATCCCGAGATGCAGCAGTCTCCGGCCAGGAATCCCAACCTGCCGGAATACCGCCTTTCCGACCTGCTTGCATGGTCCGGCCAGGCCATTGTTGAGAAGATGATGCCCTCTGCCGATCCGGAGGAGCTCGGCGCGTACCGCAAGCACGAGCTCATCTTTGCGGCTATCAGGTCGTATCTCTCCGCAGGGGGCGCGGTGCTCGCCAGGGGATGCCTTGAAATCATGCGTGAAGGGCACGGCTTCCTGAGGTCGGCGAAGAACAACTTCCTCGCCTACCCGGAGGATATTTTCGTGACCCAGCAGCAGATCCGCCGCCACGCGCTCAGGACGGGCGACGTCATCGAAGGCCCGATCCGCGACCCGCGCGACCGCGACCGCTTCTTCTGCCTCGGCAACGTCAACACTGTGAACGGCAAGGAGCCGAGCGTCGCCGCCCGTGTGGTCCACTTCGAGAGCCTTACGCCCACATTCCCCACCCGCCGCATAATCCTGGAGACCAGGAGCGACGAATTCTCCACCCGCGTGATAGACCTGTTCACGCCGATCGGCTTCGGCCAGCGCGGATTGATCGTGGCGCCGCCGCGCGTCGGCAAGACCGTCCTTCTCCAGAAGATCGCCAACGCCATTACCAACAACTATCCGGAAGCGATGCTCATCATCCTGCTAATCGACGAGCGCCCGGAGGAAGTCACCGACATGCAGCGCAACACCAAGGCGATGGTCCTTTCCTCGACGTTCGACGAAGAACCGGCCCACCACGTCAGCGTGGCGGAGATGGTGATCGAGATGTCCAAGCGGCAAGTCGAAAACGGCAAGGACGTGATAATCCTGCTAGACTCCATCACGCGCCTCGCGCGCGCCTACAACAATGTGCAGCCGCACTCTGGCAAGATACTCTCCGGCGGCGTGGACGCGATGTCGCTTCACAGGCCGAAGAGGTTCTTCGGCGCCGCGCGAAACATCGAGGACGGCGGCTCGCTCACGATCATCGCCACCGGCCTGATCGAAACAGGCTCGAAGATGGACGAGGTGATCTTCGAAGAATTCAAGGGCACGGGCAACATGGAACTCGCCCTGGATAGGGGCCTGGCCGACAAGCGAATCTTCCCCGCGATCGACATAACAAAGTCCGGCACGCGAAAGGAAGAGCTGCTGCTTGAAAGGGAAGAGCGCGAAAAGACGTGGGACCTCCGCCGCGTGCTCGCCGACGCGGGCGCGGAAAATGCGATGAGGAGCCTGCTGAATTCGCTCAAGAAGACGAAGTCCAACCCGGAATTCCTTTTTGCCCTGGATTTGAAGCACAAGCTCGAAGGCCGCTCGCTATAGGAGGGAAGAATTATGGATAGATTGGCCAAAACGGTCGGCGCCTTGGCGCTTGCGGCGTTCGCAAGCGCCGCGGGCGCCGCGCAGGTTAGCATAGTCTCGTCGCAAGTGTACTACGAGAACGGCGCGCGGATAATAGATGGCTCCGTTCAGGTGGCCGAGCCCGCCGGCCTGTTCCTGCTCGACATCGGCGGCACGCAGGAGTTTACTGCAATCCCCGGCCCCGGGCTCGACTTCACGGAGTGGCTGCTGCTCGAGCAGGGCGATATGGTATCCGCCTATACTCAGGCGGCAGCCGAGGCCGCAGCCGTGAAGAAATACTATACTGCAACTGCGGATATAGGCGCGCCCGAAGGGCAGGGCGGATCGTACCACGCATGCCCGTGTTTCGAGTGGCTCTCTTATCCGCTATCGTACAACGCGAACATTCCAGGCTACGCGGGCAACTTCGGCGAGACCGTTTACGTCTACACCAACGAAGTCGTGCTTGCATACGGCGACGACCCGGCCTTGAACTTCAAGAAGACCGGCTGCGAAGTGACGGGCTGGAAGCTTTCGACAAACTCTACCGACACCGCGATCTTCACGCCCGGCGGCAAGGCGACCGGCGCGGACTTCGCCGCCACAACGGACGGCGTGGTGCTGTATGCGGTGTGGGAGAAGCGCGAGATGGCCATTGCGCTCGATGCCCAAGGCGGAACGGCGGGCGAAACGAATATAATAGCGTTGATAGACGAAACCTACCCCGAGCTGCCTTTCCCGGTAAAGCGCGGCTGCAGTTTTGCGGGCTGGTTCACTTCCGCGACAGGCGGCACGCAGATAAAAGCCGGCGACAAGGTAGAGCGCGACGACATCGATACGCTCTACGCGAGATGGACAGATTTCACGTACGACCTATACTACGGCGAAACTTTCGATGGAACGTACAGCTGCACCGCCGCAGTTGAAATCGCTTCGGCACCTTATGTCGCCGGATGGTCGCTTGCAGAGGGCTCCAGCGTGCCGGTATTCCTCTCCGGCAACGTGGAAGAATATGCCGCGCTCAAGTTCGGCGTGGAGAATCCCGGCGACAAGATAACGCTTTATCCCGTCGCGGCGGAAGCGGCAATATCGCTTGTGGACTCAAAGGGTGCGACGGGCGAAACCTCCGCAAAGGCGAAAATCGGCGGCGTGTATTCCTTGCCGGAGCCGGTGCTGGCGGGCTGGACTTTCACCGGCTGGAGCTCCAGCGAGGTAGAGACCGATCCGGCGAAGCTGGTCAAGAATGGCGACGCCGTAACGTCCGGCAATATTGCAGATGTGTTTTATGCGCAGTGGACCGCCAAGAGCCAGTTCGAAGTTACGTTCATTTACCGCAACGGCACCGGCGCCGAGGCCACGAACAAGGTGGAAGTATATTATGGCGATGCGGCTGTGCCGCCAGTTGATTCAAATGAATGGGCAGGCCATCCGCTTGAAGGCTGGGACGACTGCGGCTTCGAGAATGTCACTAGCGACATCGTTTCAAAGGCGAGCTACGGCGAAACGACATATTCGATTGTGTTCGATCCGAACGGCGGCTACGGCAGGATGGACGATATCAAGGGCAAGCTGTTCGACGATGAATTCGATTTGCCCCTGAACGCGTATGTGCTCGATACGACCGGCGCATACGGTTTTGGCGGCTGGTCTACCGTGAAGGGCGGCGAAAAGGAGTATGACGACGGGGCGACCGTCCAGGGCTTGTGCGCCGAGGACGGCGGCGTAGTGGTGCTTTATGCGGTTTGGGATTATACGCTTTCGGACAACCTGCTTTCCGCTGCTGCGGATGCGAATGCGGTGCTGGTAAAGGCGGACGACTATGCTTCATGGGAAGTGGACGATACTACATTCGCGAAAGGCACAAACTGCGTAAAGGCCACGTATGTCAGGACCGGCAGCGAAGTTGTGCCTGGCACGTTGACCTGCTCTGTAGCCGGCCCTGGCACGCTCTCTTTCAAGTGGAAGGTCGCCGGCACTTTCGTCAACAGCAATCCCGGCTACTCGTACAAGATTGGCGATGCAGCCGAAGCAAGCCAGACTTTGCCGACAGCGGTTTCGGACTGGGTAGAAACAGTTGTTCCTGTCGAAGCTGAAAGCGGAATAACAACCGTATTCAAATGGTTTATCAGCAACAAGCAGCTCGAGTCTGAAGTGAATCTTTGGCTTGACGATGTAAAGTGGAAGCCGTACCGTCCTTCATACGTAGTCGAGTTCGATGGCGACGGCGCGGAAGGCGAAATGGACAGCGAAGAATATGCCGTCGGCGAATGGCACACGCTACCTTTCTGCAAGTTCGAGAAGGAGGGCTGGTCGTTCGCACATTGGCGGAACGCTGACGAGAGCGAAGAATACTTCGACCACGGCACGTACACGAACATCGCATTCACGGGCGTCGGCGAAACGAATACGCTTACGGCTGTCTGGACGTCAAGTTATTATACGGTCACATTCGATTATGCCGACGGCAGCGATCCCGAAGTTTGGACTTTGCCTTTCGGATTTGAAATAACGCCGCCGGAGGATCCTGAATCGACGGGGCGCGAATTTGCCGGATGGTCGCCCGCGATACCAGAAACGGTTCCTGCGAGCAATTCGGTCTACACCGCGCAGTGGTCGCTTTGCGCTTTCGATGTCGTGTTCGATTCTGCAAACGGCAGCGCGCCTGTTACGAACAAAGTCGCGTACGGCGAAGCGATAGTAGCGCCGGAAGATCCCGTCAAGCCGAACGCGACGTTCGCCGGCTGGTCGCCTGCGCTGGAACCTGCGATGGGCCTTGCGGACCAAGCATATGTTGCGCAGTGGATCGAGGAAAAGCACTGGGCGATATTCGACGTGGGCGAAGGCGCGGGCAGCGAAGCCGTGCTTCTTGC
>Ga0310786_10006043_pt1 | contig 16241 bp, 12 predicted proteins | sample AusTroGonzalo_MG_FD_203881 | JGI IMG/M metagenome (GOLD analysis project Ga0310786, IMG submission 203881) | Bovine rumen microbial communities from tropical cattle in Woodstock, Queensland, Australia - Gonzalo_03 (v2) (version 2) | ecosystem: Host-associated > Mammals > Digestive system >... | reverse complement strand
CCGAACAGTTGGTGGACGACCTCATGTTCCAGGAGCAGATCAGCGTCACCGACGAAGAGATGGAGGAGATCGTGGCGCAGATCAAGCGCTTCGACCCGCCCGGCATTGCGAGCGCCAACCTGCAAGAGTGTCTGCTCCGGCAGTTGGACGTCAAGATCGAGGAAGATCCGAACTCGGAGAGCCTCGGCATCGCACATGCCATCATCGAGCATTACTTCGAGGCGTTCTCCAAGCACCATTTCGACAAGATCAAGCAGCGTCTTGAGTTGGAGGACGAGGATTTTCAGGCAGCGGTGCAGGAGATCGTGCACCTCAACCAGAAACCCGCCAACGCCCTGACCGGCAATGTGTACGAGACACAGAGGCAGACCATCATCCCCGACTTTACCATCGAGGAACGCGATGAAGAACTGTTCGTCGTGCTCAATACCGGCGACATACCCGAACTGCACGTGAGCCGCGATTATCAGGACATGCTCGACACCTATCAGGCGTTGCCCAAGGACCAGAAGACCCGCGAGGCGACGCAGTTCATCAAGCAGAAACTCGACTCCGCCCGCTCCTTCATCGATGCCATCAAGCAACGCAACGAGACACTGATGAAGACCATGACGGCCATCCTGCAAGCGCAGTATGACTTCTTCCTGGACGGCGAGGAGAGCAGCCTCAAACCGATGAAACTGCAAGACATAGCCGACCGCACGGGCTACGACGTTTCCACCATCTCGCGCGTGAGCAACAGCAAGTACGTCCAGACGCGCTTCGGCATCTACCCGCTCAAATACTTCTTCTCCGAGTCCATGACCAACGCCGAAGGCGATGAGGTCTCGACACGCGAGATCAAGAAACTGCTGCAGGAATTGGTCGGCGCGGAGGACAAACGCAATCCGCTGACGGACGAGCAGTTGGTGGATCAGATGGGCGCCCACGGCTACCCCATCGCACGGCGCACCATCGCCAAGTACCGCGAACAACTGAACATACCCGTCGCACGCCTGCGCAAACAGCATCTATGAGCCGATTCCCCGACATACTGGCCAAGAGCCTGAGCGTCATTTTCTACCCGCTCTTCGTGCCGACCTACGGCATTGCACTGTTCTGTTGGGCCTACGCCCTGCAGACGGAGGTGCCGTTCCCGTGGATATGGACGGCTATTGCCGTCATCGGCACTTTCGTGCTGACCTGCGCGCTGCCCATCACGGCAATATGGATTCTCATGCGTCGCGGCACGGTCAAGGACCTTAATATTGGTGACGCGCGCGAGCGCACGATGCCCTACCTCTATTCGCTGATGGGCTTCGGTTTCTGGGCATACCTGATGATTGCCGTCCTGCACGCGCCGCTATCGCTGGCCTACGTGTCCATCGGTGCTACCTTCGCGATAGGCCTCATCACCCTCATCAACCGGTGGTGGAAGATCAGCGCGCACCTCACGGGCCTCGGAGGCCTCATAGGCGGTATGTTCAGTTACTGCCTCGAGACAGGCACGCTGCCGACCTGGCACACCCTCATGTTGTGGTTCGCACTGACCTGGCTGCTGATGTGGGCGCGGCTCTACCTCAATGCCCACACGAGCGCACAGGTTTGCGCCGGATGGCTGCTCGGCATGAGTTGTACGTTCCTCCCCTATTGTATCGCCGCATATGTCTAACCGTCTCCGCACATATATGCTCGGTCTATGCCTTTTCGTCCTCGTCGGCATGCAGGCGCAGACACTGAGCGAGGACGCCCGCGTGTCACTACTTACCTGCACTCCGGGCGACGAATTGTATGCGCGCTACGGACACACCGCCCTTCGTATATGCGACCCCGCCAACGATTTGGATCTGGTATTCAACTACGGCATCTTCGATTTCAACACGGAGCACTTCTATTGGAAGTTCGTCCGCGGCGAGACCTGGTACGAATTAGGCGCCTCGCTATACGGATGGTTCATGTACGAGTACCAACAGACGCAGCGCCCGGTCTATGAGCAAATACTCAACCTCACGCCGGCGGAGAAAGAGGCGCTGTGGGAAGCCTTGGTGGACAACTACCGTCCGGAGAATCGCAAATACCTGTACAATTTCGTATTCGACAACTGCGCCACACGGCCGTACCTAATGCTGACGGCTGTGCTCTGCCGCGTCAATGCCGAGGCGCCGTATTCGACCTACCAAGGCGCGGAGGGCTTGACCTACCGCACGTTCATTCAGCATTATACCCCGCGGGGCTCGTGGGCGGACTTTGGTATCAACCTGCTCTTCGGCCCGAAAGCGGACCGCCCCATGCATGGCGAAGAACGGCTCTTCCTGCCGGAAGAACTGATGTTCTACATCAGTGAAGCCACGCGCGCCGACGGCACGCCACTGGTGCTGTCCGGGGAAATTCATCCTTTTGTGATCGAGCGCGTGCCATGGTACCGCACCTGGTACTTCGGCATGGCCGTCCTGTTCATACTATTGGCGGGCCTGTCCTACTACGACCGCAGACGAGGCAGACGGACCAAAGGGGTTGATTACGCCCTCTACGCCGTATATGCCTTGGTGTTGTTGCTCGTCACATTCCTTACATTCTTCTCCTGCCATCCCCTGGTCGGCTTCGGGTGGCGGTTACTCATTATTCCTTTGATCCATCTATGCGCAAGACTTATTTATATAGTACGATAACAGCCCTTCTGCTGTCTGTGTCTCTCTCGGCTGCCCCGCGTCTGACGGTGGTGGCGGTTGTGGACGGCTTGACTGCGGATAACCTCGCCATGCTGCGTCCGTATTGGCAGCAAGGCGGCCTGCGGACATTGAGCGAAGAGGCCTACCAGACCACGGTCGCTTACCCGCACCTCGTCTATGGCGGCAACGAGACCACCGCGACCCTCATGACCGGCGTCGCACCAGACCGGCACGGCTACACGATGGACGCATTCTTTGTCAGGCGTGACCGCAGGACGCAGACCATGCTCGAGGACGAAACGGCACACGGTATCGGCACCGCACAGCATCTGTCCGCCAAGGCGCTGCTCTCGCAGACGCTGACCGATCGGATGCGTCTTACCTACCCTGACGCCAAGATATATGCGGTAGGATTAGAGGGTCCGACGACGGTGCTGCTCGCAGGCCATGCCGCCAACGCCTGCTGCTGGCTCGATGCGAAACAGCAGACCTGGGTCGCCACCAACGCTTATAGCGAGGGACTGACCGGCGCAGCCTTCGACCAGAACAAGTCCGGCCGTGTAGCCACGCTCGCCGCACGCCAATGGACACCTCGGATGGACATACCCGTCTATACCTGCCCGACCCCGTATGAGCGCAAGAAAGGCTTTGCCTATGAGGTGGCGGATGTGCTGCCCAAGGCACCGGAGGCCAATACGCTCGTCATCGAGTTAGGCCTCGCCATACAGCAGGCCGAGAAACTCGGTACCGATGCCACGCCGGACCTGCTCATGCTCCAACTGAACACCCTCAGCCCTGCCGCACAGTCCGACCGCATCGCCAGTGCTGAGCAGGAAGACATGTATATACGGCTCAACCAGGACCTCGGATTTCTCATGGAGCAACTCGACAAACGTATCGGCCGAGCCAACTACCAGATCCTGCTCGTCGGACGGCCCGTCTTGGGCACCGACGCCCAGACGCTGAGCGACATACACATGCCCGTACAGCAGTTCAACGCCGACCGCGCAGCCGCACTGACCGGTACGTATCTCATGGCGTTGTACGGACACGAGCGTTGGGTGGACGGAGCCTACGGACAGTCCATATACCTCAACCGCACCCTCATCGAGCAGAAACGGCTCAACCTGGAGACGATACAACGCCAGGTGGCGAACTTCCTCATGGACTTCGAGGGAGTGCAGATAGCCATGCCCGGACACGAGGCGATGCGCTACCCCCTGTTGGGTTCCACCCTCTGCAAGCGCCATACGGGCGACGTGGTATTCATGTTGCAGCCCGGATGGCAACTGATGCAGAACGAGCAGAAAGCCATCGATCATGTGATAGATGACAACCCCGTCTCCCCGCTGCTGCTGTGGAGCGGTACCCTGCGGCCCATGCCGCTGCAACAACTGAATGCGACAAATGTCGTCCAGTTGATAGTTGAAAGTTTATAGTTGATAGATAATAGTTATGATTTTTCACGAGATTAAAGTACATTATGAGCGCCAGACGGGAGAAGACAATCCCGGCAAAGTAAAAGAAGTGTATCTGATTGACGGCGCCGTTAGTTTTGCTGACGCGGAGAACTGCCTGATGGAGGAGATCAAGCCGTATATCTTCGGCGACTGCGAGGTACAGAACTGCAAACGCAGCCAATACTTCGAGGTATTCCCGAACGAAGGCGGTGCGTACTGGTACAAGGCACGTGTCGAGATGATTACCATTGACGGCGAGAAAGAGACGCGCAAGAACGTAGCCATGTTAGTGCAGGCCAACACGCTCGATGACGCGGTATATGCCCTCAAGCAGGCCATTCAGTCGTACGACTGCGAACTCATCTCCATCGCCAAGACTGCCGTTATGGACATCCTGCACGCCGTGCAATAATGGCACTTCAATTCGACATAGAAGCCATCCTGCGGCAGAAAGCCCCCAAGGCGCACGTACCGGCATTCCTGGTGCGCTATCTCGAGCGGATCACTCACGTCAAGCAGATGAACGCCTTCCTGCGCAAGTACCCTGACTTGCGCGAATATGAGTTCATCGACCGCGTAATCAGCGAAGAACTATGCTGCACCGCCTCCATCGACGGCATTGACAACATCCCGACGGAAGGCCGTCCGGTCATCTTTGTGAGCAATCATCCGCTCGGAGGCCTCGACGGCATGATCATCGCCAAGATGATACACGAGAGCCGGTCCGTCGGTACAGCCAGGGAACGGCGCCTGAAAGTCATTGTGAACGAACTGCTTATGTTCTTGGAGCCGATCGCAGGATTATGGGCGCCCGTGAACAAAGTAGGCGCATTGAGCAAGGAGCAGGCCGCGGCACAGCAGGCCATGTGGCAGTCGGAGGCGGACGTACTCACCTTCCCGGCCGGCGCATGCAGCCGCCTGCAACGCATAGACGGCCACTGGCAGATATGCGACCTCGAATGGCAGAAGAACTTCGTTCAGCGCGCACGCGAGTACCAACGCGACGTCGTGCCCATCTATTTCGAGGGCCGCAACAGCCGCTTCTTCTACCTCCTCGCCTTCCTGCGCAAACTGCTGCATATCCGGCTCAACATAGAGATGCTCTATCTGGTCGATGAGATGTACGGCGCCAAAGGCAAGCACTTCAAGGTACACGTCCTGCCGCCTGTACCCTACACCACATTTGATACAACCCGAACACCCAAACAATGGGCTCAACACGTAAAATCAATCGTATATGCAACCAATCATTCCGGCTGTTGATACATCGCTCCTCATGAGCGAATTAGAAGGTCATTTGCTGCGTCCGTCCAACAAGGCGGACAACCTCATTTATGATATCACGGCGCATGAGTGCCCCAACGTGATGCGCGAGATAGCACGCCTGCGCGAGATCAGTTACCGCGACGGAGGCGGCGCTACCGGTCGTGAGATGGATATCGACGCCATGGACACTATGGCTAAGCCGTACCACCAACTCATCGTCTGGGACCCCGTCAACCGGCAGATCATCGGCGGCTACCGCTACCTGTTAGGCAAAGATGCCGAGATACGGGACGGACAACCGTATATCACCTCCGCGCACCTGTTCCACTACTCCGAGCGCTTCATCCGCGACTTCCTGCCGAGCACCATCGAGTTCGGACGTGCATTCGTACAACCGATGTACCAGAAGCGCGAGATGGGAGTCAAGGCGCTCTTTGCGCTCGATAACATATGGGACGGTTTAGGCGCCATCATGTACAACCATCCTAACCTGCGCTATATGATCGGCAAGGTGACCATCTACCCCAGTTATAACGCCACGGCGCGCGAACTCATATACAACTACCTCGACCTCTACCACCGCGGCGAGGAAGGGCTCTTCGCACCGTACCACCCCGTGCCGGTACAGGCCTTGGACGCCTCGCCCTTCAGCGGAGACGACAAGCAGGAGAACTATCATATTCTCCAACGCGCCGTGCGCGAGCAAGGCACCGTCATTCCGCCTATGTTCTCCGCCTATCTCAACATTACCAACGACTTGCAGTTCTTCGGCAACGCCATCAATGACGAACTGGCCAATGTGTATGAGACAGGCATCATGGTCGATCTCGATACCGTGTACCAAGAGAAGAAAGAACGCTATATCACTCCGTATATTCAATGGCAGGCATCGCAGAAAGGATAAGGAATGTGCGCGCGCATATACCTGCGCATGTGACGCTAGTATGCGTGAGCAAGTACCAACCCGTAGAGGCTGTTCGCGAGGCGTATGAAGCCGGCGAGCGCCATTTCGGCGAGAGCCGCGTGCAGGAACTCAAGCGCAAAGCCGCCCTCCTGCCGGCGGACATACACTGGCACTTCATCGGCCATCTGCAGACCAATAAGGTGCGCGACCTCATCAAGCTGCGTCCGTACCTCATTCAGTCGGTAGACTCCGAGCACCTGCTCCGCGCCATTAACGACGAGGCTGCCAAGCAAGGCATCGTGCAAGACGTGCTGCTCGAGGTACACGTAGCCCGGGAGGAGACCAAAAGCGGCTTCACGCCAGAGGACTTATCCGCTCTCAGCCCTCAGTTGACCGATTATGAGCATGTGCATGTGTCGGGCCTGATGACCATGGCCACGAACACCGACGACGAGGCCGAGATACGACGGTGCTTCCTTACCGCCAAAGCGCTCTTGCAGTCCAACGGTCACATTCTTTCCATGGGCATGAGCGACGACTACCCCATCGCCGTCGAGTGCGGCGCAACGATGGTGCGTATCGGCTCTACCATCTTCGGCGAAAGAGACTACAGCCGCACGTTACGCGCTGTCTTCTTTGACCAGGACGGCGTGCTATTCAACTCCATGCCTTATCATGCCAAAGCATGGGTAAAGGCGATGAACGACCACGGGCTGCCCTTCACGGCCCATCAGACCTACCGCAACGAAGGACGTACCGGCGCGTCGGTCATCGACGAGGCGCACCGTCTGGTCCACGGCGTCGAGGCGCCGCAGGAACTCATCGAAGCCGTCTATCAGGACAAGTCCGACTATTTCAACCACCTCACCGGCGGTCAACTGCCGGACCTCATCCCCGGCATCCGTGACGTGCTCGATTACCTGCACGCGCAGGGCGTACAATGCTGGGTAGTGACCGGCTCGGGCCAGCGCTCTCTCATCGACAACCTCAGCACCACCTTCCCCGGTATCTTCACCGGCATCATCTCCGCCTTCGACGTGACGCACGGTAAGCCGAACCCCGAACCCTACCTCAAGGCCTGGGAGCGTTCCGGCTTTGCCAAGAGCGAATGTATGGTGGTGGAGAACGCGCCGCTCGGCGTACGGGCAGGCAAGGCCGCAGGCATCTACACCGTAGCGGTCAATACGGGCATACTCGACGACGCAGACTTGGCGGCCGAAGGCGCAGACCTCGTGCTGCCGGATATGAAAGCACTGCTCGATCGATTGACTGCCATTTTGTCAGTCTAACGGTCTTTGGAACATAGTTTGTATATTGTTTAGTGACACGAGTCAGGCAGACTCCGTGGACGACAAGAAAACTAACTAAACGACATACAACTATGAACAACAACAATTCCAACAATCAAAACGAAAACCTCAAGAAGTTCGCGATCAACCTCTGTGAGCGGGCTCGGGAAGGCAAATTAGACCCCGTCATCGGTCGAGATGACGAGATCCGGCGTGTATTACAGATTCTCAGCCGCCGTACGAAGAACAACCCTATCCTTATCGGTGAACCGGGTGTAGGTAAGACCGCTATCGCCGAAGGTCTGGCGCATCGTATCGTGCGCGGTGACGTGCCGGAGAACCTGAAGAAGAAACAGATCTACTCCCTGGATATGGGTGCGCTTATTGCCGGCGCGAAGTATCAAGGTGAGTTCGAAGAGCGTCTGAAAGGCGTAGTGAACGAAGTCGTTGCCGCCGCCGGTGAGATCATCCTCTTTATCGATGAGATCCACACGCTGGTCGGTGCCGGCAAGAGTAGCGGCGCGATGGACGCCGCAAATATCCTCAAGCCGGCCTTGGCACGAGGCGACCTGCGTGCCATCGGTGCCACCACTTTGGACGAGTATCAGAAATATTTCGAGACCGACAAAGCATTGGAGCGTCGATTCCAGAAAGTCATGGTCGATGAACCGGACGAGGCAGCGACGATCTCCATTCTGCGTGGTCTGAAAGAGCGCTACGAGACACACCACAAAGTGCGTATCAAGGACGATGCGATTATTGCAGCCGTAACGCTGAGTGCACGATACATCACCGACCGTTTTCTGCCGGACAAAGCGATTGACCTGGTCGATGAGGCAGCCGCCAAGTTGCGTCTGGAGGTGGATTCCAAGCCCGAAGAGATTGATACCTTGGACAGACAGATCAAGCAACTTGAGATCGAGCGCGAAGCCATCAAACGCGACAAGGATGATGTCAAACTGAAAGCCATCGAGGCACAATTGGCGGACCTCAAGAAACAGAGCGACGAACTCAATGCGCGTTGGAACAAGGAGAAAGGCTACGTAGCCACCATTCAGAACGAGAAAGCACGTATCGAGACCCTCAAGCACCAAGCGGAGGTAGCCGAGCGTGAAGGCGACTACGGCAAGGTAGCGGAGATACGCTATTCGCAGATTCCGGCCGCCGAGGCGAATATCAAGTCCGCCCAGGATGCGCTCCACGCCATCAGCAGCGAGACCCTCATCAAAGAGGAAGTCGATGAAGATGACATCGCGGAGGTAGTAGCCCGTTGGACGGGTATTCCGGTAGCCAAGATGATGCAGTCCGAGCGCGACAAACTGCTGCACCTCGAGGAGGAGTTGCACAAGCGCGTCATCGGTCAGGACCAAGCCATTGAAGCCGTCAGCGACGCCATCCGTCGAAGCCGTGCCGGCCTGCAAGACCCCAAACGGCCTATCGGCAGTTTCATCTTCCTCGGCACCACCGGCGTCGGCAAGACCGAACTGGCCAAAGCCCTCGCGGACTACCTGTTCGACGACGAAAACATGATGACGCGTATCGACATGAGCGAGTACCAGGAGAAATTCAGCGCGACGCGACTCATCGGTGCGCCTCCGGGATACGTCGGCTACGATGAGGGCGGTCAACTGACAGAAGCCATCCGCCGCAAGCCCTACTCCGTCGTGCTGTTCGACGAGATCGAGAAAGCTCACCCGGATGTGTTCAACGTCCTGCTGCAGGTACTCGATGACGGACGTCTGACGGATAACAAAGGACGTGTAGTCAACTTCAAGAACACGCTCATCATCATGACCTCCAACCTCACCGAGGAGCAGTTGCGTGCAAGCGTACGACCGGAGTTCATCAACCGTATCGACGAGATTATCCACTTCAGCGAACTGAGCGAAGAGGACATCAAGGCGGTAGTCGGCCTGCAAGTAAGCCGCATTCACAAGATGCTGGAGCAGCAAGGCATCGACCTCCGTGTCACGGATGACGCAATCCACTATATCGCCAAAGAGGGCTATGACCCGCAGTTCGGAGCACGGCCTGTCAAGAGAGCACTCCAACGGCTCGTCCTCAATGAACTGAGCAAGGCCATCATCGGCGGTAAGGTAGATCAAAATAAACCCGTCATCGTAGAGTTACGTGACGGGGAGTTGAAATTCCGCAATTAAGGGATTTTAACTTAAATCATAGCCGTAATGACGGAGACGCGAGGTACTCGAACGCCAGTCACGATCGACCTTCACAAACAGTTGTAAGAAGACCTGTTTCTGGAAGAATTCCTCAATCTCCTTGCGAGCCTGGGAGCCGACACGCTTTAGCGCGCTGCCGGCTTTTCCTATTATAATGCCCTTCTGGCTGTCGCGCTCGCAGTAGATGACGGCGTTGATGCGGATGAGGTGTTCTTCCTCCTGGAAACTCTCCACCTCCACTTCGACCGAGTACGGGATTTCCTTGTCGTAGTTCGTGAGGATCTTCTCGCGGATGATCTCATTGACAAAGAACCGCTCGGACTTGTCCGTCAGTTGGTCCTTGGGGAAGAATGCCGGTCCTTCGGGCAGGGCCTCCTTGATGGCGTCAAAGAGTTGCGCCACGCCGAATTTCTCTTGCGCAGAGATCGGGAAGATCTCCGCCTCCGGCAGTTGGGTGTGCCAGAACTCGACCAGACGCTCCAATGTATCTTGCGTCGTGAGGTCGATCTTGTTGATGATGAGGAACACGCGCGTGCCCGCAGCGGCCATCTTCTTCACTTTGTCGAGGAAGTCGGCATTGCGTTCCGGATTGTCCTGCACCTCGGTCACATACAGCAGCACGTCGGCATCGACCAGCGCAGAGCGCGAGAACTCGAGCATCTTCTCCTGTAAACGGTAGTTCGGCGAGAGAACTCCCGGAGTGTCTGAATAGACCATCTGGAAGTCCTCGCCGTTGACTATACCGAGAATACGGTGGCGGGTGGTTTGCGCCTTCGATGTAATAATCGACAGGCGCTCACCTACCAACGCATTCATCAGGGTCGATTTGCCTACATTGGGATTGCCCACAATATTGACAAATCCCGATTTATGCTTACATGACTGCATCTAACAATTCCTGCGTCGAGTTGAACAATTTAGCCGGCGACAGTTTGGTTACCTTGCAACCCATCTTGGCCTCGATCTCCTTGAGGTTGATCTTCTTCGGGTCGCCCATCAGGACGATGGTCACCGGTTTGCCCTTAATGTTCTGCTCATAGAATTTCTCGATCTCGCTGAACGTCAGTGCATCGATGGCAGCGGCATTCACTTTGGACGGATCATCCTTGTAACCCAAACGCTGCCAGTACTCGAAGGTCGAAGCCTTGCCGCGCATCGACGGTTTAGCCGTCTGTGCGGCCTGCTTGAGAGAAGCACGGAGAGCGTCGATATTCGTCGAGTCTTTCGGCATGTCGTTGAGGATGTCCATATAGACGTTGATTGCATCTACCACCTTGTCGCTCTGCGTACCTACGTATCCGATGAAGTAACAGTCCTTACCCGGCAGCGACGGCGTAGCGTCCACACCGTATGCGCTGTAAGCCATGGAGCGTTTTACACGGATCTCATTGAGCACGATACCCGTAAAACCGCCGGACATGTACTGGTTGAACGCATCCGAAGCCACGTCAGACGAGATATCGTACGGACGGCCGTTGATGTAGAAGTAAAGGTCAGCCTGCTGTACGTTGCTGTTCGGCAGGAACAGTACCGTCGGCTTCTCGTAACTCTGGCGGTCCTGAATGAACGGCGACTTGGACGCCTTCATACCGTCGATCTGCGGGATCTCGGCTGCCACTGTTTCTATAGGAAGCGTACCGCAGTAGAAGGCATCGAGAGCGTATGCGCGGGCTTCGGCAATCAGTCTCTGTACCTGTACGCCGTCCATCGTCCAGATGTCCATGAACGGCACCTCGTCGAGGTAAGAGGACTTCTTGCCGTACATAGCGTACTGCATGAGTGCGGATTTCTGCACAGCCGTACGTTTCTGACGGCTGAAACGGTCATAGAACACACTACCCTTGATGGCGTCCAACTGCTTCTTTTCCAGGTACGGCATGAGCAACTGACGTTTAACCAGGTTCATGATCTTGCTCAGGTTCTCGTCCTCGCCGGAGATTGATACGGTAAAGTACGAATCGTTGCAACCGTAGGAGACGGCACCGCCGAGTTCAGCGATCTGCTGGTCAAAGTCCTTACCGTCGATAGCCGGGCTACCCATCACACCTGCATTCTCGATCATCGCGGTAGCGTACGGCAGCAGCGGCATCTCGTGCTCGCCTACACCGTAACGCAGCGTGAGCGTGAAGATATCATTCTTCGTGTTCTGCGTGTAGTGCAGTGTGATATGCTCGTCGATCTTGGACAGCTTCACGTCATTGAAGTTATTGAAGGTCTGCTTGAGTTCGCCCTTCGGCAGTTGCTTGAACATCTCTGCATAAGCCGTGTGCGGGTCTTTTACCGGGTCCAAAGGCTTGATGTTCGGCTTTGGCAGCGTCTTGGGCTTCTGCGTCTTGGTGTCCTCGTCGAACGAGATCTTCATGTGGTCTGCGCCGAAATATTTCTTCGCTACGCGGGCGATCTCCTCTTTCGTGAGAGCCTGTATTTTAGCGTACTGGGTGAAAATCTCATCGGTCGGCTGTGCATAGGTAAAGCACTGGACCAGAGCCTGCATCTTGGCAGCCGGGTTCTCGTTGGTCATCTTCTCGCCCTGTGCGTACATGCGCTTCACGTTGGCAATCAACGCGTCATCGATGTTACCGCTCTTGATCTTGTCCACCTCACGCATGATGATCTTCTCAGTTGCGTCATCGGACTCGAACATCTGCTGGTTGGCGTCATAGTACGGCACTGCCTCGATGATGAGGCGTCCGGAGTTACGGCGCGAGTCATTGAATACGCCGGCGAACTGTACGTCACCCTTCGTGTTCAGCTTGTCCAACAGACCGGTCTGGCCGTTGTACAGCAGCGCGCATACGAAATCCAGCACGTCCTGATCGGGGTCGCCCTCTTTCACGCCCGGATACACCCACGCTACTTGCGGGTTGTAACCGAGGTAGTAGTGCTTCTTGCCCGTCAGTTTCACCTCCGGATACGTCGGACGAGCCGGCAACTCTTTCGGTACCAGACGGCTGAACGTCTCGGCGATCATCGGCTTGGTGCTCTCCGTATCGAAGTCACCGACGATGATCAGCGCCATGTTATTAGGCACATACCAGGTGTTGTAGAACTCAATCAGTTTCGACAGACGCGGGTTCTTCAGGTGCTCCGGAAGACCGATCACGTCACGCTCGTACGGAGAGCCTTTGTAGATGTCCTCCATTAACTGCTTCTGTACCTGCGATGACGGCTCGTTGGCGTACATATTGTACTCCTCGAACACGTTCTCCAACTCCGCCTGGAACGTACGGAACACCGGATTGATCAGACGGTCGGAGAAGATCGTCAACCAGCGGTACATCTCGGCAGCCGGGAAAGAGTTGTGATAAGCCGTCAGGTCATACGACGTATAGGCATTCACACCCTCCGCACCGATGAGGTCGAGCATGTTAAAGAAGTCCTCGGTAGAGGATATCTTTGCCTCACGCATGGAGCACTCATTGATTTGGGTGGCTAACTGCTCACGCACTTTCGGGTCTTTCTCGTCGCTGTACTGGTCATAGAGCGCGATGATGCTGTCGTAGATCGGCTTCTCGGCCTCCCAGTCCAGCGCACCGATACGCTGCGTACCCTTGAAGAGCATATGCTCCAGGTAGTGAGCAAGTCCCGTGTACTCGGCCGGTTCGTCCACCGCACCGGCACGAACTACTACGTAGCCTGTTACATCCGGTTGGTCATGGTCTTCCCACAACATCACCGTCAGGCCGTTCTCTAACTTGTACTCGGTCAGTCCCTCACGGGTAAAAGCCGAGCAGATGGCGATGCTGCTTATCAGCAGCAGAGCGCTAAGTAGAAACTTTTTCATACACTGTAAATTAAACAATAAACTTAAAACTGTAAACTATAATCGTTCATCTATAATCGTCCTTACCATTCTAATAGCACCTTGCCGCACTGGCCGCTGATCATCACGTCAAAGCCCTTCTGGAAATCCTCGAACTTATAGCGGTGGGTGATGACCGGGCTGAGGTCAAGGCCTCCGACAAGCATCTGCTCCATCTGGTACCAGGTCTCCCACATGCGGCGTCCCGTTATACCCTTGATCGTCAGGGCGTTGAAGATCACGTCGGACCAGTTGACCTGCGTATTGGACGGCAGGATGCCCAGTTGAGCGATGTTCGCACCTTTGTACATATGCTCGATCATGTCGTTGAAGGCTGCCGGCGCGCCGGACATCTCCAGACCTACATCGAAGCCGCGTATGCCGAGTTGGAACATGGCGTCCTCAATCTTCTCGCCCTTGGAGCCGTCCACGGTCATGGTGGCACCCATCTTCTTGGCTATCTCGAGACGAAGCGGGTTGATATCTGTCACGACGATGTTCTTCGCGCCCGCAAACCGGCATATGCCGGCTGCCATGGTGCCGATGAGGCCGGCACCGGTGATGAGCACGTCCTCGCCCAAAAGCGGGAAAGCCAGGGCGGTGTGCGTCGCGTTGCCGAACGGGTCCATGATCGCCGCGAAGTTATCGGGGATCTGCGGATGCACCTTCACCACATTCGTTTCCGGTACGGAGACGTACTCTGCGAAACAGCCGTCGCGGCCCATGATACCGAGTGAGATCGTGTTCTCGCACACATGCCCCATTCCTCGGCGGCAGTTACGGCAGTGCCCGCAGGTGATATGTCCCTCGGCGGTCACGCGGTCGCCTATCTTGAAGTTCCTCACACCCGGGCCGCAGTCCGCTACGATACCGACAAACTCGTGTCCCATCGTATAGGGCGGCTTGCAGTGTGCCTGCGACCACGCGTCCCACTTGTACATGTGCAGGTCGGTGCCGCAGATAGCCGCTTTGGTGACCTTGATGATGACGTCATTCACCCCCATTTCCGGCGTCGGGACGTCTTCCATCCATATACCCGGCTCCGCATATTTCTTTACTAACGCTTTCATATTACTTCAATACAGCAAGTTCCGTGCCAATCTTCGTAAAGGCGGCAATACACTTATCTAATTGTTCGCGCGTGTGTGCGGCGGATACCTGTACGCGGATGCGTGCCTGACCCTTCGGAACAACCGGATAGTAGAAGCCCGTCACATAGATGCCTTCCTTCTGCAGCGCAGCGGCAAACTCCTGGCTCAGACGTGCGTCATATAGCATGACGGCGCAGATCGCGGACTGCGTGGGTTTGATATCGAAGCCTGCGGCTTTCATCTTCTCCACGAAATAGGCCGTGTTCTCGTGCAACCGGTCTTGCAACTCGTTGCTGCGGGTCAGGATCTCGAAGGTCTTGATGCCTGCGGCAGCAATCATCGGCGGGATGGAGTTCGAGAACAAGTACGGACGGCTGCGCTGACGCAGCAGGTCGATGATCTCTTTCTTACCCGTCGTGAAGCCGCCTACCGAACCGCCGAAGGCCTTGCCGAGCGTGCCGGTGATGATCTCCACCTTACCGCGGAGGTTGTACAACTCGGTCACACCGTGTCCGGTCTTGCCGACCACGCCGGCGGAATGGCTCTCGTCCACCATCACCAGCGCGTTGTATTTCTGCGCCAGTTCGTATATCTTGTCCAGCGGACATACATTGCCGTCCATGGAGAAGACGCCGTCGGTGGCGATGATGCGGAACCGTTGAGCCTGTGCCTCTTTGAGTTTCGCCTCGAGGTCCGCCATATCGCCGTTGGCGTAGCGGTAACGCACCGCCTTGCACAGACGCACGCCGTCAATGATGGAAGCGTGGTTGAGTGCGTCGGAGATGATCGCGTCCTCTTCGGTCAGCAGCGGCTCGAACAGACCGCCGTTGGCGTCGAAGCATGCGGCGTAGAGGATGGTGTCCTCCGTGCCGAAGAACTCGCTAATCACGCGCTCCAACTCCTTGTGCGTGTCCTGCGTGCCGCAGATGAAACGCACCGACGCCATGCCGTATCCGCGCGCGTCCATGCGCGCCTTGGCCGCCTCGATCAACTCCTTGTTGTCTGCCAGGCCGAGGTAGTTGTTGGCGCAGAAGTTGATTACCTCCTGGCCGTCCTCTACCTGAATGCCGCTTGACTGCGGGGTGATGATCACCCGCTCGTTCTTATACAGTCCTGCCTCGCGGATCTCGTCCAGCGTCGTCTGCAGGTGTTGTTGAAAATCCTGATACATAATCTTAAATTATTCCTTGCTCCAGCATAGCCGTCGCTACTTTCATGAATCCTGCTATGTTAGCGCCCTTCACGTAGTCGATGCTGCCGTCCGGCTGCGTGCCGTAACGGACGCACTGCTCGTGGATAGACTCCATAATGTGGTGCAGACGCTCGTCCACCTCTTCTGCTTTCCAACTCAGGTGCTCGGCGTTCTGCGTCATCTCCAGACCTGAGGTAGCCACGCCGCCGGCGTTGACGGCCTTGCCCGGTGCAAAGAGCACACCGTTGTGCTGGAAATAATGGATAGCGCCCGGTTGGCAGCCCATGTTACTTACCTCACAGCAGCACCAGCATCCGTTGGCCTTCAGCTCCTTCGCATCCTCTTCACTCAACTCGTTCTGGAACGCGCACGGCAGTGCGATGTCGCACGGTACCGACCATGCTTTCTT
>Ga0310786_10006040_pt1 | contig 16247 bp, 7 predicted proteins | sample AusTroGonzalo_MG_FD_203881 | JGI IMG/M metagenome (GOLD analysis project Ga0310786, IMG submission 203881) | Bovine rumen microbial communities from tropical cattle in Woodstock, Queensland, Australia - Gonzalo_03 (v2) (version 2) | ecosystem: Host-associated > Mammals > Digestive system >... | reverse complement strand
GTTACAGGCTACGACCACCAGCAACGAATCCTCCTCCAGAAACAGGTGCTTCACGCACTGCCACGTGTACTCGTAAATCACTTCAAACGAGCGCGTTCCGTACGGCGTGCGCGCATTGTCGCCTAGGTAGATATAGTCATACTGCGGCAACAGATGACGCATCTTCTCCAAGATCGTCAACCCGCCGTAACCACTGTCAAAAACTCCAATCTTAGCCATAATAACATAAATTACGGCTGCAAAGGTAGTAAAAAATTTTGACATGTGCAAGAAAAAAGTGAAAAAAGTGCTTTCACGGCCGTTGTTGAGAGGGCCTTGCCTGATCTTATGGTGATGTTATGGTGATCTTATGGTGATGTTATGGTGGCCAACTTGGACATGTCATGGCGAAAGGTGCAAAAAATGTTCCGAAACATTGAAAAGGCGTAATCTGCTGAGTATAAATGAATAAGGCGCTATTTTGAGGCGATTTTGATTTCCTTTTTAGACTATTTTATGAAAAAAAGTCGAAAAAATGCTTGCATATATCAAAAAAATGTATTACCTTTGCACCCGATTTCACAATTTAGGGGTGGAATCAGCGGTTCGGCATGGTCCGGACTGTATTAAGGACCCTAAAAGTATTTAAACCCGACCGAGACTATGGAGTTAAGGCTGTGCAGTACGTGGAAGACGGAAACTAACATCTATTAACCCATTGGCGAAGTCCTAAAACAACAGTTTATTTATGACTGAGAACAACGTTTTTGTTGCTCCGGCTGAGGATTTGTATCTGACGACGGAGTTGGAACCGGGCCAGTTGCCCCAGTTCCTCGAAAAGGCGATCAGCGTCGCCGACCAACCCACTCAGCAGGACATGCTTCTGCTGGGCACACTCACTACCGCGAGTTTCGCCATGCCCCACATCCGGATTTTGCATGGAAAACCGCAGCACAGTTACTACCCGAACCTGATGTCACTCGTCGTGGCTTCGCCCGCGGCTGGCAAAGGGGTGTTGAACTACATGCACCGACTCATAGCGCCCATCCAGGACGAACTGAATTTGCGGGGAAAAACAGCTGTCATTCCTGCCAACTCATCCTCTGCCGCGTTCCTCGATTTGCTTGCCATGAACCATGGTGCAGGACTCATGATTGAAACCGAGATGGACACTCTCTCGCAGATCTGGAAGAATGATTTCGGGAACTACTCCCACCTCTTCCGCCAGGCCTTTGAGCACGAGACCATCCGTCGCGCACGCAAGGCCGGCGCGCAGGCACTCAATTATACGGAGATACCCTCTCCCCGCCTCAGCGCCATCCTCTCCGGCACGCCCAACCAGCTCAGACCGCTGCTCGTCAACCGCGAGAACGGCCTCGCGAGTCGTTTCCTGCCCTACATGGTGGAGGAGATCATTCCCTTCGACCGCCGCGCCCTCCAGAACGGAGACCACATCGAGGAGAACAGCGCCTTGAACATCTTCAAGGAGTTGGGCAAAGACCTTCGTAAGCGCTGGGAATGGCTTGCGTCGCAACCGCAGGACATTCTCTGGAGTCTCACCGACGAACAGGCCGAGATGCTTGGCGACCTCTTCGACGATGGCTACCGCCTCGCCATGGAAGCCTTCCACCTCCCCGACTCCTTCGACGCCACCCTCAAGCGCATGGCCGTAACCATCAAACGAATCGGCGCAGTACTGACAGTACTGAGGATGGAAGACCCCTCAGTCCTTCGGACAGCCCCCTTGTCTATGGGGGCAGCAGAGAACTCAGAAGGGCAGTTGATAATGTACTGCTCGGATGATGATTTTCGGACGCTGGTGATGTTGGCCGAGAAACTCACCCGCCATGCGGCGTTGATGACGCTGATGTTGCCGGAAGAGAAGGAGTCTGCGCTTACCACGCAAGTGGTGAGTGATGCGCAGGAGCGTGCGGAGCAGTTGATAGAGTCACTTGGCGAGAAGTTCACGACTCAGGAGGCTGTTGAGGCAGGAGAAGCTCTCGGCATGAAGAAGCGGAGCGTAATGCGCTATCTATCAGATGCTTGCGAGCGAAAGCGTATAATAAAAACAAATGTTGGGCAATACCAAAAAGTGTAACGCCATTGGCACTGGCAGTTGGCATTGGCATCGACTTAAGCAGTTGCTATTCAAACTGTTAAGCCATTTGGAATGCCAGTGCCAGATGCCAACGAACATTTTAACGAAAGGAGGTTTGATATGAGTAATACTACAGAGTTTGCGTTTCCCGTGAGTACTGTGCGCGGGAAGGTTGACAGGCAGAGTAACAAGTACCACCGGAAACAGTACGGAAAGATGCGGACAGTGACGCTGAACCATCCCCGGACTGCGGACAAGGCTTCTCCGCATGAGAAAGCGTATCGTCAGGAGTTCGGTGCCCTACAGGCAGAGAAGTCACGGATATACCGGGATCCGGTGCTGGTTCAGCCCTACAAGGAGAAGTTTGAGCACCAGACGGAAGAAGGGAACCTTGTGCTGACGGGTCGGAAGAAAATGTACGTGAAGTTGGACGGGTTTATTCTGGCGTGCCTGATGAAGGAGAGGATGTAAGAGAAGACCAGGGCTGCAACGAAGAGGTTGCAGCCCTGAGTTTGTGAGGCGTTGGTGAAGATTTCTTTGATTCTAACTCAATAAAACCTTACCGGTTTATCATCAGACAACAATTCTCCCACACTGGGGCCAGTAGGATCCTGAGCTGCTAAAGCATCTTTCCATAGTTCGCTATTTTTAAGCCCAATATTTTCTAGAACTCCTGCAATATCATTATATTTCCAACCGGGAGGCAAAACATCATTGACAAAAACAACACTACCAAAAAGAGTATGATACTTTTCAATCATCTCGTTCATTGTGTCGTAGCCGTTTTCTTCATCTTTTATAATATCAAGCAACGGATACTTACCAAAAATTTCAAAAATTTGCTCCAGCGTCTCTTTTGCAGAATTATTGTTGTTTTGATTCATTGCGATATCTTTGCAAAGTTGTTCCGTTTTAGACCAAACTTCTTCCGCAAAGGCATAAAGGATACGACATTTAATGTAATCCAAGAAGATTGTTTGTGCTTGTTTGTTATCAAGTTCTTTAATGGTTTTGGGCAGCCCGTTTTTATAAATAGGCAACAATTCCACAATACAATTTTGGATTTCTTTAAGATATTGGACGAGTGCATTCGCTCTCTCCCATAACTCAGAATGTTCATTTTGCATAATCTCTCTTTGCGTATAAGAGGGCATTTTGAACTTTGTTTCTGCACTAATTAATAATCTCATACAATATTATTTTGTTCGTTAATTATAAATGCCAATAATAGCCTTTTTCGCCTATTCTTTCTTTCCAGTTGCACTATATTTTGTGCCGTCGGGGAGGAGGATATAGAAGTGGCCGTCTTCTATTATTTTGACAGGTTGATGCTTGTCTTCTTGCACGTCTTCTATGGCGGATTGTTTCGGTGTTGCTTCGTATGTTGCGATATACGTAGCCTCGGCGACTACTGCAACAACGGCCGGATTCCACTCTTTGAAGGTGTACGTGTATTGTTCGTCCGGTTCTCTGGTGGGTTCGGCACAAGTTGGTATGGCTCCATATTCCCACTCGTTCGCCTCAAGAATCGTATTGTCAAAGTCGAGGAAAGTAATGACATACTTGTTGATAGAGGACGTATAAGTAGCCACATATGTTGCATTGCCTTCTACAGAAACAATAGCTGTACTCCATCCTGCAAATGTGTAGGAATACTGCGCTGTTGCCTGCTTGGTGGGAGTCGTGCCACGGAACTCGGGCAGAGCACCATACTGTAACGTGTCAATCTGCAAAAGCGTGCTATCCTCGTTGAGGAACATAACAACATACGTATTCACTACGCTATCGATAACTGCGGTGTAGGTGATGTCACCAATGACTGCAGTTATCTGTGGCGACCAGCCGGCGAAGGAGTAACTGTACTGAGCCGTGTTCTCTTTGGTTGGTGGAGTACCACGGAAGACTGGAGTCGAACCATAGTAGAGTGAATCCACTTGCAGCTGCGTTCCCTCTTCGTTCTGGAAGATAACCACATACTTGTTTACCGTGGACGTGTACGTCGCCAGATATGTAGCATCGCCTGTAACAGATACGATTGCGTTGTCCCAACCATTGAAAGTGTAGGTGTACTGAGCAGTAGCCTGTTTGGTTGGCGTGATTCCACGATACTCAGGAAGGGCACCATAGGCTAAGGTGTCCAGTTGCAGCAAGGTGCTGTCCTCATTCAAGAACATTACTACGTACGTATTCACAACGCTGTCATATGTAGCCGTATAAATAGCGTCTGCTATTACATTTACTACACTTGGACTCCAGCCGGCAAAACTATACGTATGTTGTGCTGTAGCAGTCTTCGAAGGCGTAGTTCCACGATAAACTGGCAATGTGCCGTACTCAAGCGTATCACGCTGGAGAAGAGTACCATCTTCGTCTTGATAGACAATAAGGTACTTGTTTATCGTGGATGCGTACGTTGCCAAGTAGGTTGCATTGCCTTCTACAGAAACAACGGCAGTATTCCATCCTGCAAATGTGTACGTGTACTGAGCTGTAGCCTGTTTGGTTGGCGTGGCTCCACGGAACTCAGGAAGTGCACCATACGCCAAGGTGTCCAACTGAAGCAACGTACTATCCTCGTTGAGGAACATAACGACATACTTATTAACGACACTATCAATTACCGCAGTGTAGGTGATATCACCGGTTACAACTGTAATCTGCGGGGTCCAACCTGCGAAGGAGTAACTGTACTGAGCAGTGTTCTCTTTGGTGGGCGGAGTGCCACGGAAGATCGGTGTCGAACCATAATAGAGCGAATCTACTTGTAGTTGAGTTCCATCTACATCAGCAAAGATAACCACATACTTGTTTGAGGTTGTTGTGTAAGTGGCAGTGTACGTAGCGCTTTGCGTAACTGTGACAACAGTCGGATTCCAACCGCCAAAGTAATACGTATGCTCTGCAGTACTTTGTTTGGCAGGTGTTTCTCCGCGATAGGCCGGAAGTGCACCATACTCTACTGAGTCTTGCTGCAACTGCGTTCCGTCTTCGTCCTGGAAGGTGATGACGTATTTGTTCGTCGTGGACGTGTACGTTGCCAAGTAGGTCGCATTACCCGTAACAGATATAATGGCGTTGCTCCAACCATTGAAGGTGTACGTGTACTGAGCCGTAGCCTGTTTGATAGGAGTTGTAGCACGGTACTCAGGAAGAGCACCGTACTGTAACGTGTCGATCTGCAAGAGCGTGCTATCCTCGTTGAGGAACATAACGACGTATGTGTTCACAACGCTGTCGATTACAGCAGTGTAGGTGATATCACCGGTTACAGCTGTAATCTGTGGCGACCAGCCCGCGAAAGAGTAACTGTATTGAGCAGTGTTCTCTTTGGTCGGCGGAGTGCCGCGATATTCAGGCATAGTGCCATAAACAAGGGTATCCAACTGTAGCAATGTGCTATCAAAGTTGACGAAGGAAACGACGTACTGATTGACAACACTATCATATGTCGCGATGTACGTGGCATCACCGGTGACAGCAATTATCTCCGGAGACCAACCCTTGAAGGAGTACGTGTACTGAGTTGTCGACTGCTTGACAGGCGTTGCGCCATGGAATTCAGGTATTGCCCCTAAGTCGAGGGTGTCGCGCAGGAGAAGAGTGCTATCCTCATTCAAGAACGTAATGATGAATTGTTGGGATTCAAGGATAGCAGTAAGGGTCGTGTCTTGCGTGAGCGTGAGGATTCGTGGGTTGGCCGTTACTCCGTCGCTCCAACGCGAGAACAGATATCCGGTGTCCGGGACCGCAAGCAGATGAAGTGTGGCACCATAATCATACATTGTGGAATCCTGCGACGACGAGGGCTCGTCTCCTCCGGTCATCGTTCCGTTGTGATAGTCAATAACCTGTTGCACCTCACCATCACTCAAGCGATTGAACGAATAGTACACCCAATAGAAGTCGCCGCGGAAATACTCGCCACCATCGTTATAGAAAATTTTGAAGGCAGTGCCAGTTCCACCCCAATGAACACCTTCCACCAAGTTGGACTCGCCTGTGGTCATATTTTCCAACAGAATGCGATCGTTGACGCCATCTACGCGGCAGACCAATGTTTGTGGTGCTGCGCTGGTGAATGGTACTGCGCGCGAGTCTTGGTAACCGTCGCTTGTATGGAGGAACCAGTGATTACTGTCTCCTACGCGGAACATATAGTTGTATCCGCCACCACGGTTAGCGATGAAATCGGATGAATTACCCGTATCCAAGCGCGGGGCGACCTTGCAAATGATGGTCATATTGTCATTGCCGCTTCTGGCAAAATAATCACCAGAGGCATCGTCTTCCTTTGGCCATTTGTTGATATACCCCTGACACAACTCATTGACAGACAAGCAGGAGTCCCTGAAAACGGGCATGTTGCCGCTCAATTGCAACTGATAGTCAGCTAACGCGGCATTGGGATGGTTGGGGATTTGAGCTGTCACTGCATCGTAGTCTGCAGCACTAAAGTCAAACACAAACGGTACGTCGGGAAGCGGAGTGGCTTGCGGACCGGGATGTGAAGGAACTTCAGGAGTGCTGTCTGCCACCAGGATTGTACCATGCTCAATGGATGTGGTCAGTTGGAACTGGAGATTTACATTGAGCGTATGGTTCTTCGATGAGAGGCATTGGCGGTTCGCCAGATCTGAGAGGAAGATATTATCCGATACAATAAACGAATGATTGTAGGAGGGGACGTTCGTGTTACGGTAGAGTATGGAGAACAGCTCTCCCGAATGACCGGCAACTGCAGTATTAGTGAAGGAATATGACGCAACTCGGCAGACACTGTCATTAACGTTTGTTAGGACCGTTTGCAAACCTGTCAACCGCGCAGAAGACCGCAATTCCGGAGACATGTTTTTGAGCCAGTTAATATCCATCTGGAATGCCACAATATCGGAATAGTTGTCCAAGTTGACATGCAACAGATACCCCTCTGACGTTACCTCGCCACTCAGAGATATCTCGTTCGGCTCGTATATGACGATGCTGACCGGCACGGAGATCAAGCGATTAAGCGGATCGTTCGTGTAGATGAGCATGCGATCGGAATCCACTCCTTGTACCGAAGGAGCATATTCGACGGGGAACTCGAACTCTTCGTTCTGTGCGATAACGACAGGGAATGAAGTCGTGGTACTGAAACCTCCATCCTGAAGGAAGGACAGACGCTCTATGGTCAACGGGGCATTGCCGGTGTTACGGATTTTGAAGTCTTTGGTTGCGACTTGTGTAATCGGCGATTTTGGGAAAGTGAGAGTCGACGCACACGATGCACGGGGAGACTGTATAGACACCCAACTTTCTTCGGTCGCAGAGGTCATGTCTTCCAGCGAAATGTTGCTGAGCCATACGTCGAACGGGCATAGTTGATACGAACCGGAAATGCCGTTGAGGCGAAGACGGAAGGTAAGCAGGTCGCCGTCGTTATCGGAGAAGGTGGCATTGCTGGCGGAATAGACCATCAACTTGAGCGTATCACCCCGCATCACACCGGTTGCCGTATGCGAAGCGGCGCGAGCGCAGGTGACCACACTTCCCTGAATGAACTCCAGTTCTTGAGGCAGCGTCAACGAGAACTGTGCACCCACCAAGGGCTCCATGTTATTTACCCGCACGCTGACGGTAACCGTGTCGTCACTGATACCGGAGGCAGAGCCCATATGCAGTTCGTTTACAGAGAACGGGTCGGCGACAAGGCTGACATTGCGCACCACATTGTACATGCCGTTGACAGCATTGGAATAGACCACCAGTTTCTCTGAGATAGCACCTCTGTTCACAGGTGCATAGTTGAGCGTGATATCCGTACTCTGCCCTACTGCAATCGGAGCAGTTGGTAGCGCTGCGCTGAATTCGACTGCACTGAAACGCAAGCTGTCGATGATCAAGGGCTCATTACCGGTGTTGCGGACGGTAAGTGTCTGCGTATAGGCGGAACGGATGGGGATATGGCCGTAGTCGATTTGTCGGTTTTGGATCTCCATCTTCGGCGAAAGCAAGGTAATGCTTCCGGCACTCACGGATACCGATATGCCCGAACCCGCTGCATCACTCAGAAGCACTTCAGGCTGAAGCGTGTATGTGGCCGGTTCTACACCCAACACCAGACGAAATGTGAACAGCGGTTCGGACGTTGGGGACATGGCCGCTCCCGTAAAGTTGAAGATATTCACAAAGAGCCGGCCGTTGTTGCTTCTCGCAGCCAACTGGTGCGCAGTCTGCGATGCGGACAGCACTGCCGAGCCCGCGACATACTCGAGATGCTCGCCCAAGTTGAGCGTCATCTGCAGAGCAGCCACGTTGGTCACGCCTGAGAGCGTTGCTTCTACTGTCACCGTGTCGCCCGGATGCCCGCTGAGTTGGGGCAGTGAGAACGAGGCGGCGGCAGTAGAAAGCGACCACGCGCAAAGGATTATGATGAGATAGCGTCTCATACGTCAATGAATTAACTGTCCTGTAGCCGAGAAGATGTTGTTACCGATTTGGATGTACAGATGACCATCCTTGAGGAACTTGCGCGCACCCGGGATGAACGGCGTTCCATCGAGGGCTGTCGAACCCAATGGAACAGCCACGACCTCATGGCCGAGCGGATCGGAGAACATAATGTCCTGGATGTTGGCGTCACCTATCTGCAGGAGCGCATGCTTGCCAACGCTGAGTACTTTACCGGACATGGAGTATGCCATGAAGAAGAAATCCTCTTCGGTCCGCCAAAGACTCACTTTCTCAAACTCGTTCAGTGCTTCCAGCGGCGTGATGAGTTCATCCTGATCACCACTGAGCGACACTTGTACACCACCAAGAACCACGTCGGTTTCCACGTAGAGAATGCCATCCTCTACAAAATAGTAGGCCGGCAGCGTGTTGATGGCATTGGTTTGGGTCTCCGGATGGAGAATCAGGTTCACCGTGCCGACCACGTCGAAGATGTTGACGATACTATCGGAGTTGACATCCGCAGCCTCGAAAATGAACGGTTGCGGGTTCTCTTCCATGATGTATGCCACCTCGGTGAGCACGTCAGCCACGTTGACAGACATCGAACCGTTTGCATCGCCCTTGATGGCTGTTAGCGGGCGGGCAGTGACAGGGTCGCTGATATCATACGCAGAAAGTGAGGTCGTCATCTGGCGGATTATATAGTAATAATCCTTGCCGGGGATAACATCGTAGTCGATATACAACGAGTCTTGGGCGTCGATGAGAGTCTGGTTGATGCAGATGGTATCAAATTTCCAATCATAAACATAACACGAACAACTGTCTTCCCAATGCCTATTATACCAAATAGTATCCGCTGTCCAGCGATAGATGTTGTATCCGAGCAAATCTGCAAAGTCTTCCTCATCGGTTTCCCACGTGAGGGTGACTTTGCCTAATCCCGCTTCTGCCATCAAGCCCGTGGACATAGAGCCTGCGGCTGAAATCTCAAAATGGAATCGATAGTTTTCTTCCGGAATCTCGAAATGTTCATTATCTTCTGCTCCGTAGACTCTGAGTCGGTTGAGACCATCCGAAACGGTCTTGGCGTCAATTGTGAAGTAGGCCGTATAGATGGTGCTGTCTGCAGACCAAACGCCGTTTTCAAAAATCTGATGCTGGGTGTATGGGGGACGTACACCATAGGAGACGGTTGGCGCTATGCTGATATCCATAGGACGATTGAAATAGACATCACAGCGATGGGTGCCAACGCCCAGAGGCGGAATTGAGTCGAACTCATCTTGTGCATCGTATCCATTTACCAGAATTTTCCACACAATACCATGCGCCTCTCGAGCAGGACGAGTAAGCATGTTAGACAGGTCAAACCAGCCGAAGCCATATCCTTTATCAATGTCTTTTATATACTTTCGTACTTCACTTTCTTTAGAAGAACCATAATATATTGGATTGAGTGTATATATGCATGGATAATCTCTGCTAAAAAATGCAATTTGTTTTTCCCTGGTTTCTAATGATAGCGAGCCATAGTAATTCGAGTTGATAATCCCATCCAATAAAACTTCTTCAAATTCTATCAACCGAGCCATATTATTACAAAAGTTGGATTCAAAAAAGTATGTACGCGTCAACCCAAGCGTAACTTCTCGATCGCTCCTAGTATTCACATAATTGCATCTATAATTACGTACGCTTGAAGAAACCCTTCCACAACAAGTGTTATTTTCAATAATACAATTTCTTAGAAATGCATTCTTAATAAATGGATCCGCTCTTCCTAGGGAACCTGGCTCTTCTGTGTGATTCTCTATACGAACATACTCCATCGGTTTTATCAGTTGAGACAAAGTATCCGCTACAACTTCGCCAAGGATATCATCATAATAAAATGGAAATGTAACGCCTAAATTAAGGGAATAATCACTTGGGCCACCTGCGGCACTCGTGAATACAATCATGCTATCCGGTGTGCCTATTGCAACGACACGACCGGCAGTGGTAGAATCTTGATAATACACTTGCCTTGATATTCCATTTATGTTCAGTCTAGTTTGTGTCTCAGAGCCTTGCGTAACGGCGATTCCGGTTCCTTTCTTGAATTTTAGTACCGTACCCGGCTTAATGGTAAGTGTAACTCCAGCGGGAATCGCCAAATTGTTTGTTACGATGTAGTGCACATTAGGATATAGGGTAAGGTCATCGGTTAGTATGCCACCTATTTCTACACCATTTTCCACGTTTAGCACAAAATATTGCTGCATTGTGTCTGCAATATTATCACATACTGCAAAGAGTGTGAAGTTAATATGCCGTCCATCCACACAATTGGGATTAATTCTCATACGCCATGGATTTTGCGAAGTTGCCTTGGCATAACTACTAAGTGGTTTGCCAAACTGAACAGTATCCTGCAAATGGGTTGTCAAAGTGGTATCATCCCATACCCAATCTCCTTCTGAGTTGTAGCCAGTTTTAATCCAAAAGCGTATATTGTCGGCCATTCCCCAAACATTGCGGAAAACGGGATAAATCTCTACCGTCTCTTCGGTATCGGGGCGACCGTCACCATCACCATTAAGAGTATCCACCAGATTATAGGTGACCGTCCATAATTCAGGGTGACGATCGGCGTCGGTAAGATTATACGCGGCCAAAATGTCGATATTACCACGCCCCGGCTTTTCATCTGCAGAAAAGAGTTTTTGGCGAGTGTGGATAAGGTCTCCAAACAATAATTCTTTACTAAGTATTTCTTTACATTGAATTAATCTTGAGACTGCGCCTGCAACCAGTGGACATGCCATAGAGGTACCATGCAATACCTTATAGCGTCCTCCGGGGAAAGTGCTTAAAATGTTTATTCCGGGGGCACGGAGTTCGTAATTATATAATTGCTCTTCTCCAAATGAGGAGAAAATGGGATTATCATCTAGATTAGAAAAAGAAGTTTCACATCCACCTTGCATTCCTGCTTCTACTCCCAAAACAAATGTATAACATGCCGGAAACATTTGTTCGACATCTTGCCTTCGAGGTAAACAAGTAATATCGTATCTTTCTATCCATAATTGGTCATTTCCTGCCGCTGCCACCAAAACTGCATTGGCATAAGCGCGGCCCAAAGCTTGCTCCTCGGCAATAGAATAAGAATAACTGCCAATAGACATGGAGATGACGTCAGCTCCGTTGGCTGCGGCGTAGTCGATACCGCGAACGATGGTTGCCACATCGCCCGAGCCATCACTTTGCATCACAGAAACAGGCATGATGAGCGCATCGGGATTGGCGCCGGTGATACCGATGCCGTTGTTGCCGACTGCTGCTGCAATACCTGCGCAGTGGGTTCCATGGCCGTTGAAGTCACACATGATGCCGGTTTGGTTGATAAAATCCCAGCCATGGAGGTCATCCACAAAACCATTGTTGTCATCATCTTGACCTTCTACTCCGTTGGATTCCGTAGGATTCGTCCAGATGTTTGCTGCCAAATCAGGATGGTCGATATCTACACCGGTATCAAGGATAGCGATGACCGGACGCTTGGAAGTACGTTTAGGCTTGTTCCACAGTGCCGGCAGGTTGATGGCAGCAGGCCCCCATTGCTGAGAGTACAGCGGTTCTGCGGTGTAGGTTGCCGAATCCTGTGTCGGAATAACGGCGTCATACGGTAAGGAAAGAGTATAGAGGATATAGTTCGGCTCGGCGAAGTCCACCGTGCGGAGGGTTTTGAGCGTATCGATGACTTGGTGCACATTCATGGGTGCATTGGGAGCCAGTTTGAGCCGATAGAGTTTGCCCAAGGGTTTGGGCTCTATCTCTTTACCATTGTAGGTACGGAGTTTGCGTGGGAGCGGTTTTGTACCGGTGCGGGGCATCAGTTCCTCCACGGAGTCCACGCCGAGGGCCTCGAAGAGTTGGTCTACCTCACTGACGTTTGTTGTTGAGAACTGCGTCCGTTGCGGAGCACGCATCCGAACCTGACTGTCTTCATGGAAATGCACGATGATTTCGCCCTCGCGGAAGGCGTTGCGATTCCATTTGTCGATTTTCACCACTTCATCTTCATTGTCTGCCGACTGGGCAACGATGGTCGGACAAACAAGCAGCAATGCTGCCCCTAACAATAGTAATTTGGTTTTCATGTCTATGTGTGTTTATTTGTTTTCGTTTGGTATTACATACAAAAGACTTTGGTTTGCGGGTGCAAAGGTACGCGCGTTCGCAACATTTGCGGGTGCAAAGTTACAACTATTTTTCCATATATCCAAATCTTTTGTCAGAAAAATCACAAAAAAATGTGTTGCGGGGTGATTTTTCTACGTATATATAGTATAAAAGGTATGAATATTTGCATTTTTCTTGCATATGTCAAAAAAAAGTAGTAACTTTGCAGCGAAAATGGACGAAAGGTACAAAGATGGCTGCAGATCAGATGATATCGCCGTACGTGTTGCCGCCGCATCCGTTGGCAGTGAAGGCTGCCGGGGAGGTGATGGAAAGGGTGCATGCGTATATGCGCGAGCATCCTGACAGTGAGCTGCATCGGCAGGGGAAAATGTTCGGCGTGCTGGTCATACAAGAAACCGATGGTTTCCAGTTCCAAGGTTCAAGATGTTTAAGAAGTTTAAGCGAGGGGGAGACGAAATATCTGTCTGCCTTCTCGGCGCAGCTGGACGGGACATACGAACATGAGGGGTTCGTGCCGCCGGTGTATGCGATGACGCCCCCGGTGGGCAAGGACAAACAGGAGTCGCAGCGGCTGCAGCGGTTGATCTTCGCGGGTTTCAACCTGATGAACGGAAAGGGAGAGAGCAAGAATCTGCTGGAGATCTTTGCCGAGACGCCACCCATAGTGCCGCCGGAAGAGTGGTTTGCAGGGCGGGGAACAGCCAAAAGCCCCATGCCGCCGGCGGGAGCGGGAGAATGCTGCGCACCGAAGCTGCTGAACTACGCGTACAGGCATGGACTCAAGCCGCTGGCCCTGGCAGAATTCTGGGTCGGTGCGCCTTCCAAAACGGAAGTGCGGCAAGAGGGTTGTTTCTATCCGCCATGCTCCGGCAGATGCGTCCCGATTCTCCGGTTTATGCTGCAAGGAGTGGACGTGAAACCGACTCCGGAATTTCAGCAAAAAGAAGAACTGCTCCTAAAAACGGACATTATCTTCGAAGACGAGTATTTGCTGGTGGTGAACAAACCATCCGGTGTATTGTCCGTTCCGGGAAAAACAGGAGAAAAATCCATCGTAGAATTTCTGTCAGAACAACGAAAAGGAGCGCCTCTTTGGGCGGCGCATCGCCTCGACCAGGACACCAGCGGATTGCTGGTTCTCGCCAAGACGCCGGAAACCTACAAACAACTTCAGGCCTATTTCCAGCGACGCGATATTTTGAAGCGCTACGAGGCTGTTATCATGCCCTGCCAAAACGGAGAAGCATTAGCTCCGGAAGGACTGATTTCCTTGCCCTTGCTGCCCAATCCGTACGACAGGCCGCGGCAGATGGTGGATATGAAACACGGCAAACCCGCCATCACACGATTCATGCTGCGCGAGCAACTGGACAACGGAAACTGGTTTGTAGATTTCTATCCGCAGACAGGTCGCACCCACCAATTGCGTGTTCACGCGGCTCATCCGCTGGGGCTTAATGCACCCATCGTGGGAGACCGGCTCTATGGACAGGAAATGGTACAAAACGGCAGGCTTATGCTACATGCCGCAGAAATCCGATTCGCGCATCCGATCACCGGAAAAACCCTGCATTTTTGCCTTCCTTCGGGCTTTACGGAGTAAAAAAGCACCTTTTTTTGCACTTTTTTGCCCAAAAATTTGCATATATCAGAAAAAAGTAGTACCTTTGCACGCTCATTGTGGCATGAAGAATAATTAAACACGAGAAATATGAAATTTAACGTATCGAGTACAACCCTTTTTGCGCAGCTCCAATCGGTGAGCCGCGTGATTGCGTCGAAGAACAACAAACTGCCTATTTTGGACAGCATCCTGTTTGATCTGCAGGGCCAGACGCTGACATTGTCGGCTTCGGATGAAGAGACGACCATTCGCACTTCGATGGAAGTGGAGAATGCGGAAGGTGCAGGCAAAGTGGCTTTCGACGCCAAACTTCTGTTGGGCACGCTTCGCGAGTTCCCGGAACAGCCGCTGACGTTTACCATCGACGAGCAGAACTTCGGCCTGAACATCACCTCGGCCAACGGTACCTACTCCTTCATCGGTGCCAACGGAAACGAATTCCCCGAGATGCCCGAGATCGCCGGCGACAACCATTTCGAGATTGCAGAATCCACGCTGCTGAACGCCATCAACAAGACGCTGTTCTGCGCCGCTGACGACGAACTGCGTCAGGTGATGAACGGTCTGTTCTTTGACCTCACTCCCGAGCAGTTCACGCTTGTAGCCACGGATGCACACCGTCTGGTTCGTTACACCAACGCCACCGCGCACACCGAGGCGCCCGCAAGCTTTATCCTGCCCAAGAAACCGGCGTTGCTGCTGAAGAACGTGCTGGACAAGAACGACGAGCAAGTGAATGTGGTGTTCGGGCAGAAGAACGCGCGTTTCACGTTTGGCACGACGACGATTGTTTGCCGCCTGATTGACGGCCGCTACCCGAACTACAACGGCGTTATCCCGCAGAACAACCAGAACAAAGTCATCATTGACCGCCAGATGCTCATCAACGCCTGCAAGCGCGTGGCCGTGTTCGCACATACGGGCACCTCGCTGCTCAAGCTGACCCTTTCGGAGAACAACCTGAACATCTCGGCGCAGGACATCTCGTTCTACACCTCGGCGGAAGAGACCCTGAGCTGCAGCTACGAAGGCGCTCCGATGAGCATCGGTTTCAAGGCGCCGTTCCTCATCGAGCTTCTGAACAACATCGACTCGAACGAAGTGATGCTCGAGCTGGCCGATCCGGCTCGCGCAGGACTCATCCTGCCGATGGAGAACGCAGAGAACGAGAACCTGTTGATGCTGCTGATGCCGCTGCTGTTGCAAGACTAAGCATTTTGAGCATATGAAGCTACAACTAATCCGCCCGCTCGTCTTCTTCGACCTGGAGACGACGGGCGTTAACGTCGCTACAGACCGTATCGTGGAGATTTCGCTGGTCAAGCAGTTTCCCGACGGCCACACCGAGAGCAAGACATGGCGCGTCAATCCCGAGATGCACATCCCCGAAGCGGCTTCCGAGGTGCATCACATCTATGATGAAGACGTGGCAGACAAGCCGACTTTCAAGGAGTTGGCCCCCGAGGTGCTGGCTTTCATTGACGGTTGCGACCTGGCGGGTTACAACAGCAACCATTTCGACGTGCCGATGCTGCAGGAAGAGCTGCTCCGCACGGGCTATGACGTGGATCTGAGGAGCAAGCACCGTTTTGTGGATGCGTTCGTGATTTTCCAGAAACATACGCCCCGCAACCTGACCGCGGCCTACAAGCATTACTGCGGCAAGGACCTGGAGGGTGCGCACGGAGCCAATGCCGACACCGAAGCCACACGCGAAGTGTTGCTGGCGCAGTTGGAGCGCCATGCCGACGTGCCGACTACCGTAGAGGCGCTGGAGGAATACACCATGCTGCAGAAGACAGCCGACCTGGCCGGACGTATCGGATACGACGCTGCCGGACGCGAAGTGTTCTGTTTCGGCAAATACAGAGGACAGACGCTGGAAGAGGTATTTACGAAAGAACCGACGTACTACCA
>Ga0310786_10006039_pt1 | contig 16249 bp, 12 predicted proteins | sample AusTroGonzalo_MG_FD_203881 | JGI IMG/M metagenome (GOLD analysis project Ga0310786, IMG submission 203881) | Bovine rumen microbial communities from tropical cattle in Woodstock, Queensland, Australia - Gonzalo_03 (v2) (version 2) | ecosystem: Host-associated > Mammals > Digestive system >... | reverse complement strand
AATTAAACTTCAAGATATACACCAGGAAATACAAGTAGATTGCCGCACATGTAAATGTCAGGAAATCGAGACCCATTATGAACAGGATGCCTAGAGCCAGAATGATAGCCGTAAACCATAAACTCCAGACAAAGGACTGCATTCTGATCTGTCCGGTCATTTCATCTTCATCCTTTTCTCGGGATAAAGCTATAAAGCAGAGTGAAACAAGCAAACCCAGCATCCCCAGTGTTGTAATCAGATTAGCTTCGCCTTTGTAGAAAATATCGTCTCCAATGGCTATCCAGGGAACTTTAATCTCTGGAAGGCTGACACTGAAGAAAAGGCATACACATAATGCGGCAAATGGCAGAAACATCCACATTCCTACTTTCTTGTAGGAGTAAGGAAGAAGGTAATTGCGTGTTTTCATATGGCATTGACAGTATTACATCTGCCACAAATGTAAAAACAATTTTCCGAATTGTCAAATTAACTTTACAGATTGTATGTTTAGTTTAACAATTCAGGATAATCACCTCAGCTGAAGGAAGCAACTGCGCGAATCTTCCCAGCTTCCGGAGGTCCTCCAGAAGGTTCGATACCGAAAAAACCAAACCGAGAAGGCCTATAGAACTGTCCAAGATCCGCCTTTGTCCGGGCCTTCTCTTTTAATGAGACCTTCGGCTTTCAGTTTGACGAGATGCTTCTCGACGGCTTTGGGCGTGATTCCGATGACCTCAGCAAGTTTACAGGCTGAATAGTTGGGGTGGTCTTTGAGCAATTGGAGGATTATCTCCCTACTTATTCAAATATTCTTACTACTTATTTGATGTATTCTTACTACTTTCCGATGTCGGAATAAAAGTCGGAATAATTGGCAGACGCGAACTCTTCCACCTTCCGGATATCTTCCAGAAGGTTCGAGAATTTATGTGTTTGGTCTACTAAAGAAAACGCTAACTGATTTATTATCAATCTGTTAGCGTTTTTCTTTTACCAAAAAACTATATTATCGTAGCTGATTGTACAAGGTGTGTTTTTAAGCCGCAGACCTTGTACACGATATCGCCAATAGAAGGCGGTCCAGGCTGGTTTCAGCGTTCATGGTGTATCAATCAAAATCACACCTTGTACACCAAGATACTAACATTGCAAAAACGTTCTGACACTTTTAATAAATCGCAAGTTCGAGGCCGTAAGTCCTGTAAAACCGGATTGTCTGGTCTCCAGACCTCCACTCCGTGTAATCCAACGGGCGATCAGTATCCGAGACTTCCCTACCCGGTCCGCATCGGCGGATAACGATCTCCTCAATCTCATCGGCCTTGGCATCCCCGTCAAAAACAGAACCGAGATAAGCATCCCTCCAAGACAGAATAACGGCTGGAACGGAGGAATCGGCTTCGGCGATCCAATAATCTGAGTCCATGAAATAAACTTCCCCGATTTGTTTAGTGAGGATGTCAACGTGATAAGACTCCTCCGCTGGCAAAATCTCTTTGAGAAGGATGCCATTCCTCTCCTCATTTCCCCCTTTATAACTTACTTTTGCTCCCAAAGACTCCTCAACCCGGAAAACATCATCCAAGGAAAGCTTTCCCCAGTTGTCCAGCAAGAAGGCAAAAAGGGATTCAAAACCATCCTGTCCGACCGGTTCCAACCCATGGGAATAAGTCAGACGTAATAGCGAATTGCCTTCTCCTGTCATCTCATACAAATCGTAAGTACCTTTCCCCTTTTTTGCCAGAATCAAGAAGGCTTCGTCACCCGGCCGATCCGTATCAGGATAGGCATGACCAGTCAGACCGGAAGGTCTGGTTAACTGCTCGAACTTTGGAAATTCATGGATCGTGGCCATACGACCATCCTCCCATCGGGCAAGAACCGTGGCGGCAGGAGTCTCCAACAGGCAATGCAACCGGCCTCCGGATTGGAACGAGCCGGTGATAAGCGTATCAGCATTCACTTCTTTATCATAGCCACTGAAAAACTCGACAGAGGCATCCGTCCAAATATCTTCCCGTATCCGGACAGTAGGGTCGAAGTCATCATACTGGATGACGGGCAAATAGTTCTGCCCCCGGGAAGAATAGAAACTCTCGAAATAAGGAAAGGGACGATATTGGTCGGCCTTAATACACTCATAGGTGGAAGTGGAATCGCAAAGGAAGCCGGTCGTAGGATCGGTTATTTCATACACCCTAGTCTTTCCAACAACATAAAAGGAGCCGTCAATCCGATGCACCTGCCCGCCCAGACCCCAGAAAAGATATTCCTTGGAAGAGTTCTTGTCGATAAACCACATACCTCCAATATCTCCATGAACGGCAGATAGGACTCTCCATTCAGCATCATCGTAACGGCTGTCGCCAAAATAAAGCGGGGCGACATAAGGTTTCCATTTCCAGGCATCCGGATCAAAACAATAGTAGTGTTCGTATTGTTCGAACTCGGGCCAAGGATACCAATTCTCCATCTCAGCGAACAAGGTGTCACTCCGCTGAAAAATTGACCTTAAATACTTGACATCCTCAGGAAGCGGGAGCAGACGAGGCTCCCTGTCGCGGAGGGAAAAGGCCATCAAATAGTCCCGGTGATGAATCCTTTTCCAGCTGCTATTACCCTCATAGAACTTACAATAATACAGACCGCCTGATTTAACCACATCGAACAATTCGATGTCCGATGCCGGAAATGCATCCGGATTTAAATCAAACACAACAGAATCTTGGGGTACATCTCTGAACCCGGTATGAATATCCTGCCGATGTGCACAAGACAATGAAAAGAGAACACAGCTTGCCGTCACGAAGAAAAAGCAGAAGTGGAATCGGTGCATCCTTTTTTGTTTTCACGATTTGCTGCAATTATCGCACCGCCCAATTAGTTCTCGTTCAATCCTCTCTAAACGCTTTCCACATACCAATCCAGCGCCAAGAGAACATCCGAGAAGTTCGACAAGGCCCAAAACAGCTAAATAGCCCCAAACGATAAATCTCTTATTATCAGACGAATACAAAGAACTATCACAAACGCGATAATGCCCCTTTTCGAACCTTATTTTTCACGGTTTTTGAAGGCTCTGTGTTCTCCATTTCTGTCAAATTCCCACTTCCCTGTTTTTCAATATATTGCACAAATCTTTCCACCTTCTTTATGTCCTCCAAAAGGTTCGAGATTTTACCTGTGTAGTCTACATAGAAAACGCTAACTGATTTATTGTCAACCAGTTAGCGTTATGCTTTATTGAGACCTCATCTTTGTTCTTATTCTTTACATAAAGGAATGACCTGTTCTCAGCTGTTAAAGATGGTTTTGCGTTTCCGGAATGGTGACCAAAGGCTGTGGCAGACGGTCGTCCTCTTTCTTCTCTTCCCGCTTAAACAGTTGGCCTCGCCAAAGCAAACCTTCGTCACAGACCTTCATATATTCCCCTTGTATCCAGGTCTGACCAAAGAATTGGTCATCGATACAGGAAACGGTGACATGAAGGACGTTTGTATTATAATTCCGGTAACGGAGAGGGAACACAGGCCATAGCCACTTGGGTAAGTATATATGAAGCATATCCTCATAAGAGAAGGACCCTTCGGTACTTATTCCCCAGGAGAAATGATTCTGGCTGGGAATAGAACGAGGAATGACTATTGTTCTCTGTTCAGGATATTTGATTTCTTTGTATGTATTGAATGACATGGTATCATTATCACATACAGTGATCAAATACTCTTCGTTATGGACGGGAAAATCGAATGTCACATAAACACTGTCCGGGTCACAATCGGCCGAAAAGGATTCCTCAAACTGTATACAAGCCATCACCCGATCATTAGGTGAAGGACTGTCTAGGCGGATGAAACTGTCAGTTTCCTTCGTTAACGAACAAACAGCTACCGAATAAGTGACACCATGCCCCTCTGAAAAAGTGAATGTCGCAAGACTGTCACATATGTGCATTGTGAGGTATTCGGAATGATATACCCCATCCAAAGGCCCGGGCATCAACGCTCCGCCAAAAAGAGACATACTCAAGAACAAAGAAAACAGTCTCATGGCAAAATGGATTAATCGGCCTAAATATAGCGATTAAATCCCAATAACTGAATACTGTCCAGTCCTTCTTCATGCGTTATTTCGCTCGAAATAGTGTTATCTTTGAGCCGGAATCCCCAAGCCAATAACTGTCCTTACTTGTTCTCCCTAACTATCCACTCACGGAAGAAAGGATCCTCCATCTCGTAATGGTCAGAGTATATCACGTAGCCATCTTTCTGCATCCGTTTCAGAGCGCTGTAAACCGTGCTTGTACGGTACTCTCCCGTCTGCAGTGGCTTTCCGGATGACAAGCGTTGCATGATCCACTTGTTCGTCCTTTTGAAGTTCATCCATAGTCTTTCATAATCCAATCCATGGGTGGTAACGATATGATCGATGGCAGTCTTAAAGGGATCGGCTATCCCAGGTTGTAAAACACCAACCTGCCACACATTAGCCGCCAACTGTTGCGAATAATATGGATGACATCCGGTATAGTCAAGGATACTATCGGCCAACGCATCACAGGTGTCCGGATAGCATCCGGCAAGACGCTCAGAGAGGTAGCGGTGGAAGTCCTCACGCGGGAGTTTTCCAAGTCGCATCATTTCGCCGAAATGATAGAAAGGAGACTTCTTGTTCTCAAAGATGTCCGTCATCATGCTTTCTTGACTGCCCAGGAGGATATAGTTGATATGCTTCTGCTCCTGCATGATTGAGCGAAGCTTTTTATCCAGTTTAGGAGCCAAGTCACGAATCTCTTGGAACTCATCCAGCACGATGATGATACGATCCCGTTCTGAATGCGCCTGCTCAATCAGCGTCATCACATCCTCCAGGACAACACTGTCATCAACGCCCGGCTGGAAAGACACGTCCATCGATCCGGTAATAGGATTCGAAGATACGGTCGGGATAATGCGGAAGTGCGTAATCAAGTGGCGTACACGCTCCAGGGGGTGTACCTTGAAGAATTCCCGCAACAACTTTGCGGACAAATCGGAGACCGATGTCACTTGCTGAAGATTCACGGTTATGTGCTTTCTGCCTGTCTGCTTGACAGCCTTCGCCACCACACTGCTCTTGCCGAAACGGCGCGGACTGATGATTACCAGGTGGTTTGCGCTGTTCACAAACTCCTTGATATAGGCGACCTCCTTCACTCTGTCAGTGAAATACTCTTCCTCGACGATCGTGCCAAACTTGAAAGGGTTCTCCATATTACGCATTTTTTCGTTACGACTTTTTTCGTAATGCAAATATAATACAATTTCGCGATACGCCATAACCATTTTTCAATCCATCGATGTTCAAGAGATGGATTTTAGGGAAGAATTAAGGGAAAAAGAGGGAAAGGGAAGCTAACTTCCGTTGATGGTCTTGAGGGGCAGATTTTAGGGTCGGTATATATATTTATATATACCGCCCTATCTGCCCCGCCATCAAGACCGGGGAAAAATCAATTTCCATCATCCCTTTCCTTTCCATACTCTATTTCAAGATTGGGATTCGCGAGGCTGTATGTTCCGTCCTCGTTACAAATCAGGAACGTACCGGACAAAGCGCTGATGTAATTCCTCGCCGTTCGCTCCGAGATGTTCTTCCCTCCGAAAGTGAAAACACCGCTCACCAGCTTACGCACAAGCTCTTTGTGTCGGATCTTCTGTCCTGGACGAAGAAGCTTACTAACTTCATCCTTTGCTACTCGATATTGACGCCGCTCTTCCGTATGATCCACCGTCGGGGCATACTCGACAAGCATTCCAATCTCTGGATCCAGCCGGAAACAGAAAGGCTCATATTCATCTTCCCTCTTTTTGGGGAACTCTACCTTTATGAATTTCTCCAGGGCATCTTCATCTTTCTTCAAGGAAAGCTCCAGACCGGCAGCTTCATTCAGGCGCATGCCGAAATGGCCTTTCGCATTTCCGTTGACAAGGGATTTGTGGGAAGTCGTGATCAAGACAGCATTGAGATCAGTGGCAATCTGCTTGAAATGACTCACCAATCCGTCCGCTTCCCGATTGTCATTGAAATCCCGACAAAGGTCCCGGGCTGAATCAATCAGGATCAAATCCGGTTTGAACTGACGACAAGCATCATCAAACACATTCAGTTTGGCGTCAATACCTCCTTGAACTGACAGCAATGAGATGTAGCGGAAGAGTTTCAAATCTATCTCCGGGACCATCTTCATGAAGGATTTCATTCGCTTCTTGATTGTGTTCCTGGCGAGTTCGGTATCAAATACAAGGACCCTCAACGAACCGGCCGTCGAGCAGAAAGAGAGTGTCCTGTCCGCCATGGTACCCTTATTGGAAGCGGATGCGGCAATGGTCAACGCCAGGAAGGATTTCATGACGCCGGCAAACCCGCTTATCAGGTAGACGTTACCGCGATAGAAATAGCCCTGTCCCTTGCGGAAAATGAGCGGGACCTCGTCCGGCTCGTGAATAAGGGTGGCAATATCCAGAACATAGTTCTTCCACTGGTCATCCTGGAGGAGGGCTTCGAGTGTCTTCATCTTCACGGCCAATTCATCGGAGATCTCCGTACTCGGGCAGTCCCGGAGTTTCCTCGAATACTCCGTCAGGATTTCTTTTCTTGCACGACCAACATAATCGCCGATGAAGGTTTTCGTGACGTATTCCACGGGCGTAGAATACGTCATCTTGCCACAAATCGTTGCGATGAAAACAGATATCTGGGACCTGACCTCTTCATCACAAAGCTTTCTCTCGGCACCCGAGATGGCCATGAAGAAAGAGCAGAATGCCCTGATACGCCGACCCTGAACTTCAGGATCCTTATCTTTGATCAACGCCTCCCGGACGGAGACCATATCTATCGGGGCATGCGAACCGTCCAATTCCTTGACCACGTTGAAGAACTCGGACAATGCTTCGTACTCGAAGTATTCTGGCTTCACGTTGTCCAGGATGTATCGCTTTTCCTGCTGCTCCCCGCACAATAAGAGGGCGAGGAGTTCGTACACTATCTCATTCATCTCCGTCCTCCCCTACTGTAAGATCTCACCTGACTCCAGGCGGCGGATTGCCTCCTCAGAATAGTATACGAACTTCCCACGCCGTACCGTGACGGGCAAGTAGCCCGACTTGTCCCAGCGCCAAAGCGTAGAGACATCGACACCCAGACGTATCGCGGCCGCCTTCCGGCTGACCAGGATCTGCTTGTTAGGCGCGAAATATGCGGCAATGGCTTTTTCAACCGCACTCTCGACCATCGTAATGATTCTATCGTCGTTCATAACAAAAACGATTAAGAGATTAACCTCCTGTCCCCATCCTCACGTGACCTGCGTGTAGCGACAGTACCAATCTCGACCCGGTCTCGGCCTGTTTGGCGAGACAAAAATGAGTAAAATGCAACCCAGAAACACTATAGATATAGGATATCTATAGGAATATACACCCGGTATTTTGGCTGTACTCAACTCATTTTCAACAAGATAAAGGGCTGACAACTCAAACGAGTCATCAGCCCTTCACGATGGTATTCAATTGAATTATCTCATAGAATAAGGTTCGGGGACCTCATATTCCGGGAACAATTCCTTGACCTTCAGTCCCAAATTCTTGGCATTATCGCATTCGATTGCCTTGGAAAGGAGATCGGAATAGTTCTTCTCTCCCCAGATTGATGTAAAGGCGAACCAGCGCCTTCTCCCAAAGTCCAGATGCTTGCCGATGGCATCGGCAAACAGGACCTGAAGGTATGAAGAGTTCTCCCCGTCATAAACCCACTCCAGAGTAGAAGGTGCACAATACCCATGCTCGACCATCATATCCATGGCTTTCTTCCCGGGACCTTTAGAGAATACTTTAGGGATGACCTTCTCCTCAACTGCTGAAATGACCTGTTCCTCCACATCAGAGCAGCCAGCGCTTGCAACACTCTCCGAGAGAATGGCGGGATCGAACTTCCTCCATGCAACTCTTAACCCGTTCATCGTTAATTCCGGATCGGACAGTGTCTGCTTGACAAAGTCTTCGTAATCCAGCATGCTGATTATCTCCTTCTTAAAACGCACCATTTCCGGTGAATCCTTGGGCGAGATAAGTGAGTACTCATTTATGATTTCCTCTTTGAAGGCAAAATAGGACATCTGCCCCGACTGGACTTCCTTGTACCGATCCTTAAACCCGTTAAAGATGGCCTTCAGGGTATATGGATGAATCTCTTGAAAATAATAGGCTATCCCAAATAAGACGGCAAGGACGACAACAACCAGAATAAAGGATAGAGGCATAGCGGTTATTCAATAACATTTAACTGATTATCAACTTTATAGGCTCCCTGATCAAAGGCCGTATTCATCAACTTGAACCGGTCCTTGATTTCCATACTCGTGTATCTAGTTACCGCGGAACTACCTACCTTATGCAGGCCGGCAGCGTACATGTCCACCTGAACCTTGTTCATGATATCAACGTGGGTCTTGCGGGCCAGTTTGCTGGAACCCACCTTGTACAACGGGAGATAATCGTTCGTCTTTGTCTCCTCATTATACTGAGCTACCGGGCGATCAATTTTGCACTGCTGAAGGAGGGCTCTGATACGCGCATTATAGCCATAGGTCCCATAGATGTTTTTCAATATCGGGAAACTGAATCCTGTGCGCTTAATGATATCAAAGGCGTAACGGACAATGGGGGTCTGGACCTCGACATTACCCTCTTGGGAATCTGCTGTCTTCTGCGGGATATAATGGATATAAGGTATTCCCTCCTCGCTGACAGAAATCGACTCCATCGTCAATCTCTGGAAGTCGCTTATCCGGCAGCCGAAAGCACACTGAACCACGAAAGCATCTCTTGTTTCTTCCTGGGATGGAGGAACCTGGGCAGAAAGAATCATCTGAAACTCCTCTTTCCGCAGGAAAAAGGGATCGTCATATTTCGTCCGCATCACAGCTTTCTTCCGTTCCCGACTAAGCCTCCTAAACGGGGACTTCCGGATCTCATCAACGCTCTCCAATTCTGTGAAGAAGGTTTGGAACATCTTCATTTGGGAGGTCACCGTATTCATCGACAAACGTTCCTGAGGGATGTTCTTTTTCTTGAAACCCTTATATAGACTTTCGTACTTATCAACATACTGATACTCATCAAAAAGGAACTCACGAAAATCCATCAGATAATCGACATCAAATTCCTCGGAAGTAATCCCACTGATGCCTTTAATAATAAGGAAACGTTCCAGCTTATCAGAAACAACAATGATGTGCTTATGTCTATTGGGGCCAATGATACCGGCACGAAGTGCGTCGTCGGCATACTTGCGGAAACGGCTGACGATTGTGGGATTCTCTTTCCGAACCGCCACCACAGGGTTTCTCAATGACTCGATCTCTTGTTCAAAGACTTCGGATGTCATATCCATTCCCTTATCTTTCATCAAACCATATGCGGTAGTCATCAATCGGTGCTCTTCCTTCAATAAGGCTGAGAGATCAGCATTGTAGACATGCACTTTGTCTTTTGTCGACCCATCGGGGTTCAACTTGGCCAGGTCAGGTATCTTGCAGCGAATTCCCGACTTATGCAAGAGCTGGACATCCCTACCATCACGTAGCCGGAAACGGACCTTCACTGTCCCGTCTTTCGATGTCTGAATATGAAATGATATCTTCTCCATAATGCCTCCATTTCCGTGGTACATTTTCCAGAAAAATGTACCACCGATTTGCAATTCAGTAAAATCAAGTCGCAATTTAACAAGAACTCACTATCGCAACTATATGATTTGCAAATATAATAGATTTTATCAAGATTGCAAATGCTTGCGAAGTTGGGGGCCTGTTGGAGTCACTGAAAAACCCCGTTGGAATATTCCAGCGGGGTTTTTCTTTTGTATTTGGTGAAACTATTTGGCGGGAGTTTCGGAGAGTTTGAACTCAAGCGTTCCACCCTGCAGGAGGTCATCGTAAGTGATGAACATGGTGTCGAGCTTCTTTCCGTTGAAGTAGACCGAAGAGATGTACTCGTACTCGGGTTTGTCGGCCAGAACGGTGAGCGTCTTGCCATTGCCTAGCTTGATCGTAGCCTTGCTGAAGATGGGCGAGGTGAGCACGAACTCGCAGGAGGCCGGACAGGCCGGGTAGAAGCCGAGGGCCGACATGACATACCAGGCCGACATCTGACCGCAATCCTCGTTGCCGGAAATACCTTCCGGGGTAGCCGAATAGAGCTCTGAAAGGATGCGGCGCACGTAATGCTGCGTCTTTTCCGGCTGGTCCAGGTAAGTGAAGAGGTATGCCATGTTGTGGCTGGGCTCGTTGCCATGGGCGTATTCGCCGATGAGTCCGGTCATATCCACAATGTCATCGGTGAGTTCAAGGGCCTCGTAGGTGAACAGGGAGTCAAGCGCGGCCTGCGTGTTCTCCCGGCCGCCCATCAGCTTTTCGAGGTTCTGCACATCGTGCGGAACGAAGAAGCGGAACTGCCAGGGAACGGCCTCGGTGAAATCATCCGTCTTCACGAGCGGGTCGAAAGGCTCCACCCAGTTCCCCTGGCTGTCCTTTCCTCTGAAGAAACGGGTGGCAGGGTCGAAGAGGTTCTCATAGCGCTTGGAACGGGCATAGTATTCATCGGCCACATCCTTCCGGCCCAGATCCTCGGCCATGCGGGCGATGCACCAGTCATCATAAGCCATCTCCAGCGTCTCGGACACGGCCTGTCCATACAAGTCCGAAGGGACATAGCCATACTTGTTGTAGCCGGGAGACGTCCAGTCCTGGTTGGAGGACGACACCATGGCGTCGAGGGCCTTGTTGCCGTCGAAGGTGCGGATGCCGCAAAGCCAGGCGTCGGCGATGACCGGGATGCTGTGATAGCCGATCATGCACCAGGTTTCGCCGTGGGCCAGGGGCCATACCGGGAGGATGCCGTTGCGGTCATAGGAATCCAGCATGCTGTCAATCATACCGGAGATGAGCTGCGGGTCGATGAGGTTCTGGAGCGGGGCCCAGGTACGGAACACATCCCAAAGGGAGAGCGTGGAGTAGAAAGGCGCCTGGTCACAATCACTGATGAGGTTGGGGGCGATCATCGTGTGGTACAGCGCGGTGTAGAACACCGTGCGGAGTTCCTTGCTGCCGCCTTCAACCTCGATGACGCCCAGCTTGTCCTGCCAGGTCAGCAAGGCTTCGCCCATGATCTTTTCGAAGGTCTTGCCTTCCGTCTCCTTGATGCGGTTCGTCTTGGCATTGGCCTCGTCGGTCATGGAGATGCCCACGTAGGCGATCAGGTCCTTGACATCCTCGGCGAAGGTGAGCAGTACCTGTGTCGATCCTTTCTTCTCGAACCGCTGGATAGGGGCCGAGAACTTGGCATTGAAGTACACCCCGCGCTGCGGGATCCACCAGGACTGGACTTTGGTGCCGGAAATCTCGTCGGCACCGAGCTGGGTCACGGAGACTTCGTGAATCTCCGGCTCGCCCATTCCATGGACCAGGTTGATGAGAATCTGTCGCTTGCCAGCGCCAGTGAAGTGGTATTCATGCACACCGGTATGGGCCGTGGCGGTAAGGGACACGTCCACTCCCCTTTCCGGGAAACACACCTTGTAAAAGCCGGGCAAAGCCCGTTCATTGGCGTGCGAGAACGGAAGCGGGTCAATCACGTACTGCCCGTCCACCTCCTGAACCTCGCCTACGGCAGGGGTGAAGAGGAAGTCGCCCAGGTCGGCGCAACCGGTGCCGCTCAGGTGCGTGTGCGAGAAGCCCAGGATGGCGTCGTCGCTATAGTGGTAGCCGCTGCAGGCATCCCAGTCTTCCGTACGGGTGTCCGGGCTCAGCTGGACCAGGCCGTTGGGCGTGGTGGCTCCGGGGAAGGTATGCCCATGGAAACCCGTGCCGATGAAAGGATCCACTTCTGTCACACGCGGGGAAACGCATGCTGCCATGGTCATGGCCAGCAGGCAGCCGCTTAAAAACTTACTATTCATCATCACGATTATTTCTTGCTCTAACCCAGAAATCTGTCGTGGGGCTGATGATCCACATGTAAGAGTAGCCCTCGTCATCATAGTCATGCACCAGGATAAGGCCATCCTGGTGGAAATAGCCGTTCATGAAACGGGGCATCGTATTCAAGATTTCCGGTGCATTGTTGATTTCTCCCTTGTCGTCTTCCCAACAGCCGAAAGGCATATAACCGTCCGACTTGGACATGAAGATAATATCATTGTACTGGGCCGATACCTTGGGGCCTTCCTCTTCCTTAAAGCTGTCGAAGAAGGTGTACCAGTAACGTTCCTTGTCGTTGTCCGGACAGAAAACCAGGGGCCGGGTCTCGCGTTCATTAAACTCAATGTCTCCCCATTCATCATGCGGGGTAATCTCATTGAAAACATACTGCACGGCATCACCGCGTCCATAACGCAGGTTGATGGCATGGGTTTCATAGTCGCCGCCCAGGTAATAAATCCGGGAATCCCCGTTCGACTTCACTTTCAGACCGCCGTCGCCTTTGAAAGCCACGCCGTTGCTAGTGGAGACAAGGCCGGAGACTTCCTTCCCGTCCAGGGTAATGGAGGATGCGAAATCCAGGCTACCGTCTTCATTGGCCTCGACGCCGACGGTGGTATGGCTGAGTTCACCATCGGCAATCACGTCAAACTGGAAGGTACGGGGTTCGGGATTAATGGCGAAGCGGCAGACAAATTCGCCGTCGGCATTATGGACGGCCGCCGTCTTGAAGCCGGAAGAAACGAAGGAATTGCAAATCTCGACGGTTACCAGCAGCGCTTCTTTTGTGGCGGTGATGGCGGCCAGTGCGCCCTCGTCTCCGGGGACGAAGGTAAGGGCCTTGCCGCTGCTTTTTCCGACGGCGCTGATGGAAGAACTGGAGAACGCCTTCACGATGTAGGTCTCATCCGCACCGCTCTCGATATAAGAAAAGTGTCCCGCGCCGACCAGCGTCAGGCTGATTTCCTGGGCCGATATGGACATGAGGTTATAAGTGGAATTCGTAGCCACCTGCGGGATATCGGAATCGGAAGTGAGCGACCAGTCGGTACCGAACTGGAAGTACACGTCGGTTCCGTCATAATCCACCACCCAGGTTCCTACATCGCAGAGCACGGCCTTCAGTTCCGACGGACGCAGTCTGTCCGGGTCCTGATCGTCAGTGAGCCATTTCTCGTAAGGGTTGGTAAGGCCACAGCCGCTGAGTATGAGGCAGAGGGCCGAAATTGCTATTTTTACGTAGTTAGACATAATATCAAATTGTTAAATAATTACCACTGAGGAGGGGTATAAGGAAGCAGGTACGGCTGCTTGAATGCAAGGGCGGCACCAGGATGGCACACCCGGATATCAATCAGCGGCTGCGTCCTGCCGTCATTGACAATGGGAGCCACACCGTCTTTCGGATCGGAGGGGTCGCTGCCGTTGGCAAAGCCCCAGGGATTCCGCATGCCATAAATGGCATCGGTGCTCTCATCGAACAGGAAAGTGAAAGCGTGGTAGGAAACCGTCTTATAAGGCCCGTCACCAATGACCAGGCCGTCTTCTTTGAAGCCGCCGATCACCAGATAGCCCTGGTTCAGGAGCACATTCACGGCCCTTTCCATCTGTTCATAGTCCAGGACGCCGGAGCTGAAGGCATAGCTGTCTCCGTTACCGGTGAAAAGAGGAGAGGTATGTTCGGTGGCGATACCGTCCAGGAGCGTATTGCAGTGATAGACACTGTTCCACTTCATGATGGCTTTCTCCAGGATCGTAGACCAGCAAACGACGTCGTTCTTGCCGGTTACCCCGCCGCAGTTCATGTCTTCGTTGCACAGGAATTTGGAAGACAGGGTAACGTTTATCGGCTCTCCCTGCGGATCATACATCTTTACCGTATAGGTACGGTCGCCATTGTCGGTGATAATGTCCTTGATGAACGCGGGATACAGGTAGGCCATGGAAGCCAGGACGGCCAGCGCGCAGCAGTCCCCTATCGCATGCTGGTTCACATCGGCCGGGACCGGAGTGCCGTAAGGATAGAGCGTCACGTCGCAGTCGTGCCACTGGAGATTTTCGGCCTCGACGGCGATGGTGGGTTCATTCTCCGGATTGGCAAGCCACTCCAGGTCGGCAGCCGTGGTCCGGTGCTTGTTCTCGCAGAACTGGCCCATGGGCGTCCACGTGCTGTGCGTATCGCCGTTGGAGAACGGCATCAGGTCGTTGATGTCCGTCGCCGTACCATCGACCAGATAGATTTCGGCTATGGCCGATGTCTGGGCGGTAGCGGTAAAGGCGAAGCGGTAATACTTGTACGAAGACGCACCTCTGATCTTGTATTCCTTCTTTTCATGCTCGCCGGAGAAGGTCTCCCCCTTCTTGGTGTCCAGCTTGATCCAGGACTTGTTGTCGTTGGAACCGGAGAGCACCCAGGAAGACGGAATCGAGCCTTCACTTGCGGCGGAAACGAGGGCATAGGACTTCAAGGCAAAAGCCTTTTTTCCGCTCCAGAGCACATAGAAATCGTTGTGCTCCGTAACGAAAGCCGTCGTCACATCGTTATCCACCAGTTTGCCGATGTCGGACCCATAAGGAGAGTCGGCAAACTGGGTGGAAATAACGCCGCCGCAGGGAAGATTCTCGTTGCCGGACATGACGGACGCATAAGGATAGACTTTCGGCTGCTCGGGGGCCACCGGCGCATCCTTGGCGCAGGAAGCCACCAGCAGCGTCGCAAAGACTATCAAATATGAGAACCTTTTCATCATTGCTTAGAGTTTGATGTCCCCTACTGCCACCTGGTATTCGTACCAGAGTTCGTCAATATCGGCCTGCTCGCCGAGAACATGCTTGATGGCTCCGTTGAACGACCAGGGAATCACGGCCAGGGTACTGGCATTGAATTTCCGCAGGAAGTCGGGATCCTTGTTGTCCTTCAGCCAAGCCAGGAAGAAACCCGTGGTTCGGTAGCCGTCCATGTAGTTTCCGCCCTTCGGCCGGTCTTCCGGCAGGAAGCCGCCGTTAGCGACACGCACGGCATCGGCCATGCCTTCGATGAAGCACCAGAACACCCGGTCATCATCATAGCCGCCAATCCCCTGCGGGGAAAGCTGATACACGTGCGTGAGCTCATGGAGCAGGACACCGCGCGTCTCGAACAACACTTTCTCCACGTTATTACCGGCGAAGGAGTGCTCGATATGCTGGGTACTATAGAACACATAGGCATCCTTGCCTTCGCCGTCTTTGGCGGAGATTCCGTCCACATCCTCCAGCGTATAGTAGATATTCTCTACCGGCGGGATGCTGTCGGCCGGAGAAAAGTATAGCGTGGCCAGCACATCCCGGGCCTGCTCTGCAATATAGGTTTCAGGGTCTTTGATGATCTTGGCATAAATCTTCGAGCCTTCCGTCTCTTTGGCCTGATCCTCAAAGATGATCCTGCCCACATTGTAAGCCTTCCAGTCTACGCTTTCGCTGGTTTGCGCGCAGGCTGTGGCCATCGCCGCAAAAAGAATAATCAGGTATTTCTTCATAATCATTATCTTTCCGTGGCAGCGGAAGTCCAACCGTAGTTCTGGACCATCTTGGGATTTCTTCTCAGTTCGGCGTCGGGAATCGGGAACAGATAGTGCTGCTTGCCGAAGACGCGGGTCTCCATTTCCACTTTCTCGAAGAACTCGGGCGGGTCGGCCATGAAATTCATGGCATGGATGACGCCGCCTTCGCCGCCGCGGTGGTAGGAAGGATAGATCCAGTTGTCGCCCACGGCCATATCGGCCACTTTCCAACGACGGACGTCGAAGAAATGGTTCCACTCGAAGGAGAGTTCCACCAAGCGCTCACGACGGATACGACTGTCCACACCCTCACGGGTCGAGGGATAGTCGATGTAGGCCATGCCGTTGGCATCGACGCCGCCACCATTGCCATAGCAAGGGATACCGGCTCTTGCACGGATGTAGTTCACATACTTGATGGCCTCGTCGTACTGGCCGCAGGCGCTCAGACACTCGGCATAGCCCAGGTACATGTCGCCCAGGCGCAGGAGCACGGCGCAGTGCGAGCCTTCCTCGTCACCGTTGAGCGGAGCCATGCGGCGGTCGCCGTAACCGGTGTAGGGAGCATCCCAGTTGGCGGCGTTGAAGCCGGAGTTGCCGTTCACGTTCAGTTCGGTGGTCACCTCACCGTCGTTGGTGTTGGTGTTCAGCCAGGTAGAGCCGTTGAAAGTAACACAGACATAGAAGCGGGGTTCACGAT
>Ga0310786_10006038_pt1 | contig 16250 bp, 14 predicted proteins | sample AusTroGonzalo_MG_FD_203881 | JGI IMG/M metagenome (GOLD analysis project Ga0310786, IMG submission 203881) | Bovine rumen microbial communities from tropical cattle in Woodstock, Queensland, Australia - Gonzalo_03 (v2) (version 2) | ecosystem: Host-associated > Mammals > Digestive system >... | reverse complement strand
ATCGGCGCGATGTTTCTCGATATCATAAACACCGGGGTTGTGACCCTGTTTTTGAATATTATACACTGACTATGAAACGCATCTTTCTTCTTATTCTCGCTGTGGCTGTTTCAGTCGGCTGTGCCCGCAAGGCGCCGCTGATTGGCATATCAGGCTCGTATATATCTGAGGGCGTAGGATCGACTTCTCTCAATACCAACTATTCGCAGGCCGTCAGCAAGGCCGGTGGGGTGCCTGTCATCATCCCTACGGTGAGTAGCGCTGAAGAGGCTGAAGCTGTCCTGGCCATCCTTGACGGCATCGTATTCTCGGGAGGAGAGGATTTGAATCCGGCTCTGTATGGAGAAGAAGTGTGGAACGAGACAGTGTTCGTTGACTCAGTGCGCGATGTCAGTGATGTCTTCCTGGCCCGTGCGGCGTTGGAGTCCGGCAAGCCGATCCTTGCCATCTGCCGCGGCGAGCAGCTGATGAATGTGGTGCTGGGAGGTTCGCTGTATCAGGATATCCCTTCGCAGATGCCTGAAAATGTGGGGCACGGCGGCACTGAACATGCTATCAGGCCCGTCGAAGGTACTTTGCTTGCAGATATCTACGGTACCGGAGAAATTGAAGTCAATTCTACCCACCATCAGGCTGTGAAAGTCGCCGCTCCCGGCGTTCGTGTCTCAGCATTCAGCCCTGACGGCCTCGTCGAAGGCTTCGAGACCGACAATATCATAGCCGTCCAGTTCCATCCCGAGAAGCTCGTCCGCGCCGGCGACGACAAATGGCTCGAACTCTTCCGTGCGTTCATAAAAAAAGCCAGACATTGAGTCTGGCTTTTTTTACTTCAGGAATCAGTAATTATTTGATTCTCTTGTAGCCGTAAGCTGCGCAGTCACCAAGCTCCTGCTCAATCTTCATAAGACGATTGTACTTGCAGATGCGGTCGGTGCGGCTCAGCGAACCAGTCTTGATCTGACCGCTGTTGGTAGCAACGGCGATGTCAGCGATGGTAGTGTCCTCAGTCTCGCCTGAACGGTGGCTGGTAACGGTAGTGTAGCCGTGACGGTGAGCCATCTCGATAGCGTCGAGAGTCTCAGTCAGCGAACCGATCTGGTTAACCTTGATAAGGATAGAGTTGCCGGCACCCATCTCGATACCCTTGCGGAGATACTTCACATTGGTAACGAAAAGGTCGTCGCCCACGAGCTGGCACTTGCTGCCGAGAGCCTTGGTGAGCTTAACCCAGCCTTCCCAGTCTTCCTCGCTGAGGCCATCCTCGATAGAGTCGATCGGGTATTTAGCGCAGAGCTGCTGCAGATATTTGATCTGCTGGTCGGTAGAAAGCTTGCGGCCGCGAGGGTCTTTCTTCTTGCCGTCCTTGAGCTGCTTGTAGTCATAGAAGAACTTGCCGTCCTCTACGAAGCAGAACTCAGAAGCTGCGCAGTCCATAGCGATGGTAACATCCTCGCCAGGTTTCAGGCCAGCCTTAACGATAGCTTCCATGATGCAGTCGAGAGCGTCGTTGATGCCCTTAAGTGCGGGAGCGAAACCACCCTCGTCACCTACTGCAGTGCTGAGGCCGCGAGCCTTGAGCACTTTCTGGAGAGCGTGGAAAACTTCAGCACCCATGCGTACGGCTTCAGCTTCGTTGCTTGCGCCGACGGGACGGATCATGAATTCCTGGAAAGCGATGGGAGCGTCAGAGTGAGCGCCACCATTGAGGATGTTCATCATAGGCACCGGAAGAACATAAGTGTTGGTGCCGCCGATATAGCGGTAGAGAGGCAGGCCAAGATAGTTGGCTGCTGCGTGTGCCACTGCCAGTGAAACGCCGAGGATAGCGTTAGCACCGAGTTTGCTCTTGGTAGGAGTGCCGTCGAGTTCGATCATGGTCTTGTCGATGGCGCGCTGCTCGAGAGCGCTCATGCCGATAAGTTCCGGAGCGATTACGTCGTTCACATTGGCAACTGCCTTGAGAACGCCTTTTCCGCCATAACGTTTCTTGTCGCCGTCGCGAAGCTCAAGGGCTTCGTTCTCACCGGTTGATGCTCCTGAAGGAACAGCTGCTACGCCGATGATACCGCTTTCGAGTTCGACTTCTACTTCTACCGTGGGATTTCCACGAGAATCAAGGATTTCACGTCCTGTTACACGAATTATACGCATTGTAGTTGAAATTATAGTTGATGATTTATGTTTTTGAACTTTTTCTGCGAAAAACCGCCGCAAAAATAGGATTTTTATTGTAAAAGAGCAATAAAAGAGAACTATTGTTCTCTTCGTCTCAGCTGCCTTACGATTCTGCGGATGATGACGTCGATATTCTTGTCCGGCTCGATGATGTTGTAGCTGCCCCAGAAGTTTTCGTCGGTGAAATCCTCGAGCTTGGTGGCCATGATGTCTCCGAATTTCATCAAGCTTTCACTGTCGATGTCAATGCGGCCCGGGTAGCGGTCAGTGATGGCCAACTCAGAGGTGATGCTGTAGGTCGTCCTGAACGGAGAATATCTCTTGCGGGCAGTGAAGGTAATCTCGGTACGCGAGTAGTCGAAATGCCACATGCCGTCGTCGCCTTCCTTGTAGTTCATGATGAAAGTGGCACCCACTATTTCCATCCTGGTGTTCTTCGGAATCTTGCGGACATATTCATATACCACCTCTGGATAAGCTTCCACGTTGAGGTCGAATTCGAAACGGGCGATCGCGTATGTGTCAGGGTCGATGTATATTCGGCCTCGGTAGAGCGCATATTTGACGTCGGGATTCTGGTCGAACTGGATTACGTTGAAACTGCGGCCATCGATGGTGGCGGGAATGCCCATTTCGAACAAGTAATATTTGTGGACGTCTTGGATGCGGTCAATAAGGACTCCGGCATACGGATTCTTGACCATATCGAGCAGGAGGGCTCCGGTGACACCGCCTTTATAGCTTACAAGCAGGGAGTCAGTCTGGTCGTAGTTCGAACTTCCACGGCCTTTGTAGATGCCGGCCTTGTCGCCGCCGCTGAGATAGTAGGGGGCTTTGTCGATATCCAGAACCGCCTCGTTCATCGAGAGGTATTTAGAGTTGTTCTTCATCACAATCTCACGATAGAAGGCTGTCATGGCCTCGTGCTCCTGCGGATAGTTGCGGCTGATGTTATGGTAGGCGTAATCGAACATGGCGTCGGCGTCATATTCGATGATACGGGCAGCATCTAGAGTCAATACGGAAGGAACCATCCTGATCCTCTGGGGATTGTCGGCAGTTGCCCGGTCAAAGGCGGACACTGGAACCAGGATGCGGTCATAACCGAGGTAAGTGATGCGGACCATGGCATCGGGCCTGGTATCAGCGGGAATCTTGAGGGAGAAGACGCCGTCGGCGTTGGTGACGTTGGATATATTGCTGCCGGACAAGTTGACTGAAGCAAGATGCAGTGCATTGCCATCTTCGGCGTCGGTCACTTTGCCGTAGAGGGTCTTGAAATCCTGAGCGCCGAGCATCTGGGAGCTCAGAATAATAAGAACTGAGAGAATGAATTTCAGGCGCATTTCAGTAGTTTTTTCGTAACGAACAAACTTAGTGATTTTTTTTGGATATATGAATTTTCGGTGTATATTTGCAGTCCCTTTCAAGGAAAAACCAGCCCAGATGGTGAAATTGGTAGACACGCTACTTTGAGGGGGTAGTGGACGCATTAGTCCGTGCAAGTTCGAGTCTTGTTCTGGGCACTAAAAAACAAACGCAAATCTGCGTTTGTTTTTTTGTGCCCATTGGGGCACCTATTTTAACGGGGGCTCTGCCCCCGGGCCCCTGCGTCGCAAAGCGACGAAAAAAAAGAAGCAACCTATTTCGGATGCTTCTCTTTATTCGTATTATATAAGTGTTTATTCGATAACCTTTTCGTCGTCCTCATCGCCTACGAAGGGATCTTCATCATCGTCGTCGACAATAATAATGGGCTCATCGGGATCTTCGGGATCTTCATCGACGGGAGCGGCCTCGATGTCGACGGTAGAGCTGATAGGACGATTGAGGAAAATGACTCTATTGTCAGTCAAAACAGCGCCGGTTACGTTTACCGTCAAAGATCCTATGTTATTCTTCTTTGCAGCATCAGCTTTGGTTGTAGGCGTTGATGCGCTGTCTGAAGACTTGTTTGCTTGATAAGCGACGGTGATGTTCTTCCCCTGGGAACTTGCGCTGACGATTTTTCCGCCTGTAGCCTGTGCATTGAAAGAAAGCCTGCTAATGTCGGTGGCGGATGTCATTGCATTAAACTGAACTGTTACTATTCCATCTTTATCGACAGTCAGGGTTTTGTTTGTGCAGACTATCTTGGTGTCACCGTTAAAGGAGCTTACAGAATCATCGCATGTGGTTGATTGGAAGAGGATGACGGCTGCTGCCGCGAAAAAGAGGAAAGCGAATAATCTAACCTTTTTCATATTGTGTGTGTATATTGTTTCTAATATAGTTCGGCCAAAGATAGTAAAAGTTTATCATATCGGCAAAAATAAAACTATCTTTGTTTCAGTTTTTTCACTCAAATGAGAGCGCTTGCGATACATTGGAATCTTGACCCGGTCATGTTCAGTTTAGGTGACCATGTTTTTCGCTGGTATTCTGTGCTTCAGACAGCCGCTATCATACTGGCGTGGTTCTTTACGTTCTGGTGGGCACGCAGGGAACACGTTCGCCGCGAAGCTCTCGTGCCGCTAATGTTCTGGGTCCTTGTCGCCTTTTTTGCAGGGGGGAAGCTGGGTTTCCGATACTTCTATGCGACAGGTTCTTTCTCCGGCCTTTCCATCTTCGGGGCCGCTGTGGCGATTTTCCTGGTTATGTGGGTTTATTCCATGACTACGGGCAAGCGTTACGATATGTCCTTCCTCTGGTTCTCTGACAGGTTGATGCTCTATGGATTTTTCCTTGTCATGACCCGCATCGGCAACTTCTGCAATTCTGAGCTTTACGGCACACCAACTGACTTGCCTTGGGGAGTCATTTTCGATCGGGTGGACTCAGTAACCCGACATCCCGTACAGCTTTATGAGGCTGCAGCTTTCCTTGTGCTGTTTTGCGTGACGCTGTGGCTCTATCTGAAGCGTCTGGACAAAATGCACCGAGGCTTTTTGGCTGGTTTGAACATAACGGCTGCCGCATTGATCCGATTCTTGCTGGAGTTTTTCAAAGTATCCAAGAAGAATATTGATTTTGGCAACTTCTCTCTCCATACGGCGCAGGTACTCTGCATACCTCTCTTCCTGCTCGGGCTCGGCATCCTGCTGTATGTCCGCCGACATCCTGTCCCGTCGAGGCTCAGAAAATAGTTTTTAGTATTTTTGCGGAAGTATGGCAGACAATTATCTCGAAAAAAGGGCAGAAGAGCTTCGGCAGAAGCGTACTGTCGTGGTGAAGAAGGGCGGAGTGCCCCTCGAGTCGCTGCTCAAGCGCAACCGCAGTTTTCGCGGCTATGACCGCTCCGTCGAAGTGAGTGAGGCGCAACTTCTCGAAATGGTTAAGACCGTGACGTGGGTGGCTTCGGGCATGAACGCCCAGCCGCTGCGCTTCCGTCTCGTTACCGGTGATGAGGCAAACAATATCCATCCTCTCGTCAAGCTCGGCGCCGCACTGCCCGAAGAGCATCTGCCGCACCCAGGCGAAGAACCGTCTGCCTACATCGTGATATGCTCCACCGTCGAGGAGAACAAAATCGTCGACATGGACCTCGGCATAGCCGCCCAAAGCATACTTCTCAAGGCGACTGAAATGGGACTCGGCGGCATCTTCATCCTCAATTTCAAAGCAGATGCCGTGCAGACGGCACTATCCTTGCAGATGAAGCCTCTCGCAGTCCTTGGCATAGGCAAGCCGGCTGAACGCATCTTCCTGATGCCTTGCCACGAAGGTGATTCGCTGGCCTACTACCGCAAGGACGGCGTGCATTACGTACCCAAGATTAAAGTAGAAGATTTGATAGTGAAATAATTAAAAACCGAAACGATGATGAAGAAAATCATGCTTGCGCTCTGCGCAGTCCTGGTCTCAGTCATTACATACGCACAGAACGACAAAGCCGACAATATACTCGGAAAATACTTCTCAACCCAGGGGAAAGACTCTTATAGAGTACAAATCACAAAACAGTCTGACGGTACCTACAAAGGCACTATCTACTGGCTTTCGGACCCTTATGAGAAAGACGGTTCAATAAGTCTTGACAAGAAAAACCCGGACAAGTCCCTCCGCAACACCCCGATGGACAAGGTTGTCCTCTTCTCCGGACTGTCATACAACAAAGAGAAGAAACAATGGGATGGCGCCAAGATATACGACCCTCAGCGCGGCATTTCAGTCAAGATGACGGCACGCTTCGAGGATGCCGGCACCCTTATCATCAGGGGTACCGTCCTCGGCATCGGCGAATCCATCAGCTGGAAAAAAGAGTAGGCTTACAGCGTATTCTGTTTAAGTTTCTCGACGTAGGCGTCGATGCGGTGCAGCTCGGTCGGGATATCTATGCTCTGCGGGCAATGCTCGATGCACTGCTGGCAGCCGGCGCAATGGTCGGCCTGACGCAGGCTCTCGATGGCCTTGGAGTATGAAACCAGATAGTTCTTGCGCAGTTTGCGGTATTCCTTCTGTTCCTGGCTAATCGGCATCTTACCTTCTGTGACGATTGCATTGTAGTGCAGGAAGATACCCGGGATGTCAACGCCGTAAGGGCATGGCATACAGTACTGGCAGTTGTTGCAGTTGATCATCGGATATTCCGCGATGAGACCGGCGAGCTGGTCCATAAACTCAAGCTCTTCTTCGTTCATCGGCTTGAAGCCTGAGAAAGTCTTGACGTTGTCCTCGAGGTCGGACATGTTGGTCATGCCGCTTAGGGCGGTGAGCACGCGCGGATGCGAACCTACGAAGCGGAAAGCCCAGGAAGCCACCGATACATCAGGGTTACGGGTCTTCATCAGATTGGCAACGTTCTCCGGAACGCGCGCCAGACGGCCTCCGAGCAGAGGTTCCATCACTGTGATGGGAATATCCCTCTTGTCGAGCTCTTCGTAGAGATATGCGGCGTTTGTATTCTGCCTGGGATCGGCGTGTTTCCAGTCCATATAGTTCATCTCGATCTGCACGAAATCCCAATGATACTTGTCATAGAGTTTCATCAGGTCGTCGAAGTCATTCTGCATGCCGTGGAATGAGAAGCCGAGCTGACGGATGCGGCCCGCCTCGCGCTCTGCTAGCAGGAAGCTCATGATGTCATTGTCGACATACCTCTCATTGAAAGCGGGAATGCCGCCGCGGCCGATGGCGTGGAGAAGGTAGTAGTCGAAATAGTCGGTGCGCAGCTGCTCGAACGAGCGGTTGTACATATCGATGGTGCCCTGGCGGGAAAATACTCCGAAGTTCGACAGCTTGGTTGCTATATAATAATCCTTACGAGGATATCGTGACAATGCGATACCGGCGGCAAGCTCGCTCTGGCCCTGAAGATAGGCCGGAGACGTGTCGTAATAGTTCACGCCGTGAGCCATGGCATAGTCGACCAGCTCATTGACGTTGTCCTGGTCGATGACCTGACGGCCGTTCTCATCTCTTTTCATCCTCCAGCGCATGCAGCCGTAGCCAAGCAGCGACACCTTGTCGCCGGTGGCGGGATTGAGACGTTTCTCCATCTCTCCGGTCTGCTCTCCGCCAGCTTTCTTAGACGATTTTGGTGCGCAGCCGGCAGCCACGGCACCGAGGGCGACTGAGCCGAGTCCTACATCTTTTATGAAATCTCTTCTACTGATATCTTTCTTTTCCATAATCATTCCTCCTTAATCTTGAACGTGAGCGGCTAAGCCGTTTACATGAATGGCGCTAAGAGGCCTTGACGGACACAGATTCTCGCAGGCGCCGCAGCCGATGCACCTTGCTTCATCGATGGCCGGAATCAGCAGTGAAGCAGGGTCGTCCGGATGCTGGGGAACCATCATAATGGCCGCAGTCGGGCAGTGGCGTGCGCAGTTGCCGCAGCTTACGCCATCCCTCTGGACAATGCAGAGGTCGCGTTCAACCGTGGCGACGCCGATGTGGAACGAGGTCTTCTCCTCCTTGGTGAGAGGTTCGATGGCTCCTGCAGGGCAAACCTGGGAGCAGATAGTACATTCGGGGCGGCAATAACCGTCTTCGTATGTCATATAGGGCTGCATGAAATGCATCAGGTCGGTAGAAGGCTTGAGGACATTGTTGGGACACTGTGACACGCAAAGCTGGCAGGCAGTGCATTTTGAATAGAAGTCCTTGACGCTCTTGGAACCGAAAGGAGTGAGGGGCTGGGTGCGGTCATGGCTGACCTTGGGCAGGATCTCTGCGAAACCGCCGTCCCTCTTCGGAACTTCCTGAGCCTTCAGGGCTGCAGTGCCGATGGCAAGAGCGGAGCCGGTCAGGAATGCGCGGCGGCCGGTGTCTGCGCTGCTGTCTGGAGCGCTTTCGGCTGTTTTTGATTTCTGTCCCCATGCGAATTTATAGTGCAGTGCGTCGAACTTGCAGTTGTCGATGCAGTCGAAGCATGCCACGCAGCGGCTGTAATCCACCTTGTGTGAGTCTATGTTGATGCAGGATGCCTTGCAACGTTTCTCGCAGACCTTGCAATTCTTGCACTTGTCAGTGTCGATTACGGGACGGAACATGGCGCAGCGAGAGAAGAAGCTCAACAGCGTGCCCACCGGGCAGAAAGTGTTGCAATATGTGCGTCCGTTCCTCCATGAGAGGATAGCGACGACGATGAGCGTCACGGCTGCTACAATGACCGTCGGCAGCATCGGATGCTTGATGCTTGTCAGAATCCTGCCGAAGGCGCTGTACGGCTCTATCAGCGCAACGAATGCCTGGACTCCGAAGACAACTGCCAAAAAGAACAGCGTCCACACGGTGTAGCGGAGCCATTTGACTTCTTTTGATGAGGTGAAACGGTTCTTCTTGCCCTTGCGCCGCCCGCTGATGTTGGAAACGATGTCCTGGAAGACACCGAGCGGACAGATGATGGAACAATAGACCCTTCCCAATACAAGAGTCACAATCACTGTCAGAATGATGACAAGGAGATTGATAGAAAGGATGGCAGGCAGGAATTGAGCTTTGGCAGTCCAGCCAAGCCACTGGTACAAAACCCCTGAAGGATCGAGGAAAAGGGCTGTGATGGCAATGAAGAACACCGCAGCCAGGATGATTCGGATTTTTCTGAGCATATCGTTATTGCGAATAATCAATGCAAGTTGCGAAAAATAAATGGTTTATGCAATACCGGACTTCCCTCTGCGCTGGGCGAGGATGACTCCGGAGATTACTATGGCTATGCCGAGCAGTTCCACCCAGCTGAAGGTCTCGATGCCCATGAAATACGATGCGACAGCAGATACTATCGGTATTGTGGCTGAGAAGATGCAGGCTCTTGTGATGCCGATGTGCTTGAGTGCAAACACATAGCAGCTGAAGGCGCCGCAAGAGCAGAGGATGGCAAGGAAAAGCAGCGGCCCGACCGCCGGCGCCTTGAACAATGTTGCTACAGGGTAGTCACCCTTCGTAAGCAAAAAGAACGGCAGGAAGAAAACGGCGCCGAGGCAGAACTGCCAGGTGTTTATGGTGATGGCCGAGTATTTGTCGACCAGTCTGCGCACCGTGATGGAATAACCGCAGGAAGAGAAGACGGCAAGCATAAGCAGTGCGATGCCCCACCAGTAAACGGAGGTCGAAGGGTCTTTCTTCAGCACCATCAGCAGCGTGCCGGGCAGCGTAATCAGAACTCCGACCTTTGCGATGGCAGCGATGCGGGTCTTGTAGAAAAGCATGTCGGCGAACATCGTGACAATCGGGATGATTGCGATTATCAGGGCGCTGAGGGTGGGGGAGTTGGTGGCCTTTATGCCGAAAGTCTCACCTATAAAATAAAGGAAAGGTTCGAAGAAGGCCAGAAGCAGGAACCACTTGAGGTCGCTTCGGGCGATTTTCATGCTTCTTCGCGCAATGAGGGAAATTGCCACCATCGCTACGCCCGAGATAAGCATCCTGACGAAAATCAGGATGAAGACCGGGATTTGCTGCTCGCCTGCAAGCTGCTGCGTTCCGATGAAGGAAAACCCCCAGCATAGCTCGGCGAAGACGATAGCTGCGTATGATTTGACAGAAGCCTTCATTTCGTCGCAAATATATACTAATTTGTATTTCGGGTTTGTTATTGATGACGATTAATGGTAAATTTGAGACATCAAATGTCCCTTTTATGAAAAAACTTCTATTCCTGTCTGTCATGCTTGCGCTTGTCGCTGCATGTAACCAAACATCTAAACCTAATCTTGTAATAAACGACCTCGAGTATTTCGAGACTCAGGGCGTGAACGTGTGGGTTTACAGCAACCTTTTCTCCGGAGGTTTCAATGATGAGAAAGACTCCGGCATCGAGATTATCCACCATGGCGTGAGAACAGTCCAGGGAGGTGCCATCAGGCTGAGCAACACTCCCGAACAGTGGGACCTTGTCCCGAGCACGACATTCCGCAATGTCAACAAGGAAGACAACTCGATCGAAGTAGGCTTGCGCTATAACGAGTTTGATTTCGATTCGCGTGTTGTTGTTACCGGCAAAGGCGATGAAGTAGAGATTGCAGTATATCTTGACAAACCCGTTCCGGCTGAGCTCGAAGGCGATGCAGGTTTCAACCTGGAATTCCTGCCTGCTCAGTACTGGCAGAAAACCTATATCATGGACGGCAAGTATGAGCGCTTCCCGCGTTATGTGGCCAGCAACACCGTTGCAAGGCCCAACGAGGAGAAAGTGGTTCAGTACCGCGGCTACAGGACGTATGACGACCGCGGTACAGGCGAGTTTGTGGATCCTCTGCCTCTGGCCCAGGGTCGTGACATCATTATGGCTCCCGACGCTCCCGAGCGCATGATTGAAATCAAGAGCGAGGATGCCGATCTCATGCTGTATGATGGACGTATCGTGGCCCAGAACGGCTGGTTCGTGCTCCGCAGCCTCCTGCCTGCTGGTAAGACCGGCAAGGTGCTGACATGGACAGTCAAGCCTCATGCCATCCCCGGCTGGATTCGCGAACCCAACATCGGTTTTTCGCAGATGGGTTATGTCCCTTCACAGCCCAAGGTTGCAGTCATCGAGCTTGACAAGAAGGACAAGGTTAAATCTACCGCCTCTATAATCAAGGTTGAAGACGACGGCAAGGAGCAGAAAGTGTTTACAGGCAAGACCAACGTCTGGGGCCCTTACTATAAATACAATTATGTGAAGTTCGATTTCTCTGATGTCAGGAAGCCCGGCGTTTACTACATTGAATACAACGGCGTCAAGACCAACAACTTCATTATCGCCGACGATGTCTATGACCACATCACCGACGCTACCAGCGACGTTTGGATTCCCATCCACATGAACCACATGACGGTAAATGAAGGTTACCGCATCTGGCATGGCGAGCCTTTCAAAGAGGGCTATCTCCAGGCTCCGGTCAACACCAACCACTTCGACCTGCACTCTCAGGGCCCGACTACCGATACCAAGTTCAAACCTCTCGAGCTCATCCCCGGACTGAATGTCGGCGGTTACTTCGATGCAGGCGACTTCGACATCGAGACCGGCAGCAACATCAACGTGGTTTCAAGCCTCGTGACCCTCTGGGAGAGCTTCCATCCGCAGCGTGATGAAACCTTCGTCAGCGAAGAGCAGCGCTATGTCGACCTCCACCGTCCGGACGGAATTCCTGATGTTCTGCAGTATATACGCCATGGCGTGCTGAACCTGCTGGCACAGGCTGAAATCATTGGTCACATGTCACAGACGCTTTCAAACTCAGTCCTTGACAACTATCACCACCTTGGCGACGCTGCAGCCATCACCGACGGTCTGCACTACGACCCGAGGCTGAAGCCTTACCAGAAATCTGCCGACGGCAAGTCAAGCGGTACTCCCGACGATATGTGGGCTTTCACCAGCCGTAACCCTGGCTCAGACTTCAATGCAGCTACTATGTTCGCTGCCGCAAGCCGTGCCCTCGCAGGCTTCGATGACGACCTTGCAGCAAGGTGCCTCAAGGAGTCCAAGAGGCTTATGAAAGAGTCCAACGAAATTATGGCTGAACAGGCTGCACGTATGGCTGCCAACCCCAACGCACCGGGCGCCAACCGTCGTCGCGGTGGCACCAATATGGCCACAAACCTTCAACTCTATATTTCTACTGGTGAACAGAACTATCTCGACGAATTCGAGAAACAGATCTGGCCGTCTCTCGAGCGTGGTGTTCAGATGTCAATCAATACAGCCATCAATGCCGTGCCTTATATGGATGCATCTTACAAAGAGAAGCTGCGTCCGTATGTAGAGCAGTATAAAGTATACCTCGACAGTCTCGATTATGACAACCCTTACGGTGTTCCCATCGGCCTCGGCAACTGGGCAGGCAGCGGTAGCGTCGTAAGCTACGGTACTACTGTCAGCTATGCCAGCGAGTACTTCCCTGACATCATCGACAAGAGCTATGCATACAAGGCTGTGAACTATCTGTTCGGCTGCCACCCGTACCACAACTATTCACTCGTGGCTGCTGTGGGCGCCACAAGGCCCAAGGCTGTGTTCTACGGCAACAACCGTGCAGACTTCTCGTTCATCCCCGGCAACGTGGCTCCCGGTCTGTTGTTCCGCCATCCGGACCACTTCGAGAACTACGATGACTGGCCTTTCCTCTGGGGACAGAACGAAGGAACCATTGCAGGCAACACAAGCTACCTGATTTTCGGTTCAGTCTTCAAGGATCTCGTAAAACAATAGAATTAAGGAAATCTGTCCTGCAGGGCTTCTAACCTGCAGGATGGAATTTCAGGATCGTCTCCTGCCATTTGCGGGTGTCGATATGCGTATAGATCTCGGTCGTGAGTATTGACTCATGACCGAGCATTTCTTGTACCACCCTCAAATCGGCGCCGTTCTCCACCATGTGGGTGGCGAAAGAGTGGCGGAAAGTGTGCGGAGATATCTCCTTGTGGATTCCGGCGACCTCCGCCTGCTCCTTGACAATCAGGAACACCATCTCGCGAGTCATCTTGCGGCCTCGGCGGTTCACAAACAGGCAATCTTCGCAGCCTCTGACCACCGGCCAGTGCCGTCTTATGTCCATCCATAAGCCGACAGCCTTGACTGCAGGCTCTCCCACGGGAATCAGGCGCTGCTTGTCGCCCTTGCCGATGACGCGTATGAAGCCGTCATCGAAGAAAAGGTCGCTGATGCGCAGGTTCACAAGCTCGCTGACGCGCAGGCCGCAGCTGTAGAGCATCTCGAGGATGGCGCGGTTGCGGTGCCCCTGAGGTTTGCTCAAGTCCACTGAGTTGAGGATGGCAGTGACTTCTTCCACCGAAAGCACCGACGGCAGATGCTTCTGCATCTTGGGGGCGTCCAGCATGTCGCAGGGGTTTTCTTTGACGACTCCTTCATCTTCGAGGAAGCGGAAGAGGGACTTTATTGAGCTTATGACCCTGGCCTGCGACCGTTTGGACATGCCGGCGGCGGAAAGCGATTCGACATACGCAGTCAGATGCGGGCCTGTGATGTCTTCTACGGCGGTTATGCCTTCGTTCTTCAAATAGTCGAAAAGGAACTGCGCATCCCTGCTATAAGCAGCGACAGTATTCGCCGACAGCGAGCGTTCCAGCTTGAGATATGAGCGGAAGTCGCTCAGAATGCCTTCAAAACCGCCTTTGCTCATCGATGCGTCTTTTTGTATTCCTTGCAGCAGCCGGTCAGGCCGCAGCTGTCACATTTGGGATTGCGGGCTGTGCAGGTGTAGCGGCCGTGCAGGATGAGCCAGTGATGAGCCCTGGGACGCAGTTCTGAGGGGATATTGGCTGTCAAGTCGTTTTCAACGGCAAGCGGGGTACTGCCATTTGAAAGGCCTATCCTGCGGGCAACTCTGAACACATGGGTGTCGACGGCTATCACGGGTTTGTCATAGACTATCGACATGACTACATTCGCAGTCTTACGGCCTACGCCGGGCAGTTGCTGCAACTCTTCGTGGGTCGACGGAACTTCGCCGCCGAAGCGCTCGCAGAGCATAGCGGCCATCTGCAGCAGGTGCGTCGCCTTGCTGTTGGGGTAAGATACGGACTTTACGTATTGGAACACTTCATCGAACGAAGCGGCAGCCATAGAATGGGGTGTGGGAAAGCGTTCGAACAGGGCAGGGGTGACCATATTCACCCTCTTGTCGGTACACTGTGCCGAAAGAATCACGGCCACCAGCAACTGAAACGGGCTGTCGAAATGCAGCTCCGATTCAGCCTTCGGCATGCTGGACTGGAACCAGTCGATGACTTGACCGTAAATCTTTTTCACCTATATTTCTATGTCGAGGTCGATGGCGCCAGAAACTTCTTCCTTGCAGTTATTGTCGGCACAGATGAAAACTCTGCCTGGATAGAGCTTGAGAAGGTTCTGGTTGTGAGTAACCATGATGATGGCGGTATGATTCTTCTTGTTGATTTCGTAGAGGAGGTCCATAATGCCCTTGGCTGTATCGTTGTCGAGGTTGCCGGTGGGCTCGTCAGCAAGAATCAACTCGGGCTTGTTGAGCAGGGCACGGGCTATCGCCACCCTCTGCTGCTCGCCTCCGGACAACTGGTGGGGCATCTTATGAGCTTTGGTAGAGAGCTTTACAAGCTCCAGCACTTCGCCGATGCGGTTGCTGATTGCTTTGCTGTCATTCCATCCCGTAGCCTTCAGCACAAACTCCAGATTGCTCTCCACGCTGCGGTCCATGAGCAGTTGGAAATCCTGAAAAACTACGCCTACGCTGCGTCTGAGGTACGGAATTTGCTTGCGTTTGATGCCTTTGAGGTTGAAGTCGCCGACTCGCGCCTCACCGTTGGTGACGGGATTCTCGGCGATGATGGTGCGGATGATAGATGTTTTTCCGCTGCCGACCTTGCCGGTGAGATAGACGAAATCTCCCTGAAATATCTCGAATGAAAGATTCTCGATGACGAGGGTGTCGGAGTTGCTGATGTCAACGTTCCTGAATTCGATGATGGGGGTTTCCATACCGCGAAATTAATTAAAATTGTGTACATTTGTAGTATTGTTATCACAAGAATGCATTTGAAAAAATACATAGCTGTCCTTGCGGCCCTCGTTCTGGTAACATTGCCTTCCATGGCCCAGGATGCCAACTATGATTTCCGTGCACGTTTTGACTCGGCCAAGCAGTTATACCTGCAAGGTATGTACGCCGCCGCCGAGAGCGAGTTCGAAAAGCTCGCAGACGACGTGGGCGACAAACATACCCTTTTCTATTCCGAGATTGTAGCCAACAAGGTGATGTGCGCCATAGCGCTCGGCCGCTCGAATGCCGAAGGTTTGGTTTACGATTTCGAGACCCGCTTCCCCAACGACCCCCAGCTGGCCATGGTCAAGTTCCAGATGGCCTGCCACCAGTTCGACCAGGCGGAATATGAGAAGGCTCGTGCCAGCTTCGCCGGCATCAACGAAAAGAATATGTACAGGACGGCGAAGAATGAATACGCCTTCAAGTATGCCTACTGCAACATGCGTGTCGGCAATATGAAAGAGGCGCTGGAAGGCTTCGGCAAAGTTATGGATGCCGAGCTCAACCAGTATACCTATCCTGCGACATACTATACCGCATATATCCACTATCTTGACAAGGACTTCGCCCAGGCTTTCGACTATTTTACAAAAGCCCGCCGCGACAGCCGCTTCGCCGATCTTTCTGACTATTACGCTGTCGAGAGCAAGTTCATGCTGGGCGACTGGGATTACGCCATCGAGAACGGCCAGGCTGTTTATGACAAGCTCACAGAGGATCTCCAGGGCAATCTGGCCCGCATCATCTCAGAGTCGTATTTCGCCAAGAACAACAATGAGAAGGCTAAGGAATACCTCGACAAATACATTGCCTCCGGAGTTACGATAACCCGCAAGGACCGCTATTACGCCGGCGTCGTGTCATATTCTCTCAAGCAGTACCGCGAGGCTATCGACGCTTTCTCTTCTGTCGTCAGCGCTGAGGATACGATAGGGCAGAGCGCTTATTACTACAGCGCCAACAGCTATCTCCAGGTCAAGAACAAGCTTTCGGCCCTTGACTGCTTCAAGAAAGCTTCCGAGTTGGATTTCGACCAGACTGTGAAGGAAGACGCGATGTTCAATTACGCCAAACTTTCCTTCGATGTCAACAAGGATATCTCCCAGTTCGAGAATTATGTGG
>Ga0310786_10006037_pt1 | contig 16251 bp, 19 predicted proteins | sample AusTroGonzalo_MG_FD_203881 | JGI IMG/M metagenome (GOLD analysis project Ga0310786, IMG submission 203881) | Bovine rumen microbial communities from tropical cattle in Woodstock, Queensland, Australia - Gonzalo_03 (v2) (version 2) | ecosystem: Host-associated > Mammals > Digestive system >... | reverse complement strand
AATTTTTTAATAATTTCATTAATCTCATCAAAAGTAAAATTAGAATAATTACGTATATCATATAATAAATCATCAAATCCTAATTTTTCCATAAAAGAATTCATAGGATTCAAAATAAATTTCATATGTTTATATTCTTCAAATTGTTTTTTTAATTCATCAGTATCTTTCTTTTCAGGTTTTCCTTGAAAAGAATCACTTTTTGCAGATAAATATTTTAATACTCCTTCTTTATAATGAGTATAACTTTTTTCAATAGAAGCAAGTTTTTCATTATATTTTTTCTTGTTAGTTTTATTATTAGTAGGTAAATTGGATAATAATGTTTTTTTTGCTTCGATATCATTTTCAATAAATTCTAAAAAGTTATTCATCGCTAGCATCACCCTCATCCAATTTATTTTCTTCTAGAAAAGCAAGAAAAGAACTAATGCTTTCATAAACTTTTATTAATTCTTGAAGACTCAAATTAGATAAGTCAAAATTCGTTTTTGATTTTGTCTTGTTCTTTTCCATAGCCATTCTCCTTTTTTATTCTTTTATATATTTATCTTTATTAACTTCAATAAATTCAGAGTTAAATTCCATATGTACTTTAATTTCTCCCCCTAATAAATTATCCGTACAATCAAGATCTGTTCCTTCAAGCCACATAACTACTGTATATTTATCAATATCCCCAGGTCTAAAATCTTCTCTATGATCAAATGCAACAAGTTCATCATCTATAAATGGAACTGTATCTTTTTCAGGTTCTCCATTAAGACCAATCTTTGCATATGTTACATATTCTCCATTTCGATATAATCGAATACGAACTGCAGTATCTACATTCTTTATAACATCATCAATAATGATTTGAGACCAATAATCAGAAATATCAGTACCTGTATTTTCAATATAGAATGTATAAGCAATATAATTATCGCCATTATGAGATCCATCAATGGAATCAAGATTATCAGGAAGCCAAGAACCTTTAATATTATCAAAATAATCTATTGATTCTGCAAATAGTTCACTTCTAAAAACCTTATAATCAGGGTCATCATAAATTATAATTCCCCTCTCAAAATATAAATTTTTATCAAGTGTAATAGAAAAATTTCCATTATTATAAATGATTCGCATTACAATATAAGCTAAAATTAATAGAAGAAGTATAATTAAAACTGTTAATCTAACTATTCTTCTGATCTTCTTTTTACGACTAAGTTTTCTTAAACTAACTTCTACCTCTTGACTCATTTATATCATCCACCATATACCTTCTTAATCATTATAAAGAAATTACACAGGATTGTCAATTACACCAATCTTTTTTTAGTTTTAATTTCATAGACAATTTTTAAAATTTGGGATTAACACTATTTTACATTTTTATAAACATTTCTAGTGCAAATAAATTGTCTAAGAGTGTAAAATGTTTTATATTATAAATATAAAAAGGAGGACTATGTATGAAGAAACTATACTTGATATTGATTCTAATATCTTTTTCATTCTGTCTTTCTTTTATGAGTGGAACTTATTCAAGATACGTTGCCGGTACGACTGGTGACTTAGATATTCCATTTGCAAAATGGCAAATATATCTTAATACTCAAGATATTACTAGTCAAACTAGATCTCGACTTACATTTACTCCAGTAATTGAGCAATCAGAAAATGCAAATAGTAATACTTTTGCTCCTTCATCAAAAGGGTATTTTGATATTGATATTAATCCTGAAAACGTAGATGTATCATTTACATATTCTATCAATTTAAGTGTTAATAATGAATATGTTCCAGATATCATTATCACAAAATATGCTATCTTACCTGATGATTATGAAGAAGGAGATACTTTAGAATATACAACAATATCTGATAATATTATTGAAAATGAAATGATTTTTGACAATACTGTAGATAATTTTAAATTTAACTCATTTACTATTAGAGTTTACTTTGAATGGGTAGATAATTCTCTTGATGAACAAATGAATAATCAAGAAGATACAGAAATAGGATTAGACGCAGCAGATAATTTAAGTACATTTAGCATTCAAGCTAATATATCATTTGAACAAATAATTTAAATAACAACTTAAAAAAAGATAATTTATGCAATTATCCCTTTTTTAAGTTCTCGGAATTATTAATTCTTGACCTATCTGCAAAACATTAGTTTTCAAATTATTTAAACTTGATATTTCAGACACAGTGGTATTAAATTTCCTTGATATACTATATAAGGTGTCTCCCTTTACAACGGTATACTTAATCAAATTAGTTTCAGGATTAACCGAAGCATTTTCATTTATTATTAACTTTTGACCTATTTGTAATAAATTTGAATTCAAATTATTGAGTTTCTTAAGTTTATCCACAGTTGTATTATATTTCTTTGCAATACTCCATAACGAATCACCCTTTTGAACTATGTAATACTGATTATCATCTTCTGGCACTACATTAGATTGGTTAAAATCAGATACCAATAAGTTTTGTCCTACACTAATAAGGTTGCTTTTAAGACCATTAAGTTCTTTTAACTTATCAACAGTTATATTAAATCTTCTAGCTATAGAGTAAAGTGTATCTCCACTTTTAACTGTATAATATTCAGCACTAGTATTAACTGGTGGTGTATATTTCACTCCTATATATTCAGCTATTGATTTAACCATAGCTTCAGCCAAACCTTCATAGTTATTTTTTATTTGATTAACATCATCTTTTGTACTATCTAAAAAAGCATATTCCATTAATACAGATTCATCAGGAGATGTATCTCTAATAATAAAATAATAATCTTTAGACGGGTTACTAGGTAACCTTCTTTGATAGTATTTTCTAACATTTTGGCCAGCTAAAAGCATGTTATTTGCAATTATAGAAGAAAGTTTGTCACTATTTCTAAGACCGTATATTACTTCAGCACCATCTCCACCACCTGCATTAAGATGATTAGAAATTAAAATTACATCAGTTCCTGGAGTGTATAAATTTTTTATTCTTGCAACTCTATCGTTTGGAACTAATGTTTCATCAGTATCTCTAACTAATTTATTATCAATACCTAACTCATTTAATCTATTACTAATATATTTACTTATCCTTAAATTATAATCTTTTTCAATTATTCCATTTGAACTAGATCCTGGGTCATTTCCACCATGACCAGCATCAATTATCACTTTCTTTGAAGCTCTATCGTTCATGAACATCACCTAAAATAATATATGAAAAAATAGCAAACATGTTCAAAATATGACTACTTATAAAAAAAAGAAAAATATGTTATTATATATAACTATATAGGAGACTAGCGAATGGAAGAAAATGAACAAGAAGTTAAGAAGTATCTTAATGAATTAACAAAAAATATATACATGGAAGTACTTAATCCAGGAAAAACAAAACAAAAAAAGGAAATAGTTAAACTAAAAAGAATTAATCAAATAAAAGAATCACTGAATATGGAAGAAACCCCAATTGATATTCGAATAAATGAACAAAAAGATTATGATCTTAAAAGAAAAAATGATCTATATCTAACTGCATTTTTACAAAAATACAGACCATATTTCCAAGAAATAACCAAGAGTTTTTTTGAAGCACTAAATTTTTATGATTTTAATTACGTATTCATGAAACCTAAAGATTCAGTTAACGACGATACAGCAAAAGAGATAATTTATGAATTTTATAATTCTTTAGGTTCTGCTAAGGGTAATATTGCATATAACATGATAAAAAATAAAAGAATTATTAGGGAAGAACCAAATTCTAAAACTGGATATAATGGATACTGTGTGTATATATATGGTGAAAAATATCCATTTATTGTCACTCAGTACAATAGAAATAGACTAGATCTAAAAAGTTTATCCACAATAGTACATGAACTTGCGCATTCAATAGAATTTGTTTATTCACAAAACAGATGTGTAAAAGATTACTTTGCTAAAGATTATATGACAACGGAGATTGTTTCAATTTTTTATGAACATTTATTTCAAGATTTCATAGAAAAAAATTATCTATTTCAAAAAGATCTTATTAATACAAGCACATTAGATCTTTATTATAAAGCTTGCAGTTTCAAAAGTGTATATACATTATTTTCAGATACATTTGAGCATGCACTTGGAGAAATAAGTTATGTTGATAACACATGCATTGTAAATGGCAATCAAATATATGCTAAATACAAAGACGATTTAATAGTTTACAATCTTGAATTTGATATTGATATTATAAATGATTTAAAGTATGTTATTGGTCAAGTATTCACATACAATCTTCTAGATCTATATGAAAAAGATCCAGAAAAATTTAATATAATGTTTGATAACTTCTTAAGCTGTAGATCTCTATTAACATTAGATGAATCACTAAAGTTCTTAAGAATCGATAAAGAAGAGTTTACAAGTATGAAAAATTCTAGAAAAAGAATAATAAATTCAGTAAAAAGATATAATGATTTCTTATATCACAAAAAGATATAACCAAAGTTATATCTTTTTTATTTGGTAATGTCTAATAATATCTATATCTAATTCATAATCTTTATATATAACGATTTTTATGGTATATTTATACCATTAGTGGTGAATAAAATGGCTAAGAAAAAGAAAAAATTTAAGCTTAAAAAAAGCGTCAAGTTATTATTTGTTATAACAATCGTACTAATTATATATTTCTACGATTTCTTTAATATATTAAAAAAAGAATCACATCCACTTAAAGCTGATATATATATACCATATAAAAACGTAGTTAATAACGTAAAATACACTGCTTGTATGAATGATGGATTAACTGATGAAAACTTTAATGAAACTACGTTAAACAAAAAAAATGAACTAACAAACTATATAAATAGAAATAATATCTACTACTATTACCATGACAAAACATATAATTACGATATAAAAATAAATGAATTAGAATCAATATATGGTGCAAGCTTAGTAAAGTTATCAACAGCATTGTATTTAATAGATAATGATATAGACTTATCACAAGAAGTAACATACCTTGCAAAATATAAAACTGCATATAGTAAAGGAATGGAAAAACATAGTATTGGAGATAAAGTTAGTCTTCAAGAACTAATGAAATATTCCATTACTTATAGCGATAACACAGCTCACCATATGATACTTAATTTTATAGGGAAAGAAAAACTAAAAGAATATTCAAAAAGTCTAGGAGCAAAAGTTCTTTTAGATGGTTGGGATGACTTTGGAAATCAAACTGCAGAGGATATGAATATATATTTAAACAAAGCTTATGAACTATTTACTGCAAAAGAAAATGGTAAACTTTTACAAGAATATATGAATAATACCGACACAAATGCACTTAACCTAAATGAATCAGTTACTTTCTTGCATAAATATGGTTCTCATATGCAATACTTCCATGACGTAGGAATATATATGGGTGATCATCCATATAACGTAGTTGTACTAACAATGAAGACTGAAGCAGGTGGACCAGCTTACGTAAAAAAAGTATCTCAGCTAACATATGATTTTCACAATGCTTATTATGAAAACCTGGAATCATATTGTAAAACAGAAGCATTTGGTAAAGAGCAATAATTTGCATTATTGCTCTTTTTTCTTGTAAATATTATTTAAAGTTATTTCTATTTTATTGAATAGATATTTATTAAATGTTAATATTAATTTAAGGTGATATTATGTGTGGATTCGTTGGAATCATAGATAAAAACAGTAAAAAAGATAAGAAGAAAATCATTAAAGATATGGCTGATAAAATCAAGCATAGAGGTCCAGATGCAGAAGGTTACTTTATAGATGAAAATGTTGCTTTAGGACATAGAAGACTTTCTATAATTGATTTAAAAGGTGGAGATCAACCATTATATAATGAAAACAAAGATATGGTATTAGTTTTTAATGGGGAAATATATAACTACAAAAGTATACGTGAAGACTTACTATCTAAAGGTCATAAATTTAAAACTAATACTGACAGTGAAGTAATAATACATGGATACGAAGAATATGGAACAGATATTTTTACAAAACTAAGAGGAATGTTTGCAATTCTTATTTATGATATTAAGAATAATGTTGTTGTAGGTGCAAGGGATCATTTTGGTATTAAACCATTTTATTACTATAAGAATAATAATATGTATCTATTTTGTTCTGAAATTAAATCATTTTTAGAGCATCCAGGTTTTATAAAAGAAGTTAATAAGAAAGCATTAAAAATGTATCTTATTTTTCAATATTCAATATATGAAGAAACATTTTTCAAAAACGTGTATAAACTAAAACCTGGACACTTCTTCGAAATTAAGAATAATAAAATGAAAATAACCAGATACTTTGAGCCAACATTCGAAAAAGATAATAAATCTTATAGCGAATTCAAATCTGGACTTAAGGATTCACTAGAAGAAAGTATTTATGCTTATCAAATTTCTAGTGACGTTGAAGTTGGTTCTTACCTATCAGGCGGGGTTGATTCATCATATGTTGCTGCAGTTGCTAAACCCGATAAGACTTTCTCTGTTGGATTTAAAACTGAAGGCTTTGATGAAACTGAAAAAGCTCAAGAATTATCTAAAGAATTAGGTATTAAGAACAAAAGACAATATGTTTCTCCAGACGAATTTTTTGAAACTCTTCCTACAATTCAATATTATACTGATGAACCCCACGCTAATTTGTCTACAGTTCCACTATTTTTCTTAAGCGATTTAGCAAGTAAAGATGTTAAGGTTGTTCTATCTGGTGAAGGAGCTGATGAATTCTTTGGTGGATATCCAGAGTATAATGATCCACTAGCCGTTAGAATATATGCAAAAATACCATCAATACTAAAAAAACCGTTAGCAGCTATCGTTAAACCATTACCTCATTTTCCAGGCAAAAACACTTTAATTAAATATAGTAAACCATTTTATGAAAGATATATTGGTCACGCATTTGTAATGGATGAAAAAGAAGCAAACGAAATTCTTTGTGATAGTTTAAAAGATAATGTAACTTTAAAAGATATCCTATATCCTTACTATGAAAAAGTTAAGGGAAAAGATGAACTTACTAAAAAAATGTATTTCGATTATCATTTTTGGCTTCCACAAGATATTCTTCTTAAAGCTGACAAAATGTCTATGGCTCACTCTCTTGAGTTAAGAGTTCCTTTATTAGATCAGGAATTATTTAAATATAGTAGTACTATTCCAAGCAAATTTTTGGTTAAAGATAAACAAACTAAATATATATTCAGAGATATAGCACTAGATAAACTTCCAGAAGATTGGGCTAAAAGAAGAAAATTAGGTTTTCCTGTACCTTTCTCTAAATGGATCAAAGAAGATAAATTCTATAAAAAAGTAAGAGAAATATTTAATGAGGATTTTGTTAATGAGTTTTTTGATAAGGAATTCATTAATAAATTATTAACAGATCACTATAACAACAAGGTAAATAATGGTAGAAAAATATATAATATATACATTTTCCTAATATGGTATAAAGTTTATTTTTGTAGTCAAAATGACTCAGGCCTAATTGCCTGAGTCTTTATTATTTTCAAAAAAATGCCATTCCATAAATCTGTTAGACATATAATCATCATTATATTTATTATCAATATGTTGAATAAGTGTATTACTCGAATAGTTTCCATCATGTCTTTGTGCCCATCTAACAATAGCAACACCTGTTACTGTAAAATTAAAAATCATAAAAGCTGTAAAAAAAGGAAGAATAAAACTAAAAAATTTATTTCGTGTAAGAGATACCAACTTATGAATATATGGTGTAATCTTCTCAAATACAATACCAAATATTCCCCATACAATAAACATCGATAAACAAATATGACCCTTAAAATTTAAAAATGAATTTGTATATCTCCATGCATACATGTGAAGTCCATACTCTAGAACAAGACCACATATAAGTTCAACCATTGTGCCAACAAACGCATAAATAATAAATTTGTAAAAAATATTTAACTTTTTTATATAATGACTTATTATATAGTAACCAACAATTCCAAAACCATAAATAATACAGAAATGTCCATAAACAGATACTACATGAGATTCCCATACATGAAATTTGAAAAGACAATATAAGCCTTCCAAAATAACACCTATCCAAGATGCAAATATAAACAGATAAAATAAATCTCCGTACTTAATGTCATACTTCTTCATAATACTTCTTTCTTTCTATATTTATTATACAAAGTACATGATAATAATTAAACAAAAAAAATATGTCATGATGACATATTATTTTTATCTATATAAGTGTATCCTTCACCTTTTAAATAATCTATTAATTTCTTTTTAGTATACGAAGAATATTTTGCCTTTTCATCCTTACTATAATGAAGAATTACTTTTGTACCATCAACTCTTCCATGAATATATTGGGTTTCTTCACTATACATACCTAACACTTCCTCAGCTATATCAGTATCAGTAAAATACAAAGTAAGTTCTACATCATTTAGTTTATTCTTTTTATAGTCAAATTTTAGTGAATGATTTTTATTTCCATCTTCATAAATATAATCAAAGACTAAAGTGTAGTCTTTCTTTTCGTTATTATTACTGTTTTTAGATTTACCACTAAAAACGAAAACTAGTACTATCGCAATTATTGCTACTAAAATAGATGCAGCTATTAATATATTTTTTTTATTAAATTTCATACAAAAACCTCTCTATTATATAATTAAGAATATCATATAACATTTTTTATTGCAAATTAATCATATTTAGAACTTTACAATATCTCGATAATTAGGTGGGAATCCCATTTTATCTAAAACTTTATTAATATTTATAGTTTTTAATTTTCCTTCCAATATATCTATTTCATAAGATATTTCATGAATTAATAAATTAAAATCTTCTTTTCTTAACATTTCTTTTAGAATAATAATTAAAGAAAATACGTCATTTAAACCATATATATACTCATTTGATTCTTTTGGAATATTTAATAAATGATGATATTTAGTTGGATTTATAAAGGTATAACTTTTATGTTCATAACACAAATCCTCATGTGCACATAAGTTTCTATAATTACTTAAAACAGGAAGATATGTTAAAAGATTATCCACAGATACGCCGAAATATGTTGATATTTCCTCTTGATCTTCTTTCTTAAATATACAATATAATTCACTTACAATACCAAAAGATAATACTTTAACAACAACCCATAATGGTAGGTATCCATAGTTTTCTATATAATGTTTTGTTGCGTTATGTTGCTTACCATTTACCCTGATCTGTCTTTTCATTTTCTTAATAAGATCATTAATTTGTTTGATCTTATGGGAATCTTTTGTAAACATGGAAGTGTCAAGGTATGTTGACTCCTTATAACCATGATTTTTAGAAATAACGTAAGAAAAAATACTTTTTATGTTATTTTCTAATATCATTATATTTTTAAATAATATATTTCGTAATTGTCTATCAAAACAAAATAGGCCATACATTTCGGAAAAATTTGTTCCTTCAATAAACATAGAACTGTTTTCGGACTTTAAAAATAAGTGTCTATAACCATTTAAGAAAAAATAATTCTCACGGACAAGAACTTCATTGGGATTATTGAAGTCTTCGAATGATAAGCCTTTATTCTTTAATATATCAATTTGTTCATCAATAGTCTTGAATATTTTTTTACCCATATTATTCACCTATTTTCCTATACTCAAATTATATCATACTATTTAAATAACATAACATTAAAAATGAAATATATGATATAATTTACAAGGTGATAACATGCCTTCAATTTATGTACATAATTATTTTGCTAAAGAAATTCAAAATAAATTAAATGAAACTAAAAATAAAAAAATCAAAGATCCAACTTATTTTTATATTTTTGCACAAAGTTTTGATAATCTATTTTATTATGATTTTTTCAAGCCTTTACTAGGTATAAAATACCGAAAATTAGGTCACTATGCTCATGCACACAATACATGGAAATATTTTGAATCTCTTTTAAAAAATATTAAAAATAATAATTTATATAATGATGAAACACTAGGATATTTATACGGATCACTTGCACACTATGCACTTGATTCTACAGAACACCCTTACATACATTACATAAGCGGTAGATATAGTAAGAGTGATAAGAAGAACACTAAAAAATATAGGGGTTATCATACATCAAATGAAATTATGCTTGATGCAATATATTATTACAAAGATCATAAGAATTCTAAATATTATAATTATAAACTATATAAAGACTTAATACCTAAATTAAGTTTTTCAAAAGATTTAACTAATTTGATTAGTAACACCTTTAAAGAAACTTTTGGTGTTGATAACTTAGGAGTTATCTACAATAAATCTTATAATCATAGTAGACTAGCTTACAAATACCTAATGTTTGATAGATTTAATATAAAGAGAATTATCTATAAAGGAGTAGATCTAGCTTACCCATTTAAAAGATTTAAAGCAAATAGCTATTCTCATCACATAAATGTTCCTAATATGAAAGTTTTAAATACCAGTCATGAAACTTGGCTTCACCCAATTACAGGTGAAGAACATAATGAATCTTTCTACGATTTATATGATATTGCCTTAAAGAAGGTCATGAATTACATAGATATATGCAATAAATACTTTGATAATAAATGTTCCTTGAAAAAAGTTGAAAAAGTTATTGGAAACATCAATTATTCATCAGGACTAGACTGTGACATTCGAGCAAAATTCAAATATTTCAAACATTAAAAAAACACGTTATTAACGTGTTTTTTCTGTTTTGTCATCATCTAATTTATTATATTCATCTATAATTACATTCATTTTTGATGAAATAAATGCTTGTCTTATTGCAGTTAAATTGTGAGTTGTTCTTTTTAAACCTTTGCTCTTCAATTCTGATTCAACATAATTGTCATATTCATCATTTATGTGATATTGAATATAATCTATTACACCATATCTAATACCTTTATTATAAATCTTAGATACTAGATTGCTTTTTACATAAGATGCTTCTTTAGAATTTATCATTTGTAATTCTACATAAGGATTCATTTCACAATCACTTCTTAAATCAACACATCTACCAGAAAAATCTGATTCATATGTAATAACTGCAGGATCTACCACAACATAATTCCAGTTTCCTTTTTCATTCATCTCAGTCATTTCAACTAATACTTTTAAATTAACCGGATAATTATTATATGTTGTTAAACTATCATCTCCATCAACGAATGATGATACATGTTTAAATGTTGCCATAATATACACACTTCCCTCTGTAAAAATTGATTATAACACATGATTTCGTTAATGTAAAACATTTTTCCATATTTTTTTTACGTTGTCAGGTGAATATAACTTGGATATTTTTTTAGATTCTTTTGAAAATTCACTTAGTTTCCCTTTATTTTCCAATAATTCTAAAACTTTTTTCTCGTACTCTTTATTATTTCTATTTTTTATTAAATATCCATTTTTACCATTAATAATTAACTGTCTTGCTCCTTCAGCGCTATCAAAAGCAACTCCTGGAACACCATGGTAAAAAGCTTCGAGTAACGCAATACCAAATGATTCAGTATATGAAGTCATTAAATAAACATCAGTATTAGATAATATATTACTTATATAAGTACTATCCCTAAAACCATGAAACAAAATGTTTTTTTCAATTCCTAGCTCATATACATACTCTACTAATGCATCCTTTAAAACTCCGTCTCCAATAATATTTAACTTTAACTCATTATTGACTTTTAATAAATCATTAAATATATCAATCAAATCAAATAATCCTTTTTCTTCAGACAAACGACAAACTGTTGTTAGTTCATTATTGTTCAACTTAGATACTTTATTTTTCTTAAAAGATACCATATTTGGTATATATATACTCTTTTCTTTTAATGATTTTTTATAGTCTTCACATAAGCTCTCAGATACAAAAACGACTTTATCTAAATGCTTTGCTGATTTTACTACTTGAGAATAGTAACTAGTGTTTCCATGATGGTGGTTATGTTCCCAACCAATCTTAAATGTCTCTTTTTTACCGTATTTAGATAGTAATTTATTTAAATAAACTTTTGATGAAATAATTATGTCAGCATCAGAATGATTAATATATTTAATCATTAAGTGTTTTTTTAGATAAAGAATTTTTATTGATTTAAATCCTTCTTTAAATAATTTAATAATATGAAATTTTCTTAAACTTTTTTTAAACTCTTCACGGTTTGGTTTTAAATCTTTGATTAAGTATTTAACCTTTACATTTTTATTTAAGTCATATGCAGGTTTATTGAGTATCTTGTACGTCGAAATAATTTCAACGTTATAATCATCGGATAAAACATTTGCCAAATCTGTTATTGCTTTTTCAGCACCACCATAAGATAAATGAAGTGCTAATATAGATACTTTTTTCATATTATTTTTTCCCTTTCGAAATAATTTCATTTAATTCATTAAGGGACTTTTGATTAATTACCCAAAAATTATTAACACCTTTATATTTAATTCTTTTACTTATTATTTCATTAACATCTAAATGTATTTTGTTTACATCAGCAGAAATTACGTGAATATTTTCATCAACAATCTCTGTTCCTGTAGATAAAATTGGTTTTTCTAATACCTTTGCTTCAATAATAGCTGTTGATGAATCAAAAGAATCGGCAGTATTAATAAAATAATCTGCTATAGACATGTATGGATACGGATTAACCTTAAATCCAAAAAATTTAACATAATTACTAAGTTTAAGTTCATTAACTAGCATTTTTAAATTGACGAGATCAGGTCCATCTCCTAAAATCCATAATTCAACATGATTATTTATTTTAACTAGATTAGACATCATCTTAATCATTAAAGTATAGTTCTTTGCTCTATCGTTTAGTGTTCCAGCAGTTAAAAGAAGAGTTTTATAATTTGGTTTATCAACTTCTATACTTGCTTTTGATGCGTTAATTATATATTTATCATTAACTAAATACTCAAGAACATAAGATCTATCTAAAGCATCTGGATGAATGTTAGTAAACAAGTTCATTAATTCTTTATTTGGAAAAACAAATTTATCAAATTCAAATATTTTATAGTTTAATATAAATTTGTCATAGTTGTGACCAGCTGAATATATAGATCTATAATTCTTATGTAAATAAATAGCTGAATTTCTAGAGCATCTAATAGTAAACTTAGATAACTCAACATTTCCTACATCATACATTAAACTAAAATCGTATCTTTTAAAATATTTAAGTTTCTCAAAAAAACCCAATTTTTTATTTGTAAATGGCGATAAAACAATGTTAACTGATTTAGGAATCATATTTACTAGATTTCCTGAAGCATTTGCAAACACTAAATCAACATCATATTTAGAATAATCAAGACGGGTCAATAAATTTACAAGGCTTATTCCTACACTATTCGATCCTAAACTATTTATGCTAATTAGCATTCTTTTTTTCATCTTTATCACCCTTTTTAAATCTCATTCTTGATTTTGCTTCTATCTCGATATACTGATTAAGTTCTTCTTCATCTTGTTTGTTAAAAGAAATTGAATGAAGCATGTTACAAAATAAATAACCATCTAATCCAGTAAGCACAATACCAGCAGCTAGAAGACCTCCAAAAAATTTTCGATTATCATCTAAATGATATGCCGCATAAGAAGACATTATAGGTCCACATAACAGCACTAAAGAACCAAGAAAATATCTTATTGCTTGAACTCTGCCTTGATATAATTCATATGATCTTTCCTTAACAAAATGATAAGCGTTCTCATCATTGATTTCTATAATATGTCTATAAGTTTCAACTAAATCATCTTTTATCATTTTATCTGTCGCAGGACAATTAACAAAGTTGCTAATATCAAAAGTAGTAGTGCCATCATTATCTATAAACAGATAACCAAGCTTAACTGTTTCATCATCAACATAATGAACATATGTCAAAAAAGCATCCTTAGTGGGCATTTTTTTGAATTCTTCTACGCTAATCGCTACATCTTCACGCTTCATAAAACCACCTATCCTATAAATTTTTCAATAATATCTAACATTTTACTATTATCATATTTAGGGAATATTGGTTTAAATTTTTTTAAATTTTTGTATTCTCTCACAAAATCATCAAAATCTGTAATCTTTTTTATGTATCCTAAAGCTGCAAACTTATTAACAATTTGCAATTGGTGATCATTTACGTGCTCGTTATACATTGAAAGCCTTGCCATAGCAAACACTTTTCTTTTATGGCTTAACGCCGATGTAATTGTTCCAATTCCCCCATGTGCTAATACCAAATCAGCATCTTTCATGTATTCATTTAGTTTTTTATCAGACATAAACTTAATACATTTTATATTCTTGCTATTATAGTTGGTAAATCCAGTTTGTGCAATAACTTCTTCTTTTACATATCCTTTTTCTATTGCATTATCAACAATTTTTAATATTCTTTCAAACTGTTTATTTTGAGTTCCTGTTGCTATAAATATCATATAATCCACCCTCCATAAACAGCGTTTGGATATACTTTTAACATGTCTTCCCACTGAACTATGAATAAATCAGCAAATTTATATACTTTTTTCCCAGTTTTAGTTGGAGTATTAATATTTGCCATTGTTTCAATAAAAATTATTTTACTTCTAAATATTTTACCAATGCAACACATTGGCCCAGCAGAATGCGCACCTGTGGTTACAATGTATTTTGGTCTAAAGCGTATAAAATAAAACAAACTTAGAAAACAATCACCCAACAATTTTATAAGATTAATAATTTTATTATTAGACCCCTTAAACAAGAAAGATATATGATATTTTTTATAAATTTTACTTAAACTCTTTTTATTTTTTGTAGATTCTGTAACTAATGATACTTTATAGTTTTTAAATAAAGGTTCAAGTTTCATTAATTCAGAGAAATGTCCACCACCACTAGAGATAAACATTACTTTTTTCATATATTAAGCTCCTTCTGATTCACATAAAGATGGTTTAGAATTTTTATTTTTTTCTCCACAATATAAAGATGCTGAATCTTTTGATTCTATTATCTCTACAGAACTAACATTTTCAGTATTATTAAGCATGTAATATCCGTTACTGACCCATAGATTTGAAACAAACAAATCTCCAACAGTATATACTAGAATGCTTCCAGTTAATGTTGTATTATAATCTAAATCTTTAACGTTATAACACTTACAAGTTTCACTACCGTTAGTATTTTCAGCAAGAGTTTGAAGTTTGATTGCTTCATTCAAAAAATCATCCTTGCTAGGTATTTTTTCTTCAGGAGTTTTAGTAACAATTTTTTCTTGCTTATTATCCTTATTTTCTGTGGTTTTTTCATTATATTTTAAAAGGGCATAGTATACTCCAGCTGATCCAGCTATTAACACAAATAAATACCCAAAAAATTTCTTCATACTAATCATCCTTGCTAAAATAATTATAACAAAAAAATAAGGAGTTTTCATCCTTATTTTCTTCTGATTTTAATAATTGATATAATATACCATTTTTAATTATATTGGCAGAAAGCAAAAAGTATGCGAGTAACATTGTTACCATTCCAAACCATCCAAATATATCATAGATCATATTAATATAACACTACTTTCTACATTATATAAGAAGTATATCATAAATAATATAGCTGCTTGCATAAAAAAATCCAGTAAATACTGGATTTTTTGAAACAATATAAATTAACGTTTTGAGAATTGTGGAGCACGACGCGCTTTTTTAAGACCATATTTTTTACGTTCTTTAACTCTTGGATCACGAGTTACAAGACCATTAACTTTTAAGATCTTTCTGTATGCTGTATCACTTGATTGATCAGTATTTGAATCAAAAGCCATTAAAGCTCTTGTAATACCTAAACGAATAGCTCCTGTTTGACCAGAGAATCCGCCGCCTTTAACAGTAACATCAATATCGAATCTATTTTCATTATTTGTAACAACTAGTGGTTGTTTTAAATCCATTACTAATGTTTCATAAGGCATGTAATCATTAACATCTTGTCCGTTAACAGTGATTTTACCAGTTCCACCAACCATTCTAACTTGAGCGATTGATCTTTTACGACGACCTGTAGCAGTCCAAACTTGTTTATTAGCCATTGTTAACCTCCTTATTTAACTTCCATAACTTCTGGTTTTTGAGCTTCATGTTTATG
>Ga0310786_10006036_pt1 | contig 16254 bp, 7 predicted proteins | sample AusTroGonzalo_MG_FD_203881 | JGI IMG/M metagenome (GOLD analysis project Ga0310786, IMG submission 203881) | Bovine rumen microbial communities from tropical cattle in Woodstock, Queensland, Australia - Gonzalo_03 (v2) (version 2) | ecosystem: Host-associated > Mammals > Digestive system >... | reverse complement strand
GGCTGCGCTCGGAGCTGAACTCTTTAGAGAGTTCGATGTATTCGTCGACCGTCACCTTCTCGGGGATGGAGGGGCAGGCGGTGAACTCGGCCACGGCCATATTGATAAGCAGGATGTCCATCAAGGCGACCCGCTCGAATTCCCAGCCCTGGAGGCGGGCCTTGATCAGTTCGTCGGTCTCGCGACGGCCGGCTATGGTCTGGCGCAGCAGCTGGCGGGCGAAGTCCATATCCGCCTCGTCCTTCTCCTGACGGCGGTCGTACATCACCGGCCACAACATCGCCTCGTCGAACGACTGTTCCTCGAGGGTCTTGAGCATCATAAAATTGTATTGCGCAATCTGCTCGAAGTCGTCCTCCCACAGCAGGCTGCGCTCGGCTATCACGGCCACCAGCGCCTCACGGTTCATCAGGTAGCGGAACATCATGATGGCCAACTCCTTGTCCTGTTCGAAATCGGTCTCGGGGTGCGACAGATACTGGCAGTAGGCGTCCTGCTTGCGGAAGTCGATAAAGGCCTCGCGCACCAGGTCCTCGTGCGTGTCCCAGCAACCGCCCCATTGCTCCATGTAGCGCTTCAGGTCGTAATTATCGGCCATACGGCGGAGGAACTCGTTCTGCAAGAACTTGCGGTTGGGCGACTTCTCGGCAGCCGTAGGACGGAACTTCTTGCGGCCTTCCTCAATCACCTTCTCGCCCACCTCGAACATGCGCACCATCAGTGCCACCTGCAGGATTCCCAACTCGTTCAGCCTGCCCACATGGTATTCAAACTCGCGCAGCGCCATTATCGCGTCGCGCTCCTCTATCTCACAGGCATAGAGCTCCTGCAACACCTTGCTTCTTAGAAAATGTCTGCTTAACATAAATCAATCAATTCCTTATCTACTTAACTCCTCAAAGGACAATATTGATAATCTTCTTCGGTACGAAAATGACCTTCTTCGGTTCGGAGGTGAACCACTTCGCCGCCTCGGGGGTCTCGCGGATGGCGGCGAGGGCGTCGGCCTGGCTGCAGTCGGCGGGCAGGTCGATGGTGAAGCGCATCTTGCCGTTGAACTGGACGGGATACTTCACCGTGTCCTCCACCAGGTACTGCGGGTCGCACTCGGGCCATTGGGCGTCGCACACGCTCGTCTCGTGACCCATCTGATGCCACAGCTCCTCGGCGATATGGGGGGCGAAGGGGGCTATCAGCACCGCCAGCGGCTCCAACACCTCGCGGCTGCTGCACTTGAGCTCGGTGAGCTGATTGGTGCAAATCATAAAGGTCGACACCGCCGTGTTGAACGAGAAGCGCTCGATATCGTCGGTGATTTTCTTGATGGTCTGGTGGAGCACCTTCAGTGCGGAGTGCGGAGTGCGGAGTTCTGAGGTTATTGATGCGTCAGTCGACTCCGAGCTCCGAGTTCCGAACTCTGCATTGTCATAGAGTTTCCAGAACTTCTTCAGGAAGCGGTGCACACCTTCGATGCCGTTGGTGTCCCAGGGTTTGGCCTGTTCCACCGGACCGAGGAACATCTCGTACAGCCTCAGCGTGTCGGCTCCGTAGCGCGCCACCAGATCGTCGGGGTTCTGCACGTTGTACATGCTCTTCGACATCTTCTCCACTTCCCAGCCGCAGATGTACTTGCCGCCTTCCGTCTCGAAGCGGGCGTCGGCGAATTCAGGCCTCCACTGGCGGAAGCGCTCGAGGTCCAGCACGTCGTTGTCCACCATGTTGATGTCCACATGGATGGGCGTCACGTCGGCCATATCCTTGACGAGTCCCTTCGAGATGAAGAGGTTGTTGTCCGCCTTCGAGCGGTAGACGAAGTTCGAGCGGCCCTGAATCATACCCTGGTTGATGAGTTTCTGGAACGGCTCTTCCACCACCGACAGGCCGATGTCGTGGAGGAACTTGTTCCAGAAGCGGGCGTAGATCAAGTGGCCCGAGGCATGCTCAGCCCCACCCACGTAGAGGTCCACCTTCTGCCAGTAGTCTACAGCCTCCTTGCTGAAATAGGCCTCGTCGTTGTGCGGGTCCATATAGCGCAGGTAGTAGCCACTGCTGCCGGCAAAGCCCGGCATGGTGCTCAGTTCGAGCGGGAAGACCGTCTTGTGGTCGATGGCCGAAACGTCGACCACCGTGTTGGTCTTGGTGTCCCACGCCCAGCGGCGCGCATGGCCCAGGGGCGGCTCGCCGGTCGCCGTGGGCTTGAAGTCGCCCACCTCGGGCAGCTCCAGCGGCAGGCACTCCTCAGGAATGGGATACGGTGAGAGGTGAGAGTCGTCCGCTTCACCTTTGAAGTATATCGGGAACGGTTCGCCCCAGTAGCGCTGGCGGCTGAAGATGGCGTCGCGCAGACGGTAGTTCACCGTGCGGCGGCCGATGCCCATCTCCTCGATGCGGTCAATCACCGCCTTCATCGCCTCCTTCACCTTCATGCCGGTGATGAAACCGCTGTTCACCGAATAGCCCGTCTTGGCGTCCATGCTCTCCGTCCAGGTCGAGGGGTCGCTAGTGACGTCTTTCTCCAACGACACCACCTGGCGGATGGGCAGGCCGAAGTGGCGGGCAAAAGCGAAGTCGCGGCTGTCGTGGGCCGGCACCGCCATGATGGCGCCCGTGCCGTAGCCCACCAGCACATAGTCGCTCACCCAGATGGGTATCTTCTCCTCGGTCAAGGGGTTGACGGCGTAGGCGCCGGTAAACACACCCGAGACCTTCTTCACCTCGGCCTGACGCTCGCGCTCCGAGCGGTTCTTGGCCCAGGCCACATAGTCCTGCACCTGCTGGCGTTGCTCCTCAGTGGTGATTTGGTCAATCAGCTCGTGCTCGGGACAAAGCACCATAAAGGTCACGCCGAAGATGGTGTCCGGACGGGTGGTGAAAATCTCAAAGTTGAGTTCGGAGCTTATTGATGCGTCTGTCAACTCCGAACTGAGTTTAAACCAGACCGCGGCGCCTTCCGAGCGGCCAATCCAGTTGCGCTGTATTTCCTTCAGCGAGTCGGTCCAGTCCACCGTCTCCAGTCCGTCGACCAGGCGCTGGGCGTAGGCCGTAATTCTCAGGCTCCACTGGCGCATCAGCTTGCGCTCCACGGGGTAGCCGCCGCGCACCGAGAGGCCGTTCACCACCTCGTCGTTCGCCAGCACTGTGCCTAGCTCGGCGCACCAGTTCACCGCCGTGTCGGCCAGGTAGGCCAGGCGATAGTTCATCAGCACCTGCTGCCGCTTGGGCTCGTCCCAGGCGTTCCACTCCGCGGCCGTGAAGCTCAGCGCCTCGGTGCAGGCCGCGTCGAGGCCCTCGGTGCCACGCTCGGCGAAACGCGCCTCCAACGAGGTTATCGGCAGCGCCTTGTTCGCCGTGTTGTCGTAATAATGCTTGAAGAGCTGCAGGAAGGTCCACTGCGTCCACTTGTAGTACTTGGGCTCGCAGGTGCGCACCTCGCGGCTCCAGTCGAACGAAAAGCCTATCTTGTCCAGCTGCTCGCGGTAGCGGGCGATATTGCGCTCCGTCGTCACCGCCGGATGCTGGCCCGTCTGGATAGCGTACTGCTCGGCGGGCAGGCCGTAGGCGTCATAGCCCATCGGGTGCAGCACATTGAAGCCCCGCAGGCGCTTGTAGCGTGCATAGATATCGCTCGCGATATAGCCCAGCGGATGCCCCACATGCAGGCCCGCCCCCGACGGGTAGGGAAACATATCCAAAACATAGTAATGAGGGCGGTCGCCACCGGTCTGGACACGGTACACACCCTCGTCGCGCCACAGCTTTTGCCACCGCGGCTCAATCTCTCCGAAATTGTACTCCATTTTCATTCAGTCATTTAGTGCGGTCACGCTCGCTGGCCGCAAACTACAAAGATAGGCAAAAAAAACAAACCCACAAAATAAAAATCAACCTCCCGCCGCTACATGGTGTTCCCGTCCGTCGTCCTGCAGCTCAATCTCCACTGGCGCAGCCCCCTCGCTCCGCCGCCACTCGATGACATACACGGCTGTGCCGTAGCGGTAGCGCACGGTGAAATTGTGCCAGTCGGTGGGGACATGCGGGTCGAGGGTGAGGGTGTTGCCCTGCCTGCGGAGACCGAGGATGTTCTCGACACCGGTCTTGTAGGCCCACGAGGCCGAGCCGGTGTACCAGGTCCAGCCTCCGCGACCGGGATGTTGAGGGTTGCTGTAGATGTCGGCGGCGATGCAGTAGGGCTCGACCTTGTATTTGAGCACGTCGGCCAAGCTCTGCGTGCGGTGGATGGGGTTGATGAGCGAGTAGAGGTAATAGGCTTCGTCTACCCCACCCTCGTGCAACTTGGCCATGATGTACCACATGGCGCCATGGGTGTACTGGCCTCCGTTTTCGCGCACTCCCTCGGGGTAGTTCATGATGTATCCGGGCGAGGGCTGCGAATGCTGGAAGGCGGGGGTGAGCAGTTGGATGATTTCGTGCTCGCGGTTGACCAGTCGGCGGTCGGTCTCGCGTATGACGCTCGCTTTCTGCTCGGGCGTGGCCACGTCGGTGAGGATGCTCCAGGCCTGGCTGATGAGGTCGATTTGGCATTCAATATTGTTGCGGCTGCCCATGGGGTCGCCGTTGTCGTAGTAGGCGCGCAGGAACCAAGCGCCGTCCCAAGCTGTCTTCTGTATGGCCTCGACCATACGTGTGCGGAAGGCTTCCAGCTCAGCGCAATAGGTAAGGTCTGTCTGTGTAGTGAGTTGTGCGTTGAGGGTTGTGAGTTCCACCATCTTGGGCAGCAGATCGACGAGGAAGAAGGCCACCCAGACGCTCTCGCCCTTGCCCTCGACGCCCACGGCCGACATGCCGTCGTTCCAGTCGCCGCAACCCATCAGCGGAAGTCCATGGACTCCGGTGCGCGCCATCGCGCGGTTGACGGCGCGGCGCAGGTGCTCATAGAGTGTCGCCCGCTCGCTGCCGACGGCGTAGTTGACGCAGCGCTCCCCTTCCCCAGGTCCCAGCTGGTCGGCCAGGCTGAAGGGCACCTCTTCGGACAGGATGGCGCTGTCGCCCGTCACCTGCACATACTGGTAGGTGACGAAGATAAGCCACAGGTAGTCGTCGCTGAAGGTGGTGCGGGCTCCCAGCCCGAGGCTCTCGTGCCACCAGTGCAGCACATCGCCTTCGGCGAACTGATGGGCGGCATGGTCGAGTATCTGGCGACGGGCATAGCCGGGGTCGCTGTAGAGCACCGACATGACGTCCTGCAGCTGATCGCGGAAGCCTGTGGCGCCACCTACCTGGTAGAAGCCCGCCCGGGCGAAGAGGCGCGAGGAGTAGACCTGGTAGAGGTACCAGCGGTTGAGCATGTAGTTGAGGCTCCGGTCGGGGGTCTCGACCTGGATGTAGCCGAGTTTCTCATCCCAGTAAGCTACCACTTTTTCATACTCAGCATAGATGGTCTCTAAGGACCTTAAGGACTTTAAGGTCTCTAGGGACTTTAAGGTCTCTACACTAATCACGAAGGCCAATTCTTTCTCGCCGTGGGCAGGCACCTCGACGGTGAGACCCACCCGCTTGCGGTTGGGATAGTGGAGGCTGACATCGGTAAGGGGTTCGGTGGCGGTGAGCAGCACCACCTGGTCGTGATAGATGGGGTGGTACACGTTGCGTACTCTCAGGCAGTTGCCCTCCTTGTCCCACTCGGAATGGAGATAGCGGGCCGTCTGCTCCTCGCTCATGCCGAGCACCAGTTTGCAGACCATGTCGAGCTGCACCTCCATGGGGGCGTCGGTCTTGTTGCCCACTTTGATTTGGTAGTATTTTTCAGGCTTTTCACAGGCCACAAAGAGGCGTACGGCGACTTTCATGTCGTCGTATTCGGCATCGAAGGCCGACCAGCCCTGTCCGTGACGGGCGGTGGCGGGGACGAACTGGTGCTTGTTTATCAGCAGCATCTCGCTGGCATTGTCGCGCACGATATCGTTGCTCCAGGCAGTGAGCTTGAACTGCTGTGCATTATGGGCGAAGGTGAAGCCGGCCATGGTGCTGCTGACGATGCAACCGAAGTGGCTTTCGTTGGCGATGACGTTAACCCAGGGCATGGGCGTATTGGTGTTGGTAACCACGTAGTCGCGCCCGTCGTTGTCGAATCCGCCATATTGGTTGTAGAACTGCAGGTTGCTCCACACACGGAATTCCTTTCGGGGCTTGAGGACAGGGTACTCCACTTTGTCCTGATAATGCTGGTTGGCCTCCTCTAGGCGGTGCAACTGCTCGGCGATGGTGACGCCGTCGTCGGTGCGGAAGGTGAGTCGCGCCACGGTGTGCAGGAGCGTCCGTTCGGCCTCGCTCACCTCGTTCCCGTCGAGCACATAGACCTTGCCGGCATCGGCATGCTCGGCCCAGAGGTACTCGGTATTGGCCATGTTGCGTATGAAATGGGCCAACCCCTCGCGTTCGTTTTCAGGCGCGTCGTTGATGAAGACGAGGTCGAGCTGCAGTCCGTGTACCTTGAAGTATTCGAAGGCACGGAGCATCTCCTTGGCGAAGCCGGCATGCTCCATGCTGTCGACCTCCATGAGGAGGATGGCCAAGTCGCCGCTGATGCCGAAGCGCCACAGGCCACTCTGCGAGAGGGTGTTTTGGGCGAGTACCGCCTGACGCCCGGTGCCGAGGTTGGCGGTCTGCGCCATGTATTTCGAGATGCTGTTGTAGAGCCGCATCTGGCTCCCTTTGAGAAGCGAGAGGCTGGTGCGCATGTTGTTGAACACCGAAGCGGTCTTGAAGGCGTGCTCCACATCGACCGAGCGCTGGTACTGCTCGGTGAGCTGCAGCAGGTGTTCCTTGGCTTTGGCAAATCCGGTGAGGATGAAGGCCTCCACGCTTTCGCCGGCAGCGATATGGAGACGGCGACGCATGCTCATCACGGGGTCGAGCGTGGTGCCCACGGTGCCCGTCAGGGTGCGCCGGCTCTCAATGATGTCGGCGTGACGCAGGCTGTTTCCACGTCCGATAAACCGAAGACGGGAAGTCTCGTACTCCACAACACGGCTCGTCGAGTCGTCCTCCTCGGTCCACAGCCGGTGCAGCATGTAGTGACGGTTGCCGACATTGCCCGGACGGCTGAATATCAAAGCCTGGTGTTCGGCATCATACTCGGACAGTATCTTCATGCCGTTGAACACACGGTGGTTCTCGTCTTCGGCGGCGGGGGCCAGCACCACCTCGCCATAGGTGGTGAGTTCCAGGTCCACATCCTTCCCGCTGTGGTTGGTGAAAGTCAAGCGGCGTATTTCGGCACTGCGGTCTTTCAGCACCGTAATCTCGGTCTTGGTCTCGATGCCGTCGTCGACACGCAGATAGCTTATCTTGTCGCTGGCGAAACTGACATGGTAATTTTCGGGCATCACGTCGAGCGGCGCATAGGTGTTGCACCACAGGTGGTCGTTCTGCAGGTTGCGGATGTAGAGATAGGTACCGTAATGGTCGGCCGAAATCTTGCGGTAGCGGTTGAGCAGGATGGTACGGTAGCGCGAGAAGCCGCTGCCTCGGTCGTTCATAAGCACGGTGTACTGCCCATTGCTGATAACGCCCAACTCGGGCACATTGGCGATGGTGTCGAAACTGCGGGCATCGCTCTCGGTCTGCACCTTGCTGTAGCGGTAACGCTTGTACTGCGTCACCTTGAGGTCGATATACGGCTTCACCTGCACCTTCTCTTTCAGCAGGGTCTCCATCGAACGGAATGCCGGTTCCTGCATAAAATAGCGCTGCAGACAATGGTCGCCGAGGTAATTGGCCAACGAGGCCAGTATCATGCCCTGATGGTGGGCATAATGAGCCTTCACCGGCACATGGTCCTCCTCGTCGTAACTCTCGTAGAAGCCATAGTCGTCGTACATTCCCAGACGCTTGAAGCGCTGGATGTTGTCGTACACGGCACGGTCGTCCACGCCCATGGTCATCAGCGAACTGTAGGGCGAGATGACGATACGGTCGGGCGTGGTGTTTTGGAATTTCAGGTAGGGCACACCGAAAGCATGGTACTTGTAGTTCTGCGCGTCGTCAAGTTCGTTGTAGGCCGTTTCCGAGATACCCCACGGCATCCCCTTGCAGCTGTTTTTGATAAAGGCACGCTGGGCACGGATGGCGAAACTGTAGGTCTCGTCCATCAGGGTGTGCTTGTAGGTGGGCAGGAAGATGAGCGGCATAAAGTATTCGAAAAGCGTTCCGTACCACGAAGCCACCCCTTTGTAGCCCTTGTACTGCACCAATGTCTTGTCCAGGCAGAACCAATGCTTATAGGGTGCGTCGCCTTGGGCGATGGTAAGGAAACTGGTCAACCTCGCCTCACTGGCGAAGTTGTTGTAATGATACGGCAACAGGGTGTAGTTGGTGGTATCATATCCGATGCTGAACACATCCAACTCGGGATTGTACAGCTTCCGGAAATCGGTCTGGTCTATCAACCGCTGCACCTTGGCCAATACCTCCGCACTCCGCTCTCCCACTTCCGAACTCCACTCTCCGCTCTCCGCTTTCCGAACTCCGAATTCCGAACTCAAAAACCCTTTCACCACATACAGACAGGCCACAAAATTACCCGAGTCGCAAGTCGAGATGAAGAAGTTGGGCAACGCCTTCAGCGTACTGATGCTGTACCAGTTAAACAAGTGGCCGTTCCACTTCTCCAAACGGCACACGGTGTCGACAATACGCTCCAGTCGGTTTACCGCCTCTTTCGCGTTGATAAATCCCAGCTCGGCCGCACTGACCACCGCAGTCAGCGAATAGCCGATATTCGTCGGGCTCGTCTTGTAATCCGTCTTCTTTTCGCGGTTCAGCTGGTAATTGTCAGGAATCAGCCAGTTGTTCTCCTCGGTAATCAACGTGTCAAAGAAACTCCAGGTATGGTGTGCCAAGCGACGTACCTCTTCGGTCTCCTTCTCGCTAAGGGTTTTCTTGTCCTGCGGGAACTTCTTGCCCAGCCAGTACATCAGGAACGGTGCACCGCACCAGGTCACCACACAGAACATCATGGCGATGAAGTCCACAGTGTTTCCATTGCCCGTCAAATACAGGAAGACCAACGCTGCAGACACCACATAGTTGACCCAGAACTTCACCAGGTAGTCGCCCAGCGTTCCCTTGGTGCTCTTGGCGGCTTCGTCGCTGGTAATCCAGGCCAGCAGATGGCGGTGCGAGAACCACATGCGGTAGCACGCACGGACGGCGGCGTCAGTATACATCCAGGCTTCTTTGGGCAACAGGGCGAACTGCACCAACGAACGATAGATGATGACACGGAAGCCTCGCATCAGCGTCATGTAGTATTTGTAGCGCTTGCCGAACCGGGGCAATTGGGTAATCTGGCCGATGATGAAAAAGACGATGGGGCTGGCTACAGCCACCAGGGCCACCACGAGGAACCACACAGGATGGAACGCCATCCCGTCGAGCGAACCGAACAGTCCGCTGAAGCCCGCCAGCAGCATCACCACCAGTGCCAGACTCAGCATACTCCGGCGCAGGTTGTCGAATATCTTCCAGCGGCCAATGGTGTTCACCTGGTTCTTCACCTTCTCTCCCTTTTCGTTGCGCACGGTGTTTTTCAACCAGGCGATAATCTGCCAGTCGCCGCGTGTCCAGCGGTGGTGGCGTTTGGCGTCGTCGATATAGTTGCTGGGGTTGTCGTCGAAGAGCTCGATATCGTTTATCAAGCCGCATCGGATATGGCACCCCTCAATCAAGTCGTGGCTGAGGATGAGGTTCTCGGGGAAGGTGCCTTTGAGTACCTGCTGGAAGACGCGCAGGTCGTAGATGCCCTTGCCGCAGAAAGAGCCTTCGTTGAAGATGTCCTGGTAGAGTTCAAAGCTGGCGGTGGTGTAGACGTCCAAACCGCCGAGGCCTGCAAAGAGTTGCGCGTAACGGCTCTTGTTGGTCACCTCGACATCGACGTTGACCCTCGGCTGCATGATGCCGTAGCCGCTATCTACACGGCGCCCGTCGGCGCTGAGGCGCGCACGGTTGAGCGGATGCGCCATGGCGCCGATCATTTTCTGTGCCGAATAGAGCACCAGTTCGGTATCGGTGTCGAGGGTGATGATGAATTTTATGATGGTGTTGTTGTGGGATTGTGGGATTGCGTCGTCTTCACTGACGCTATCACGCACCGTCGCATTGACGCAGTCGCTCCACTCGGTGATGGTCTCGCAGCGGAAACGCTTCGCTTTGTCCTCCTCGCTGGTCTGGCCCAGCAGCAAGTCGTTGAAGTGAAGGATGGCGCCGCGCTTGCGCTCGTGGCCGAGCCAGGTCTGCTCGCCGTCGCTCCAGGCACGCTTGCGGTAGACGAAGTTGAAGATGGGGGCGCCATATTTGGCGTTGAGCTCACGGACTTTCTCCAGGCCGGCCTGCACCACCTCGTCGTCCCAGGGGGCGTCGGGCTCGCTGTAGGCGGCCGCATCGCCCACCAAGGTGTAGTAGAGGTTCTGTCCACATTTTCCGCTTTCCACTTTGCCCTCGCCACGGTTGAGGTTGCTGAGGTAGTAGACTTCGAGCTGGTCGAGCAGTTCGACGGTCTTGGTCCTGTTTTTGAGGATGGTGGGCATGATGACCATGGTGGCGTATTCCTCGGGGACGAGGCCGTCCTTGAATTTGAGCTTGAAGGTGCCCTGCGGTTTGTGCAGCTTGCCCAGCAGCCAGTTGAAGAGGTCTATCACCACCTGGCTCATGGGGACCCAGAGGAGAAGAGTGAGAAGGATGGTGAAAGGTGAAAGTTGGAAGGTGAAGGCGTTGACGGCCCAGAGGGCGAATCCGGCGGCCAAGAGCAAAGAGGCAAGCACCACTATCCAGACATAGCTGTGGGCGCGGAGGTTCCAGCGCTTGGGCGGGAAGAGCTGCCAGCCTACATGCTCGCCGCGTTCATCGGCCTTGGCTACCAGCCGCTTCACCAGCGCATATTCCGACATCCTCTTCCCATTTTCCTCTTTCCACTTTCCACTTCGTGCGAGACGCACAATTCTGGCGCGGTAGTCTTCCTTGGTCTTGTCCTGCATGCGGTCGTACATGGCGGCGCGTTCTCCTTTGAGCATGCGTTCGGAGAAGCTGACGGCGTCGATGAGTTCGGAAAGGGGCAGACGAGTCATCTTCTTGAGTGAGTTGAAGATGTTCATCATCAGCAGGTTTTCCTGTGCAGCGCGGTCGAGGTGGGCCTTGTCGGCCTGGCTTTTGTCGGTGGGCCGGTAGTGGTAGGAGCCTTCGGCCTGGAGGCGTCGGCAGAGGTCAGCCAGCTCTTTGAGCAGGAGGGTTTTCATCAGGGGCAGCAGGGCGCACACCTCGGGGTAGCTGAGGTAGTCGTGCCCCTTGACCTGCACCTGGCTGAGGTAGCGGAAGAGCAGCGCCTTGTCCACCTGGTGGTGGCAGCGCCTGAGGTAGCCCTCCAGCAGGTTGCAGAGCACCCCCACCCGCTTGCTTTCCACTTTCCATCGGCCTCGTTCCACCCCCCGCAGCTCGACTTTGAGCACTTTCTCCTGTTCGCTGACCATGTAGTAGTTGTCGAGCACCCACTCGTTGGTGCTTCCGACCAGCCGCTGGTGCTTGGTTTCCTCGACCAGCAGCATGTAGTATCGGGTTATCTCCTTGACACTCTGCCTGAATATTTTATATAAATTCTCCATATAATAATCGCGCAATTTGGGGATGCAAAGATACAAAAATTTTAAAATATGCGTATCTTTGCACTTTGGTATCGGGGGCGACCGAACGCTGCAAGTATTAAATAGCCAGGCTTATGACTGAATACGAGAAGATGACGAACCACCTGCCGTACGACTATACGGACGGGGAGATCCAGCGCCGCATGCTGCACACCTACGAGGCGATGCGGGCGCTGAACCAATGCGGGGCATGGGACATGGAGGAGTACCGCCGCTGTATGCTGGATTTGCTGCCCCACGCGCATCCGTCGGCACTGGTCATTCCGCCGTTCCATTGCGACCTCGGCGAGCGGATTACCCTCGGCGAGGGGGTGGTGGTCAACTTCAACGGTGTCTTCCTCGACGGCGGCGGCATCACCATCGGCCACCACACGCTGATTGGACCGAACTGCCAGTTGCTGACCCCCGACCATCCACACGACTACCTGGAGCGTCGCAAAACCATCGAGACGGGCCTGCCCATCCGCATCGGCGACGACTGCTGGCTGGGTGGCGGCGTGATTGTCTGTCCGGGGGTGACGATAGGCAACCGCGTGATTGTCGGCGCCGGAAGCGTGGTGACACACGACATCCCCGACGATGTGGTGGTGGCCGGCAACCCCGCCAAAATAATCAGGGAAACCAACAAGACAAGGAATTGATTATATGAATAAAAACACAAACAAGATGAAGAGAACATTATTATGGTTGACTGTCGCCGCATTGGCCTTCGTGTCGTGCGGGAAAGAAGAGGTGCGTCCGGAACCCACTCCCGAACCCGAGGGGAACGTGACGCCACACCGCGTGAAACCCGCCTATCTGAGTGCCGGCGACACGGTGGCGCTCATCTCGCCGTCGTACTACACCCCGATGGAGAACGTCGAGGCGACTGCCGACCTGCTGCGGTCGTGGGGCCTGGTGCCCGTCATCGGCCCCAATGTGGGCAAGGTGGTCGACGGGAAATATGCCGGTACTGTCGCCGAGCGCGTCAGCGACATCCTCTGGGCTTTCGGCGACCCGAGCATCAAGGCCATCATCTGCAACCGTGGCGGCTACGGCACCATCCAGCTCATCGACTCCCTCCCGCTTTCCGTGCTGTCGGCTTCGCCTAAGTGGCTCGTCGGATTCAGCGACATCAGCACCCTGCACGGCCTGCTGACCCGCGCCGGGGTGATGAGCGTCCACGGCACGATGAGTTCCTATCTGGCACGCGGCGGCACCGACGAGAGCAGCACGTTGATGCGCGACCTGCTGTTGGGTCAGGTGCCCTGCTATCACCTGCCGGCCCATGCCCAGAACATCACCGGAACGGCCAGCGGAGTGCTGGTGGGAGGCAACCTCTGCACCATCGCCCCTAACGTTGGCTCGCAGGCCGACGCCACGGCAGGTCAGGACCTTATCCTCTTCGTCGAGGAGGTCGGCGAGTCGATGCACAACATCGACCGGCAGATGCGCATCCTGCAGATGAACGGCGTGCTCGACCGTTGCAAGGGCATCGTGCTGGGCGAGTTCGCGGACTGCGGGTCGGAATTCACCTACGAGAATGTCGAGGCCATGATACGCCAGCTGGTGGACCCCTACGGTATACCGATGCTCTGCGGATTCCCCGCCGGCCACGGCGACGTGAACCTGCCCCTCGTCATGGGCGCTCCCGTCACCATCGACGTGCGCGGCGACGGTGCCACCTTGCAGTTCAACATCGACGGCGAACAGCGCGACGTCACCACCGCCAACATCACCGCCAAGAAGACACCCCTTACCGACCGCCTGCGCATGGCCGGAAAGCTGCTTTGAGCACCGCAATGGACATCCTGACTTTTCCCAATCGGGCAGCGTTGCGCCGCTGGCTGGAGGAGAACCACCAGTCGGAGCGCGAGTGCTGGGTGGCCTCGTATCGGAGCAAACAGCCTTTGCCCGACGCGCTGCCCTATTTGGAGGTCGTCGAAGAGGCGCTCTGCTTCGGCTGGATAGACTCCACCGTCAAGAAGATGGAAGACGGCCGGCTGGCCCAACGCCTCTCACCTCGTCGCAAGAACAGCCACTGGACAGAGCTCAACATCCATCGATGCCAGGAGTTGGAGCGCCAAGGCCTGATGACGGATGCCGGCCGGTCCGCAATGCCAAAGAACAGAGAATAAAAAGCACATCAAGGTCCTTTCCGCCACCTGATTCGGCTCAAAAAAGACATTTTTTTAAGACCCAAAAACAAAAATTTGAGCCGTATTTTAGAAAACTGAGACGATTTTGAGCCATATTTAGAAAAACATTCGTATCTTTGCAGCGTGAAAATCAAAACAAACCGAGATAATGGCGAAGAAGGATAATAATGGTAAGGAGGTTGCTGCAACAATCAGTAGTAATGAGGTCACAGTTTGTGACCAATCTGTGGCTGCGCAGCAAATAGAGAAGATGATTTTTACTATTCGCGGTGTACAAGTGATGTTGGATAGTGATTTGGCTATGCTCTATGGCGTGGAAACCAAACGTCTAAAGGAGCAGGTGAAGCGCAATATAAATCGTTTTCCAGAAGATTTTATGTTCCAACTCACGTTGGATGAGGCAAAATCTTTAAGGTCGCAATTTGCGACCTTGGACACAACCTCTTCAAGGTCGCAAATTGCGACTTTGAACACTGGCCGTGGTCATAATATCAAATATTTACCCTATGCCTTTACCGAGAATGGCGTTGCCATGCTTAGTAGCGTACTGCGCTCACCGACTGCCATTGAAGTGAACATCCGGATAATGCGAGCATTCACAGCCATGCGTCATTTCCTCGTTTCCAATGCTGCTGTTTTCCAACGGATAGAGAATCTTGAACAACACCAGATTGCTACTGACCAGCGCATCGACCATGTGTTTCAGTTGTTTGAAGCCGGACAGCAACCGCAGCAGGGCATCTTTTTCGATGGGCAGGTGTTCGATGCCTATAGTTTTGCTTGTGACCTTGTGCGTTCAGCGAAGAAACGTATTGTGCTGCTTGATAACTACGTTGACGACACGGTGTTGACGCTCCTTGATAAACGCAAGAAGGATGTCGAAGCTGAAATATACACCAAGACAATTTCAAAACAGTTGTCGCTCGACATTGCGAAGCATAATGCTCAGTACCGTCCCATCACCGTGACACCATTCGACCGTACCCACGACCGTTTCCTTTGCATCGACAACACCGTCTATCACATTGGTGCCTCCCTCAAAGACCTCGGCAAGAAATGGTTCGCTTTCTCGAAGTTAGGAATATTCTCCAGCGACTTATTGGAAATAGCTATTCAATAACTAAAGGGGTAGATAAAGTTTCTCCATAAACAAAATACGGAACGGGCTTTAGTTTCTGTTCCCATATCCTTTTTTTCTCTGTTTCGGATTTATATGAAGACTTGCTTAGCATCGCTTTTAATGCATCAGAAAGCAAAGTATATTCTAAACTTGATTCTGATATATTGATATAAACTTTCTCAATTACTTCCACCCAATCAATATCAAGAAACCTTTTTTCTCCATAATAAACCATATCATCTTCGATTACTTCTTTTGCCTTCGCTTGGCCCATGCAATCTTTCTTTAAAATGAAAAAACGAGTTTCCTTTTCATGTTGGAAATCGAGTCTTTTCATCAAAAGTAAATTCAAGTAATTATCAAAATACGGAATGTCTTTGTTTTTCTGGACATATTTCTGATAATGCTTATTTTCAACATCATCAACAGATTTGTGATGAATATTGTCTATCATCGATGGACTGCAATACATTACTACACCTTCATAAATTGCATCTCCTTTTTCAATGGCTTTCGCCAGTTGGCAGCGGAATTTGTGTTTGTTTATTTGAAACTCAACACAATATGCTCCCAATCCGGCTTTATTGTATGTGTATAATTTCCATGCGGCCTCATTAAATCTAGAGGTGGTTACACATGTGGAAAAAAGCAGTGGGCAATCATTTGGATTGGTTGTCTGAGAATCATAATTAGCCTCGTAAAATCGCCGTTCATATTTATCTTGCCATCTGCTTGGCTCCACCAACATAATATTACCATTCCTAATACTCTGCAACGCCACATCTAGGCTCATATACTTATAAAAATACGGAGCATAAGACAGAATTCCAATCTGGTTGTATTTTTTATTATCACCTAATGCTTTTCTAAACAGAATTCTATCGTCTGTTTTCATGCTTTTTGCGTAATACGTCTTAACTCTTCTAAAATCAGTTGGCTTGCTACTTTTTTTCACTGTTTTATCCATACTAATTACTATTTTTGGGGGATTTCTTCTCACGATATTTTTTCTCTGAAATGCTTAGTGCAGATATAAATTCCACATAACTGTCGTGGAGAAATGGCTTGAAGTCACTTTTGATGAAGCATATCTTAGAAAGGTTTAGTCTACAACACCTATTGACAGCTTTTCTTCGTCTCTTATATTCGTCCCGGTCTCCCCTAGCCGAACGTTCTATCACAATCATCCACCACTCATATTCGCTATACACGGCGATCATATACAGATATGGGTAATAGAGCACGGTACCAATAACTGGATAGACTATTGAGACCACCATGTCATATGAGAAATTCTCTATTCCTGCCGCAACCACACTGCATACGCTATATAAAAAAACGA
>Ga0310786_10006034_pt1 | contig 16255 bp, 3 predicted proteins | sample AusTroGonzalo_MG_FD_203881 | JGI IMG/M metagenome (GOLD analysis project Ga0310786, IMG submission 203881) | Bovine rumen microbial communities from tropical cattle in Woodstock, Queensland, Australia - Gonzalo_03 (v2) (version 2) | ecosystem: Host-associated > Mammals > Digestive system >... | reverse complement strand
GCATATTCACCGCCCAAAATCAAGCAGAATGAGAGCTGCTGGAGGTACTTATCTCACCCGGCCTGACGCTTTCGGCGCAGGCGCATTTCGTGAGATTAACCATGCACTCTTCCCCCTTCCACAAAATCTAAACGGTCAAATACCGCTCTCGAACTCCAACTCGAAACTCCAACTAAATCTCTTTTCCTGCCCCTCTGCTTGCAGAGGATGCTTTATATAATGGTGGTGGTGGCGGAATTTCCACAAATTTTCAATTCGCATCATGCATGTTTTCTGCGGTTCTATTGCATTTTCTCGCGGTTTCATGAGGTGCGGCGCGGCGGGCCGCAACGGGCCTTCGAAGCGGGGGATTTCGAGACTCCGCAATTAGTTCCAGGTGCAGGGCGGAGGCTGGATTATGCCTCCGTGGCAATAGGCGCCTTGCCCCCTGTCATGACCAGCCTAGCCCCCTGACGCGAGGCGCCCGGCCCCCTGGCGTCTAGTTGCTGCTCCCCTGGCAGTCGCTATCCGGTCTTATGGGGGCCAACGGCGGGGGTTCCGGGGCCTTTTTCCCCAGCACGAGCGGCAAGAGTTCGCGGTCGGCCGGGCAAAACGGCATCGCCGGCATATCGCAGGCATCGACCCAGCGTATTTCTTTGTGCTCGATGGCGCGCGGCCGCTCTCCCGGCCGTGGCGAGCACTCCATAAGCGTAAGGCGGATCGTCTTTTCCGGATATTCATGCACCACGGAGCCGATTGCGCGCCCGTTCCTGATTTCGATATCCAGCTCTTCGCGGCACTCCCTTGCCAGGGCCTCGCCGGGGGTCTCGCCCGGCTCGATTTTGCCGCCCATGAACTCCCAAAGCCCGGCTTGCGTCTTGCCCTCTGGCCGTTGGCCGACAAGGTAGCGTCCGTCCGCCTTGATGATCGCGCCGACTACTTCCACTATTTTCCCGCCGGCTACTGCGACGGCGGTATCGCGCCGTTCGCTCCGGGCGGCCGCCGCGCGAAGGGCCGGGAGGGTCGAAAGGATCACGGCGCGTTTCTTCGCGCGCGTGATTGCGGTGTACGCGAGCTGCCTGCCGAGCAGCGGATGGCCTGGATCGTCCGGCAGAACCACAAGCACGTTGCCGTATTCCGAGCCCTGGCTTTTGTGTATCGAAATCGCATAGGCGAGCTCACAATCGCCGAGCAGCGAAACGGGGCGGCAGACCACGCGGTCGCCACGCGGGAAAAGCGCGCACATTCCCCTGCTTGCGCTCTTGACCGTAACGCCCGTATCGCCGTTGAAGAGCGCGAGCGATGGGATGTTCTTCGTGATTGTCACGGGTAGGCCGCATTCGCAAAGTTGCGCCGCGGCCCGCCTGCCCAGGCGCCTTTCGAGAAGCATGGCGTTTATCCTGCGCACGCCGAAGGGCCCTTCGCGCAAAGCGCACAGAATCCTCGAGGAATCCAGCACGCGGAAGAGCTCGCGCGCGGCGGGGCCCATCTCGCCGCCGAATGCAGGGTCGCCGTCCTTTATGCGCGCGGCCGCGCGCGCCAGCGCTCCGCCGGAGCCAAGCCCGCTTGCACCGGCCCACTCGGCAATGCGCCTGTGCGCGAGAGCCGCCGCGCCCTGCTCCGGAAGCTCGATGCGGAAAAATCCGTTTTCTGTCCGCGGGTCTTCGAGCGCGGCGGTCCAGGGCGCGCCCGGCGCGGCCGCTAGAAGCGACTCCGGCGCCATTAGCGGCGCTTCGTCGCCAGCGTTGAACGCCCCGGCGCATTCGCGCAGCCGCCCGGAAAAACGGCAAGACTTCTCCAGCCTCACAAAAGCCCCCGCCCCCGCGCCCGCGTTCGCGAGCTGCGTCAAATCGCCAAGCACCGCTCCGGCGTCGATCGACGGCAGCTGGTTTTCGTCGCCCAAGAATATCACGCGGCAATCGTCCGCGAGAGCATCCATCAGCGAGCGCATCATAAGCAAGTCCACCATCGAGCATTCGTCTACAACCACTACCTTGTGCGGAAGCGGATTCTTCGCATCGTGCCGCCACTTCGGCGGATAGCCTCCTAGCAGCGAATGTATCGTTGCGCCAGAAAGGCCCGAAAGGCTTTCGCACGCGGCGCGGTCGGCCTCGCCGCCGCAGACGGCAGCGGCGCACTGCGCCTTTAGCGCTTCGCCCATGCGCTGTGCGGCGCGCCCTGTGGGGGCGACCAGCGCGATTGCGGAAAAGTCCAGCGGGTATTTCGCCGCGAGAGCGCGCAGGATCGAGCAGACGATCGTGGTTTTGCCAGTGCCCGGCCCGCCGGCGATCACGCAGAGCCGGTGCGAGACTGCGGCGCGGACGGCCGCCTGCTGTCCGGCGTTCAGCTCGAAGAAACCTTCGCCCGGCGCGCCGGGATTCTTGAGGTATTTCAAAACGCGCGCGAGCTCCGCATCGTCTATGGCGCCTTCCTCCGTTTCCAGGCGCGCGCGGATTTTCGCGGCGAGATCGCGCGCCGCATTGCGCAACCGCGCGAAGAACCATACTCCCTCGCCGCCGCAAACTACGGCCTCGCCCGCAAGCGATTTCGCGGCTTCGAGCGCGCCCTTCCAGCGCCCCGCGATCGCCTCGCGCAGCTTTTCGCATTCGTCCGCCTGCGCTTCTTCGCCGGCGCGGCAGGCCTCCGCGAGAAAAGCCCCGTCCTCGCGTCCTGCGCGGCGCGAATCGAAAACGGAATTGCCGCCGTGCAGCGAAACGAACATCGCCGCGAGAAAAATGTACGCGTTCGCATCTTCGCACTTGGCGCGTTCTACTATGTCGCGGCAAGTCTGCAATTCTCCGGCCGAGAGCGCGCCCGCCGCGAGCAGCCGCGCCAGGATTTCGCGCACTTCGCGCGCGTCGCCCGTTTCGCCGGCAGGTATGCCGAAAAGGGCGAGCCTTCTTTTTGCTGCATCAAGCTCCATCATGCGCCCCCCCTTCCGGATTTGCGATCGCGCCGCTTTCGCGCAGCGCCTCGCGCATCGCGTCAATCTCGCCCGGCGCGAACGCTTTCGAATACACGCCGCTCGCGCCGGGCGAATCCGCGGCGCGCGCAAAGAGATACGCCACGCCACAAACTTCCAGCGGACTTGAGCCGAGCCACGACGACGCGGCGACGGCGTAAAGCTTGTACTGCAAATCGTAATGCGCTTGTTCCATCGCGCCCGCGAGCGACGCCGCCGAATAATCCGGCAGCGAATTTGTTTTCCAGTCCAATATGAAAACCTTGCCGCCGATCCGCACGATCAAATCGATTTTTCCGTTAAGCGCGCCCTCGCCGGTTTTCGCGCCGGACGAAAACAGCCGCGCTTCGTCCGCGACGAATTCGACTTCGGCAAGCCTGTCGCTTCTCGCGACAGAGGAAAGCGAAAACTCCGTCTCGCCGATTTTTATGCGCGTGCGGAGCGCCGCCTGTACCATGCGCAAAAGCGTCCTAGCCGTGGAATCGCCGTCCTTCTCGCGGTCCGCGATGAAGTTCGCGCGCATGCGCCGGCGGATGAGCTGCATGAGCGGAGAATCATCCGCCGCCATTCCTTCGTCGCAGGCGCTCGTGAAATCCACTTCGCCCGCAGAAGCGTCGTTCTTGCAAAGCCGCTCCATTATTTCATGGAAAGCGTTGCCGGAAATATTGTTGCGCGGCAAAAGCGAAGACGTTGCGGCCTCGATGTCATGCGTCTCGTTTTCGTCAGGCGTTGCACCTTCCACTTCTGGCACCGTGCTTTCGCCCGCAAGCGCGCCGTGGCGCGAGAGCGAGGAAAACGAATCCCAACGGACGCGTCGGCTTTTCAGATTGCGCGGCAATTCTATTTCGACCGCCTCGGCGCCGCGCGATACCGAGGATGAAGAACCGGGGACTGGGATTGCGTTTGGGGCTACGGTGCCCGGGGAAATGAATGCGCCTGCGCGCGCGCCCTCGGGGAAATATTGCATTATCGCGCGGCCGAGAAAGCCGTTGGCATCGCACGCTAGAAGCGCGGAGCCCTTGCTTCCGATTCCGCAGCCCGGGCCTTTTTCCGTGCTCCACTCCCACGCGAGACTGGACCACGGCAAATAGAGCCTGTGTTCTGCGCGCGTGAGCGCGACATAGAGAATGCGCCGAGCTTCCTCCGCCTCCGCCTTAACTATGCGCGAAAGACCCGAGGCGAGAAACACCACGGGAAACTGCAAGCCCTTCGAAGCGTGCATCGTCATTATCTGCACGCAATCTGCATCGCTTTCCTTTTCGTACAAACCTTCGGCCTCGTCGCCGCCGCTCCCGTTCCTGCGCCACTCGCGTAGCAGCCCGATAAAGTCCGCGATTCCTGCGGCGCTCCGGCCGCACGCCGCCAGCAGCGCATCGAAAATCTGGCGGATCGCCGCGCGCGTCCTGTTGAATGCGCAAATGTCGTCGCCAGGGTGGACGAGCGCTACGGCTTCGCCGTTCATCGCGAGGTCGAAGAGCCTGTTCCATTTTTTCGCTGCCGCGAGCTCCATGAGCCGCTCCATGAAACTGTCGAACTCCGCTTCGTCGCGCTCGGTACGGTTGCGCAGCCCCGCAGGATGGCAGCCGAAGAACTGCGAGAGCAGCAGCGTCGCGCGGTTACCGCGCCCCTCTGGCGCGGCGATGTATTCGAGCAACGCGAGCACGGCTTCGGCCGCGGCGGAATCGTATATTCCGGACTGCTTGTAGTGAACGTACGGAATGCCGTGCCGCGCCAGGGTTTTGCGCGCGCGCGCCGCGTCTGCTTTCGTGCGCACAAGCACGCACATGTCGCTGTAGCGGAAATACCCTGGCGTCCTTTCCCCCGGCTCGCCTTTCACGATGGAATACGCGGGCGCGAGGCTCCTCAAACGCAACATCTCGCGCGCGGCGTTTTCGAGAAAGACCGAAAGGCACAGCGCGCTGTTCCCGAATCCGGACGAACTTCCCGCCGACGGCGATGCGCAACCCGGCAATGATTCCACAAGCTTGACAGGCTCCGGGTCCGCTTCTTCGAGTGCGTTGAATTTCGCGTTGCCGTCTGCGGGATAAGAAACATCGCAGTACGATATTCCCGCTCCGGCGCCGCCATCCGCAAACCAGCCGGACCGGCCGAAGAAAACGTTGAACGCATCCACGAGCGACTGCTTTGCGCGGTACGTCTCGCCGAGCGTTTTACGCTGCGCGATACAATCCCTCGCGTTGCAGTACACCTGCACGTCCGCGCCGCGGAAAGAGTAGATAGCCTGCTTGGGATCGCCTACCACTAGCAGGAAACCGCGCGGCCTGCCTTCGGCACCGGTGTTCTCCTTCGAAGAAAACAGCGTGCGGAAAATATTCCACTGCGCTTCGTCCGTATCCTGGAACTCGTCGACGAGCGCTACGCGATACTGCCGGCGGACGGCTTCGCGGAATCTTTTCTGCGCGGCGGCTTCTCCGGCGTTTCGCGTTTCGCCCGCGACAGCTTTCGAAGCAAGCGCCACCATGTCGTCGAAAGTGATCATGGAGCGCTCGCGCTTGAGCGCTTCGAATTTTTCCTGCGCCAGCAGCGCAAGCCTGCATGCAAGCAAATCGCCCGCATCGTCGCGCTTCGGCTTTTTGCCTTTCAGGGCGCGCTGCTCCGCAAGCTCCGCCTTCTGCATCAATCCGGCGATCTGCCGCCTGGCGTCGCTCGCGCGGATTATCTTTTCGATCCTGCCCGCAAGTTCGCCGGCTTTTGCGATGTTCGCCTCGTGAAGCAGCGCGCTCAGATTCTTGCCCGTGTCCGCGGCAAGCCTGTCGTCCTTGAGCGCGGAGACCACGGCCTCGCGCGCAAGGCCGCCCGCGTCCGCGCCAATTTCGCACTCCATCGGGATGCCGTTCTCGAACGCGTATTCTCCCAGCAGGCGCTGGCAGAACGAATGGATCGTGCAGATCGTCATCTCTTCGAAATCGTCGCCAAGCTTTCCGGCCGAGGCGAGCGCGCGGCGGATGCGGTCCTTCAATTCGCCCGCCGCTTTTTCGGTGTAAGTCACAAGCAGGATTTCACCGGCGGAAAAACCCTTCTCGCATATCAGCTTCAGGACGATTCTTTCAAGCGCGTACGTTTTTCCCGTCCCCGCCGAAGCTTCTATCAGCGCGTCGTTTTCGTAGTCTATCTCGTCCCAAACGCAGGCCTTGCGCAAACCTTCACATGTTTGCATCTTCCACCTCCTCGAGAACAAGCCTGCCCGAAAGCGGCAATCCGTAAATGCGAAGGAACGTTTCGCGCAGCAGCGATTCGTCGCCCGCTTCCGACTGACGCTTCCACGCGACGGAAGTTTCTTCCACGGCGAGATTGTTGTTCCAGCGCGTTTTCGCGGCGAACTCGCCGGCGGAGTATTCCGCAATCACTCTGCCCCACGCGCTTTCGCCGCCGCGCAATTCGGCAAGCGTGACTTTCGCTTTCAATATCGCGCTGCAAAGATTCACGTAGCCTGTGTCAACGTACGCGCCGTCGCCGCACGGATTTTCTAGATATTCGGAATACGCGGTGCGCAAACCTTCAATATATTCGCGCGCTTGCGATGGCGTGGCGCGCCACTCCCACTCCATGCTTACCGCGTTCTGCACGTCCACCACTGTGACGCGCAGCGAACATGCGTTTTCGCCGCCGGGCGCCTCGGGTTTCTCCGCGATTGCGGCGAGCCATTTCACGAGCGGCTCGAGCGTGGCATCCGGCGCGAACACCGCTTTATCTTCGAGCTTGCGGCAGACCATCGCATGCGTCTCGGCGCCGTCCTCGCTCGAACGCCAATCGCAGAGTCCGCTTCCGCCTTCAATGAATTCCGCAATGGCGTCCCTAAGCGCAGGATACGCTTTTGCGGTGTATTCGCAAATCCTGCTCCAGCCGAATTCGCCGAGGCGCGAATTGCGCTGAGGCAGTTTGCCGTGGCGCGCGAAATCGTCGTATACCGCATTCGCCGTGCGCAGCGCCGCGTCCGGATCTCCCTCGCGCTGCAAATGGTTGCGCGCGATTTCATCGAGCATCGCGCGCTCGAACTCCCAGCGCGCTTCGTTCGTTTCGAGCTCGAGCGGAGAATCCGGCGGAATTTCACGGTCGCGGTAGCCTTCCACCCTTATGCCGAGGCGGTGCATGAGCGCCGCGCGGAGAGGTTTCTTTATGAAAGCAGCAAGCTCGCGCGGCGAAGGGTCGATACTCTCCGGCTCCCGGTCGCCTGCGGCGCCGATCTGCGCACCGGCGATATCATGCTTTTCCTGCGTTGCGATTCTGCGCGCGATGCGGCGCTCGGCGTTCGAGTATGTCGCAAAAAGTCCTGCCGCGAACCCCCCGCCCCACGCCACCGGACCCGCAGGATTTTCTTCTCCGGCGCAAGCGCCTTCGCCACGTTCGAGAAGCGGCAGCCGCGATTCCTTGAAAGTGGTATCTCCGGCGAGCACTTCTTCGCCGACGAACTTCTCCAGCTCGTGTATGATTCCAGATGGAAACAGCTCTGCGTCCTTCCGCAAATCCTTGTCGGGGTACGTGAGTACGAGTCTCTCACGCGCCGAGAGCACAGTTTCGAGAAAAAGGTATTTGCGGATTTCCGTGGGCAGCATGTCGCCGAGCGCCCTGTTCGCGCCGCGGATGTCGAGCGTGGATTCGGAGTCGCGCCCGGGGAACATTCCTTCGCCCATCCCCAGCACGAATATCTGCTTAAAAGGAACGGGGCGCATCGGCTGCAGGCTCGCGATCGTCACGCCGTTTGTCAAATAGCCGCCCCTGCTGGATTTTATTCCGCCGGCGAACTGCTCCGCCGCCGCGGCCGCGAGCGCGAGATTCTGCCGGCCCTTGACCGCGTCGAGCGCGTAAAGAGACTGGAAAAGCCGCGAACATACGTTCTGTTCGAGAGGTTCATCGCGCCCTGACGATAGGAACTCGCCCGCGATGCGTCTTAGCGTGTCCGCCCAGTTTCGCTTGTCGGGCTCGTCCTGCGGGACGGCGCCTGGCGCGCAATAAAACCTTGCGCACTCGAGCGGCTTCAATTCGCGGTAAAGCAATTCCACAAGCGCGGAAAACTTCAGCGCGCCGTCGCCGCCGCCCTGCCATACCGCGAGCGCGGGAGTTTCATCGGCAATGCGCCCTAGGCGCAGACGCTTGAGCGCTTCGCCCCAAGTAAAGTTTTCTTCGCCGGGCGCGCATGAATCGAAGCCGTCGAATGCGCCGCACTCTTCAGTGATGCGGCGCCATTCGTCTATTTCCTCAGGCCCGGCGCCGGCTGCGTTCTGGAATGCGCGGTTGTCGAAAAGCGCGAACAGGCGCTCGCGCGAAAAACCTTCGAGCGCAAGCGACAAAAGCGCCTTGAAACCCTGGAACCAGCAACTCTCCGCGCTGGCGGAAGTATCGATGATGCCGTACGGAACCAGGTCGCGCCCGTCGAATACGGACTCTATCACGGGACGGTACTTCTTCATGTCCGGCACAAGCACTGCAATGTCGGAAAATGAACAATCCCCCCAGGGACGCGCGCCGCCGCCATCAGGCTTCCAGACCGCACCGAGAATGGCGTTGTGTACGAGCTCGACTTCACGCCGCAGTCCGGGCGCGCCTGCGATTTGCAGCGAAGCATCCTGCGCCGCGCACTTTTCCTGCGGCGGCGCATCTTCGTAAATTGCCTGCTGCACTTTGCCGAGCACGGTGTTTTGCGGCGCATCGCCGCTCTCCAGTTCGCGCCATTCGAATTCGATTGGCGCTTCGCCGCCGCCCGCTGCGTCCTCCAGATCTACAAGCAACCTAATCGTCTCTTTTCCCGCAAGCCCCCAGCTCTTCAGAAGCGGGTTCGTCTCTGCGCCGCAATCGCCCCAATATTCGCGGCATACGTTGTTGTGGTACACTGTAATATCGTGATGGCGCGCAAGCAGATGGATGATCGCGATCTGCAGCGGCGCAAGCGTCGATACCGCGAAAAAGTAGATTCTGCGCTTTGCCGGCGCGCCGGATGTCCCGCACGATTGCACGCCATGCAAAGCGTGAGCGTTTTTGAAGGCTCTAGCCTTGCACCTGTCGAAAAGCTGCCTGAGCGAAAGCGTGTCGCCGTCCGGATCGTAAACTCCGCCCTTCCCGAAAAGCTTCTGCGCGAGCGCGGCTTCCGCGATTTCGATATCGGAGCGCTCGCCCTCCCCCGCTTCGCCGCCCGCGCTATCCTTCAGCCATTTTGCGATTATCCCTGGGCGCTTCACTTCGTATTGGTCGAGAAGATCGGCGAGCTTGGAGGCGAGCTGCCACAACATCACCGCTTCCCGCTTTCCGCTCCCCCATTCCCGCTTCCCGCTTCCAGCTCCCCTCTTTCCCATCCCCAGATAATTCCTGAATGGCGCAAGGCGCTCGTCGCCGTCGTTCAGAAGAATCGAGACGATCGCGTTCGCGTAGGCATTCATCGGCGTAAGCTTAACACTGCGGTCCTGCCCGGGCAAATCTGTCAGCAAGTCGAAAAGACACTGCTCGATAAAGGGAAATTCCAGCCCCATCGAAAGCGACGGCGCATCGGCGAACGCGCGCATCTGAAGCCACTTGGCGATGTTGGCGTTCGGTACGACTATCCGCGAGAATGCAAAAGGGTCGCAAGCGGCGCGCGCTTCTACAAGCCGCCGCTTCAAATCATCCGCAAGCGTCTCGATCCTGTTGCTGTAATAAACTTCTAGCATCGGACAAACCCGTTCTTCATCCTATTCCCGCATCCCTCTTCCAATCCATGTCTCCGTTCCCCATTCCCGGTTCTATTACCAATTCCCTATTCCCTCACTCATTCAATCTTCAACTTCAAGAACGCGGATTTGCCGGCGGGCGGTGAAACTTTAAGCTTGACCTTGCGCGAATCGTCGCCAACCTTCTCTACTTCCAACTGCGAAGCGTCGACAGTGGAAGAATCGAGCGTCTTCAAATCGTTGCCGCGGCGGACGATCTTCGCGAAAGCCGATTTGGCGGCTTCGAGACTGGCCGTGAAATCGAACGGCGAAGAACCATCGACAAGCATGATCACTACGCCGAGCGCAGGCGTCCCGGTGCCGGTGAAAGTGTCGTCGCTTGAAATTTCAAGCACGTCGAACTTGAGATCTTCCACGTCCGCGAAATTCGGGTATCCCTGCACAAGCTCGCTCACGCGGTACGATATGTACGCATGCGGCGCGCTCCTGCTTTCCTCTGCGCCGATAGCCTCGGTCCACTCGCGGAAAGCCCCGTACGATGAAGCGTCTAGGATCTTCGCGGTAACGGCGGGATCGCTCCACTCTATCGCGGCGAGCGCTTCCGCAACCTGCGCGGCCGTGGCTCCGCCGCCCAGATCGGGCAGCGAGTCGTCCGGCGGCTCCGGTCCTTCGCCCGGGTCGGTCCCCGTTATCACAAACATCGCCTTGACCGTTCCCGTGTAATTGCCCGTGAACACGGCCGAAACATAGTTCGTGCCAGACTTGCCGTAGCCCGCAAGAGGACCGTAGTCGATATTGTAATCCACGCCCTCGATAAACAAGTGGCTGCCTTCGTACACGCGCATTACGCTAGGCTTGAGGTAGGCGGCAAGCGTCTTGCCGGTCAATTCGTCGCTGTAGCGGTCCAGCTCGATCGTAGCCGTGGCGGATACGTTCTTCGGCGCAATCGTGAACACGCGCGAAACGCTGCCGAGATAGTTTCCGGTGAAGTCGAGGCGAAGCGTATGGTCGCCCGCATTGTACCAATCGTCGGTGCCGTAGTCGCAGCGCGAATATTCGACGGTGGAATACACCTCCGGACGCTGTATGTCGCCGTTGAAATCGGCTATCGGCGGCACAAGCTCGATACCGAGTTTTGCGACGATGGCGGCCGGCGTGGAAGCATCGAGCCGCTGCGGCGCGATGGTGTAGACGACGCTCGCGGTCTCGCCGGTGATTGCGAAGCCGCCGGCGGTTATGCCGTCCTTCATGCGCGCGCGGAGCGTGTAGCTGCCAACGTCCACGCTATCGTACTCCGGCACGATCGTGTAGCCGCTTGAAGGTATTTCATCGCCGGCGTATACGATCTTGAGATCGCCGGGCGCGGGGCACTGGACCTCGCCGTTGTAGACGAGCTCGCCGCGGCCCTCGCGGAATTCGATGGTCGCCGTGGAAACGTCCACCGCCTTGCCGAGCGCGCCCTCTAGCATTTCACGCAGCTCTTCCTTCGTCATGTAGCCCAGGTGCCTTATCACGGCCACGTCTGGTTCGTCCGGGTTCACCACGCACACGAGCGGGTAGGATTCTGAATCGAGCCCGGCCGAATACTTCGCGAACGACGATCCGGGATCATCTGCCGTTTCGTTCCAGCACACGAACTTGTCTATCACCCACTCGTTGAAGTCGATATCGTCGGTGACAAGCGCCTGGACATATGCGCTTTCCAGGTCTTCGGCGTCGCGCGCGCAGAAGTAGAGAATCAGCTTGCCCTTCTTCTTCGCTTCCGCAAGCGCGGAGGCGCCGTCGAAGAACGCGAAGCGCGGGCTTGTGAAGTAGTACTCAGGATTCTTTTCGATCATGAACGTGCGCGTCAGCTTGCCGGAGTAGTTCGCGTTGAAGACTATGTCGAACTTGTAGATTCCGGGGTACGGCCATTTCTCGTCGTTGAGCCAATGTATGTCGTACTCGCTATCCGATACCGTGCCCCAGCCGCCCTTCTCGCCGATTCCTTCGAGCTGGACGGTAATCGCCGGACGCGCAACTCCGCCGTCCCAGTTCGGACGGAAAAGCACGCTTTCGGGTTCTATCTCGACCGCCGCGCTCGAGACCGGCCTCGGCTCGACCGTGAACTTCACCGCCGGAGCGTTCGTGTACGTGGAGGTGAACGCGGCAGTGACATCGTAGACGCCGGCCGTGACGAATCCTGCCGGATATGCTTCGCCGTAGTCGACCGTGTATGTATCGGACGCGATTATCGAACCGTTCAGCATTATCGAATCGATGAGCGGACTGTGATACAGGCGGTCGTACATTACCGATTCCGGCTCGAGTTTTATTACGGCGTCATGCGCGTCTATATCCGGCCACAATGTTCCGCCGTATTCATCGGCCCAGCCTTCAGGGCGCATCAAAGCATAGATATTGGCGCCGCGCGACGTTTCGTAGGGTATGCCATATCGCGGTATCATGTGCGAAACGCTGCTCTCGTATTCGGACGCCAGCAACTGCGTGGTAAGCCAAATGTTCGGATCGTTCTCGTACCATCCGAAAAACGCCTGTCCCTCTTCTACTGGACGTGGCATCTCCCCCCAGGTCTGCCCACGCGAATAATAGCGCGCTTTCCAGGATATCCACTTGTCCGCCTGCTTGCACTGCAGAGAAACTTTCGTCACGGCCTTTGCCGATGTCGATCCGACCTGGTCGATCAGCGAGGACGACGACGTGCTGGTAGATGAAGTGCTGTTGGAGAAAAGCCTGTCCGTTCCGGCAGCAGCCCACTCGGAGTTGCCAAGCGGGGCATACAAGGTGTCCCCGTTGTAAGTATTGTCGAAACCGCATGTCCAATACGCACCTTTTACGCGAATGTTGAACTCTTCTATTCCGCTCTTGTGTTCATCCTTGTAAATGAAGATGCGCGTGGCGTAGCAGAACTTCAGCGTGGCGCCATCCTCGATTTCCAGAACGGCATCTGGCGCAACGAATACGTTGTCGCGTATCACATGAACTTTATCGGCGGTCCACTTGGTGTTTGTAGCAATTATGCCGCCTTCGACGTAGACGTCGTTCAAAACGCAAAGCCGGTCATTGCGGTTGGTGCAAGGTTTGTTGCCGCTGAAGACGCCCTCAAGATAGTTTGTGGCCGTCTCGCCTTCGCCAATCGTATAGAAGTCGTCAAGCACGTTCCACCCGTCCTCGAGCTTTGTCGAATCGCAGACGACCGGGTCTATGAGGCCGGTCGGGTGGCCGATCTTCTCGACGCCGGTGATGATTGCGCCGCCGGATTTCGTAAGCGCATATCCGCTGGTCTGGCGCATATCCACGCGAACAGGATCGGACGGCAGCTCGGCAGCGGCGTAGTCTTCGCACTCCGCATGCAAACGGACGGAGAACGCCGGGGTGTGGAAACTGTTGTTGTCGTTCTTGAACAACATGTCGCTTACTTTGGACCAGTCTTTGCCCATCTGGTCCCAGGTTACGCGGTAGACGCCTGTAGTGGGGCATTCGGCGACATACGTTTTCTTTGTCGTATCGTACGGCAGCGGAGATTTATCGCCGTAGAGCATGTTCGAATAGCTTGATGTTTTCGGCACGCATTCCTTCGAGGCCTTGAGGTGGGGATAATTCTCGATCAGGTCGCCGCCTTCTTCGTTTACGCCGGTGAATGTGACATATACCGGGCGCGTTGTATCTTCGCCGAGGCCGATCGGCTTTACAATCATGAAGTCGATATCGACAGCCTCGTTCCACGGCCAGCGAGGTTTAACGTCCACGGAAAGAATCTGAATCTGGTCGGTCTCGATTATCGGGTGTGGATACTGCACCACTTTCACAGTCACCGGTTCGGGGTCGTCTACCGCGCCATAGCCTGCCGTTACGGTAATGTAGCCAGTGCGCTCTATGTAGCGCTCGTTCTTTTCGACCGTTACCACGATGTTGCCGTCGCCCTCGCCGTTGTCCTGCACCATGTTTATCCAGTCCGAATGGTCTACCACACGCCAAACCGTGTTTGCCTTGACGCGGAACGTGGCGCCGAATGCGGGAACGAGAACACCGCCCTCGCCGCGCACCTTCTGCAATTCGTTCGTGCCGAGATAGTCTACCGTGGTCGTGCCTGGTTCGATGTCGATGCTGGCCTTTGCGGGCTTCCAAGTGGCATCAGCGAGAAGTCCGCAGTCCGTCACTTCGCCTTCGTAATCTATCTTGCGGTATGTCCACTTGAAAGGATGCAGGCCTTCGCCAAGCTCGATTTCCTCGGTCTTCCATTTGCCGTTCGCCGCACGGGTCATGTTCGTAACGCCATCAGCGATGAACGTGTACATGTTGTTGGTGCCGGCCGTTGAATCGTTGCACCATTTGAATTTCAGGGTGCCTTCGCCCTTCGCCATGGTCATGAAGGACGGTTCCACAACCACCGTTTCGCTCGGAATCTGGAGGTAGATGGTCTGCGCAAGCTCCTGGAGCTTGGCGGTATCCTTTGTGAAGTTTGCGAGCGTGCCCTCGCCGCCCGTTTCGATCAAATCGCGGGCGTATGTGGCGCCCTTGAGGTTTATCAAGTCCTGTATCCAGTGGATATTTGCTGCGTAGGCCGGGCTCCACCTGTAATAATATCCATCGCCGATGATCGTGAGGTTTATTCCGGCATCGTCAAGCGCTGCGCTGAGATCGGCAAGCGTTTTGCCATTGCAGCCGGGCGCATTCAAATTCACATGCGGCGGTTCGTCCGTGAACATAACGACCGCGCGCGCGACTTCGTCCTTGTCGCGGAAAGGCGATGACGTGGCGACATGGGCCGTCGGCTGTGCCGGGGAATCCGGGTCCCATACCGTGGACCATCCTTTCGCGAGATAGTACAGTGCGTCGTAGGAGGATTCGGCTCCGTTTCCGCCGCCGCCGTAGCATTGAGTGCGAAGCTCCTCGAGCTTGGCCTTGAGCTTCTTGCGGTCCGTAGTGAACTCGCCTTCCTCGAACCAGTTCTTGTAGCTGCAGTCGCTGTTGAAATCGCTGAAACCGGCAATCTTTATGCGGAGATCGCTTATTGGCGCAATGCCGTGGTACGGGTCACCCACGAGAAGGTTGTCGATGAAAACGCCGATATTGTTCATGAGGCCCGCGATGCAAGAATCCATCGATCCTGTAAAGTCGACCAGCAGGACGATATCTACGGGTTTCTTTGAAGTGACAGTGTGGCCGACCATGCCGTTCATGGGAACGTACGGGCCGAACTGCATTGCGGCGGAACGGTACACGTATTCGCCGCCGCCGTCGAGTTCTTCGCGAACCGTGCACTCCGCCGCGTGCGGCGGCTGGGCGTAATCGTTGCCCGCCTCCACGGAGTTATTGGTCCAGCACGAATCGCCAAACAAATCCTCGCCGAGAACAATCTCCGGGTTGCGTACCGCAAAACGGAATATCGCGGTGTTGTTCGAGGTGTCGGGATCGTCTAGGACGCCGTCTGGATCCAGCTTCGCGGTGAGCCTGTAATCGCCCGGCGGCAACGCCTTCAAATGGTCTGCGCTCCAGAATCCGCATGCCACCTTCTCGTGCGCCGGACAGGCAAGCCCCGATCCGACGTCAGCGCCCTTGTCCTTCCACTTCATTACGGTGTTGGTGGGGCTCGCCACCGTGAAGCTTACAGCGGGAAGTTCCGCCTCTACGTCGCTGTTGTTCTTCCATGCGAAGTATATCTTTATGTCCTCGTCGGCGGTGAACACGCTTACCGGCGAATACGATTCCACGTCGTCCGTGCCATTTGTGGTGATCTGCAGACTGGTGCGCCAATCTTCACGGTATTCTATGAACTGTATGTCAATGCTTGCCGATTGCGTCACGGAGAATGTGACGGACTTCGGATGGTCGAGCGCATTGCCTTTCGAATCTAGTCCGCACGTGACGGTCACCGTGCCGCTGCGGTAATGCGAAAGCGTATTGTTGTTCGCAGTCACAGTAAATCCGCCCTCTCGCTTTGCAACCGTTATCCAGCCGCCGCCCTCAGTGACCTGAACTTTCCAGTTAGAGTTGGATGCCACATTCACCTCGGCCTTCTCGCCGTCGGGCACGTTTGAGAAATGGTGCGAATACGGGTCAATCTGGACGTATACGCCGCGGTAACCGTAATCCGAACCGCAGGTTCCCCAGCCGGCCGCGTTGCGCGCCTTGACCTCGTAGCGGTATTCTTTTCCGGGGATGGCCGTGGTATCTGTGAACGCACGCGCGGTGATGACATCAGAAATCGCAGAGCCGTTTCTGTATACTTGATAGCCTGTGACGGTTTTTTCGGAGACGGGAACGGTCCATGTAACATACACGTAGTCGTCGTATGCGCCATCGGTGGCGTTGACCTTGTACGGCGCCCAATCGTCGCCGTGCGGCACTTCAAGCGCATCCCATTCGAATCTGTCGACCCATGCGGCGTCCGCGCCGGCGCTGTTCTTGCCGTCTTTTACGTACTCCCAGCGAAGCGAGTGCGTGGTGCCGACGGCTTTTGGAGCGATGTCGAATGTTACCCACTGCCATTCGCTTGCGCCGCTCAGGCGGGCCAGCTCCTTGTCATCGACCTTGAATACGAGATAGTCGTAGGTCGGCTCGCAATCGGTCCGCCACCAGAACGATATCGTGCCGGCGACATTCGGCAGCGTAGTTTCCATCCAGCTCGCCGAGTTGGCCGGCGTGTAGCCGC